>Ga0075024_100000374_pt1 | contig 15795 bp, 20 predicted proteins | sample Str013_2_FD_71389 | JGI IMG/M metagenome (GOLD analysis project Ga0075024, IMG submission 71389) | Freshwater sediment microbial communities in response to fracking from Pennsylvania, USA - Straight Creek_MetaG_SC_2013 | ecosystem: Environmental > Aquatic > Freshwater > Creek > Sediment... | reverse complement strand
ATTTGTTATCACTGACTGGCCCTGCCTGGAACCTTATTTCAAAGATTTATACGATAGAAAAATTGATCTGGCAGAGGATCTGGAAAAATGGCTCCGCGATATGAGCGAGCTTGAATCGGTAGTGAGCGAGGATGCATGCTGGCGCCATATCCGGATGACTTGTGACACCGAAAATAAAAAACTGGAAGAGGCATTTACTTATTTCGTAATGGAGATCCAGCCTAAGATCCAGCCTTATGCTGATAAATTGAACCGAAAGCTGGTTGAAAATCCATCTACAAAACAGCTTGATCAGCAAAAATATTTTACTTACCTCCGTTCCGTAAAAAAAAGTATTGATTTATTTCGTGAACAAAATATTCCGCTGCAGGCCGAGTTGAGTGTATTGAGCCAGCAATTTGGCGTTATATCCGGGAAAATGACTGTGACAGTAGATGGTCGTGAGTATACTTTACAGCAAGCCATGAAATTTCTTGAAAGCCATGACAGGAAACTGCGGGAAGAGGTCTACAGAAAAATACAGGAAAGAAGATTGCAGGATAAGGATGCATTGAACAATTTATATTCAGCGCTAATTGCGAAGCGTGATGAAGTGGCCCGGAATACTGGCTTTGCCAACTACCGAGATTATAAATTCGTCGAACTCGGCCGTTTTGATTATACCAAAGAGGATTGCTTCAAATTTCACGAATCCGTGAAGCAATACATTTTACCATTGGTTGATATGATCAATGAAAACAAACGAAAAAAATTAGGCCTGGATACACTGAGGCCCTGGGATACAGAAGCTGAGCCAGAAGGGATCGAACCCCTGCATCCGTTTGATTCGGGAAGTGAATTGCTGGAAAAAACAACGGCCTGCTTCAACCAGTTGCGCCCGTTTTTTGCAGGCTGTTTGCAAACTATGAAACGGATGGACCGGTTTGATCTTGAAAGCAGAAAAGGGAAATCGCCCGGCGGTTATAACTGCCCGCTAGCTGAAACCGGTGCGCCGTTTATTTTCATGAATGCTGCAGGGCAAATGAGTGATGTGACCACCATGGTGCATGAAGGCGGACATGCCGTGCATTCATTCTTATCTCATCAACTGGAATTGAGCGCTTTCAAAGAATATCCGATGGAAATTGCAGAAGTAGCGAGCATGGCCATGGAATTATTCAGTATGGATTATTGGGACGTTTATTTCGCCAACCCGGAAGATCTGCGCAGAGCAAAAGAACACCAGTTGGAAAGAGTGATCACCATTTTTCCGTGGATCGCAACCATTGATAAATTCCAACACTGGATATATGAAAATCCAAAGCATACGGTAGCCGAGCGAACAGAAAAATGGATGGTAATATACAATGAATTTTCGTCACCGATCATCGATTCGAGCGGACTAGAAAACTATCAAAAAAACTTCTGGCAAAAGCAACTTCATTTGTTTGAGGTTCCTTTTTATTATATTGAATATGGCATTGCACAATTAGGAGCCATTGGTTTGTGGATGCAATTCAAAAAAAATAAAGACAAAGCTTTGGATAATTATATCACTGCATTGAGCCTTGGAGGCACAAAAACACTGCCTCAATTGTATGAAGCGGCCGGATTGGAATTCAATTTTTCCGGAGATTATATAAAAAAACTCATGGATTTTTTGCAAACGGAAATAAAAAAAATAATTAAATAGAGAAGAAAAATATTGCATTAAAATATTTCAATTCGAGACAAAAAATACCCTGAAAATGGTATGGTGTGATTGTTGTGAATATGATATAAGACAATTATATTTGCGAACAAATAAAGATCTCAAAGAGATAATCAATTTATCTCTTTAACAAATAGCTACTAATCAGAGCCTTAACCAAAAAGTCCCGATGTTTCTACACCGGGGCTTTATTTTTTAAAGATTGTCAGATCCGGAAGATTTTAAAGAAAAAAACTGTGTTTAATAGTAAGCAGAAATTATAGTGCTTTTGTTGAACAATGTATGGATCCATATAACTCAAAAAATACATACCTGCCGCAGTCTTAACGGCAATCTTTACATACCCCGCTCACTATCACTTCCACCTGTGTGGAAGTAAACCCTTTTGGTAGTTTCACGGCAGGAACAACAATGTCTTCCAGGCAAATAGTATTACCACAATCATTGCAAACAAAATGCACATGATTATCGTGATGACCGGATGAACAATCGTCTTTACATAAAGCATATTGCACGGAGTTATCAGTAGTAGGTATGCTGTGCACAATTCCTTTGTCTAAAAATATTTGCAGGGTTCGGTAAATTGTAACCCTGTCAAATTTTTCTCCTACTTTTTTCTCTATATCTCCATGCGAAAGCGCACCTGTTCCATTTAAAAAAAGTGTCAGTATTTTTTTCCGGCTATCGGTAATGCTTAACTGCCTCCGTTTTAAAATATCGTCTGCATTTTTGTCCATTAAAATAAATATATGCGAAGCCTGGCTAATTGGGATCATTGGTAAAAAAAGAATTGGCAAAACGCTTGCCCGTCATGGTTTCCTTTAATAATTTTTTTATGTCATCCTTCAAAGCACTGATCTCATCTTTTTTTAATCCATCATAAATTTTCCTGACCTGCCCGTTTTTGTCGACCAAAGCAAAAAATTGTGTATGAATAAATTGTTCATTGACACTTATATTGTTATTTTTTGGATCATCCAGCAAATAACTGACCCGCGCAGCTTTATACAAACTATCTTTTCTTCCTGTTAAAAACCACCAGGTTTTGGGATTGACTCCGATTGAATCCGCATATCTTTTCATTCTTTGAACGGAATCTGTAGCCGGATCAACGGTATGTGACAAAATTAAAAAGCCCGGCTCATCTTTATACATTTCATATACCTGCATCAAGTTATGGTTCATTTTCGGGCATATTCCTTTGCATGTGGTAAAAAAATATTCTGCCACATATACTTTTCCCTGCACATCCTTATCAGTAAGACTTTTACCTTCCTGGTTGGTAAAGGCAAATGGCTGTACATCGTTTAAGATTGGAAGTTTTTTTTCTCCAAAACCTGGTATGATACGGGTTAAAACCAAGTAAAAAACTATAAAAAGTCCCACAAAAAAAGCAATATAAAACCAGGTTTTTTTATTCATGCAGGTAAAATTAGAAAGAGCAAATTTACAATAACTATACGCTGAATAATTATCGGCTATAAGTTTTTGCAACATTGTTGCGTTTACGTACCTTTACCAGCTAGTATGCATAGCAAACTCAATTGGGATGCCTGGGGCATTGGCGCATCGATAGCCTGCGCCATTCATTGTGCAGTATTACCATTATTGATTTCAAGTTTACCCATTTTCGGCATCAATATTATTAACAATATTGCTTTTGAATACTTTATGATCCTGTTGGCTTTCGCTATTGGATCATTTTCACTTGTGCATGGTTATCGAAGGCATCACCGGAGTCAGGTACCGATAATATTGTTTACTTTGGGCATATTGCTATTGTTTGCCAAGCAGCTATGGCATGAATATCAATTCTGGCTACTTCCTTTTGCAGTCATTTTTATCGTTTCTGCCCATATACTAAACTTTAGGCTCAGCCGCACATCTGATTGTGCAAACAAAGAACCCGGTAATAGCCGGTCACACTAGGGTTTTCCGGATTTCAAAACAAAGATCCGCAGCTTTTCGTTATTTTTACAGTTCAAATTGTGAGTTATGATTAAAACTGGCAACCCGGTAATTAGTATTTATACAGAAATGACGCCCAATCCCGAAACAATGAAGTTTGTGGCGAATAAGCTTTTATACCCGGGAAAAAGTATTGACTTCCCTGATGTTGGAAATGCCAAACCATCACCATTGGCCATCGAATTGTTTGGTTTTCCTTTTATCAAAAGCATATTCATAGCGAGCAACTTTGTTACATTGACCAAAACGCCTGAAACCGATTGGAACGATGTCATTCCGTCTATCCGACATTTTTTGAAAGAATACCTGGAAGAAGGCAAACCCGTCATCAATGAAGAAGAAATTGTTGTTACCAAAAATGACGGCAATACCATTGCTGCTGACGACAATGACATTGTAAAACGAATCAAGGAATTACTTGAAAACTACGTAAAGCCGGCAGTTGAAATGGACGGCGGCGCCATTCAATTCAGAAGCTATAATGAAGGCGTGGTTAATTTGATGTTACAAGGATCCTGCTCCGGCTGCCCTTCTTCAATGATTACCTTAAAAGCTGGCATTGAGGGCATGATGAAACGCATGATTCCTGAAGTAACAGAAGTGGTTGCAGAAGCTGAATAAAAATAATTTTCAAAGAATAAAAATAAAAGGCCTATGTATTGAGGCCTTTTATTTTTATTCTTTTTGAAAGATTGCAATCTTTCAAAAAGAATATTCCTTGCTACTAATTCTTACAGCGAACTGCACAAGGATGCACTCTTGCCTCAGCATCTTACAATACTCTACTCAGAAAAAGAAGTGCTCCTTTACAATCTTCCCATCTTTTACTTCATATACAGCAATTTCGTCCATATTCATTCTTCCTGCTCCCTTCATGGTCACGTCCATGCCCATACCAAAAGCAATAAAATTTCCTGCCACAATAGGTTTACTGGTATACCCACCATGCATTTCTTCAACCATGGACTGGAACATTTCTCCTTTCTTTTTAATATTATCCAGCCCTTCAACTGATACCAATCCGGGTGCATTGGGAGGCTCAATGCTTTTTGCATCCTGGCTATATAGTTCTTCCTGGGCTTCCATCCACTTGCCTTCTTCGAAAAGTTCAGAAAGACGATCAGCGACTTCCTGTGTGGTCATTACAGCTTCTTTTGTTGTCATAAAAAAAGTTTTTGAATTTTAAAAAAGGACTAATAAGCTACGCACTTTTTTTGATCCATAAAATTATTTTTTGATGAACAAGGGAAAATCAGGGATGGATTATGAAAAAATCCGGAAGCGGAATATTCCAATTATCTTGCTATAACATTATGGTAGCACAGGAAATATGGAACCAGTTTATTGAAGGCATGAAGCAAACCAGTTGGCTGGAATTTATAGCAGTGGTATGCGGCATTGCAAGCGTTATCTTTTCCAGATTGGAAAATATACTTGTCTATCCGGTAGGAATGATCAATACGTCTATTTTTATTTACCTGTATATTAAACATGGGCTATATGCAGACGCATCCGTGAATTTCTATTATACGGTAATGAGCATTGCAGGCTGGATTCTTTGGGCAAGAAAGAAAGACGGACATAGCGTATTAATTATCACAAAATCTGATAGCAAAGACTGGCGGAATGCTTTGATCTTCTTTACTTTTTGCTGGATTATACTTCTTATTGTATTAAAAAAGTTTACCGACAGCACTGTACCACTGGCAGATGCATTTACATCTGCAGCTGCTTTTACCGGTATGTGGCTAATGAATAAAAAGAAACTGGAAAACTGGACCTGGTGGATCATTACTAACCTGGCATCGATCCCTTTAAACTTTTATAAGCACCTTGTGTTTACCAGTTTTCAATACCTGGTATTTCTTGTGCTGGCAATAATGGGATATATAAGCTGGAGAAAGAAATTAACACATGTCACTGCTTAAAAAAATTGTAATTATTGGCCCTGAATCAACCGGGAAAAGCACTTTGTGCGAACAACTGGCAACTTATTTTCATACTAAATGGTGCCCCGAATTTGCAAGAGAATATTTATTAAAAAAGGGAAAAAATTATACTTTCGATGATTTGCTGACCATTGCGCAAGGACAGATCGCCCTTGAAGAAAAAACCAGCGCTGAGTTTGCAAACCAAAACCAAGAATCAAATTCAAACCTACATTCATCATTCACCATTCACCATTCACAACTCTTCATAGATACTGATATGTATGTGATGAAAGTCTGGTGTGAGTTTGTATTTGGGAAATGTCACCAATGGATACTTGACCAGATTGTATTACGGAAATATGATTTGTACCTGCTTTGCAATACTGACCTGCCCTGGGTAGCCGAAGAATTGCGGGAATATCCCGATCTAGAAACCCGGGAAAAATTATTTCATATTTATAAGGACATTATGATCAACCAGCAAACTGATTGGGTTGAAATTAAAGGCACCAATGAACAAAGATTAAAAATGGCGATAGATGCCGTGAACAGGTAAATGTGAAAATGCTTCGCTTCAACCTACCTTACATTTTGGTAGTATCTCACTTTACCGAATTATTACAGAAAGCTATGAGCATCTATCTTTCTATGCTCTATGTGGTTAATGCTTAATCAGAAAACAATACAACACATAGGAGCATAGAAACATAGATGCTCATAGTGATGTTAATAACAGTTTCAATGAATAGCTATTTTCTAACTGAGACACTACCTACATTTTCTTCTTTTCGTATTCCTCTATTATTGCATTAATTTTTCAATATCGGTATCTTCCTGAAGCCGGCTCATTTGTGATAATATCCATATATATCTCGCAGCTACATGTTTCGAGAGGGGTTTAATCGTGTATACTTTCGGGTTGGGTAAACAACCTGCTATCATAGCTGCCTCTGAACGTGTCAGATTTTTTGCTGGTTTATTAAAATAAAATTTTGCTGCTGCATCAATGCCATACACTCCCTTTCCCATTTCACTCACGTTCAGGTACATTTCCAGGATTCTTTTTTTACTCCATAAAAGTTCGATCATAAAAGTAAAATATGTTTCGACTGCTTTTCTTATCCAGCTTCGGCCCTGCCACAGGAAAACATTTTTAGCGACCTGCTGGCTAATGGTACTTGCTCCATGCATTGATTTACTCTTTTGATTATGCTTCATTGCTTTTTCAATGGATTTGAAATCAAATCCGTCATGATCAGGAAATAACTGGTCCTCCGAAGCAATTACAGCGAGTTTTGCGTACGGGGAAATATTTTTCATATTCACATAATTCCTTTTCAATCCATCACCGCTGAATAAACTTCCCAATTGAGTAAGTGTAAAAGGAGGGTCAACCCATTTCAGCAAAAAAAGGTAAAACAAATGAAAGAAAAATAAAAAAATTAGAACGCGTTTAATCAGTCGCCAGGTTCTGGGAATAAGTCCTTTTGTTTGAAAAGCCATCCGATAAATTTACAAGGCTGCAATATACTTACTGGGTTCAAGAAGCAGCATAAAATTTGTGCTTGTTTCTGGCAATAATTTCATGCTTCATATCAATCGTGAAACGGCAAGCGGCAAACATGAAATGATTTGCCGTTTGCCGTTTCACGTCCCCCGAAATAATGAGACAATATCGAGTTGCCACAATACTAAAACGGGCGGGCATCGTTTTTATTAGGATTTAACTCAAGATATTGAAGCGAATATTTTTTACCGAAAACGTATTTTTTATATCTTGATTTCAACATCAGGAATCCAACTGCTAAAAAAGTTCCTGCTGTAATAAAGCTGACAGGCTTATACCAATCCTTTAGCTGATCACCACGATACAGACCATTGACAGCTCCCAGGAGCAATACTCCGCCACCTGCAATCATTAACAAAGCCCCGTCTGTTGTATAGTTCAGTTTTGTTCTTTCCATACGGATAGCATGTATTTCTTTGTAATGAAACGGGTTGCCATTCAGGAAAATGCTATCATGGCGAACAGCTGTTATATATCCTTCGAGCCATTGGTCATAGACCGTTTCAATTGACAAGTACATTCCCTTCGAAAAAGTTTTTACATGGGTCCCGTTTTTTAGCAATTCAAACACATCATCTGATTGTCCGAAACTAAAAAAAGGAAGTAGTAAAAAAAGAAGTAGCATTTTTTTCATAAAGAAAAATAGATCAAAACTACAAAAGAAGGATGAAGCATTTTGTTAATGTGCGAATGTTTGAACCGGGATTTTAAACGATTTCGCTGATTATGCTGAATGATAATCTTTACGTAAAGCGTAATCGTATAAATCAGCATAATCAGCGAAATCGTTTAAAATCCTGGTTCAAACATTATTTAATTTTACTCGCCCAAAAAATAACGCCCCATAACAAAACAATTCCAAAACCAATCAGGATTGTTCCAGACAGCTTATTAATGATGGAAAGATTATGTAACGTGAGTCTTTTACGCAATTTACCTGCCATCAGTACCTTACCGGTATCCGCTGCCATATTCACCAATAAACATACAGAAAAAATAATGCTACGCTGTTTTAGTGTATGCGTCAATGATAGTACGGTAGCATTGCCGAGCCAGAAAATAATGACGCCGGGATTTAATGTATTTATTAAAAAGCCCGAAGCAAATATTCTCAGTATATCCCTCTTCCTGAAAAGGATGGCATTTCCGGAAGCATCTGTGTTAAGATGTACTTTTTTAAAAAAAACAAAATATACACCCATCGCTACTAAAAAAAAACTTCCGCAATAGGCTATGATTTTTTTATATTCCAGTAATTCCTGCACAAGTTCTGTAAATACATTGCTCAACACCACCAATACAATATCACTAAACCATACCCCTGCTACAAAACTGAAACCGCCCCGATGACCGTTATTCAGGCTTTGTTTGATGATAGTAAAAATAATAGGCCCTACTGACAGCGCTAAAACAAATCCAAGGGCAAGTCCTTTCAAAATTGCTTCAACCATTATTAAACTTAAAATGATTCGTATTAAATTTCCCTGCTCAATGTACAAATAATCAGATGCAGGTTAAAGATTGAAGTTACAAAGCAGTTTTTAGGAGATAAAAAAATTCTACTTTCCAAAATTTAAAACTTTGGAAAGTTGCAGTTATCGTACAATCAAAATTATAACAGACTGTCTTTTTCCAGAAATTGTTGCCAATCCCTCATCATTTTACCTTTCATAACCCGGGGGAATTTATGCTGGCCCCCTATCTTGCCTGCCTGGCGCATAAATTCCATGAACTTTTCCTCCGGCAATACTTTTACATAAATATCTTTCAAAGCGCTTTTCCTTTCTACGGCATAATCATCATTCAACTCCCTGAGTTTTTCATCGATTTTTTGCCGTAATATTTCTGTATCTACCTGGTCATCGCTTGCAAGATACCATTGGTGCGCAAAGAACAAGCCATGAGGAATTCCTGTTACTGTATATTCAGGAACACTTATATTTAATTCTTCACTAACCAGCTGAATAGCTTTGTTCATATTGTCAACACTCAAATGTTCTCCCACCAGGCTCAGGTAGTGCTTCGTGCGACCAGTTATAATAATTTCGCAACGTTCTTTGTCGGTAAATCGCACAGTATCCCCGATTAAATAGCGCCATGCCCCGGCACTGGTACTTATCAGAAGTGCATAGTCCTTGCCCTCCTCTACTTCATGAATCATTAAGACTTCTGGGTTTTCAACGATATTCCCATCCTGATCAAAATTTTCACTATCAAACGAAACGAATTCGAGGAAAAGATGGAGGTTGGTAACCAGTCGCATTCCTTTTTGATCCTGGCGGTCTTGGTATGCGATAAACCCTTCTGAAGCAAGGTAGGTTTCAATATAAGTAATTGGCTTTCCAAGTAATTTTTCGAATCCTTTCTTATAAGGTTCAAAAGAAACACCTCCATGAACAAAGAACCCAAGATTGGGCCATATTTCATGGATATTATTCAAATTGTACCGTTCAATTATTTTCTCCATGCACATTTGTATCCATCCCGGCACACCAACGATAAATCCGATATCCCAGTTTGGCGCCTGCCTCACCACCTCTTCCAATTTTTTATTCCAGTCTTTTGTCCTTGCAATTTTTTTGCCTGGTTTATAGAAAGGTGAGAACCAAAATGGAACCCTTTTTGCAGAAATGCCACTTAGATCGCCTGAGTAATATCCGGGCCCTTTTTGCAAATCGGTGCTGCCGCCGATCATCAGCCACCCCTTGCCAATACTTTTAACCGGTATATCCTGGTAATTTCTCAACGATAACAATTGCTTGATCATCACGATCCGGTTGCCCCTCAGCAAATCACTGGTAATAGGAATATATTTGCTGGCAGCCTCCGATGTTCCTGAGCTCAGCGCATAATATTTAATCTTTCCGGGCCAGCAAACATCATGTTTACCCTGCAGGGTTTTGTACCACCAGTCTGCATATATCTTGCTATAATCATATATGGGTACATTTTCCTGAAATTTTCTTCCAGCGTGTCTGCTTAATAAAATTTCATCAAATCGAAATTTTTGGCCGAATTCAGTGAACCTGGCTTTTTTGAGCAATTTTTTCAATACTTTCAACTGCTGCCGTCGGGGAGATTTTTTGGGCAAGCGAAGAGCTTTGGCAATCGAATCGGGCAATTGTACATCAATTATGGCCATTAGAAGCTGCAGTTGTTAATTGCAAATCAAAATTAAGATTTTGAGGGGAAATACAACGAATGATTTCGCGAATGGATATGCGACGTGTCGGCATGATTATAATAAGATTTTTATAGATGGAAGAACCCTATAAAAGCTACCTGCTTTTCTACTTATCTTTTTTGCAGAAGAGCGTCATACCGATAATAAATTGAATGGGCAGGTATAATTTTATGTTTTTTTATAATTACTCAACAAACCACCTACCATGAAATTAATGGCTGAAATTTTAACCGGGCTTGTTGCCATTGAACATATTTATATATTATGGCTGGAAATGTTTGCATGGACAACAAAAGGGCGGCAGACTTTTAAATCATTCCCTTCCGATTTGTTCGAAAAAACCAAACAGATGGCAGCCAACCAAGGTCTTTATAATGGCTTTCTGGCAGCAGGGTTGATTTGGTCCCTATTTATTACTCATCCGCTGTGGAGCAGTTATGTGGCTTACTTTTTTTTAACCTGCGTTATCATTGCTGGTATTTATGGAGCATTAACTGTTCAAAAATCTATTTTCTATATACAGGCTTTCCCGGCAATCCTGGCTTTGCTTTTTACATTGCTTTCGTAATACTGATATCCCTCGTTTTGTTCAAAACAAATACACATATTAATCTCCTGTACTTATTGATAAATTCTTTGACTATTTAATAACTTCAAAGAAAAATTTAAAACCATTTCACAACTCTAACTTTATGAAATTAGCATATATAATTTTTGATGGTATAACCTGGCTCGACCTGATCGGTATTTATGACCCTGTGAGCAGATTAAAATCCATGCATTATTTGCCTGACCTGACATGGGATATTTGCTCTTATACAAATACCGCTAAAGACAATTTTGGATTGGAATTAATACCAACAAAAATACAAAATCCATTAAATGACTATAGCGCTATAATTATTCCGGGTGGCCATGGCACCCGGCAATTACAACTTGATACAAGTTTTATGCAATGGATCAAAACTGCGGAAAGCGTGACTTATAAAATTTCTATCTGTACGGGCAGCCTGATACTTGGCGCCGCAGGGTTTTTAAAAAATAAAAAAGCAACAACAAATTTCCTTGAATATGAAACATTGAAACCATATTGCAAAGAGGTATTGACTGATAAGATAGTTGAGGATGGAAATACAATAACTGCAGGAGCAGTTTCTGCTTCTATCAACCTTGGCTTGTATTTATGTAAAAAATGGGGAGGGGATTTGGCAGAAAAAGAAATAAAAAAGCGAATTGATTTCCAAGGTTAGTGGCACAGTTCACGAATGCAGACAATATTAATTAACTCGATATTTTATGGGAAAAATTATTTTAAACCTTGCCGCCAGCCTGGATGGTTTCATTGCCGAAGAAAATGGAAGCGTAGATTGGCTCAATGATTTTTTACAGCCAGCAGAAGATTACGGTATGAAGCTTTTCTTTGAACAATGCGGCACTGCCATTATGGGCGCCAAAACTTATGAACAAACACTGTCCTTTAATTATTGGTACGGAAATATGGATGGGATCGTATTTACTTCAAGAGATTTGCCTTCATTGGAAGGGAGATCTGTACAATTTATTGCGGGAAATCCAACAGAGATAGTGAAGGTATTAAGAGAAAAAACAAAAGATAGTTGGTTGGTTGGCGGCGCATCACTTATAGCTCAGTTTATAAATAAGGGCCTGCTCGATGAATTGATCATTACCATTGTTCCCAGGCTTATCGGAAAAGGAATTCCACTTTGTGCTGATTTAAACGGCATACAAAAACTGAAACTGGAAGAAACTAAAACGTATAAGGATGGGGTAGTTCAGTTGAAATATCTCACAATCGGAAGCCCTGAATTCCTGCAATAATTTATTTGCCAGCAGTTGGGCTTTGAGATCAGCGCGAACATAACGAATGTTTAATGCGAAACATAATAGAATTGGTTCAAAAAAACTATATTCTTCCTGCCCGCAGGAGCAATGAAATCCGTATAGCTTACATACTCCTGCCAATATCGCATTATGACTTAAAAGTGAGGCTCAATTATATCGTTCATAAAATGTAAGCAAGTTTCGGTGATGATCTAATGCAGAAAACTCTCTGGTAACCCATGGCGTTTTTTCAATAACAGTATTAGGGTTATAAATAACACCTTGTTTTTTATATCCCTCAAACAACTCATCGATATCCTGTACTTCAATTCTGCAACTTGCGGTACCTGCTAGAAAACTTTCAGCGCCACTTGAAATTGGATTTGTCACCAACGATGCGCCTTTATTTTTCCAAGTTTCATCTCCAGACTTCCATAAGTGTATTTCTATTTCATCGCGAACAACTATGCAAAAACCATCGTCATGGTGATCAATCGAAAAACCCAACTTAGTTGAATAAAACGCTATAGAATTTCCTATATCCTGAACCGGAAGAGCAGGAATTGTTTTTTTCATTTTCGTCATGGCTTTTTTATTGAGATTGCTAAATGTTCAATTGTTGAAGGTATAGAATTTATATAAAATGATCTGGCCAGGAAGTCGTTAGTGTTAAGTTAATCGTGAAATGTCAGGGGTGAAACGTGAAAATTTCACGTCTTCCTTCTCACGTCTCGCGATAAAATGCGACGTCTTATGGTTAACATAACGCAAGTGTGGGTTGCAGCTACTATTTTTTTGAGGTAGGAGAAGCGCTCAGGATCATTAGCGGGGTACTTTCATTATTGGTTTTACTTATTGCAGTTATAAAATAATAAAACCCATTCCCCTGATGCAATAACGATCCCCGCATCTTAAACTTCGCATCCGTTTGGTAAGGTATAAATTCAAGAACAGGGGTGGAATCTGTTTTTAAATTTTCTTCAGTTGATTGATAAACTGCAAATCCACGCAGGTTATCAATATCCGACCCCTGCTGCAGGTGGATCGTTAGTACTGAATCTTTGCTGTATTCGGTCCTTATGGCGGGAGCGCTGGGCTTTGTACTATCAATCCAGTTCATGGGTGGTATCAATGCAGGACGCTTATAATAATTATTCTGCAGGCTGTCGTTCCAGCCGTTTGGGTTTTTCTGAAAGCTGGTGCTGCTGAAAAAGACCATGCCCTGTACATTGGATGTTTGACGAAGTGATTCTATTTGTCGCGGCAATTGTGTCTTGTCTCTCCAAGCTACGTTGGTACCTGCTTTGTAAATACCCAGCCCGATATAACAATGACGATCATACGCATGTTTGCCCCACCAATCGAGCAATGTGGCATAAGGCGCTACTGGTTGTTCAAATTCCCAGTAGATTTGCGGCGCCACATAATCTATCCAGCCTTTTTTCAGCCAAAGTAAAATATCAGCGTAGAGATCGTCGTAATTGGTTTGCCCGGCCCGTGTATTGCTGCCATCAGGGTCCTTTTCCTTGTTCCGCCAAACACCAAATGGGCTGATGCCGAACTTGCAATACTTTTTCTGCTCCTTGATAGCTTTGCTCAGCATAACTATAATAGAGTCAACATTGCTTCTCCGCCAATCTTGCCTACTCATGCCATCGCCATATTTTTTATATGAAGCATCATCAGGGAAATCTTTTCTAGGAATACGATAAGGATAAAAATAATCATCAAAATGAAGCGCATCCACATCATAGCGGTTAACAATATCCCGGATCACGTTGGTAACATATTGTTGAACCTCTTTGTTGCCCGGATCAAAATATTTTGTATCTCCGTAAGTAAGAAACCATTCTGGATGCATTCGGGTGATATGCGTAGGGGAAATAGAAGATTGCCCGATTCTGAAAATTGCACGGTACGGATTGCACCATGCATGAAATTCCATGCCCCGCTTGTGGGTTTCATTGATCATGAACTGTAAAGGATCATAATAAGTAGAAGGTGCACGTCCCTGTTTACCGGTAAGCCATTCGCTCCAGGGTTCATACGGAGAAGGATAAAATGCATCTGCTGCCGGCCTCACCTGTACAATTACTGCATTGATGCCATTGCGTTGATGCATATCCAGTTGCTGAATGAATTCCGCTTTCTGGCTTTCTGTATTAAAATTCCCTTTAGATGGCCAATCGATATTGTCTACTGTGGCAATCCATACTGCTCTGAATTCATATTTCGGTTGAGCCAGAGTGGAATAAGAAATGAGAAATAAATAATAAGAAATAAGAATTATTCTTCGCAGCGAAAAAATCATTTTTTTTGTTTTCAAATCATGAAACCCTTTATCCGGCATTGCGCAATTTATCGAGCAATTGATTCAAATTCTTTGCCTCGGCCAGGCTCAGGTTTTTGAGAACTGCATCCATATCTTCATCGGTGCCATCGATTTTGTCCAGTAACCTTTTCCCCTTCGCCGTAATAATTACATCTACCAGTCGGCGATCAGCCTTGCAGATATTTTTTTTCACCAATCCTTTTTTAATCAGCCTGTCAACGATACGGCTGGTATCACTCATTCTATCAAGCATGCGCTGACGTATCTGCAAAGTAGACAGAGGTCCGCCTCCTGCCCCCCGCAATATACGCAGGATATTAAATTGCTGTTGGGTAATATCAAACCGCTCGAAAATTTTATCCAGTTTCTCATTCATCCAGTTAAAAGTATAAATGAGGTTGATCACTGATTTCTGAAATTCGTTGCGGAACTTATACTGATTAATGTCTTTTTCAATAGTCATGGGGGATGGTACAAAATCATAAAAATAATAAATTATTGTTGCGTGGCATGCAATTCACCAATTAATTGCATAATAGCAAACAAATGGTGTGCTTCATGCAGCAGAAAAAACTCGACCCATTTGCCAACGGGGATATAACCAAATTTAGGATGATGACCCGCCAGTTTCAATTGCCCCTCGTCCAAATTTATCAACCCGGCATTTATAATTGAGCGTTTGGTCGAAATATCCAACAACAATTCGTTTAGGGGCTTTTTAAGATATTCATAAAATAAAGGATCATTATCCGCCACATATCTTTCAAATCTTGGTTTATTCCCTTCCAATATTAATGTCAGGCGCTGCATAAATGTTGGCTGATATGCGGCAAGATGAGTAATATTTTCGAAAACACTCCATTTGTCAGCATGTACACGTTTCTTTAATTGCATTTCGGGGATACCAGCAATCAATTCCGAAATGGTTTCATGCTGATGCTCCAGGCGTCCGATAACAGATATGGATAAAGGCATTTATTGTTTATTATTTCATTCCTGTTCGTGAGACGTCAACCAATAGACGAAAAGGATCGCGTTTAACGTCTTACAAAAAATATTTCGCTTATTGTTCCATCATTCGCTCCAGACTTTCGTTCCCTCGCTGCAATTGGCGCAAATATCGATATTGCTGCGGCCCTGCAGTATCTGGCTCCTGAAACGAACATACTCCGTATTGTGCCATATTTCTTTAAACGGTTTCCCTTTCAGATCACCAAAACGGTGTTGCGCGTCTTTGTCAAAGCAGCAAGGAACTACCAGCCCGTCCCATGTAATCACTGG
>Ga0075024_100000373_pt1 | contig 15801 bp, 9 predicted proteins | sample Str013_2_FD_71389 | JGI IMG/M metagenome (GOLD analysis project Ga0075024, IMG submission 71389) | Freshwater sediment microbial communities in response to fracking from Pennsylvania, USA - Straight Creek_MetaG_SC_2013 | ecosystem: Environmental > Aquatic > Freshwater > Creek > Sediment... | reverse complement strand
CCGGCGATGGCGCTGTTCCGCGAGGAATCCTTCGGGCCGCAGGTGTCGATCACGCGCGTCGACTCGGTGGACGAAGCTGTGCGCCTCGCCAATGACACCGAGTACGGGCTGTCGGCGGCGGTTTTCACTCGCGATATCGCGCGCGGCTTCGAGGTCGCACGGCGCATCGAGTCAGGCATCTGCCATATCAACAGTCCCACCGTGCAGGATGAAGCGCCGATGCCTTTTGGCGGCGTGAAAGCCTCCGGCTACGGGCGCTTCGGCGGCAAAGCGGGCGTCGAGGCCTTCACGGAGCTGCGCTGGATCACGGCGCAGCTGACGCCGCGTCAGTATCCTTTCTAGGCGCGCGCCAGAATCCGCCGACCGACAGCCCGCGCCACACCAGCGGCACCCAGCGCACCAGCGCAAAGGCGAGCCATAGTGCCCACAGCAACATCGCGAGCTTGTACCACCACAGCGACAGCGACAGCACCCACGGTGTAGGCAGCGGACCGGAAGCGAGGTCGTTGAACCAGGACAGCAGGCCGGCGGACTGAGCGCTCCCGGCAATGCGCATATCGGGCGTGGCCAGCAGGCCGTTGGGGATGGCGGCGACGACCGACAGCACGGCCACCACTGACAGGCCGATCAGTGCCACCTGCATCAGCTTGAAGCGCGTATCACTGAGCGCTGCGGTATCGAATCTTTCGCGCCAGCGGATCGCAAATAGCCAGGCGGCGAACAACAGCAGCACGCTCCACGAGAAGGTGCTCAGCCCGAAGCCAAGCAGCAGCCATTCGTGCATCTTCAGTGGCGTGCGCCCGCTGCGCGCCAGCAGCACCGCGAGCGTGATGAACACCAGCAGCTCGCCCCAATAAAGAACCGCCGGGCCCACGCCACGGCCGCCGGCCAGCAGCACCCAGCGATCGGCCGGCAGGCGCAGTGTCACGCTGATATTACTGCTGGCGCTGCCCAAGTCCACCGCCGCTGCCCCGGTGCGCAAAGTGGCGCCGCCGTCACGCTGCCAGTCGACCTGAATACGGTGCGCGCCAGGCAGCACCGCCAGCGGTAGTTCGCCCTGATCGGGCCGCACCGGTACCGAAGCGCCATCGACATTCACTGCGGATACCCGCGCATCAGGCGGCAGATGGATCGCATGGCGTCCACCCTGCGTACTGCGGTAGCTCAGGCTCAGCGTGGTTTCGGTGGCACGCTTGCCGACGCTTGAAATCAGCAAAACGTTGTCGATGGCCAGGGTTCCGCCCGCAGCCGCTCCGGGTCGCGCTATCTTGAGCGTGAGCGATTCGCCGGGACGCGGGTAATAGTCAAAACTCCAGTTTGCGGGATCCAGATTCTCGGGCATGACCGCCGGAAGGCCGCTGAATTCCACGCGCCACATCGGGCTGATACTGAAGCTCCACACTTCGCTCCATGCCGCGACCTTGGGCGCCGTCAGCGTCAGGGAATCGGCGTGCGCGAGTCCCGACCGCCATTCGGTGCTGTCGGCACTGCTGTCGAAGCCCACCAGCACGCTCTTGCCATCGCGCGCCGCGAGGCCCGGGGTCAACACGGATTCCCCAGTCAGTACTGGCAGCTGCAGTGTGAAGCCGCCCTTTTCCGGCGCCAGGCGTTCGACGCTGGTCGCGATCGACCAGTCCAGGTCGAACTGGAATGCGCGCCGCACGCGCACGAAGGGCGGGAACTGCGCGGAGGTTTCCGAGGCGTCCGCGCCCCCGGCGGCGACCCGGCGGCGCACCAGTTCAAGTGTATTGGCCACCAGACGGCCGTCATTGACGCCCGTGACGTCCCAGCCACTACCGCTCACTGCGATACTGTGCGGCGGCTGCGGAAACACCACCTGGATGGATTCGGCTGGCGGCAGATGGCCCGCGATGCGCACTTGGTGCTCGCCAGGTTTGAGCGCGATCCAGTATCGATGCGACCGGTCGCGATAGACACCCGCGATCTGCACGCCATCGATACTCACCGACTCGGGCTCAAAGCGACCGGGCGCGGCCGGCAGCGCCACCGCCACGTTCGACAGCGCCGCAACCTCGAGCTGCACCTCGAGGTTGCCGGGCAGCAGCGCCACGCGGGCACTCTGCACGTCGGCGCAACTGGGCTGGCATTCGGGTGCTCGCAGCAGCCGCGCCCGCAGTTCCTTCAGCAACTGAGGATCGGGTGTACTCGCCGCGTGCGCTGCGGGCGCACCGCACAGCGCCAGCAGCAGCATCGTCGCGGCGACCCCTGCGCGACGCCACGACATGAGGCGCTGCCACTGCGCCGGCAGTTCTCCACTGCTGCGCGCCAGCGTCACGACAATCCAGACCAGCAAGGCAACCCCGAGCAGTCTCCACAGCGCCACCCACAGCGGCGTCAGCACCAGAAAATGCACTGTCTGCGACGCGTCAACCGGACCATTCCAGGAATACTCATAGGCAACGAAATTCCACTGCGGTCGGCCCGGCCCCGTCTGCACCAGCGTGCCCGGCGCGTAGTGCTGCAGAACCTGTGGCTCAATCAGCGCAGCCGTTACTGCGCTCTTGAACATCCGATCTTGTTCGGGTCCATTCCCGGCGCGTCGCCGGCTCGTGACGACGATTTCGCTCAGCTGCCCAGCCGCAGGTGCCGCTATCGGTGTCTCGGCGACATCGGCTGGGGCATAGTGCTCACCACCCATATCCGCGAGCTGCGGATACAGCGCATAGCGCACTTGCGTCACCGCGAAGGGCACCAACGAGAGCAGCAGAACGGCGTACAGCACATTGCGCGCCCAGTACAACGCGTTATGCGGCCAACCCTTGGGCGCCACGCGCAACGCCGCCAGCGTGACGAGCACGGCGAGCAACAGCCAGACCAGCTGGGGATTTTCCTGATGCACCAGCACCACCGCGAGCAGCGTCACCACCGCAAAGGGCGCACCGAGCAGACGCAGCGCGATGGCGCCCGAGATCAGCAGCAGAAACAGGTCGAGCAGACCCCAGCGCTCGATCCAGGCGTCGGGCGCGGCATCGGCACCGAGCGCTGCCAGCAGACGATGGCCCGGTGGCAGATTCAGCACGCCAGAAACCTGATCGAAACGCTCAGTCCAGCCGGTGGCCGGCACGCGTCCAGTGCCAGCCTGCAGGCGACCCAGCGTCGAGAGCGACAACTGCGGACTGCGCAGCTCCACGCCGGTGAGTTCAGGCTTTGCGCCCGCGGTGACGAGCAGACTCTCGCTGCCCCGGCTGGCGCTAGCCAGCCGATAGGGCTGGCCCATGTCGAGCCGCCAGCCAGTACGCATTTGCCCGGCGAGCTGATCGACCACCGTGTAGCCGCCATGATCAAAATCGAGGTAGAGCTGGCGCTTGAGGCTCAGCTTGTTGCCGTCCTGCACCGAGAGCCCGCGGCTGCGCTCAACCACCTGCAGAGCATTGCCGGGCGCGAGCCTGAAGCCGGGGTACTGTCGCCACTCTTCGGGCACATTTGCCTGCACCGGATCAATGCCCGCCGCGCCCTCGACCGCCGATACGCGCAGTCGATCGTTGGCGCTGTAGCTCCACACCTCTTGCTTCGGCCACACGCCGTTCACCACTGGAATGGAAATCTTCTGCGCGCTGTCCATGCTGCGCGCGCTGAGCGTAATCTCCCAGCTGCCGGCTCGCACCTGCACGCGCATGCGCCCATCGGCTTCGATGCGTGCCGGCAGCGCGGTCTGCAGCGTCAACGGCGTAAAACCTACGGGCAGAACGGTGGACAGCACTTCTTCGCGTCCGTCGCCCGCCACCTGCAGGCGCAGTCGTGTCGTGAGTATCACCGGCGATTCATCTTCCAGCAGGCGATACACCTGGACCTCGAGACCCTGCGCCTGCTCGGCGCCCCGGCGCTTGCCCAGCCACACCGCACCCTCTGGGCGATCGGCCTGGGGTACCGCGCGACCATCGAGCAGCAGCGCTACCAGTCCAGACTGCGCCGGAACCGGCAGTGACTCGGGGCGCGACTCCCAGACAAAACTGCCGGTCAGCTGGTAATTACCGGCGGCGAGCCGCAGCTGTGGCATGCCATCGTGCGCCACCACAGCGCCAGCCTTACCATTGACGGTCACGCCGCGCGGCCACTGCTCCGAGCTTCCGGGAAGCGGCACCCAGGTCTCGCTGTACAGTTGCCACGCCTGGCTAAAGCGTCCGCCTTTCGCATTCAGGTCCAGCGTCAGGCGCGCCGGCCAGGCGCAGACCCGGCTGTTGGCGTCGTCAGGATCGGCATTGGAAAAATACGGGCAGCTGTGTGCTTCCTGGCCGTCCAGCACCCACGGCTGCCAGTCCTGCAGATCCCTGGGTACCGCTACCGGCGCAGCCTGCAGTGACGGGGCGAGCATCAGCGCGAGCGATACGACGCCTAAGAATCCCTTCATCGCATGCCCCTCCCCCGACAGCCTGGCCTGTCTGTCATCTTACATGGGCGCATTAGTTGAGCGCGTGTCGCGAGCACCCCTACCGGGATCGCGGCTGAGGTATGCGCAGCAGCCACAGCACGATGGCGCCGACGAAGCACCAGGCCGCAAGGAAATAGAAGGTGCCGGCATAAGGCACGCCGTGGTCGTACAACCGCCCCGCCACCTTCGGCGCGATCGCCGAGAGCGTGGTGTTGATGGCCACCGCCAGGCCGGCCAGCGAGGCGAAGGCCCCTGTGCCGTAGTAGTTGCTGAGCACTGCCATCAGGCACACCAACCCGCCGCCGAAGCCAATGCCAAGGCAGGTGGCGAACAGCAGCACCTGCGTCAATGAGTAGGCATGGACGATCAGCACCAGGCCCACGCCAAAGATGGCAAGGAATACCGCCCAGATGTTGCGCGGATCGTAACGATCGCCAATCGTCGCAATGACCAGCTTGGCCAGCAGCGTCGCGATCGTCATGGTACTCACGGCCCAGGCACCCACCGCGCGCGTATGCCCCAGGTCCTGCAGGTGCACGATGCCATGAGCCAGAAACAGCGTGTAGCCGCCACTGCCGCCGACGAATGTCAGCAGGATCAGCCAATAGGACGGATGGTGCATCGCTGCGCGCGCACTCCAGTCAAAGCGAGTGATGAAGCCTGCACGAGCGTCCACTGGCGGCTTGTCGCCCATGGCCGGCGCTACGCCGCCGTCGGGGAGCTGCCCGAGATCCTCAGGGTGCTCGCGCACGAATACCAGTGCCAATAGCGCTGCGAGCGACGATAGCGCCGCCAGCAGCCACCAGCCGCTGCGCCAGTTGCCGGTGGTCTCGATCAGGCGATTGAGGAGCGGCGCCGCCACGAACCCGCCGATGCCGCCCGCCGAATACAGGATGGACAGGGCCAGTGCGCGCCGGCGCACAAACCAGCGCGCCAGTCCGGCTTGCGACGCGAGCGCGGCACCGGTCGCGACGCCGGTTCCGACCAGCAGACCGAAGCACCACATGGCGCCAACACCCGAACTCACCACGGTGGCCATCAGCAGGGAGCCCAGCACCACCAGCAGGCTCCCGATCACCAGCGTGGTGCGCACGCCGAAGTGATTGACGCTCATCGCCACCAGCGGACCCGGGAGCCCGGACATGATCATGTACACCGAAAAGGTATTGCCGAGGGTTTCGCGGCTCAACCCCAGGCTCTGCGCCATCGCGGCATTCAGCACCGCGGAGCCATAGGCCGGAAAGCCCAGGTTCAGGAACATCAGGCACCAGAAGATGCCCAGCAGCGTCCAGCCGTAGAATCTGGTGGTCTTCATGTCCCCGCCTCCAGTGCCGGCCGCCCCCGGATCAGATCGGCGGCCTTCTCGGCGATCATGATAACCGGCGCATTGGTGTTGCCGCCGATAATGATTGGCATCACCGAGGCATCGACAATGCGCAGTCCCTCGAGCCCGTGCACCTTCAATTGACCGTCGACGACAGCATCGGCATCCACACCCATCGCGCAGGTGCTGGTCGGGTGCATCGCCGTGCCGACATTCCGGCGCACGTAGGCGTCGATCTCCGCGTCACTGGACAGCGCACTCCCGGGCAGCAGTTCCGATGCCACCAGCGCGCGCGCGGCGGGTGTGGCGAAGTACTGGCGTACGAATCGGACGAAGCGTCGAAACGCTGCGCGATCCGCGCTCGCCTCGAGCAGCCCCAGCTGTACCCGCGGCGGATCGCGCGGATCGGCGGAGCGCAGCGTCACCTGGCCGCGGCTGGCGGGATGCGCAAGCACACAGGCGATCGACAGCACGTGTCCGGCGCCGGCGCGCCACAGCGGGAACCATGGCCGCGCGGCCATCGATACCGGGCTCACCAGCATCTGCAGATCGGGCCGGTCGAGCCCCTCAGCGGTGCGCACGAAGCCCTGCGCCGCGACCGGCAGACCGGCGACCGGCCCGCTGCGAAACAGCAGCCAGCGCAGCAGCGACCACGCCAAGCGATCGGCGCGCAACTGCGCATCGAAGCTGACCGGGTCGCGTGCACGGAACATCACGCCCAGCGACTGATGATCCTGGAGATTGCATCCCACACCGGGCAGTGGGTGCACCACCGGCACTCCGTGCGCTTCGAGCTGTCTCGGCGCGCCTATCCCTGAGAGCAGCAACAGCTGCGGCGTGCTGATGGCGCCGGCGGCGAGCAGCACCTCGCGGGCGCACTTGAAACACTGCGCCGCGCCGTCAATGACGCAGTCCACGCCGCGCACACGACCGCCCGACACCAGCAGGCGCGCAGCCTGGGCGCCAGTGATTACCTTGAGATTGGCCCGTTGCATCACCGGCCGCAGATAGCGGGCCACCGTGCTCGCGCGCTCGCCACGATGCACCGTGAAGTCCGGGGTCGAGAATCCCTCGATCTGGGCACCATGAAAATCCTCGAGCTCGGCGAAGCCCAGCTCACGCGCCGCGGCGATCAGCGCCGGATAGAAGTAGCGATCGGGCTGGTGGCGCGCTACCGTCAGGGGACCCGTGGCGCCGTGCCAGTCGTTGGCACCGCGCCAGTTGGACTCGGCGCGTTTGAAATACGGCAGCACATCGGCGTAGCTCCAGCCGGGCAGTCCGCCGCGCGCCCAATCGTCGTAGTCCGCGGGCACGCCGCGCGAGTACATCATGCCGTTCACAGAGCCTGTGCCGCCCAGCACCTTGCCGCGCGGCACCGGTATCACGCGCCCATCGGCATGCGCTTGCGGTTCGCTTTTAAACCCCCAGCTCAATGCGGGCTCCATGAAGGTATCGCGCCAGGCCAGCGGCATGCGCATTTTCAGCCAGCCCGCCTCGCTCGCACCGGCTTCGAGCAGCAGTACCGAGACCGCCGGATCCTCGGACAGGCGTGCGGCCAGCACGCAGCCGGCGGAACCGCCGCCCACGACAACGTAGTCGGGCGTGCTCATAGCGCCGCGTAGTAACGGAAGAGGGTGTGATCGGGTTCCGTGTGCCGCTCCCCGGCGCCGAGGATCACGGTGCGATTCAGCCAGTCGTGCCGGCCGGCGGGCGCACGGAAGTACGGCGTGCAGCGAAAATAGCCACTGACCCCGGGATTGACCGCGGCGCGCGCACTGTCTTCGGCGCTGCGCGGCCCGTACACGTAGCCGAGATTGCGGATATAGATCTGTGCGCCGTCATCGGCCTCGAGTACATAGTGGGCATTCAGTTCCACCACGCCGTCGGTTCTGACAATCGGCCAGTCCGCGCCGCTGTAGTCGAGCACCTTGCCGTTGAGTTGCGGCCCATAGACCAGTCCGCTCTTCACGGAGGTGTAGGCCTGACGGCTCCCGCCCAGCATGGGATCGAAGACCAGGCGCTGATGAAAATCGATGCGCACGTCGAAGACGTGCAGCAGCTGCACCGTCAGCCCCAACTGGTTTGCCACTTCTCCCGCCATTGTCACTCCCCCGTCAGACCGTTCGCGCCCGCCGGTACTCGGGCGCCAGGCGTCGACCCAGGATGTGATCGGCCGCCTTCTCGGCGATCATGATCACCGCGCCATTGGTGTTGCCGCCGGGAACCGTCGGCATCACCGAGGCATCGACTACCCGCAGCCCCTGCACGCCGCGCACCCGCAGGTCGCTGTCCACCACCGCCTGCCCGCCGACGCCCATCGCACAGGTGCCGACCGGATGCTGGGTGATGCCGCCCGTGGCGCGGATGTAAGCGTTCAGCTCGGCGTCGCTGCGCACGGCCGGTCCGGGCGCGCATTCACGCGCCACCAGCTCGCACTGCGGCGCCGTGGCATAGATATGCCGTGCCACCTGCACGCCGCGGCGGGCCGTGGCCAGGTCGGCGTCGGTCGCCAACACATTGAAGTAAATGCGCGGCTTGGCGAGCGGATCGGCGCTGCGCAGCGTCACCCGGCCGCGGGACTCCGGGTGCAGCACCACGGCATCCGCGGTAATGCGATGTTCCTGCCGGGGCCCGCGCAGCGGCCACCAGATTTTGGCGTCCATGCGTACCGGATTGCTCATCAGTTGGATGTCGGGCTGCGCCAGCCCCGGATCGCTGCGTACCACAATGTTGCAGCTGTTAATTTGCGTAGCGAAATCGCCCCGCCCCAACAGCCACCAGCCCAATACTGAAAGCGCGACCCGGTCGATACGCAGCTGGTTCAGAAACGAGATGCGGCCCCGGGTCGCAAACTCGATCGGCACGCGCGCATGTTCCGCCAGGTTGGCGCCCACTCCCGGCAAGTCGAGCTTCGGGGCCACGCCGCAGGCGCGCAGTGCATCGGCCGGCCCTATGCCTGAGAGCATCAGCAGCTGCGGCGAGTTGAACGTACCGCCGCACAGCAGCACTTCACGCTCGGCCTGCAGCGTGCTGCGTACCCCATCCTGCAGGCAGTCGATGCCGCGGGCCACGCCGTTTTCGATCCGCACGCCCAGCACCAGGGTATGGCTCATTACCGTGAGGTTGGCTCGCCGCCGTACCGGCCGCAGGTAGGCGCGCGCTGTGCTCGCGCGGCGTCCGCGCCCATCCACCGTAATCTCACCGCGCGCGAACCCCTCTTCCAGCTCACCGTGCAGATCCTCGCTGGTCACGTAGCCGGCGCCGGCGGCGCTCGCCATCAGCGGCGCATGCATCAGCCGGGGATTGTCTATCGGCGCGATCGGCAGCGGCCCGTCGGCGCCGTGCCAGGGACCCGCGCCGCGCCAGCTGGATTCCATGCGCTTGAAGTACGGCAGCACGTCGGCGTAACTCCAGCCCTCGCAGCCCAGCGCCTGCCAGTGGTCGAAGTCGCGCGAGTGACCGCGCATATAGAACATGCCATTGATCGCCGAGGAGCCGCCCAGCAGTTTGCCGCGCGGTACCCACAGCGAACGGCCATCAAGCGTCGGTTCCGGCTCGCTGTGGTAACCCCAGGTATAGCGGGGATTGAACAGCGCGCGCAGGAACCCCAGCGGCATGTTGATCAGAAAATGATCATCGGAACCGCCGGCCTCCACCAGCAGGACGCGCACTGCCGGATCGGCGCTCAGGCGATTCGCCAGCACGCACCCGGCGGAGCCCGCTCCGACGATGATGTAGTCAAAGGCGGCCAGGCTAGAGCACCTTGTAATAGTGGATGCGATTGCCTTCCGGGGTTTTCTCCGCGGCGCCCACGAATACGTGGCGATTGAGCCAGTCGTACTTGCCGGCAGGTGCTTCGAATTTCGGCACGACGCGCATGTAGTAGGAGTCATGAGGCACGGGTTCGCGCCGCGCCATCATCGCCATGATCTCCTGGGACGCCCAGCGATAGCCGCGATTCTGGAAATAAATCGCCGCGCCGTCGTCAGTCTTGAGCACATAGCGTGCATCGAAGTCGATCACGCCGTCCGGGCGCACCCACGGATAGTCGCCGCCGCTTCCGGCCACGACGATACCCTTGATTCCCGGTCCGCTCATGGTGCCGGCGACGATGCCCACCCAGGCGCGATCGGAGCCGTACTGCGAGGGTCGCACGAACTCGGCACCGCCCAGATCAATAGCGATCGTCAGCGCATATTCCAGCCTTGGGGGCGGCGGCGGTGTCATCTCGGTCATGCGGTTACTCCCTGGGTGCTCATTGTCCGTGGGTGGCCGGTTGCGGTTCGATCGGGCGTGAACTGGCACTCGACGCTGACGGCATTGGCGCCGCATAGGCGCGCCGGGCCTCATCGATCAGAAAGGCGTGAATCGATTCAGTGTCGGCGACGCTGAGCACATCGCCCCAGGAGGGCATGCCGGTCTCGCGCAGCAGCCCCTGCAGTACGATGTCATTGAAGCTCGCGTGCACACCTGCCGACATGCGCCTGAGGTCCGCTGAGGCGGAACGCGTCATGTTCGGGTGGCAGATCGCGCAGTTTTCGCCAAACAGCCTGGCGCCGCGCGCTATCGCTGCAACGGTGCCGTGCCGCGGGGGTGGCGCCGGCAGCGGGGGGTCCGGTGGCAGGAGCCGTGGCATTGGCACGGCGCCGCCATCGAGCCTGAACGCCAGGATGCGCCCGGCATTGCCGCGCTGATAGGCCGCGCTCTCGGGATGCGCCACGGCCCAGCCGCCGCCACCGGTTCCAGTCAGCACCGCGATGTAGGTCTGGCCCCGTACCTGGTACATGGCCGGCGCCGCGATGATCGCCGACCCGGTGTTGATGCTCTTGAGCAGTTTGCCGCTGTCAGCATCGAACACGCGCAGCAGGCCACGATCGTTCCCCTGCACCACGAGACCGCCAGCGGTGGCCAGCACGCCGGCGTGATCCCACCAGTCGCTCATATCGCTCCGCCACACCGGCTGTTGGGTCAGCGGGTCCCAGGCCTGTAGATAGGCGTACATATGCCGGTCCGGGTGGCCCGCCATCAGCCTGCCGCTGTCGTACTCGGCCCTGACTGCCGGCGGCATCGCGTCCTTCTGCCTATCGACGAAGCCATTGAGCATCAGACCGACATTGGCGTTGAACAGCGAGGGCCGGTAGCCGGTCGCGGCGCTCGAGTCGTACAGCACGTTGCCCGCCTCGAGCGTCGGCAGGTAGACCAGTCCGGTGCGCGGGCTGTAAGCCATGGGTTGCCAGCTGTGCGCACCGATCACCGAGGGAAAGACCAGTTTCGCGCGCTGTGAGTAGTCGGCGGCCTCGTGATCGACCGTCATCCGGCCGCTCACCGGATCCGCGCCGCGGGTCCAGTTCGCGGTGGCGAACTTTCCCGCCGAAACCAGGGTGCCGTTGCGGCGATCCAGCACGTAGAACACTCCGTTCTTCGGCGCGTGCAGCAGGAGCTTGCGCGGCACGCCATTGACCTCGCGATCGGCCAGGATCATCGGCGCATCGGCATCGAAATCCCACTGATCGCCCGGCGTCTCCTGGTAGTACCACACCAGGCGTCCGCTCTTCGGCGACAGCGCCAGTATCGAGCAGGTGAAGAGATTGTCGCCGCCGGCGGGCGAGCGCACGCGCTGCGGATAGGTGCCCGCATTGCCGGCGCCGATGTACAGCAGATCGAGCTCCGGATCGTAGGCCATGCCATCCCACACCGGGCCACCGCCGCCATACTGCCAGGCGCTGTGCGGATCCCAGGTGCTGGCGGCCATCGCCAGTTCGGGATTCTCGTAAGGCCGGGCCGGATCGCCCGGCACGGTGTAGAAGCGCCAGCGTTGCTGGCCGCTCGCGAGCTCGTAGGCCGTCACATAGCCACGCACGTCGAACTCGCCGCCGGCATTGCCGATCACGACGACATCCCCGGCAATCAGCGGCGCCCCAGTACTGGTGTAGGCCCGGTGGCGATCGACAATAGTATCGACCCGCCACAGCACGGTGCCACGGTGCGCATCGAGCGCATAGAGCCAGCCATCGAGACTGGCCACGTAGACCCGCCCCTGCCAGACACTGACGCCACGGTTGACCTGATCACAGCAGCTGCCGCGCACCACCTGCAGGTCGACATGCGGCTCGAAATGCCAGCGCTCTGCGCCCGTCGCGGCGTCGAGCGCGTACACGCGACCCGCCACACCGCTCGCGTATAGCACACCGTCGACCACCACCGGCGTGGCTTCCATGCCGCGCCGCGTGCCGGTGGCGTACTGCCAGGCGAAGCCGAGCCGGGCGACGTTGCCGCGATTGATGGTCTCGAGCGCTGCGTAATGGGCGCCGCGCCAGTCGCCGCCGACCTTTGGCCATTGGCCGTCCGGCGGCGTCGCCTGGCAGGCGCACAGTGCCAGCAGCACGAGCGGCGCAGTACCGCGGCGCAGGCTCATCGCCAGCTCGCCATCGCTAGCTCGCCAGCGACGCCGGCGGTGCATCCAGCAGGATCGTCTTGGTTTCCAGAAAGCTCTGCAGCCCCCAGGCGCCGCCTTCCCGTCCGATGCCCGATTGCTTGAAGCCGCCGAACGGCAGCGAGAAATCGGCGCGCATGGCGTTCTGGCTGAAATTGCCGCTCCGCACCCGTCGCGCGATCCGGTAAGCGGCTTCCGCATCGCGCGTGAGCACAGCGCCATTCAGGCCATAGATGGAATCATTGGCGATCCGCACCGCATGATCGACATCGTCCGCCGGAATCAGGCATAGCACGGGTCCAAAGATTTCCTCCTGCGCAATGACCGAGCTGTTATCGACATTGGCGAACAGCGTCGGCTCGATGAAGTAGCCGCGTTCGAAGCCCTTGGGGCGCTTGCCACCCGTGACCAGCGTCGCTCCGGACGCGCGCCCACTGGCGATGTACCCTTCGACGCGTTCCAGCTGGCGCTTCATCGCCAGCGGACCCATCTGGGTCGCAGGATCGGTGGAATAGCCGATGCGCACCTGCTGCATCGCTGCGGCAATCGCCTCGCTAAGCGCCGCATGGTGCTTCCTGGGCACGATGGCGCGCGAGAGCATCGCGCATACTTGGCCGCTCGACACGGTGATGGTGCGTGCCATGACCTGGGCGGCCTCGGCGACCGGAAAGTCCTCCAGCAGCAGCAGCGCCGACTTGCCACCCAGCTCCAGCGTGAAGCGCGCGACGCGCTCGCTGCACACGGCACCGATGTGCCGCCCGGCGGCCGTGGAGCCGGTAAAACTCACCTTGTCGACACCGCGGTTGCGCACCAGGTAGTCCGCGGCTTCCCGATGCGCAGGCAGCAGGTTCAGCACCCCGGGCGGCAGCCCCACGGCTTCGGCACATTCGGCAATGATGTAGGCCTCGATGGGCGTCTCGGGCGCCGGCTTCATGAGGACCGTGCAACCGGCCAGCAGGGCTGGGGCCACTTTGCTGGACATGATGGCGTAGGGCACATTCCAGGGCGCAATAGCCGCCACCACGCCCACGGGTTCACGCACCACGAAGGCGCAGGGCGACATGGTGCTGGCGACGCGCTGCTCGAAGGCGAAGCTGGTGCCGAGCTCCGCCATGGTTGTATAACTCTTGGTGCCAGCGCCGACCACAAAGGGCGCAGCGGCGGCGAGCCCGCCGACCTGCGCGGTCCACGCCGCACACAGCTCGGGGTGGCGCGCGGTCAGGCGCTCGGCCAGCGCGGCCAGAAGTTTGGCGCGCGCGGCGGGCGCCATGCGCGGCCACGGGCCTTCGTCGAAGGCGCGGCGGGCGGCGAGCACTGCGGCGTCCACCTCAGCCGCGCGCGCCTCGGCCACCCTGGCGACGATGGTTTCGGTATCTGGCGAAACGATATCGATATATTGGGCGGCAGCAGGTCGGATCCAGCGGCCGTCGATATACAGACAGTCCGGATGGGCAATGGGCAACTGGTAGCTCATCAGTCAGGCCTCGCTAGGGATCAGCAATTGCGGGCACGCACTACGCGGTGTATGCCGATGGCGCACAGGCACAGTATTGCAGGACACACGGCCAGCAGCGCATAACTGCGCAGTATCGGCAGACCGCTGGCCAGCACGGCGGCGCCCACCACGGGGCCCAGTATGCCGCCAACCTTGGCGACCGAAGTGGCCCAACCCCCGCCGCTGGCGCGAATCGCACTCGGATAATAAATGCCGGCAATCGACAGAATGCCAAAATGCGCACCGCCCAGCAGCAGGCCGCTGAGCATGACGGTGGCAAGGAACAGCGGGTGCGGCACCAGGTCGAACCCCTGCACCAGCAGCACGGCGATCGCCACGATCGGATAGCAGGCCACGGCAATGGCGCCGATCCGGTCCGTAAAGCGCATCAGCAGCAGTCCGGCCACCGCGCCCAGCAGGCCACCGGCCGACGAGACCAGCGCCGAGGTCGAGCGCGGAAAGTGGAGTTCTTCAAGCACGCTCGGCCCCCACGAGGCGGCGAAATAAATAGCGAAGGAGCTGGCAATATAACCCACCCACAGTAACGGCGTGATCAAGCGCAAGTCGCCGCGAAACAACTGCGTCACGCGGAACTTCGGCTCCGCCGGCGGCTCGTCGCTTAGTACGAAGCGGTCCGCCGTCGTGGCATCGGTGGCGGGTTCGAGTCGTCGCAGGATCGATACGATGCGCGCCGGATCCAGCTGTCGCGTCACCAACAGCCGAATCGACTCCGGCAAGGCGGCCCACAGGGCGAGCGCGCACGCCAGCGTGCCCATGCCACCGGCGAGGTACACCGCCTGCCAGCCGTCCTGCGGCGCCAGCGCGTTGGTCACTGGCGCCGCGATGGCGGTCCCCAAGCTGTAGCCCATCATGATGACGGTCACCACGCTCGAGCGCATGCGCCGGGGGACGAACTCGATGTTCAGCGCCCAGGCCAGCGGCAGCATGCCGCCCAGGGCCAGACCGTCGAGGAATCTAAAGGCCAGCAGCGCCTCATAGGAGCCGGCGAAAGCAGTGGCCGTGGTCAGGGCACCGAAGGCCAGGGCCGCAAAAATGATCGTCGGCCGCCGACCGATGCGATCCCCGAGATAGGAGAAGAAGAAGCCACCGATCATCATGCCGAGCAGGCCCGAAGAAAACACGCGCCCGAGCATCAGCTTCGACAGGCCGAATTCATCACGCATGTAGGGTGCGGTGAAACCGATCATCATCATGTCGAAGCCGTCGAACACCGTGATCAGCCAGGAGAGCACAATCAGACGATAGTTGAAGGCACTGAGCCGGCGGCCGTCGATCAGGGCTGAAACGTCGATGGTCCGCACAAGGGCCCTCTTGGGATGATAGCTGACAGACGATCGCGCACTATAGTCTGCGAATCAGCGACTTAGTACCGCACATTGTAGCTTTCACGCCACCGAACCGCTCGCCCGAGCAAGGGATTACACTGCTGCACGCTTATCAGTTCGCGTTCAGTTGAGTTTCCATGGGTGCGACTACGCCACATTGCCTCGTGGGTGGTCGGCTACTATCGACAATAGTCATAAGGGGGATTGCTGATGGATCACAACATTGCGCACATGTTGCGCCTGCGCCGGGCGCTGGCGCCGGCTCTGGCCTTGCTGGGGGCAAGCGGGCTCGCGTTTGCGGCAACTCCTGCCACGACCAAGACCGAGACTTCGGGCGCGCTCGAGGAAGTCGTCGTCACGGCCGAATATCGCCAGGAAAACCTGCAGACTACGCCGCTCGCGATCACCGCGATCACGGCTCAAGACATCCAGGATCGTGGTTTCACCACCTCCACCGATATCGCGTTGGCCGTGCCCAATGCCAGTTTCCGACCGGCCCAGGCCGCCTTCGGCAACACGCTGACGGCGTTCATTCGCGGCATCGGCCAGAATGACTTCAACTTCGCCTTCGAGCCCGGCGTCGGCGTCTATGTCGACGATGTCTACTACCCGACCGTCATGTCCTCGCAGTTCGACCTGATGGACCTCGAGCGGGTCGAAGTGCTGCGCGGTCCGCAGGGCACCCTGTTCGGCCGCGGCTCCATCGGCGGCGCCATCCGCTTCGTGTCCAAGCAGCCCAAGGGCGGCGACACCGGCTTTGTCGAGGCCACCTACGGCCAGCGCAACCATGTCGATGTGCGTGCCGGGTTCGAC
>Ga0075024_100000370_pt1 | contig 15857 bp, 15 predicted proteins | sample Str013_2_FD_71389 | JGI IMG/M metagenome (GOLD analysis project Ga0075024, IMG submission 71389) | Freshwater sediment microbial communities in response to fracking from Pennsylvania, USA - Straight Creek_MetaG_SC_2013 | ecosystem: Environmental > Aquatic > Freshwater > Creek > Sediment... | reverse complement strand
TTGAGAAGGTGGCCTTTTGCCGCACCTGCGGGAAACCGCTGTGTGCCAACTGCACCCGTTCGGTGCATGGAGTGATTTATTGCGAGAGTTGCCTGGCCGCGCGCCTGGAAGGCGTGCAGCCAAACGTAGCGCCGCCGGCAGCTGGCTTCGTGCCGGCAACTCCGGCGGCCGTTCCGGTACCAGTGGGAGGACCGAATCCAGCTCTGGCCGGGGTTCTTGCCGGCTTCTTTCCCTTCGGCGTGGGTGCTGTTTACACCGGACAATACGCTAAAGGACTGGCGCATCTGGTGATTTTCACCATGCTGGTATTAGGGGCAAGCAGTGGAAGCGAAGCCATGGGCGTGGTCTGCGGACTGGGCATCGCCGGCTTTTACTTCTACCAAATCATTGATGCCGTGCGCAGCGCGCGGTCCCTGCAACTGGGACTGCAACCTCCCGACCCGTTCGGATTAGGAACAACTTTCAGTGCGGGTGAAAAGGTGGATGTCAGTAAAGTTCCGGTCGGCGCCCTGGTGCTCATCGGACTGGGCGTGATTTTCCTGCTGCACACGCTCGATATCTGGGATTTCAGCGCCCACAGAATATGGCCGCTGATCCTGATTGGAATTGGAGCTTTCCTGCTGTTGCGCCGGCTCGGAATGATAGGAGAGGTGCCTCCAGGATTTGATCGCGTGCGCAGTTGCAAGAGCGGACTGATGGGGCCAGCCATCCTGTTGACCCTGGGATTTCAGTTCTTGCTCGACAGCATGGGCGTGATCAGGTTCGGACGCACTCTGCCGATCCTGCTGGTGGTCATTGGCCTGGTGAAGATTTTCCAGAGCACAGCTGGCCCAGGACCGCTGCCGCCCGCTCAACCTGGAATGCCGTTGTCGGGAACTCCTGGTGAAGTGCCGCCCCCGCCGTACTCGGATGTGAAGCCGGAGGTGAAAAATGGCTAGCCCGGTGCAGACTCCGCCGCCCATGCAGCAGCAATACCAACCACAGAGACAGCGGCGTTCGATCGCTGGTCCAGTCGTCATGATCCTGCTTGGCGTGGTACTTCTGCTGACCACCATGCACGTGCTGCAACCGCAGCCGATCCTGCGCTGGTTTGGCACTTACTGGCCCGCGCTGATCATTCTCTGGGGCGTGATCAAACTGGTGGAATACGAGCAAGCGAAAAGAGAAGGCACGCGCCCCGCGGGGATCGGCGCCGGAGGTGTCATACTGCTGATTTTCCTGATCATGTTCGGAATGTCGGCAACACAGGCCTCGCGCTTCAACTGGGACGAGATTCGCGATCACATCGATCTGGGCGGCGAAGAAATCGCCCTGTTCGGACACAACTACAACTACGAAGATCAGCTGCAGCAGGATTTTCCCGCGGGCGGCAGTCTGCACATCGTGAATGAGCGCGGCGCGGTGAATCTGAGTGTCTCGGACGACAACCAGATTCATGTGACTGCGCACAAGCGTATTAACGCCGACAACCAGGCAGAAGCAGACAAATTCAATCCTGCAACCAAACCACTAATCACGCTCAGCGGAAACGACGTTACGTTAAGCGCGCATACCCAGGGAGCGGGAGACCATTCAGTCACGACCGATATGGATGTCAAGGTTCCCCGTAAAGCGCCGGTGGTCATTTCGTCCCGCCGCGGCGACGTGAGCGTGATTGGCCGCGATGGTGACGTCGAGATTGCCAGCCAGCACGGCGACGTCAACGCCTCCGACATCAACGGCAAGCTGAACCTGAACCTGTCCAGCGGCTCGGCGCGGGTATCCGGTATTTCGAGCGACGTTTCTGTGCAGGGACGAGGCGACGACGTTTCTCTGTCGGACGTAAAAGGCGCAGCCCAAGTGAATGGTGAGTTCGATAACGTCAAGCTGGCGAAAATTGCCGGCGCGGTCTCCTTCAAGTCCGCTCGCACCGACATGGAGTTCTCTCAGTTGAACGGCGACCTCGAGATGGATTCCGGCGATCTTCAGGCCAGTGATCTTATAGGGCCATTCCGCTTGCAAACCCGTTCGAAGGATGTGCGTCTGGAGGGAGTGAGCGGCGACGTGCGGCTGGAGAACTCAAACGGGGCTGTGGAAATCCACATGACCAAGCTGGGCAACATCCAGGTAACCAACAAGAACAGCGACGTTCAACTCTATCTTCCCGATAAAGCTGCGTTTCAGCTGGATGCCCATGCTCGCGGCGGCGAAATCGAATCAGACTTTGATGCCCTGAAGGTTGAAAACGGAGATGATAAGGGATCTGCCAGCGGCACGGTCGGCACGGGCGGTCCGCATCTGGTCATCAGTAACGAACATGGCGGAATTGAATTGCGTAAAGGATCGACGGTCGCGGAAGCGCCCGTGCCGCCAAAGGTCCCGGCTGTGCCCAAAGTGCCGCGAACGCCCGCCACACCCAGAGTGCCGGTGCCGACGGAAAACTAATTTCGTTAGCGCCGGCATTTTGCCGGCGCTGCAAGACCCATCCTCTTACATCCAGAACCTCGCCCGTGTTATGTTCAATGTCCTTCCGAGCTAAACATGATCCGTTCCTACAAAGGCATTACACCGACCGTTCCCGCGTCCTGTTACGCAGACACCTCGGCGCAGATCATCGGCGATGTCGTTCTCGGCGAGCACGCCAGCATCTGGATGAATGCCGTGCTCCGCGGCGACGTGCACTCGATCCGTATCGGCGCCCACTCGAACGTGCAGGACTGCAGCGTGCTGCACGGCATGAAAGAGCAGTACGGGGTATTCCTGGGCGAGTACGTGACAGTCGGTCACACTGTGACGCTGCATGGCTGCACCATCGAAGACCGCTGCCTGATCGGTATGGGATCAATTATTCTCAACGGAGCGCATATCGGCGCGGGATCAATCATCGCGGCGGGCACTCTGATTCCGGAGAAGACTATCGTCGAGCCCGGATCGCTGTGGATGGGATCTCCGGGAAAGTTTCGCCGTAAGCTGGACGAGAAGGATCAGGAAACGATCATGCGCTACGCCCGGAATTATCTGGAGTACAAGGAGTCGCATCTGCGGGAGAAATAGCGGGGCATTTTGAGAGAAAGAACAACCGGGGCCTTGCGGCCCCGGCTTTGGTTGGTGGTTGCCCGGATAAAAATCGTTGCCTGATGTGGGCGCGAGCATCCTCGCTCGTGCTGCGGTGCCACGAACGCTGCCGCACGAGCGGGGCGCTCACGCCTACATTTACTAAGCGCTGCGGCGTGGACGCAGAGTCAAGTCACGGACCTGCGCCAGTACACTCGATAACTGCATCCCGTTCAGTTGAGACACGAACGGCATCAAGTCCGCGATGAACTGATCTTTCATCAGTTCGCCGATTTCTTCCTGGCGGTTGCGTTCTCCGCCGGAGAGCAGATCGGGTACCGTGACTTCCAGTGCGCGGGCCAGCCGTTCAAGTGAGGAAAGGGTCGGGGTCGCTTTTTCGTTTTCGATCTTTGACACGTAGGTCCTGGGGACCGACATGCGCGCCGCCAGCTGCCGCTGACTGAGCCCACTCCGCAAGCGGAGTGAACGGATCGATGTCGCCAGGTTCAGATGTCCACGGCCATTACCATTCGACGGCATCATCTGCGGCGGTGGCGGGGCCATCACAACTTCCGGCTCTTCCTCGTCTAACGAGGCGTGGCACCGGCGGCAAAGATCATTGGTGGTACGGAACTGGACCAGCAGGCAGTGATCGCAACGAACTACTTCCCTTGAATCTACGGGTGCAAGGGTAGTGGCCATCTAGGTGTGGGAGGGCCAGAGCGGGGCATCTCCTGAACGAAAAAAATCTTCGTTCCAACCTGCAGCGTAATCTGAGGTACAAGACCTGTGGATGTCAAGAACATTCACCGGTCAAAAACAAAATGCCTCGTGATAAAAGCAAAGTTAGCCGGAGAAAAGACGGAGAAAACAGGTAAGAAAACATGAATGATCGAAAGCAGGCATGGGGGTTACTAACTGAGTTCACCCAATCAGAAAGCTTACGCAAACATGGGCTGGCGGTGGAGGCCTGCATGCGGGCTTATGCCCGCAAGTTTCACCCTGGTTCTGCCCCTGAAGAAGATTTGTGGGGAACGGTTGGCCTGCTGCATGACTTCGACTACGAGAAGTATCCCAGCCTCGATGACCATCCCTATAAGGGAAATGAAATACTAAAAGAACGCGGGTATTCGGACGAGATCCGCCGCGCCATCATGTCGCATGCCGAATACTCCGGTGTGTCCCGTGACTCTCCCATGGAGAAAGCACTCTTCGCCTGCGATGAACTGGCAGGATTCATCACCGCGTGCGCTCTGGTCAAACCGGGAAAGTCTCTGGCGGAAGTAGAGCCCAAGTCGGTCCGGAAAAAGATGAAAGACAAAGCCTTTGCTCGCAGTGTCAAGCGCGAAGACATCGTGAACGGCGCCGCAGACCTGGGTGTGGACCTGGAAGAGCACATCGCGTTTTGCATTGAGGCGATGAAGGGAATCGCAGTTGAGTTGGGTCTAGGCTAACCGTGGGTGCCCCGTCCTCGTCGTTCCGTTTTTTGGAACGACAGGGCAGGAGACGTTCAAACACCCACCCTGTCTCTCCAAAAAACGGAGAGACAGGGTGGGGCACCCACTACCGCAACGCTTCTGCCACCTTACCGCTGGCAATCAGATCAGCAATCCGCGCAAAATCCTGATACATCACTCGATCTTTATCCATGGTGGCGCTTACCGACCGGATTGCAGCATGCGCCGCCTGTCCTCGCTTCGAAGTCTTTAGAGGAGCCAAAAAGTCTAGCGCCTGAGCCGCAGCCATGGCTTCAATCGCCATGGCGTTACGCGAATTTTCCAAGATGCGTTTCAGCTTCAACGCCGCAGTCATTCCCATTGAGACGTAGTCTTCCTTGTTACCGGAAGTCGTAATCGAATCGACCGACGCGGGATGCGACAGAACTTTGTTTTCACTGACCAGTGACGCGGCTGAGACTTGGGCCATCATGAAACCGGAATTCAGTCCTGCGCCGGGGGCGAGGAATGGCGGCAACCCTTCATTCAGGGCCGGGTTCACCAGGCGCTCGAGCCTGCGCTCGGAGATGCCCGCCAGCGCGGTGAGGGCGATACCCAGGAAATCCAGGACGAAGGCCAGAGGCTGGCCGTGGAAGTTGCCGCCCGAGATGACGTCGGCTTGTCCTGCTGATTCTTTCTTCATGAACACCAGTGGGTTGTCGACCGCGGAATTAGTCTCAATCTCCATCACTTCGCGGCAGTGTGCCAGCGTGTCACGTACCGCGCCGTGCACTTGCGGCATGCAGCGGAGCGAGTAGGCGTCCTGTACGCGTTCACAGTCGAGGTGCGACTCGCGCAGACTGCTGCCTTCCAGCATTTTGCGCAGATTGGCGGCTGTCTTAAGCTGGCCCGCGTGCGGACGTGCCTTGTGGATGCGTTCATCGAACGCCACATCGGTACCGCGAAGGGCGTCGAGCGAGAGGGCTCCGATTACGTCGGCGGTGTCGGCAAGTATTTCCGCGGCGAGCAGCGCAAGAATTCCAACCGCAAGCATGGCTTGCGTTCCGTTGATTAACGAGACAGCCTCCTTGGCTTCTAGTACCAACGGCCTGATTTGAGCGCGGCGCATGGCCTCGGCGGCGGGAATACGTGTGCCTTTTTCGTCCAGGCATTCGCCTTCGCCTACCAACGCTAGCGCCAAGTGGGCAAGTGGTGCGAGATCGCCACTGGCTCCGACGCTGCCTTGCGACGGCACCATCGGGGTGACGCCGCGATTCAGCATTTCGCAGATGGTGTCAATGACTGCCGCACGCACGCCGGAATGTCCTTTGGAGAGTGAGTTCGCGCGCAGCAGCATCATGGCGCGAGTCTCATCCACGGAGAGCGGCTCACCAACGCCCACGGCATGGGAGCGCACAAGGTTGATCTGAAGTTCGCGAATCTGATCTCCTGCGATACGGACATCGGCCAGTTTGCCTACACCGGTGGTGATCGCGTAAGAGACGCGATTTTCCGCGACCAGAGTGTCGACGACCGCGCGGGCGCGATCGACGGCGTCGCGGGCCTCCCCATGAAGCAGGACGGCGCGACGGTCGCGCGCGACGTCGCGCACCGCTTCGAGGGTGAGATCTTCTCCATTGATGTGTAAAGCGTTCAAGGCGGTTTCCGGTTTCTAGTTTCTCGTTTCCAAGACTTACTTCCCTGCTGCTTCGCGAAAAACTTTCACGATGTTTGGCGGCAACGATGATGCCTTCATCTTGGCATCGAGGATCATGTGCATGGTTTCGCCTTCCGCCAGCACCTGGCCATCACTTGCCCGCACCAGTTCGTAACCAAAATGAATCATGGACTCGCGAACGTTCCGCAGCTGAGTGCGGACGATGATTTCGTCGTCGTACCGCGCCGGCGCTTTGTAGCGGCAGCGCGCGTCCACTACCGGGATGAAGCATCCGTAGTCGCGCTCCATGTCTCGATAGGTGAATCCGAGCTGGCGCATTAGATCGACACGTCCGATCTCGAACCAGATGAAATGATTGGCGTGGTAAACCACTCCCATCTGATCGGTCTCGGCATAGCGTACGCGCACGCGGCTCTCCGAGACTACGCTGCCTTTGCCGTTTCGCGCGTTTTCTGGCACAGAGGTCACTTCGTACTCCAGCGCGGTTTGCGCTTTTCCAGAAATGACGTGATGCCTTCGCGAAAGTCGACAGTAGTTCGGATGCGTGCGTTATCTTCGATAGCCTCAGCGATCTGGTGATCGAGCTGTCCGCCAATAAATCCATTGATCAACTTCTTGGTCGCCCGCACTGACGACGGACTGTTCTCCATGAGCTGTGACGCCAGTTCACGCGCCCGGGCCATGAGACGCGGTGGCTCGATTACCTCGTTGACCAGACCAAAGGCATGAGCTTCAGCCGCATCAATCAACCGCCCGGTCAACAGCAGATCGCGGGCGATCTTGTGTCCCACCTGCCAGACCAGCATCGAGGAAACGATCGCGGGCACAAATCCGATGCGGACTTCGGTGTAGCCGAACTTGGCCTCGGGCACAGCCAGCGTGAAATCGCACATGGTGGCGAATCCTGTGCCACCGGCGATGGCCGCACCGTTCACAGCGGCGATTGTGGGCAGAGGAAAATCGTAAATGCGGCGAAAGATGCGGGCCATGCGAGAAGAGTCCTGCACATTCTCATCGTGCGTCCGGTCCAGCAGAGCCTTCAGTTCGTCGAGATCCATGCCCGCGCAAAAGGCTTTGCCTGCGCCCGTCAGTATGACGACCAGGGACGGTGAACGCTCAATTTCGTCGAGGGCGGCGAGAAGTTCGTCCACCAGTGCGTGACTGATCGCATTTCGCTTCTCCGGACGGTTGAGCGTAATCGTGCCAACGCCAGAATCATACGCAAGGTGGATGGTCTTGAATTCCATGTTGGCTTTACGCTTGAATCAATCGGCGGCCGCGGATTCCGTATACCGGGCACCGAGTTCCGCTGAAATTCGCAGCAACACATCCAACGACTTCAGCGGCGGCAACTCCGCTCCTCGTTGCTGTAGTGCCTCCACAACTTTCTCTGTGGCGATATTTCCCACCAGAGCGTCTTGCGCGAAAGGACATCCGCCCAGTCCGCCGAGCGCAGAGTCAAAACGGCGGCAGCCCGCATCATACGCGGCCACAATCTTCTCCGCTGCCTGATCGGGGCGACTGTGAAGATGCAGACCGATTTCGAGATAGTCGAACTTCGAATTCACGGCTGAAAATAGTTCGCGAATCTGCGCCGGCCCGGCCATGCCCACGGTGTCGGCCAGGGAGATCGTACGAATGCCCAGCGATTCGAGAAGATCCACGGCGTCGACCACTTCGCCGATGTTCCAGGGATCGCCGTAAGGGTTGCCAAACGCCATCGAGATATAAACCACAGTATCGAGCCCGGCCGGTTCACCCTTGTTCGTGACTTTCTCCAGTTCCTCGATCGCGTCTTCTAAAGACTGGTGCTGATTATTCTGCAAGAAAGTCGGCGAAACAGAATATGGGAAACCGAGTGTCCTTACGGCTTCGGTTGCGATCGCGCGCTGCGCACCCTTTTCATTGACCACAATTCCGATAATTTCAACATCGTCAGGAGGATCAAGCTCTTTCAGCACTTCTTCCGAATCCGCCATCTGCGGAACAGCTTTCGGTGAAACGAAGGACACGGCATCGATGTGCTTGAATCCGGCCGTAATCAATGCCTTCAGATAGTCCGTCTTGATATAGGCGGGAATCTGCCCTTTCAGCCCCTGCCAGGCATCGCGCGGACACTCAACGAGTTTTATGGAATTGGAATTCACAAAATCAGGCCACCGATTTCACCGATTCGCACGGATAATTCTAGTTCTTGTCTTGATCCGTAAAAAATCCGCGAAGTCCGTGGCACTTTGCTTTCAAGTTTGCAGCACTCCAACTTTGAACTCGGGCACATCCGGGTTCAGGGCCGCCGCTTCGAGCGCCTGGGTGATGGCCTCGCGGGTTTCCACCGGGTCGATGATCTTATCGATCCACAAACGGGCGGCACCGTAGCGCGGATCGGTTTGTTCATCGTAGGTTCTCTTCACCGACTCGAAAAGCTCTTTGCGTTCCTCGTCACTCAACTTCTTACCGCTGCGTTCCAGTTGCTTGATCTTGATTTCGACCAGCGTACCGGCGGCGGAATCTCCGCTCATTACCGCATAGCGTGCGGTCGGCCATGCGAATACGAAGCGCGGATCATAAGCTTTGCCGCACATGGCATAGTGTCCGGCGCCGAAGGAGCCGCCGACGATCACAGTAATCTTCGGGACGACCGAGTTCGAGACCGCGTTCACCAACTTCGCTCCCGCTTTGATGATGCCGCTCCACTCGGCATCTCGGCCCACCATGAATCCGTTCACATCGTGAAAGAAAACCAGTGGAATCAGGTTCTGATTGCAGTCCATGATGAAGCGCGCGGCCTTTTCCGCCGACTCGGTGTAGATCACTCCACCAAACTCGATGCGCTTGTGGCCTTCGTGGTCGGTCTGCTGCGCGTGCAGCTTCTGGTTGGCGACGATACCGACTGCAAAACCGCCGATGCGCGCGTATCCGCAGATAATGGTCTTGCCGTATTCAGCTTTGTACTCGTCGAAGCGGCTGCCGTCGACAATGCGGGCGAGAATCTCCTTGGTATCGTAGGGACGCGCCGGCGACGAATCGTAGATGCCGTAGATTTCTTCCGACGCCAGCGCGGGAGGCTGTGGCTTGCGGCGGTCCCAGGGCGACTGGCGGCGGTATCCCCACTTCTCGATGATGGCGCGGATGCGCGCCAGGCAAGCCTCGTCATTGGGCTCTCGGAAATCGACTGTACCGCTGATGGCGGAATGCATGGCGGCGCCGCCGAGTTCGTCGGCGGAAACCTTCTGGCCAATCGCGGCCTGCACCAGAGCCGGCCCGGCTAGAAAAAGCCCACTCCCGTCAGTCATGAGAACGTGATCGCACATCACCGGTAGATATCCGCCGCCCGCGACACACATGCCCATGATCGCTGCGATCTGTGAGATTCCCATGGCCGACATCACTGCGTTGTTGCGGAAGACTCGGCCGAAATCATCGGTATCGGGAAATACATCTTCCTGCAGCGGCAGAAACACTCCTGCAGAGTCCACCAGGTAGACCGTCGGCACACGGTTTTCGATTGCGATGTTCTGGGCGCGAATCACCTTCTTCGCGGTCATGGGAAAGAATGCGCCGGCTTTCACGGTGGCATCATTGGCGATGATCATCACTAGCCGGGTTTGAATGCGAGCCAACCCGGTGATGACGCCGGCTGCGGCTGCTCCGCCCCACTCTTCGTACATGCCATGAGCGGCGTATGCGCTCAACTCGAAAAACGATCCGGGATCGACCAGCAGGTTGATACGCTCACGCGCCGTAAGACGTCCCTTGCTGTGCTGGCTCTCGATTGCGTTGGGCCCGCCACCCTCGCGGATTTTCTCTTCTTCGTTCCGCACTTGCGAAACCAGATCCGCCAAAAAGCGCATATTGGCTTCAAAGCGCGCTGAAGTGGGATCTATGTGCGATTCGAGAACGGTGGAGCTCGAAGGCGTTCCGGGATCGATGCGTTCGCTCATGAGAGAAGAGTCTGAAACAGCTTAACGTATAACAGCGGAGCAGGACCGCGCAAACGAGCGGAAGAACTCCCCGCCTGTAGGAGGCGTCATCCTGACTGGCCTTTAAGGCCGCGAAGGATCCGGCGTGAAGCGTCAGATTCTCACCACAAAATTCCGATAGCACGCGCAAGATCCTTCGGGACTGGAAGTCCCTCAGGATGACGACTGTGCAGAATGCCTGGTACAGAAACTGCCTAACCGCTCTTCTCCAGCCATCGTTCCAATCGGCATCCATCTTCCTCCAGCAGGAAGCTACCGGTGCCGAAACACTCACCAAAAATACGATGCGAGTCCGGATCGCGCGCCGCCCGCGGAATCCATTGCTTCCCTACCTGATACTGGCTGGCCGTGAACCATTTCTGCGGCAAGACTTCGACCAGTCCGGCATTGGGATAGACGACATAGAGCGCGAAGGCCGGGTCGTCTGGGCTTTTCGCCGGATAACTGGTTGGAACGATCAGTTCATCCACGGTCTGCAATTCCGGCGGAACTTCGATCTTGTGCATACCGGCAGCGAGGCCAAGCGGAATTTCAAGATCCGCCACTGGCTCTGTCGCAGAATAAATCCGATCAGCTGACGGTTTAAACCACCCGGCGATTTCGATCAAATCGAAAGCCTTGAGCTGATCGGGATCAAAGCAGATGATGCGGATGCTCCTACCTTCGGGACACCAGATTCCCAGGTAGGAAGGCGGAACAAAAAACGGGCGGCAATAGGTATTCAGTGCCAGGCGGGGCTTGTCAGGTTCCTGTTGTAATCCCAAGCTGACCAGATAGCCGAGCGGTCCTTCGCTGCCGTGATGTGTCCATACGAACCGCTGCCCTGAAACGGAAATGAAGGCGGAGAAAGTCTTCCAGTACCAGGGTGCGGGCCCCACTGTGCGCTGGAGAATTTCCTTGAGGCGGGAGGTGTTGATTTCGGCCATCAATATCAGACCGCGGGCACGCCGCGCGGTTTGACGTTGGCGCGAATGAACTGGACGATGTCGTCCATGGATGTGCCAGGCTGAAAAATAGCGGCCACGCCGGCCTTTTTGAGATTTTCCATGTCCTGGTTGGGGATGATGCCGCCGACTACCACCAGCACGTCGTCCATCTTGTTCTGTTTGAGCAGGTCCATCACGCGGGGAACGATCGCATTGTGTGCGCCGGAAAGAATCGACAGGCCGATGACGTGAACGTCCTCCTGCAACGCCGCATTCACGATCATCTCTGGAGTCTGGCGCAGGCCGGTGTAGATGACCTCCATGCCAGCATCACGCAATGCGCGGGCGATCACTTTGGCTCCGCGATCATGGCCATCGAGGCCGGGCTTTGCCACCAGCACGCGGATCTTCAGGTCAGCCATCGACTTACATTTAACCACAGCGCGGGCGGAGGCGCACGGTTACTGCTGGTGGAAGAGATTGCTGATTTGAGATTTGAGATCTCAGATAAAACACCACAGCTCGAAGCGAATGGTGGCCTGAAATTCAATCTGAAATCTAAAATCTGCAATCTGAAATGCCGTTCTACATGGTTTTGATATCGAGACTGCGCCACAGATACCAGCAAGCTACCGAGCGGTGCGGTTCCCATGCTTTAGCAATTTTCGCCATGACTTCGGGTTTGGGCATCTTGCGCTTCTTGTAGTGCTTTTTTATTGCCATCTGAATACCGTAGTCGCCAGTGGGCAGCACATTGGGACGCTTCAAAGTGAACATCAGGAACATGTGCGCGGTCCAGACCCCGACGCCTTTGACCTGGGTCAGGTGCTTGATCACTTCGTCATCGCTCATTTCGGGCAGGCGGGTGAAGTCGAGTTCGCCTCGCGAGGCGCGCGCAGCCATGTCTTTCAGATAGGAAGACTTCTGTTTCGATAGCCCCACCGAGCGCAGCTGGGCATCGGTTAACTTGAGAATCCCTTCAGGCTTGACCGGGTCCCCCGCGAGGGCGGCAAAGCGTTTGAAGATAGTGACCGCAGCTTTGCCATTCAGTTGCTGAAAGACAATGGCCTCCGCCAGACTGTGAAATTCCGGAACGCCAAACTCCATGCGGCATGGCCCTACGCGTTCGATGATCGCCGCCAGCACGGGATCGGATTTCTTCAGATGATTGACGGCTTTTCGCATGCTGGCATTGTGGCGTTTTAAGATCAAAAGCTCTTAACCGCAAAGGCCCCAAAGGTTTCCGCGGAGGACGCGAAGAACTGCATTTTACGAAAGATACTGGACGGTTTGCCAGATCAACTCGGCTGTCTTCTGGTAGGGATCACCGGCGTCGTCCCACTCCATGGAACAGTATCCCTTGTAGCCGTGTTGCCTCATCATGCCGAAGGCCCTGGCCATATCCACATGCACGGTGACACCCTTGCTGTTGGTTTCGGACGACTTCACGTGCGAGATAGAGTAGGCGTGGCTGAACATGGCATCCAGTCCGCGATACGCATAATCGGGCTTATGGGCAGCCAGTGTGTTGCCGAAATCAGGCAGGGTGTGCAACCACGGGTTATTCACTTTCTTGACCAGCGCCACCAGGAAGAAAGGGTCCTCGCTGACCGGGTTGTCGTTCTCCAGGGAGACAACAATATTTTTTGTTGCCGCATATTCTGCAACTCGCGCCAGGCTCTCTGCGGTGCGATTGAGGTCCGGCTTCACGCCCTTAGCCTGTGGGATGTTGGTGCGAATGCCAGGCGAGCCGATGATGGCCGCATTATCGATCCACTTCTTGCTGAAGGCGATAGCCTGCTCGCGCTCAGAACGATCGTTCGCGTACGGACTATGCTCGCCATCCACCGCAATGTTCGCTACAGCTGCATTCGCCTGTTCCACGGCCGCTCGAAACTGCTCCAGATATTTCGGGTCGGTTGAGGGAAAGTGTCCGGTCCAGGGCTCGATCTTGTTGACCTGGAACTTCTCGACAACGTGGGCGGCGAAGTCTTTCAGGTCCATGGGCTTCGCGGATTTGCTTTCCTCTCCGGCGATGAATTCCCGGAAAGGATATGAAGCGATGGCAATGCGTTCGCGCGGCTGCGACGGGAATTTTATGTCGGGCGTGGAACTGGCGTGGGCCAGTGCCGGGCCCAGCCACACTCCAACGGTAGTGGTGGCGCACTGTTGCAGAAAGCGTCTTCGCGTGGTCGGTGACAAGTTGGCCAGTCTAGCATGATTAGACTCGCTACTCTTCGATCGCTTCCGGCACGCGGGCGGGGGCGCCCGCGCCACACATGCCAATGAGCGTTTAGTATGGACTCATGATCACAATTGTTTCCGGATTGCCGCGTTCGGGTACGTCGTTGATGATGCAGATGCTGGCTGCTGGCGGCATGCCTATCCTCTCAGATGGCGAACGGCGGGCGGATGTCGATAACCCAAGAGGATATCTGGAGTGGGAGCGCATCAAGCAATTGCCTAAAGATCCCACCTGCATTGCCGAAGCGGAGGACAAGGCGGTGAAGGTGATCTCACAGCTTTTGCTTTCTCTTCCTCCGAAGTACGAGTACCGGGTCATCTTCATGCAGCGTCCCTTGACAGAAGTGATGGCTTCGCAGGACGAGATGCTGCGGCGTCGAGGTACTTTCGATCCGGGAGAAGACAATTTCGTGGTGGCGCGTGCGTTTCAGGACCACCTGTCCGACGTCTACGGCTGGCTCAATGGCAAACCCTACGTGAAGGTATGCCGAGTTCAATATCACGCCGTCCTGCGCGAACCGAAGGCGACCGCGGAGAGTGTTGCCAAGTTTTTGGAAGTCCCGTTGAACGTCGAGGCCATGGCGAAGCAGGTAGATGGAACCCTCTACCGGCAGCGCCGAAAATAGTTATGTGTCTGTTTGTGTGGTCGCGGGCGACTCGCCCGCGGGGTTTCCGCGGGATTTCAACTCTTGCCAGGCGGAAGCTGAAACCCAATCTTGCGCTTAGAGGGCTCCTCAGGAAGCATAAGTTCCTTGATGGCTTCAATGATGTCCTGAATTGCGGTGTCGTGAGTTTCCAGGCGCCGGTCCAGTTCGTTGATCTTAGCCGCAAGCTGGCGGTTTTTGGCCAGCATTTCGCGCATGCGGACGAATGCGCGAACCACGAACACACTCATTTCGATCGCCTGCTTCGAATTGAGGACCGTTGCTGCCATGATCGCGCCGTGCTCGGTGAAAGCGTAGGGCGGATAGCGACGACCACCACGGCCTTTCTTTGAGGTCGCAAATTGCGACCTCAAAGCGCCGCTCTCCTTGGCCGTCAATTGAAACATGAAATCTATGGGGAATCGTTCCTTGTTACGTCGGACCTGTTCGTTCAACCGCTTGACTGTCAAACCATAGAGCTCGGCCAGTTCGCTGTCGAGAATGACACGTTGGTGGCGGAGAATCAGTATCCGCGATTCAACGGGTATGGCGAGTTGTGCCGGGCGTTTGGGCATGGGGCTTGAGAAGTATAACGCCTGCTTGAGGTTGCAATTTGCAACCTCAAGATTTGCAGGATTTGCTGTTTGAGATCACAATTTGTGACCTCAAAAATTGTCGCAGGAGAACCTTAAGGACCGTGCCTCTGGCGCGCGAACGGGCCGCTCGAGCCTACATCCTGCACCGGCAGGCGGGCGAGACCGCCCGCCCCTATACAGACAGATTTTTTAGGTGATGCTCACTTCGGTGTAGGTGCCGAAGACTTCGCGAAGTGCTTCGCAAATTTCACCTACCGTGGCGTAGGCTCGGACCGCGTCCACAATGTAGGGCATCGTATTGGCTGATGAGATATCTCCGCTTGCCGATGTGCGCGGCTCTTGGGCCGCGACGTTTTTCAACGCATCCAGGCGTCTACGGACTTCTTCATTCGAACGCCGGGCGCGCAGGGCCTTCAATTTTGCTGATTGCTGCCGAGCCACACTTTCGTCGATGTACAGCGTGTGCGGCGGTTCTTCTTCGATCACAAATTCGTTCGCGCCTACGATGACCTTTTCCTTAGCTTCAGCGGCGCGCTGGTATTGATACGAAGCTTCGGCAACTTCCTTCTGGGGATAACCACGCTCGATGGCTTTGACCATGCCGCCCATGGCGTCCAGCTTGCCGAAATAATCGAAGGCGCCTCTTTCCATGTCGAGCGTCAAGGCTTCAAGAAAATACGAACCGCCGAGAGGATCGACCGTCTGGGTCACTCCGGATTCGTAGGCGATGATCTGCTGCGTGCGCAGCGCAATGCGCGCCGCTTCTTCCGTGGGCAGGGCGAGGGCTTCATCGTAGGAATCAGTATGCAGCGATTGGGTACCGCCCAGCACCGCCGCCATGGCCTGCAGCGCAACGCGGGCGATGTTGTTCATCGGTTGCTGCGCGGGAAGCGATACGCCGGCGGTCTGGGTATGAAAGCGCATGAGCCAGCTACGCTGGTTCTTCGCCTTGAAACGTTCTTTCATCACCTGGTACCAGATCTTGCGGGCGGCGCGGTACTTGGCGATTTCTTCGAAGAAATCGTTATGGGCGTTGAAGAAGAAGCTGAGACGCGGACCGAATTCGTCGACGTCGAGGCCGCGGCGGCGGGCCCATTCGACGTATTCGACCCCGTCGTAAATGGTGAAGGCCAGTTCCTGGAGCGCGGTCGAGCCGGCTTCGCGGATGTGGTATCCGGAGATCGAGATCGTGTTAAAGCGCGGAGTAAATTTTGACCCGAACTCGAAGGTGTCGATCACCAGGCGCATGCTGGGCGCGGGCGGGTAGATGTATTCCTTCTGCGCGATGTATTCCTTCAGGATGTCGTTCTGGATGGTGCC
>Ga0075024_100000369_pt1 | contig 15868 bp, 20 predicted proteins | sample Str013_2_FD_71389 | JGI IMG/M metagenome (GOLD analysis project Ga0075024, IMG submission 71389) | Freshwater sediment microbial communities in response to fracking from Pennsylvania, USA - Straight Creek_MetaG_SC_2013 | ecosystem: Environmental > Aquatic > Freshwater > Creek > Sediment... | reverse complement strand
ATACAAGCGCTATCAGGATGGGAATGATGTGAAGGGGGCGGCCTGTGTGGGTCCTTAGGCCGCCCCCTGTTTTTTTTTTCTTTTGGGAGGAAACGCAATGGCATGGATTCAACATTCTAAAGTGCTGGCTATCACATACCTGGAGTGCGGGAGGGACGGCGGAACACGCGCGGTCTTTTGGCGTTTCCTGCAACGCATGGCAGATAGGCTGGTGCAAGGGCACCACAGGTACGGGCGCGCGGATCGTAGACAACGGTATATGACACGACTTGAAAAAGAAGTGCAGGCGTACCGGAAAACGGGAAATCGGGAACACCTGATGAACGCGGCGAATTACTGCTTTCTGGAATGCTACTACCCGGAGCATCCAAAGACTGGATACGATCCATCGGTAAAGAGCGTGACGAGAAGTTCAACAGATGAAGAGTGAGGAAAAGAAACGAGATGAAATTGAAATGCAAGCTTTGTGATTTCGAGGTGGTTGTGGAGGATGCGCTTAAGGGAAGTGCGGCGCTGATACAGCATGTGCAGAAGAAGCACGTGAGCAAAGGGATGGAAGCGATGTTTGCGCTGGGAGGGTACGTGAGTGCGCAGTTCTTTGAGCCCGTCGCCACGGAACCACTAGAACCAATGGAAGATATGTACAAAGAGACAAAGCGCGCCATGTTGGTTGGATTTCGTGAATGGTGCGCGGGGAACATACACAAATGAAACTGAGTCTTTTTTGGTGTCCTAGTTGTGGTGCGATCAAGGCGAGGCGAGAGGAAACGCTTGAAGAGGAATCAGCGCGCCTAAGAGCAGATCCGCCGTTACCGCCACTCGTTTTTGTGTGCTATGGCAGAGAGCATATGATACCGGGATTAATACCGGGATTACCCATGGTACACGTGTCGGCGTACACGGACGAGTCTAATGCGTTTGGAGAGCCTATTGGGGATCGGCTAGTGTTTGAAGTGCCGGTGCCGGGGAAGTAGAGAAGCAAGGAGAAACAGGGGAATGCTTAACAAGCCACGGGAGTGTGATGGATGTGCGCTATGCGATGTGGGTACGGGGTTCAGCGTGCCGGACGGTACGGGGGCCAATGGAGTGCTTATCATCGGGGAAGCACTGGGGGAGTACGAGAAAAATGTGGGGAAGCCCTTCAGACCCGAGGGACCAGGGGGGCATGTCTTGGAGCAAGCGATCAAGTCCTTAGGCATGGATCGCGCGCAATTCGCAATGTGGTCAATTGTCGCGTGTCAACCGCCAGGGTATGTGCTAACGATTCTTGGACAATCGTACGAGTACGCCGCCATTGAGCACTGCAAAACGCACACGCGCCGGGTAGTTCAACAGTTCAAGCCACGGGTGATTGTGGCGTGTGGACCGGTGGCGGTTAGGGTGCTGACGGGACTGACGGGAAAAAAGTTGAGGGTGGATGATTTGCAGGGGTTCGCTATTCCGTCGCCAGATTATCCGGGGGTGCGGGTGATTCCCACGTACGATCCGGGGACGATACAGCGGGGGGCGTGGCAGGTGTTTCCGGTGTTGCGGTTAGCACTGGCGAAAGCGGTGAAACTGGCAAGGGAGGGGTGGAAGGAGCCGGAGTTTACGTGTATTGAGAGTGCTTCCCCGGTGGTTGTGGAGGAGATGGCGGACAAGTTGAAAGCGAATCCAGAAATGGAGTTGAACTTTGACTTTGAGACGGACGGCGGAGAGATTGAGTTGGACGCGGTGAAGGGGGAAGATGCGGAGGAAGAGGAAGAGAGGCGCGGCGGGAAAAAAGCGATCTCAACCCAACAGACAATTACTCAAGTCAACCTTAGCATTAGGGATGGTGAAGCTTGCGCTATTGATTTTAACGCGGACACGCGAAGCGCGGTAGAGAGGATCCTGGGAACGCCAAATTTGAAGCACGGGCACAATTGCTTCGCTCGCAACACGTCTGTATGGACTCCTTTGGGTTGGCGTCCGATTCATAAAATGAAAGTTGGAGATGCGGTGTATAGTGACGCAGAGGGCGTGCGTACGGTCCAACACATTACAGGAGTGGTAAAAGGGCTTGACGATAGACCATGGGTTGAGGTGAGAGTGGATGGAGCGTATAACCGAGGTGTGGGAAAGTGGGGCAATCCCGGAGTGATTTGTACGCCAGATCATGAGTGGTTCACGCCGCAAGGAAAAGTGCGTGCTGACTCACTGCATGAAGGCGTGCCGATTTACTTGCCTAGGCTTGGTTCTCCTGCATTGATCGCCGGTTGTATTCTCGGAGATGGGCACATAACTAAAGCCAATCGGCTTATGAGTGGACACACTAACGTAGGATGGGCAAAAGCAAAAGCGGATGCGTTTGGCAGTAAGTTGCATAAGACCCTGAGAGCGCCAAATGGCACGTTCAATAAAGATACTTGCGTATTTTACACGCTCAGTGTGCAAATTCCTGCATTTTGGCGTGCGCAGTATTATGACGCTCGCAAGCAAAAGCAATGGGTCCCTCCTGATGGTCCGCGAGCCCTTGCCATCTTGTACGGCGATGATGGATGCCTCAGTAAACACGGAAGCACAGACGGGCGACATAACAACGCAACACTAGCACTTCACAAGTTTGGGCCTGACGTAGAAACGGTGCGGAAGTGGTTTGAGCGTAAATTTGGAACTTGCACGCTGCATAACGGACACGTTCTTTACATGCACAAAGACGCGTCGCATAAGTTTTGGGAGTATATTGCAGCCTCTCTACATCCTTCGATGTATTATAAGCTGCCCGACGCGTACAAGGGACGCTATAACGGATGGATGAGTGCAGGGCATTTGCAAGCTGGCACAGTGATTTCTGTCACGTCTTTAGAGACGCAGGATAAGCACAAGTATTGCTTAAGCGTTACCGGTACGCGGCATTCGTTTTTCACTCGCGCTGGTTTGGTTTCAAACTGTTGGATGTTCGACTTGCCCGTCGCACACCACAACAACCTGAGTGTGAACGGTATAGTGATGGATTCCATGTGGATGTTCCATCATGCGTATCCGGACTTGCCGGGGAGTTATAAGAAGGTCGCTGGGGACAGTCTTAAGGATCAGGGTAGCTTGGCTAGTCTTCAGTTTTGCGCGTCGTTCTACGGCTTCCCGTGGCCATGGAAGCATATGCGGTTGAATCAGGGAATGTTGTACGGGTGCTATGACGGGATCGCGGGACGGATGGTATATAACGGGGCGCGCCGGGATCTTGTCAAGTTGGGATGTTGGGATTCGTACATAACGTTCGTGCAACGCCTCCGGCCTATTCTTGCGGATGCGGAGCGCCGGGGAATTCCAATCAACCGCCAGAAATTACAGGAGTTCATCACATTGCTAGAGGGGAAGGAGAAACAGGAACTCGCGAAGCTCGCGCCCATGATCCCGGAAGCGCTTCAACCGGCGAAACAAAAGATGGGGTTGAAGAAGGAACCGAAGGACATGACGGGGTATGTGAAGCGGTCGTTCTTTCTTCTGGAACCGGAACCGTGCGGGTGCGTGAAAAAGAAGCGGGCGGCAAAGTGTGGGGAGTGTGGCGGACGGGGATCTACTTTCGACGCGCGGGATGAGGTAGTGGATTGCGTTGTGTGTCAGGGGAGAGGGAGCACGGAAGCGATTACAATCGCTAGGGAAGACTGCCCACAGTGTGACGGCACCGGGGAAGTCAAGGGTGATGTCACCCGGTGGTGCCAGTTGCTCCCTTTCAATCCCGATTCCCCGGCGCAAGTCAAAGCGTACGCGCTGTACACAGGGCCGACGCCACAGGGATACAAAGAGCGCCACATCATCCCCAAGAACAGCAAGCGCAAGTACGCAATGGACAAAGAGACGCTTGAGCATCTTGCGAAAATGTACAAAGATCCGGTGTATCAAACGGTGCTGGCTGCGAAAGCCATCACTAAAATGAAAGGCACGTACGGCGAAGGGTGGCTATCCCGCACCAGTTCAACAGATGAATGCGTGCATACGCAGTTTTTATTCCTCCCCGCCACAGGTCAGCTATCGTCCATCGGACCAAACGTCATGAATCAGCCTTCTCCTTTGCGTCATGGTGAGCTAGCCTTGAAGTTTGCGGAGGCGGTTGAAGCCAAGCCGGGGTATAAAATTGTGGGTTTGGATTACAAGTCTTACCATGCGCAGACTTTAGCACACGAGGCAAAAGACTGGGACTACTTGAGGTTGGCGCGGCTAGATATTCACTCATTTTTAGCAGGCCGCATGTTACGTATTGAAGGGTACAAACAAGCGTTGGGATGGGACGACGACAAGCTAGGAGCATGGCTAAAAGAAATTAAGAAAAAACATGAGAAGGTGCGAAACAGGCAAGCAAAACCTTGTATTGCCGAAGGGCAGATGGTACTCACAGACAATGGTTTAGTACCTATAGAACGTGTGACTCTTGCGCACAAGGTATGGGACGGGGTAGAGTGGGTTTCGCATGAAGGGGTGATTTGTAAAGGGGTAAAGGAGGTTATTACATATGACGGGCTCGCGGCAACGCCAGATCACGACGTCTATACCGAATACGGGAAGATTCAGTTCGGGAGCGCAGCACATCGATTGGCAAGGCTCATTCGATCCGGCGATGGAGAATTGCCAATTCAGATTATGGAAAGCCACGGGGAAGATAAAACGTACGGGAAAAAAGCAAGTGATTTCGATTATTTGCGTATGCGCATGTGGCAAGACTCAAGCGGTGGACCGGTACAAACTGTTGACATTCGGCTACGGCGAAAAAGAACGAGGCATAGAACTACGGTTTGCATCGCGCCAAGCGTTTATCCAGTACGTTCTTCAGCATTTGCCGCACGCCGACCACACACGTTTTTTGTGCAGGAAAGAGCTGACTGGCGAGCAAATAATACAACAGAAACGCCAAAGCACGTGGCGCGCGTCTATGACATCGTAAACGCGGGGCCTAGACACCGTTTCACGGTTTCTAATAGACTTGTACATAACTGCATTTTAGGATATGGGTTTGGAATGGGAGCCGCGCGGTTGTACGCCAGCAATCCGGACAACTTTAGCTCCATTCATGAGGCTCAACAAGTTTTTGACGCTTTCAGTTCTGCATTTCCAAACGCCGCGCGGTACCGGGAGGAAGCGCCTGAATTGGCGCATCGGCAAAAGTTCTTAAAATCACCTTTCAATTGTATTCGATGGTTCTGGAACGTCAAGGGGTACAACTTCAGAAAGAAAGAGTGGACGCATGGGCTTGACTGGGATAAGGCGATTGCGTTTCGGCCCGCCAACAACGCGTTTTGTCAAAAGAAAGTCGCAATGCTAGTTTGTGAAGAGCTTGGGTATATGGAGCGCTATGGATTCAATTTTGACTTGCATGACGCGCTGTATTTTCACTGCAAGGCTGAGCTAGTAGAAGAGTGCGTGCATAACGTGAGACGAGAGATGGAAGCCCCTAGCAGCGTGCTCTTAATGCCTGATGGCAGCGGGTTCAGTGTCGCGGTTGAAGTTAAGGTAGGGCGATCAATGGCGGAATTGCAAGAGGTGAAGTGAGAGTGTGAAAGGATGCTAAAAATGATTTGGCCATTTAGCGCGATCAAAGCGCTTATAGAGGAAAACGCGCTGTTACAGGCGCGGGTGCGGGAGCTTGTGAAGGATAAGGAGATTTGGTCTCAGGTGGATCTTGAGACGGATCGGATCAAGGCGCTCGAAAAGCAGTGCGTCATCCTAGGGGACAAGGCGCGGGACCATGATAGCATGTGCGCGGAGTTGCGGCGGCTGCGTGTGACACTCCGGGATATGCACGGGGACGACTTACAGCACGCGGAGGAGACAAAAGGTGTGTCTCTCATCGATCTAACGATTTGGATCTTGAGGGGCAAGCCAGGACCGAAGGGGTTTGAAGGGGGGAAAAGCGATGCGTAGTACGCACACGTTCGTGGAACTGGAAGTGCCGCCACTAGTGTATCTGACAATCCGGCAATTGTTGGTGGACGCAGGGTATACGCATACGTTAATTGATGAAGGGGAAGACGAGAGGATTGATATGCATGGCATCGGCCTGAAGTCTAGCGCGGCGCTTGCGCCCGCCGTACTGCAACGCCAGCAAATGCGGCCTTTCTTCACGGACGAAAAGGTGGCACATATTTTTGAAGTGCCGATTGAAGAAACTGCGCACGCGCGCAAGATTGAAAAAGGAGAATTCAACAGATGAAGCGAAGGGTTAGACGATGGCGAGAGGCGGGGAGCTTGCCCGTGCACTTGGAGGAGATGCGCAAGCGGTTGGCGAGTTTGGAAACGGAGTACGAATTATTATTCGGCGGGATTAGTGTGTATCTGATGGCGTCGGGACTAGACAAACCGGAGAGAGTTATAAATCCCATGTTTGTCGCGAAGCTTGAGTTGTTGCAAGGCACGGCGAGCGTAGTGATTACGCAACGAGAGATGTTGAGCAAAGAAATGAATGCATATTGGGAAGACCCAAGGGAAGGAGAAGACACGGATGCAACCAACGATGCAACAACCTCCGACGCGTGAGCAGATGGTTGCGCATTTTGAGGCGCTGCTGAAGAATCGAAGGATTCAATTGAGCTTTTTGGAACGCCAACGCAAGGTGTGTCAGATGAAGTTTGACTTGGCGCAAACGGCGTGGCGAGAAGAGTACGGTTGGAGGGTTGAGGCAAAGCTGGCGACACAAGAGGAGATGGAGACGGTGAATGCGAAGCGCGCTTCTTTGACGTTCGACATCGCATGTCTTGAATATGAGATATCCATGGGACACACGGACATGGGTATCGCGGCGGCGCAAGTGGAGATAGAGCAGATAGAGGCGGCGTTGAAGAACGCCACCAATCCTCTGGTGCGGCCCGCCGATTTTGGGGTGCGGATGTGAAAAAAGGAAAGGAACGGTTATGACAATTAAAGCAGGTATGAAGTATCAGACACGGAACGGGCGCATGGTGAATATCCACGCGCTGGCGGGAAGCGAGGTTAATGGGGACGGAGACGCGATTCCCGATCATGGAGTAGGGGTATTGTTGCCGCCGAACGGCGACGTAGGTCAGGGTGAAGGGGACCGGTGGAGCCTTAGCGGTGCGTACAAAAACGGTACGCTTGGGGTACCGCACGCGTTTGATCTGGTGCATGAGGCGGGGAGGATAGAGTAGACTAGCAGAAGGTAAGAGTCACTTCATGGAACCCCGCCGCCTCTGGTCGTGAAGCGGCGGGGATTTATGTTTTTACCGCCAGTAGATAATAGAAAGCTTTGCGGATGGAGTGGGTGCAACGGTGAAGGTGATCTTCTGCCCTTGCGTGTCGAGTGTGTATTGGCTTCCCTGTTCCAACACTAGCCCGTCTTCGATGATGAGCGCGGGGTGCAAGACGTTTGGACGGCTTTGAATCAAGAACGTGGTATTAACGCCATCAAGTGGCCCTACTAGCGGTTCTCGAAACTGCCGCGCGGTACGAATAACCCACACATTGGGGTCTGATTGGTCGAGGTGGATCCCAGGACCGATTTGTATCATCTGATCTGCCGGTGCCCCTTTGAGGGACGCGGCGAAAAATCCATCTTGTGCAAATGTTGACATAGTGCTTTTCCTTTTGTTGGTTTGACAGTTGAAGTGAGCGTTTAGCACCCCTTGTAGAGGTTGGGATCGTCTTCAGTGCGGGAGACAAAGTACGCGCGGATTTCATCGCGCAAGCCGATGGCATCGTCTGCGAGTTCCCATACACCGGCGAAGTTGCGGCGGAGGTGCTTTACAGGATCGAATTGGTGTTTGACGAGGATAAGGTCGCGGTGGGAATAGCCGCGCCGATTCTTCGATCCATGGAAGTGGTGGGTGGCGAACCCATCGACGTACCCAATGTTTTTGTACAAGCTAGTGCATCGGCTTTGCCATTCAAAGATGGCACGTTGATACGCAACGCTGTATTTTTCGATGTGCATATCGGGGGCGGGAGCGCCCACGAGTCCAAAGGTCATAAACCAATCCGCGTGGCCTAAGATGCAAACGTCAAGAAGTTGACCAAGGATGCCAAATCCGGCGCGTGTGAACGCCCAAGCGCCGCCAGTAGCCCCAACGCCCACGTGCTGATGGGGAGGTGTGACAGACGTTTTGTAATTGAGCACGGTTTGAATCGCAGGTGTCTTCCACCCTCCGTCTGTGTACCCTTCCGGCAGGCGGCAACCATTGTTCACGAAGTTGAATGCAAACCCGTTGTTAGTACTGATCATGCGGTGGCCAGTGCCGTATGTTTCTCCGCTGAGATCGGCGTATTGGCTGAACATCTGGACCCACGGGTGGTGCTGTAGCTGGTGAATAGTTTCCAGCGCCACGTCATGGCGTGTGAATGTGAAATCTCCATCAATGTACGCGCCGTACTTCCAATTATGCGGGAAGCGGGAGATTACTTGGTTGAGAACGTTCTCTTTGTGAAACAGCGCGCTATGGGCGCGGAACTGGTAGTCGTCGGGGTTGGTGGGGGACGTGACTTCATAAGGCCGGTCACCGTACGCAAGTTCCCCCACATGCAAGCGCACGTTGGGAAGACTGAGAATATGGCGACGAAAGTCATTGAAGAGTTCACGCCGTGTTTGCCACCGGTACGGATTGCTGTAGCATGTCGCCACGTGCAACGTTTCATCTTCGGACCACTGGTGCCAAGGTTGGTGAACATCGGGATGCTTCCGGTGATGCTCGACAAAGTTAGAATGCGGGGTATAGTTCATGTTTGCAAGCTCCTTTAACAGGTGAAGGCCCGCCCAGGGAGGAGCTTGCGACTACGCCCCAGTTATTGCGGGTCTTCACCTTCGGGTATGATAGCAGAGGTTTGTTGGGAGGATTGAAGTTTTATGCGGGGGCCGGGGGCGTTTTCGGTGAATTCTTGGTTACGCCCCAAGTATATTTCTGTGGTGGTCACGCTGTTGTGCCCTAAACTGAGGGAGATCTGACGAAGGTTTGCGCCGCTTTCCTCGGCGATACGGGCGAAGGATCGGCGGAGGTCGTGAGGGGCGATATCGAAGCCGAGGGGACTGGCGTACTTACGAACGATTCTGTATACGTTTTGGCCGGTCATGGGTATGTTGGTGATGGTCCCGCGCCGGGATAACCGAGGAAATAAATAGTGGGTGGGGAGTAGGGAAGAGTGAGCTAGCCACTGCTGTATGAGTGTTGCGCACCATTGGGCAATAGGAACATTGCGGAGTTTTTTTCCCTTGCCGGTGAGATCGGCGAGCGCCCATACTGTGCGAACACGCCTAAAGCTTTCTACACGGATGGTACAAATCTCATCACGGCGTAGACCCGCACCCATCAGAGTTGCAATGAGCGCTTTGTCGCGGGGGTCTGTAGGGGCATCCAGAAGACGTTGCAATTCCTCGAGTGTGAGCCATGTGCCGGTCTTGGCGTCTTGTTTTTTTTGTCCCTGTACCCGTTTGATGCGCTCGTAGTCGTCGAGAGAAAGATCCTTCGCAAGGAATGCGGTTTCACATAACTTACGGATGGCGACTAGGCGAAGGTTGAATGTAGGGCCTTTAGTACCGTTCTCCATCATATGAACTCGATAGGCGTTGACGGTTTCCCAGGACAGTATGCGCGGCCCGCACCACGCAAAGAAGTGCATCAACGCGTTCATGTACGCGCGTTTTGTGTGCGGGCTCTCTAGACGTCCGATGGTGAGGTTTACAAGCTTTTCGAGCGCCGGGGGCGCGGCAACTGTCAACACGCCTGACGCCACTGTAAATACTTTCCTGTCACCGGGCGTAGGATTTTTCTGAGTCATGTTTTTTCCCTTTGCAAGCTTACGAAATCTTTGATATGCTCTAAACCATGAAACATACGCTACTCGCGTTTATAGTTTTCTTGACTTCCTCAGCGACAGTTCCGCAACATTTGCAGGGTGGCACTGGCACTGGTGGCGTTAAGATTGTACGACCGTCCAAGGTTTTGATTTGTATGTGGATCAACTCGCCCATCGGTCGAAGACAAATTTGCGAAGACGATGGGAATCCTGATCCGGGTCCACCGCCCAGTGTCCCCTGTCCAGAAGCTGGCCCGCCCTGGTGCTAGGTTTCACCCGCTGAACAAAAGAGCCGAGCCGCCCCTCACAAGGGGGCGGTTTTTTATTGCCCCGTTACCATCACATAAACGTGCACACGTGTGTCTGTTGTGGGGAGACTAACGGGGGTGTAGGTGATTGCGCCATTTCCAGCGCATAAGCTACTGGTGCGCGTCCATGTCAGTCCTTCCGGGGTCGCCGCGCCTTGAGCCTGCGAGGGAAAGGAAACGAGATAGAACAGTTGGTAGTTGATGGGAGCGCCGCTGAGCGTGGAGACGCGTTCCTCGACTACTGCCACAGGTGTCCAATTGGGCGTCATGGGCGGAACTAGGCAGAACATCTGAACGCCAGGGGGCGGAGATACAGCGGGGGTTGTGGGAGTCCAGAGAACCTTGCTTACGAACAACGGAGTAGGCGGGTTAATGGTGCCGCTGCCCGGTACGGCGGAGATCAATATTGTTCCGTCCGGAGCTGCGGTGGTTTGCACTGTCGAATCGAGTTTCACGGGCTTGGCGGTGATGGCTTGCGATCCGGAGCCGGACGTCGCAGACAATTCAACAAGTGCTGTGGTGCCGGGGAGGAGCTTGGGAAGTGGGAGCGTGGGGTTGGGAAGGGTCTGAGAAAAAGCGGCCGCTCCGGAGAGCCAGGCGCAAAAAAGTGGTTTCAAAAGTGGTTTCATGCCTACAATCGTAGCATGTAGAATATCAAACCATCCTTCCCCGATTCGTGCGCGGGCCGCGCTGGTGGAGGCAGTTATGATAATCCCGCTAATGACACTAACGCTCTGGGCCGGCCGTTTTTTCCTTGCACTCCCAAGGGACGCGATCACGCAGGAATATCAAACCGTCAAGAGATGTGCAGCACGTTTAGCAGCGGGGGACGGCCCACCACCTCTATAGTATGGCTCAGTGTCTTTGGTCACCTCAATCAATCCCATGTGTGCATTCCCGCCACCTGCGGAGGCATACTGAAGGGCTTCCGCGTAATGCGCAAAGCGTGAAGCTTGCCCGCTATCGCGCGTGATCCGGCGCGCCACTTCTAAAATGGACGCATCATCGATGTGTGAAAAGGTACGCTTGAACTGTTCACGCATTCGACGTCCTGCTTCATCGTTGTATTCTGCAAGTGGGGATTCGGGGTATGGTTGGGGGTTGCTGACGCGGCGGATGTAAGCGTGCGGCTTACGCGCTTTTGGAAAAATAGGTGATCCTGATCCTAGTGTCATACTCCCCACACCTCCCCCGTCTCGTCATTCCGAATCATAACCGGACACCGGCGCTGCGCTTGCACTTGTTTCGCTACCCACACCGCTTCCCCCCAACTGTTCACCGGCTGAAGATCATCGTACCAAAAATCGCGATAAAGGCACCTGTAGAGTACTTGAAACATGTCACCCTCTCACGCTTTCGCAATCCAAGCACACAGGCGCGTTGTTGTTCTCGATGTCGCGGAATGGCCCGTGAGTCAACAAACCACAGATAGAGCAAGGTACCAGGGTATGCGAGGAAGAAATGTAATTCGTTGTAGGTGCGGGCTTTTGTTCGTCTTCCATATTCTTACCTCCCCAACAGCATCCACGCCCCCAAAATGACTACACCGCCGATCAATAACGTATTTGTGTCGATGCCAGATGCGTTGGCATCCGTTGTACTTCCATCGGCCTCCGTGAGATCGACGCCGGACGTGTCCACTCCGCCTCCTTCCCCAATCACCGCCGTAAGCAGCGTATTCGCGTTCGCACCCGTCGCACTTTGCAAACTTGCTAAATACGCTTGTGTATTGTTCCCCCGCGTCCCATCCGGACATATCCCACTCGCGTCGGGGAACTGCCCCGCCTTGGGACACGGCGGAGCGTACTGCCAAATGAACTGTTGAAGGTTTTGACCACGCGCGGCTTGCCCGTTGATTTGCGCGAGAAGTGCGTTATAACCGTTATCATACGTGGCAAACTTTGCGTAGCAGTACCCGTTGCCCGCACATGATTTGGCTGCGCCTGCTTGTCCCGCATATACGAGATTCCCCGGATTGTTGTTTTGATACGCCAGCGACCCCGGATAGTATCCTTCCATTCGCTGGATAGCGGCGGCAAGCGCATTAATTCCACTGCCTACGGTGCCTAGTCCAAGATGGCCACGAGAAAGTAACATGGCTATGGCACACTCTGCGTTGCCGATGTGAATACCACTTGTGATGTTTGGTTGCTGACGACATTGCTGTTATACACCATTCCATACCCCCATTTAGTCTCCGTAAGGAACGTCCCCGCCGCTTCCGAGAGCACCGTCATCCATTGCGCGGAACCGGCATTTAGACCTACTTGATAAGTACGATTGCCACCAGCGTTCACGATACGCAGGCACACGCTACCAGACGGATTGAAGTTATCGGAAAAGAATACGTTTGTTGTGATGGTCGTGGCATTTGACCACCGCAATATCGAAACACCCGATGAATTGAACCCGGTTAATGCGTTGATGATGCCCAGTGTGATGAATCCTGTGCCGTCACTGAGTACCACATCTGTCTGTGCGTTACCGTTTAGAAATGCTACATAACAAGCACTAGCCGTGTAGCCGGTACTTGCAGTCAAATTTGCGGTGCGTGCCGTAAGTTGTGGACCCGCGCCATATCCACTCAGTAGCCATTGGGCCGCGCCGTTCACCAGGGTTTCAGTGACGCCGCCTTGATTCACCCATCCGAACGTGAACGCGCCAGGGATTGTAGTTTGCGCAGGACTCACAAGCGCAAACACGTTGGTACCATTGTTGATGTATGGAGGAGTCAACGTTATGCTTCCTCCTCCGCCTCCCGGAGTTCCCGCGCCATTCACGTTGCAATTTCCAGTTTGTGCGATGCTGAACGTCACTGTCACGTTGTTTGCATCCGTAACGGTCGTGGTGTTCGGAATGATCATGACACTAGACCCGTCAAAACATTGCACCAGCACGTTGGTGGTGTTGAGATTGTGCGTCAGCACCACGCTCGTCTGTGTTGTAAATGATTGCGTATAGTTGACGGTCGTTGCCGCGTTGAAGACCGTAACGCCTCCACTATCACTACACGTCAGCGCTCCCGTGCAATTAATTGTACTCCTCCGCGTTAACGGCGTCCCCGCATTCTGCACGAGATTGTAGCTCGCCGGGATCACACTTGATCCCATAAGTGCCAATCCAATCAAGGCCAAAAATAGCGCGCTTGCCAGTCGTAAAAAAAGTTTCATCGTTAGCATCCCGGACACGAAAATGAAATCACATCCCCAGTCACGCCCGTAAACGTCGCCGCTTCCCGTCTGACGCAATAAATTAGCCATTTGGCGCGGTGGCGATACTTGCTCCCATAGTCACCGCTGTGACACAAGAAGAGAAAGAACAAAGATCCCAGCTTTTTCATAGCCCCGCCACCGCGCCAATCATAGCTTTGCCAGGAGCGCAAAACGCAACCGCTCCGTAGCTTTGCCCGTTTGCATCTCCGCACCAATAGGTTGGCGTCAGAAGCGTGTACCCCGTGCGTTCCCAGGCGTTCAACAGTTGAACAATACCAACGTTACTGACTCCCGATCCGGGGGCTCCGTCGGTGTATACGGTTCCACTCAGAATGGACGTGCGGATAATGGCGAGATCGGCGGGCTCCCATGCGGCAAGCCATGCCGAGCCGGTCAACGGGCGATTGGTGGCGCTTGCCGCCACGTTTCCGGCAATGGCGCGCCACGCGGTGGCAGTGTTATTAAATTGCGAAGATTGCGTGTCGCACACGACGTCCCCGGCATTGTAGGTGTTTCCGTTTGTCCATGCCGCGCATCCTGGATAAAAATTGAAATACTTCACTCCGAACGTCATCAATCGGCGCTGAGTGTCGCCAAACGGTGGTAGTGCGGTGGTGGCGACGTCGTTCAGCGGACCGGTTCCGATACTAGCAAGCGTGAAGCTATTACAGTACGTCTGTGCGGAGTTGTTGGAAAACAGCGCATTGGACTGCCAGAGGGTAATCCATCCCGCCGCCGGTATCACGTGCGTGTTATCCACGCACACCAGCGGAACAAACGCCGTAGTGTCTAAACGGTATGCAACATTGTTGGAGAGGCTTGAAATGGTGGCTGCGGGTTGGGTGTAGTTCACTTGCCCCTCAAACCCCACGCCGTACACCGCAACATCCGTTATCAGTCCCGAAGAACAGTATGTGTTATTGCTCACTGCCCATGATTGGTTGGCAAACACCGCTTCTGGATCAATGTTTATGAAAGACCCTGCGCCCGCTCCATTACTGGAGCACATCAGTATGTTGTTTTGGACCGTGGTCGTGGAACGTGACGCGGGAGAGACTGGATTGATGGGCTCGAACCAATCGCTGAAATTATCCGCGTTTCCGTCAAACGTGAATCCGGTATACGACTGCGCTGCCGTGTTTACACCCATGGGCATATAAATCGGGTGCATGTTCGTCATAGACGAATTCACCAGGCGAACAATCGAGGATGAGTTCCAAACACCCGCTATAGTTTGATTCGTATCCGTGGTAGTGCGCATTACGGTGAGTGAGCCAATTACATTCCCAAGTCCTCCTCCATCCGTAAGTGCCGAACCATCAAATAGCACGTTAAAAAGCGTGAAAAATTGATTCGCGTTCGATCCTCCGTAGGCGTAGAGGCGCGCATGGTTTCCCGTGGTGCCGTAAAAAACAGTATGCTGAAAGCGTATTTGTGGCGCTGTCGCGCTTACGTTATTGTTGAGCAACGTTGCCGCGCGCGCCGCCGGGTCGTTGAAAAAACAACCCGTGCATGAGAAACTTCCCGTGCCATTCATGTTAATAGACATGGCGGACAGACCGCCGAGGTTTGCATCAGGACCGCCGGAGTTTGCGTCCCAAGTGCAGTCAAAGCAAAACGGCGTAATAGATCCCGTCATGTCCATGTACCACAACCCCGCCGCCAAAAAGTGAACGTAATTAGCCGCGACGAATCCGCCATTCTTGTTCAGGCATGTACCGGATGGACACCCGGTGCCTTGATTGAAACCGCCGAACTTGCTGCCGCCTGTAGATGCAATGGTGATGGAATGAGAAGGCGTGCCCGTGAGATTTAATATGCTTGCTGTGGAGTTCGTGAAATCCACGTTTTGAATCCACCCATAAGATGTGGTCGCAGGGGCGGCGGCAAAAGTTGTGTCATGCACTAATTGTGGACTGGCGTCCCCCGTGGTTGTCCAAGTCCAAACTGCTCCATTTCCGTTGACCGTCCAAGTTGAAATGTTCTGGTAAATTTTTCCGGCGAACTTTAATGCGCCATCAATAAGCAAGGAAGCGTTAGCTGCTGAATATCCTCCCGCAACGCCAATCGCGGGTGTGACATCTGCACTTGTGCGATATGCGCCCACGCTTGCCGCGTAGCCTGCTGGGATATGCAGTTGTCCAGCGCCGATTAGCACCTCATCTCCTGCGTCTACTCCATCCCCCGCACATGGAATGTTCACGTGGCAAGTAGGCGTACCAGAGACGGCGCATGTGTTGGAAACTTGCCCTATGCGACTACCGCACGAAACCCACGTAGCGCTGACGTTCCAATCTCCACCCGCGTTGGAGGAAGTAAACAAAGCGTTGGCGGATAATAAGGAGGACGTATAAAGCAAGACCAGTAAAAGTGTTGTAATCAACCTCATTCCGTCACCTGCAGGCTAAGTATGTTTAGCGGCGTGTTTCCGGCTTCCCCAACAATGTTGTATTTCACAAATAGAGTGGCATCGGCCGTGCATCCCGTGGTGGTCATGGCGTTTCCAAAGATGTTCGTACGGCCACTTGCTGCCATCGGATTAAGACCCAACGAGGTAAATGTATTGAATGTGATACCACTGGTTACCCCATTGAC
>Ga0075024_100000367_pt1 | contig 15880 bp, 17 predicted proteins | sample Str013_2_FD_71389 | JGI IMG/M metagenome (GOLD analysis project Ga0075024, IMG submission 71389) | Freshwater sediment microbial communities in response to fracking from Pennsylvania, USA - Straight Creek_MetaG_SC_2013 | ecosystem: Environmental > Aquatic > Freshwater > Creek > Sediment... | reverse complement strand
GCCACCTGCCGCCCGCATCGAGCAAGCGAGAGGCATTGATGTGCAAAGTCAGGATACCGTCAACGCCGTTATTGCCCGCGTGAAGGATAATTCATCGCCAGAGGCCGTCGCGGAGGCGACGCGACGCTGGAAGCACCTGGCGGCCCTGACCGAGGCCGAGCAGGAGGATATTCTGACGCGATCGGTGGTCGACATGGCGCGCCGGCAGATCGGTCTGTTCATGTCGATCCTGCTCACCGTCTCGGCCGTCGTCATCGCGCTCATCATCTACACGATGACCATGGAGAAGTTGAAACAGATCGCCACCCTCAAGCTGATCGGCGCGCCGGATTTCAAGATTGTTGGCATGATCGTGCAGCAGGCCCTCAGCCTCGGCCTGATCGGCTTCGGATTCGGTGCCCTGCTGATTTTCAACATCAAAGATTATTTCCCGCGTCGGGTGGTGCTCGAACCGGACAACGTCGCCGCGATCGGCGTCATCGTGGTCATCGTCTGCCTGCTTGCCAGCAGCCTCGGGGTCAGGGCCGCGCTCAGGGTCGACCCCGCAACGGCGCTCGGGAGTTGAGGTCATGCCAGTTGCAGCGCGATCGCCGCTCGTCCATGTGCGCAATATCTCGAAGCACTTCGGGGAAGGCGAATCCCGCGTCGATGCGCTGAGGGACGTCTCGCTCGATATTTATCCGGGGGAAGTCGTAGCCCTGCTCGGTCCGTCGGGATCGGGCAAGACCACCCTGCTCAATGTGATCGGCTGCATCATCGAACCGTCGGAAGGCACAGTCGCCCTCGATGGCGATACGGTTTTTGATCGGCGCTGGCTGCGCTCGGATCTGCGCCGGCTGCGCCTGGAAAAACTCGGCTTCATCTTTCAGTTCCATAATTTGCTGCCGTTCCTCGATGCCACCGACAATGTGGCGCTGGTGCTCGAGCTGGCAGGTGCCGACACGACAAGCGCTTGCAAACGTGCCATCGACCTGCTCGACTATCTCGAGGTCGGTCACCGAAAGACCTCTTTCCCAGCGAAGCTCTCGGGTGGTGAGGCGCAACGTGTCGCTATTGCGCGTGCGCTGGCCAACCGGCCACGCATCATTCTGGCGGACGAACCGACGGCGGCCCTGGATTCCAAGCGTGCCGGCATCGTCATGGATCTGCTCCGCAAGCTCGCCGTTGAGCAACAGGCGGCTATCATCGCGGTCACGCACGACGACAAAATATTCGACCGATTCGACCGCATGTTCATGTTGCGCGATGGCCGCCTCGATCAGGAGATGAGCCTGCGCGGCAAGACCGCTGCGACGCCCGCATGATCCCTGAAACTGCGCGGAGCCCACCGTGAGCCAAATCCTTGCCCGGAGCATCGAGCACCTCAAGGCCGGTTTCTTCATGGGCTATGATTTCCATCTGGGTCCCGACGGTCCGCGTCTCATCGAGACCAACACCAACGCCGGCGGCGCACCGCCCGAAAGAGACTGAACAGAATATGTCACCCAAGTTCGGAGCCGAGCTGGAGAGCGGCTTTCTCTGCACAGCTCGGCTCTGCTTGATTGCTCAATACCGCTATGCGCCTCGCGGTCGCGATGCAGTTGACGAGGTTCAAAGCCGCCAAGAAGGGATACTTGGACTTCTCGTCCGGAAATTCTGAGAGGCCGGTGCGCCGAAGCATGTCAAAGATGAAAGCGAGCAGAACCGGCTCTCGCTTATACGCGACCGTTTGCTTTATCGATTCGGTTATCGCATCCGCCGGCAGCCCCTCGGCAAACCGGACCGCGGGGGTGAACCGACGAAGCTCGCGTTCCTGATCGGCCTCCGTGACGGTTGCCAGCACTTGGCCGCTCGTTTCGATAGCCAATTGAGCGACGATAAGGATGTCCAGCAAAATGTCGATCGTGGGCATGCTGACCCCGAACGAGCGCACAGCAAGCACCGACAGCGGTTACGGCAGTACCTCGTCAGGCGTTGTCGCCGCCTGGGTGCGCGGGTCCCGCGATCCCGTTCGCGACGAAATATTGACTATGCTTCGGGAGAAGTTGGCCGACTACGCGGCACAAGCCTGAGGCTTTGGAATACTCAGTTGGGATAGCGGATACTCTAAAGCCCACGCCTGCCGAACCGGCATCTTGCCTGCTACAGTTTTCCTGCAACACACGTGTTGCGCGCGTGCGCAGATCCCGCTGAGGGTCAGACACGTCCGGGTGCCACGAAGCGACCGTCGCAGTTATCTGATACCCGGTGTAACCCCGCGCTGCCGGTGAGGCCGGTCGAAAATTTTCCTACACGGGTGGCAGTGAGAACCTGGGGTAGTCGAAGGCGCCGCGCAGCAGCCCGGTGTCCTTCCCGGTGACGCCCTGCCCGCGCAGTATCTTGGACCATCGCTTGCGGACGGTCTTCTGCATCTGGGCGATGAGCGCTTGCGCTTCTTCCGGTGACAGCAGGAACCGCTGGCACTGCGACAGAAAATTCCCAGCATTCGCCCAGCGACCGAAATCGCCGCAGGACATTGCGAGCTCGCGCCGCTCCTCGCTGACTGGCGTTACCGGCGTCAGATCGTAGGCCGGCGAGAGTTTCCAGTCGCGCTCCCTGGCAATCGCCGCTTGATGAGGTCGATGTTCCAACCGGTAGACCAACACGGCGCAATCCCAAACGCCGGAAGCCGGAGCCTAATGCGCACTGATTTTCTGTCGGGACAGTCGGGACACACCTTGCTGCACCAAGATTGCGAACGCAGACCGTTGAATTATTTCCGGCCTGACAATCTGCTCTGGCGCCGCGATGTTCCGGTCCGCCGACGGGATGATGATCCAACCCGAGGCGCATCGCGTCGACTACCCGAGTTATTTCCTTGCGGGCCGTTGAACCGGGTGAGGACCTCCTCTGCAGCACCAGCCTTACGTGGAAAAGCGGGACTAATGCCCGGAAATATCAAATGCATGTAATTTACATCAACTCTGGCCGATGGTAACAACATAGGTACCGACAATCCGTGAGTCCGATATGATAACCGCCGCTCAGATGCGGGCCGCTCGTGCCCTGCTCGGGATCGACCAACAAGAACTGGCAGATTTGGCGAGAGTGTCGCTACCGACAATCCAGAGAATGGAAGCCAGTGCCGGCAATGTGCGCGGAGTTGTCGATACCTTGATAAAGGTGATCGAAGCCTTCGATAGGGCCGGGGTCGAGATGATCGGCGAAAACTCCGCAAGTGCAGGTCGTGGCCGGGGTGTGCGGTTCAAGGTGTCCGCCGTGTCGAAGGCTGCGGGCCCACCGAGCAAGAAAAGATAGCTATCTTGCCGCCTCAAGAGCGTCCTGCACTTCGTTTTCGAAAAGATTTTCGTGCACAAGTGCCGAAGAGGTGCCGTTCTACGCGTCACGCGGTAACGGTAACAAGGGTGGTACCATTGCCGCGAAGCACGCAAAAAAACAGATCAACGTCAGCATAAGGGGTGCTCGAAGGAATGCCCAGCTGTGACCGTAAAGCCAATGTGCCGCACGGTCGCTGTTCGGTTCGTCGAGCATCAATTGTGCGGCTCAAGCGATACAATCGCAACGAGGGCGTACGCGCAGCCGGCGACAAGATCCGCCGTCACAATATGAGCAATTTTGGGCGGATCGTCCGTCGAAGTACAAAGGCCCCGACACGACACGTTAGGCTCCCCGTATTTGGATGCTATTGTTGTGACTCATTCATAAAGTACCCAATGTTGTCATGGTCGGCCTTGTGCCGACCATCCAGCCAGCGGCTGGCTTCGGAGCGTGCTGGACGCTGGATCCTCGGGACGAGCCCGAGGATGACAAATTGGGAATCGTTTGAATGTTCCAGAACACTATGATCCGCTGGCAATGCGCTCATCCAAACTGATCCATGAAGCCGTGAGCCGAGCGAACGGCTGTCCGTAGCGAACGGCTTGCGCTCTCAGAATACACGTCCTAGGATTGGCTAGTGATAGCGGAACACCCAATCATGATGTTCTGCACATGATAACCGCCGCTCACATGCGGGCCGCTCTTGCCCAGCTTGGGATCGACCAACGCGAGCTGGCTGAGCTCGACGGTATCAGTCCCTACGATTCAACGCATGGAGGCCAGCGAAGACGTAGTTGCCATGTCGATTCGCTCACAAAACCCGTGGCGGCGCTGCCGCGGCGGGCATCGAGTTAATCGGAGAGGGTGCTGAGCGCGCGGGGCGCCAGCTGAAATGAACCAGGAGTGGCGTCAGGATCATCTACCTTTTCGACCTCGACAACATGATGAACATGCGGGAATGACGTCGGATGGCAGTGAATAGCACGCTCGTTTGCATTGCGGTGCTGTTGGCGACGTCCATGCTTGCCATCATCGTGCACAAGGCTCGCCTTGGCACGCGCATCATCTATGTCTGCGTCATCGCGGCGTGTCTGATCATTCTTGGTGTTGCCGTGTTTCGGTTGCTTGGCTCGCCTGGATCGGCGGCGACAGTGACGCTGCCAATCGGATTGCCATGGATCGGCGCGCGATTTCGTGTCGACGCGCTGACTGCATTTTTCCAGATCGTGATCAATCTCGGTGGAACCGCGGCCAGCCTTTATGCACTCGGCTACGGGGAACATGAAGAGGCCCCCGGTCGAGTGCTGCCGTTCTACCCTGCATTTCTTGCCGGGATGAACCTCGTTTTGGTGGCCGATGATGCATTCAGCTACCTGATTGCGTGGGAGTTCATGTCGCTGTCTTCGTGGGCGCTGGTCGTGGCGCATCATCGGGATGGCGAGAACACGCGTGCCGGCTACATCTACATCCTGATGGCGAGTTTCGGCACACTCGCATTGCTTTTGGCCTTTGGCCTTCTGGCCGGTCCCGGCGGCAGCTATGGATTTGGCGAGATCAGGAGCGCACAGCGGGCGGACTGGCTACCGGGTTTGGTGCTCATCCTCGTTTTGATTGGAACCGGCTCGAAGGCCGGTCTTGCTCCCTTGCACGTCTGGTTGCCGTTGGCACATCCTGCTGCTCCAAGTCACGTCTCGGCCTTGATGAGCGGGGTGATGACCAAGGTGGCAGTCTACGGGTTCATCCGAATTGCGTTCGATCTCCTCGGCCCGCCGGCATGGTGGTGGAGCATCGTGGTGTTGGCCCTCGGCAGTGCCACGGCCGTACTCGGCGTGCTCTTTGCAATCCTGCAACGCGATCTGAAGCGATTGCTTGCTTACAGCACGGTTGAGAATGTCGGCATCATTTTCATTGGTTTGGGTCTCGCATTAGCCTTCAAGGCCAATGGCATGACGGCTGCATCGGCGCTCGCCTTCACCGCAGCACTGTTTCATGTACTCAACCATTCGTTCTTCAAGAGCTTGCTCTTCTTCGGCTCCGGAGCCGTTCTCACGGCTACGGGCGAGCGCGACATCGAGAAGCTGGGCGGCCTCATTCATCCGATGCCACAGACGGCCTTTGCTTTCCTCGGGGGGTGTCTTGCAATTTCTGCGCTCCCTCCGCTCAACGGTTTTGTTTCGGAATGGCTGCTGTTCCAGGCAATCCTGCTGAGCCCGGACCTGCCGCAATGGGGATTGAAGCTGATGGTGCCTGCTGCAGGCGCGATGTTGGCGTTGGGAGCGGCGCTCTCCGCGGCCTGCTTTGTGCGCTGCTTCGGCATCACTTTCCTCGGCCGCCCGAGATCCTCCGAGGCGGCCGCGGCAAGAGAAACGGACAGCTTTTCCCGCTCCGGCATGTTCTTGCTGCTTGCGGCGTGCCTGCTGGCCGGCCTGCTGCCGGGCCTTGTCATCGACGCGATCGCCCCGGTTGTTCAAGCCCACATCGGCGGACGCATGCCGGCGCAGGCCGCCATCGCATGGTTGTCGATCGTGCCGATTGCAGAGAGCCGCAGCTCGTACAATGGCCTATTGGTATTCCTGTTCATCGGTTTGTCGACGATATTTGCGGTGCAGATCATTCATCGCTTCGCATCGAACGCGCTACGTCGCGGCCCGGCCTGGGATTGCGGATTTCCAAATTCGGATCCGGCAACGCAATACACTGCCGACAGTTTCGCCCAACCGGTCCGACGTGTCTTCAGCGATGTTTTCCAGGCACGCGAAACCGTCGATATGCCGGCCCCCGGCGATCCGCGTCCGGCTCGGTTGGACATCAAATTGCGCGATCTGATCTGGGATGCATTCTACGCGCCGATTGGTCGATGGATCGCATATGCCGCGGAAAAGCTGAACCATCTCCAGTTTCTGACCATCCGCCGCTATCTAAGCCTCGTATTCGGCGCGCTCGTCGCCTTGTTGCTGATGGTGGCGATATGGCCTTAGTTCTTCCGTTCATCGTGCAAGGTTTGCAAATGGTGCTGGTGCTGATCCTGGCACCGCTGCTTTTGGGCTTTACCCGTAAAGTCAAGGCGCGAATGCTGCGCCGGCAAGGGCCGCCGCTGCTTCAACCCTACCGTGATCTCCTGCGTCTCAGCAGAAAGGAGGTCGTGCTCGCAGAAAACGCATCTTGGTTGTTTCGCAGCGCGCCCTACATGATCTTTGCGACGACCTGGGTGGCCGCTGCACTGGTGCCGACATTCGCAACCGGATTACATTTCAGTTGGACCGCCGATCTGATCGCGATCACCGCGCTCTTGGGCAGCGCGCGGCTGTTTCTCGCTCTGGTCGGAATGGATGTCGGAACGAGTTTCGGCGGCATTGGCTCAAGCCGAGAAATGATGTTCGCCTCGCTTGCCGAGCCGGCGATGATCATGATCGTCTTTACGGTTGCGCTGGTTGCGGGTTCGACGCAACTCTCGTACGTTGCCAATTTCATGCTGACGCACGCGAGCCTCCGCGTCTCGCTAGGAATGGCGCTCATTGCCCTCATCATTGTCGCGCTCGCCGAGAATGCCCGCATCCCTGTCGACAATCCGGCCACCCACCTCGAGCTGACCATGGTGCATGAGGCCATGGTGCTCGAGTACTCCGGCCGCCATCTCGCGGTCATCGAGATGGCGTCTGCGCTGAAGCTATTGCTCTACATCTCACTTATCGTTTGCATCTTCTTTCCGTGGGGTATCGCACCCCTGGGCGCCGCGCCTTCCGCGTACTTGCCCGGCCTGGCCACATACCTTGGCAAGCTCATGGTCGGCGGCTTTCTGCTGGTCCTGTTCGAGACCTCGATCGCCAAGATGCGTGTCTTTCGGGTGCCAGAATTCCTCGGGACCGCGCTCATGCTTGGCCTGCTCGGCACACTCCTGCTTTTCGTTTCGCGGAGCTTTTGATGGCGCGGTCCGTCCTCGACATTGCCCACATGCTCGCCGGCGGACTCGTGCTCGTCAGCTTCATGCTGCTGTATCAAGTCCGGATGTTCGGGCTTCTTAACGTATTCGCGCTGCACGCCCTCGTGCTTTCCCTTTCGGTGGCTTGGCAGGCCTTCAGCCAGAACGCACCGCACCTTTATATAACGGCGACAATTGCCCTGGTGCTCAAGGCCATCATCATTCCAGTAGCCCTGCATCGCGTCGTGTTGAAGCTTGGAATCCACCGCTCAATCGAGACAGTTGGCGGGATCGGCCCCACCATGCTGGCCGGAATGGGGCTCGTGGCATTGTCCATGGTAGTGATGTTGCGGGCTGCCGCCGAGGCCGATCCCCTGGCGCGCGAGGACCTGGCCTTTGCCCTATCCGTCGTGCTGCTTGGTCTTTTGGTGATGGTGACGCGCCGCAATGCGGTCAGCCAAATTGTCGGTTTCATGTCGCTCGAAAACGGGCTGATCCTGGCTGCGACCGGCGCCAAGGGCATGCCGCTCGTCGTCGAGATCAGCGTTGCGTTCTCGGTGCTCGTCGCGTTCATCGTCATTGGCGTGTTTCTATTCCGCATCCGCGAGCGATTTGACACCGTCGATGTGCAAGCGCTCGACGATTTCCGGGGGGAGCGGCGATGAACCTCGGATTTCTTTCCTCGCTGCCATTCCAACCTGTTACCGCCGTGCTGGTGATTCCGGGAACCGCAGCAATTCTGCTTATGCTGTTGCCGGGCTATCGGTTGACGGCCCGCCTCAACGTCATTGCTGCACTGTTGACGTTTTTTGCGGCTTTGACATTGCTGGTCGAGCGACCACCGCATGGTGTCTATCTTTTCGTCGACGATCTCAATATCGTGTTTGTCGTGCTCGGCACCTTCGTTGGGTTTACGACCAGTGCGTTCAGTGCGAGCTACATCGGTCACGAGATCGAGATCGGGCGTCTGACGCCGACCAACCTTCGCTTCTACCACGCCATGTATCAGGTACTGATGTTTTCCATGAACCTTGCACTGTTGGCCAACAACATTGGCCTGATGTGGGTAGCCATCGAATTCGCCACCCTGACGACCGTGCTCATGGTCGGCATCTATCGCACCCACGAAGCGTTAGAGGCGGCCTGGAAATACTTCATCCTTGGCAGCGTCGGCATCGCTCTCGCTCTTTTCGGCACCATCCTCGTTTACATGGCGGCGCGGCCTGTCATTGGCGAGGGGCAAGATGCGATGGTGTGGACGGCGCTGATCGAGCGGGCCAGGGATTTCAAATCGGAGCTTCTCAATGTCGCTTTCGTATTTTTGATGTTGGGTTACGGCACAAAGGTCGGTCTTGCACCGCTCCATGCCTGGCTGCCCGATGCGCACGCCGAAGGCCCGACTCCGATCTCGGCCGTGCTTTCAGGGCTGCTGCTCAACGTGGCATTGTATGCGGTGCTCCGCTTCAAAATGCTTCTGGCGGCAAATCCCGCGGCGATTGCGCCCGGTCCGCTCATGGCGACACTCGGGCTCGTCTCGCTTCTGTTCGCCGGCTTCATGCTGTACCGGCGACGCGACATCAAACGTCTGTTCGCCTATTCCTCGATCGAGCACATGGGGATCATCACGTTCGCCTTTGGCATGGGGGGCCCGCTCGCGAACTTCGCCGGGCTCTTGCACATGACCATGCATAGCTTGACGAAATCGGCGATCTTTTTCGCCGTCGGCCATATCGCGCAGGTAAAAGGGACACAGAAACTGTCGGATATCCGCGGCTTGACCGAGTCCCACCCCGTGCTCGGCTGGGGCTTGGTGTTAGGCGTGGTCGCCATCGCCGGGCTGCCGCCGCTCGGCATCTTCATGAGCGAGTTCCTGCTTGTGAGCTCGACGTTCGCGCGTGCACCGCTGCTGGCCATTCCGCTTGTGTTCGGTCTCTTGGTCGCGTTTGGCGCCCTGATGTTGCGCCTTACCGACGTCGCATTCGGCAAGCCCACGGGAAGTATGGCAGCGGTTGAAGCTTCGTACATACCGCTCTTCGCCCATCTCTTGTTGGTATTAAGCGCTGGATTCTATCTTCCGGGCCCGCTCGTCGTATGGTTTCAGAATGTCGCGCGCTTGCTTGGTTGAGCGATGGGTCATGAGCCAATGAGCCTCAGAACGGCACTTCTCGATGGCGGCTCCGAGGCCCGTTCGCAACGGCCCTGGTCGAGACTCGCCGTGGATGCTGACGGCTGGCGCCGCGCCATGCTCGCCTTGGCCCGGGGCGACGCGTCCTTGCTCGGTCTTTGGAGTGACGGCGACACCGTTCACATGGGCGTTTGCGAAACGGCGAATTCGGAGGTGCTGGTCGTCAGCCTGTCCTGCCCTGACCGGCGCTACCCTTCTGTCGCCTATTCACACCCCCCTGCGATGCGTCTGGAGCGTGCAATCTCGGATGTCTATGGATTGGTCGCCGACGATGCGCCGGACCGGCGCCCCTGGCTCGATCACGGTCGATGGGGGCTGCAGCATCCGCTTGGCCGTCGTCGGACAGTGCCGGCAGAAGGCCTTGCTTACCCCTTTTATGCTGCAGAGGGCGCGCCACTCCATCAGCTCCCGGTCGGACCGGTTCACGCCGGCATCATCGAGCCGGGCCATTTCCGCTTTACCGCCAACGGCGAGACAATTGTCCGCTTGGAGGAGCGTTTCGGCTACGTGCATAAGGGGATCGAGTCCTTGATGCGGAATGCGCCGCTCGCTCAAGCGGCCAAGCTGGCAGGGAGAGTCTCGGGAGATAGCACGGTCGCCTACGCCATCGCATTTTCGCGTGCCGTCGAAGCCGCGCTTGTCATCACGGTGCCAGAACGCGCCCATTGGCTGCGCGCGATCATGGCCGAGCTCGAGCGCCTCGCCAACCATTTTGGCGACATCGGTGCCATCTGCAATGACGCCTCGTTCTCGCTCATGCACGCCCACTGCGGCGCCCTGCGCGAACGCGTGCTTCGCGCGTCTGCCGCGTGCTTCGGACATCGACTGATGATGGATTGCGTCGTGCCGGGTGGTGTCGCAAAAGATTTGGATGACACTGGCGCGACCAGGTTGCGCGCTCTGATCGCCGATGTCCGCCAGCATTTTCCCGAATTGGTATTTCTCTACGACAATACGGCGTCTCTGCAGGATCGCACGGTGACGACCGGGGTATTAAAGCCAGAGTTGGCTCGGCAATATGCGGCAGCTGGCTACATCGGTCGGGCATCGGGGCGCGACTTCGATGCACGACGCGCACCCGGCTATCCCCCATACACCGGACTGGAGTTCACGATCCCGGTCCGCACCGAGGGGGACGTGGATGCACGCGTCTGGATTCGAATTGGCGAGGTCGAACAGAGCCTCTCAATCATCGAACTGTGTCTAGCCAGGATCCCCAAAGGCTCGGGACGTGCCGAGAGCGAGCCGATCCAAACTGTCGATGAGCCGCACGAGGGTATCTCACTGGTCGAAGGATTCCGCGGCGATATCCTTTGCTGGGTGCGCATCGCGGCCAACGGCGCCATCGCAAACTGTCATCTTCGCGATCCCTCCTGGTTCCAGTGGCCGCTGCTCGAAGCGGTGATCGAAGGCAACATCGTTGCCGACTTCCCGCTCTGCAACAAGTCGTTCAACTGCTCCTACTCGGGGCATGATCTTTGAGGCTACCGCGGTGCGCAAACTTCTTTTCAAGAGCCTGCTCAAGTCTCCACTGACCGAACCACGGCCGCCCGAGGACGAGACCATGCTCGCCCAGCTTTCTGCAAGGCTCGCAGCTTCGTCGCGGCGCAAGCTCGGGCGTAGTCTATCGATCCGTGAAATCGACGCAGGGTCATGCAACGGATGCGAGCTTGAAATCCACGCCCTCAGCAATGTCTACTACGACCTCGAGCGCTTCGGATTGCGTTTCGTGGCTTCGCCGCGGCATGCCGACGTGCTGTTGGTGACGGGGCCGGTCACGCACAATATGCGGGAGGCGTTGGAGCGGACTTATCGTGCAACACCCGATCCCAAATGGGTTGTGGCGGTCGGCGATTGTGGATTTGATGGAGGAATATTCGCCGGTAGCTACGCTTGCGCTGGCGGTGTCTCAGCGGTCGTGCCGGTCGATTTGCATATTCGCGGCTGTCCGCCCAGTCCACTTGCACTATTACAAGGATTGATCGCACTCATGGAGAGCAGCTCCGGGCGTTTATAAATCCGACACTTCGCCAATTGGCATGTCCGAGTGACCGCCAAAAACTTAATCGAGGGCGACGCCCTGTCGATAGCGTCCTCAGACATCACGAACTGGATCGAGATTAGGCCTTGTACTCAATTTTTCTAGGCACGGACTCGAACGGTGATTTATGCTCATGAACATCGCAGCTTGGATCATATGGACTTCGGGGCGATCCGCGCCGGGATGGGCCGATGACGAGCTAAGCAGAGTTCGCCAGTTGACCAACGAATCGACACATTTCGCTCTTGGTTCAAAGCTTCGACGGCTGCGTGGATTTCGCGGTCGAGAGCGTCGGCATCGGTGAAGGTCTGATGGGCCAGTTGATGCGCCTTGAGATCGTGCCAGACAACCTCGATATCGTTGAGCTCGGGCGCGTACTTCGGCAGCCACTCGACGGTCAACCAGTGCTTGCGCGCATCGAGTGCCGCCAGGGTAAGCTTGCTGACGTGGATCGGCCCATTGTCCTCGACCAGCACGACAGGCTTGGTCGTGCGTCCCGGCTTGGGGCCGTAGAGGCGGTCGATTTGCTCCAGATGCGCAATGAAGTCGCTGCTGCGCTTGGTCCTGCTCGTGTGAACAATGAGGCGACGCGTGACGCGGGATCGGCACCAGAGTCAGCCGTGGTGGAACATGCGCCCCGCTGCGATCGGACCGGTGGCGAGCACTGAGGAACGAACCAACGCCCATCCGGTCCGGCTGCGGTCAGGGCCCGGCGGCAAGCCTCGCGGCGCGCATGATCACGGCCATCGCCTGAAGACGGTGAAGCCGTATGAATACCAGGACGCCGCAACACTGCTCGCAGACTTCTGGGACGAGGTGTACGCGGTACTGAAAGAGAAAGGAGTAGGCCAATGAACACACTGAAGGTCGGCATTGCCTCGCTCGACGAAATGAAAGAGCGAACCATGAAGATCGCGCGCGGCGAGCTGAAGCCCGGCCCGAACGATCCCAAGGTGTGGTTCACCTCGCCCGAGAGCTTTGCCAAGGTACTTTCGAACAAGAACCGGGCGCTGCTCGAACTGATCGCGGCGACGCAGCCGGAATCCCTGCACGACCTCGCCGAGCAGACCGGGCGGGCGCCGGGGAACCTGTCGCGAACGCTGAAAACGATGGAGCGCTACGGCTTCGTTCGTTTGCATCGGGGTGCCAGGGGCCGCATCAGGCCGGAAGTCCCGTACCGGTCGATCTCGCTGACGATGTCGGTGCGGTGAGATGTTGGCGAATTTTCGATCTGGCATCGTGCGCCCGCCAGCCTCTCCGGCCATTTTACCTGCGAACGGAGTGGAGAGAGAATACGATCATGACCGAACGACACCCCTTCACGCGATGGTCGCCTGAGTTGCGGCGCGCCGTGATGCGCGTCCGACCGGAGTTCTTCGCGTGGTCGCCGGACCAGCAGGAGCGCTACAGCGTCGACATCCCCGACGAGGATCGGGACCGGCTGGATCAGGCCCTCCTGCGGGAGCTGTTCGGCCAGACGTTTGCGACAGCCAAGGAGGCACGGAAGGCTGCCAGCGACCTGCCCCTCACACAGCTCGGCCAGTGGAACGAGACATTCCAACCGCTTGTCGGCATCGGCGAGGATGCCTTCTCCCTGAACGACTTCATTCCGGACAACAAGACGCTACTGGACTTCCCGACGCTCCGCGCCCTCGACGAGGCCGACAACGCGTTTCAGGAGCAGCGTCGCAAGGACGAAGACCCCGCCTATGTCATCAAGCCCTATCGTGGTGACTTGTACCTAAGCTGGGCGCGCCTCTACGTCGATGACCGGTTCACCTACGCCACGCTGTCGATGGCGGCCGGCTACATCTACTCGGAACTCGACGCCCTGGTCTTCGACGTGGTCAAGGAATGCATCCCCCATGAATACGTGCCCGGCAAGAACCACGGCAAGGCCGACGGCAATACCTGGCAATGGGACATGCGCCGCGATGCCGGCGGTCAGGAGGCCCTGCTCGATGAGCTGCAGCACCGCGCCATGCTGCACGCAATGGAGCAGGTGGACGGCTTGAAAGAGCGTTGGAACGCCCTCGGCCGGCGCGGCGTCTACATCTTCGAGAACCCGGACGAGACGGCGCCAGAGGATTTCAACCTGCACTTCGTCTTCACGGACATCGAAGCGCTCGATCGCATTCGCTTCCGCTCATTCGTGCGCGACTGCCGCGCGATCGAGCTACCGGCGGCCGAGTTGACGCAAGGTGCCGAAATCGAGACCGCCGGCATGACGGCGTGGATCAAGGCGCAACACCAGCATCTCCTTGCGACCTTCGATCCCAAGGTCGCCACACTACGGAAAAAGCGCAAGGTGATGATCCATAAGGATGCGTTCAAGGACCTGGAGTGACTTCGGGTGGTGCCAATGAAGCCCGTGAACAGAGTTTGCGCGTAGAATTCACACTTTTTGAATAACTAACTGTTCTGAATATATAATTAGGCGGGTCGTCAGCCATGGCGTCATCCGGTGATATTGGGCCAACTCAGTAAATGTCCGCGAGCCCATTCCCTCAAGTAGCGCCTGAACCCCGGCTGCCCTGTCAGGTGACGGTCGAGCGTAGACAGGAATGCGCCGTAGTCCTTCGTCCGTTCCTTGAGCAGGGCCCACAGGAGGTGAGATGTCACTGAATAGTCTGCCAGAGTGATATCGCGGTTGGACAAGGACCAGACTGACCTCAGGAACTCGATCGCAACACCGCAGTAAGACGCAGGATCGGCGTTCCTGCCGCCCAACGGCTTTAGCGCTGCTCTAAATCTGCGTCCCGCGCCGTTCTGACCGCTCTCCTGGTCCAAGGCTCGGGCCGCTCGGATGGTCGCGGCGTCAACCGAAATGCATTCCTGACCAAAATCTATGAGGTCCGTGATCGCCTGCGCGTATCATTTGTGCGATAGCAAGCCTCGCGAGCGCGCCACCATCAGTACGCGCTGCAACGACGTTGCCGGCGTGCCAAGCTGCGCCGCGACCTGCCTCGTGAAGAGATCGTCCACCAGCAGCAGCCGTTCCGCTCCGTTGGCCGCGAACACATCGTCGAAGAACCGGGCATTCTTCACGACGCTGAGACGGCGCAGGATCGGCGGAGGATCGTTCATCGGCCGGGCGGGCAGGATCTCTGCGTTGTCCGTCAGCCACTGGATGTCCGATTGAATGGTCTCCCGCGTCTTCTGCCTTTCCTCAAGCGTCCGCTTCACAAGATAATACTGCCCATCGCGGTAGCCCATCGAGCCGGCTTCGCCCGACCCCAACAAGTCGGTGTTCTGGAGGCGCATACGGTACAGATCGGCGGTCGCCTGGGTGATTGCGAGTTTTCCGCAAATCGCCGTCACCGTCTCGTCAAGGCCCAGCCTGCGAATGCAATGGTAGGTCGCTGCATCGACGACGCAGCCGCGTTTCCCATTCGCATCGATTGCCTCGAATGCGTTCTTCCGCTCCTGCTCGATACCGATGGCGACGCGGTACGGACTTCCCACTTCGCTCAGACCCATCATCACATCAATCGTGTCGACGCCGGTCATGAATGCCAACATCGACAGCGACAGCTTGCCCTCGGCGTAGATCTTCGTCTGCTCCGCCACATAGTTGGAGCGAGTGACGAGTTGCGCCTTCAGCTCGCCGTAAGCATTCTCGCCCTCGGTCGTGACCTTGACCTGCTTGAAGCCTCGTGCTGCCGGAAACCGTTCGTTGAACCGCGCCAGCGCCGCGTGAAACGCATCGAGATATTTATGCTTGGCGCTCAGAATCTCGACGATCGCGCCATCCGGCCATGACACTCTGTCGCCGGGCTGACGACCCCTCACGGCCAAAGCGATTTCATGATCCGGCGGGAGAGCGTCCGGTTCGACATTGCGCACCGCGTCGTCGCTCTCGATCAGGTACCGCCGCTCGGTTCCATCGGCGCAACGCACCTCGAAGCTGTGATCGCCGCCGATCACGGTCGAGAGGAGATCATCGTCATCCGACTTTCCGCCCGACAGCATGACGGACATGAAGCCCATCCACGCCGAGGAATTATTTCGGTTCAGCACGAAGTCGCGGTAGCTCAGCCTGAGCGCGCGCTCGGGCTGACCGAAGTGCGCGAGCGCCGATGCCAGGCGCGCCCTCTCGACGGGCCTCCCCTCCAGCCGATCTTCGACCGGCTCTTTGAAGGTCTCCCTGATTTCGTTCTCACGGCCCAGCCGCACTAGCGCATCGATATGCCAAAGGAAAAGGTCGAGGCGCTCGGGGGCTGCTTCGCACAACGCTTTGACAAATGGTGCGGCCGCCTTGGCGTCGCCGGTGTTCCAATAGTGGGTTGCCGCCATCCGCTTGTCGATCAGCGCCACGTCTTGCCCCCCCATCGGCGTCCTGGCGCGACCCCGCTGCTCAAGCCCTCCGTTGCTCCGCTACGCTCCGCAACTCCGGCCTCGAGCAGCGGGAAGACTCACGCAATGGAGGGGTCAAGAT
>Ga0075024_100000366_pt1 | contig 15885 bp, 12 predicted proteins | sample Str013_2_FD_71389 | JGI IMG/M metagenome (GOLD analysis project Ga0075024, IMG submission 71389) | Freshwater sediment microbial communities in response to fracking from Pennsylvania, USA - Straight Creek_MetaG_SC_2013 | ecosystem: Environmental > Aquatic > Freshwater > Creek > Sediment... | reverse complement strand
CGATTGCGGTGCCGGAGCAGGGCGGGGCCGGCATTCCAGTTACTTATGTGCCGGCGCGCAATACCGTGCTGCTGTCACTGGCGCTGGCCTGGGCCGAGGTGCTCGGGGCCGCGGCGATCGTGATCGGCGTCAATGCGATCGACTATTCCGGTTACCCCGATTGCCGGCCCGAGTTCATTGCGGCCTTCTCTCAATTGGCGCGGCTGGCGACCAAAGCCGGAGTCGAAGGGCAGACACTCGAGGTGCTGGCGCCGCTGCTGACCTGGAGCAAGCCTGAGATCGTGCGCGAGGGCCTGCGCCTCGGTGTCGATTTTGGTCTCACGGTGTCCTGCTACCAGGCCGATGAACAGGGCCGGGCCTGCGGGCGCTGCGATTCCTGCCGCCTGCGCCGCCAGGGATTTGAGTCGGCCGGCGTGCCCGATCCAACCCGCTACGTCTGATGCGGTCAGTTCCGGTATCATGCCGCCCCTTCCGCACGGCACCCGGGTCGGTAGCTCAGTCGGTAGAGCAGCGCCCTTTTAAGGCGTTGGTCGTGGGTTCGAGCCCCACCCGACCCACCAACATCTCCTTCCAGCGACGTCCACCGGCATCCGGGGACAGCCACTAGAGTGGCTATAAAGCAGGCACTTCAGCGAAGAAGTGGCGTCTATGGACGTCCGGGGATGTGGATTGACACGGGCCGAAAATGGGGGCATTTTTGGGTTCTGGTGCAGTAACGATGCGCTCTACAATTCGGGTTCTCTGAAGGGAGATCCCAAGTGCCTCAGGCAGCAGCTAGAGACGCCATCTATCGCAGGCGTCGCTTCACATCTGACGTCATCGTGCGCTGCGTGCGCTGGTACATCACGTACCGACTGAGCTATCGCGACATTGCAGCGATGATGGCTGAGACGGGCGTAGTAGTCACTCATACGACGATCATGCGCTGGGTGTTCCGCTACGTGCCGGAATATGAACGGAGGTGGGCGCGCCTGGCGCGTCCTGTCGGTTCATCCTGGCGCATGGATGAGACTGCCATTTCGATCCGCGGAAAGCAGCACTACGTTTATCGGTGCGTCGACAAGACCGGGAAATCGGTCAATTCGATGTTGAGCCCGATCCGCTCCATACAAGCGGCGCAGGTCTTTTTCCGCCAAGCGGTCATTGCGGCCGGTGCTGGTTGGCCCAACAGCATCAACTTGGACAAATACCCGGCGAGTCACCAGGCGTTGAGACTGTTGCGTCAGGAGGACGAACGGTGGCGATGTGTGTTGGTCAGAGACCGCCGATACCTGAACAATGTGGTCGAACAGGACCACCGCGCCATCAAGGGTCGCTGTTCGCCCATGCTTGGCTTCAAGTCGGTCACCAGTGCAGCCGTGACGATTGCGGGCATTGAGCTCGCGCACCGCATTCGCAAGAAGCAGTTCTACGTGGGGTCGGGCGACAGCAACATGCCCGCCAATGGCCTGACGTTACTACAGCAATGGGCGCAGGCACTGAAGGCTTCGGTGCCCGAGGCTGGGCGTGAAGCGGCCGCGGATCCTTTGCTGCACCAGATCTCGTTCCCCAGCGCAATGCAGGAGCTGCGCACGGTCCCAGAGGTACCGCGTCGGTATCCGCGTAAGGTCTTTGTCGGAGGTGGCCTCTACATGCTGCACCAGCCCAACGGGAGCCGATATTGGCGCCTTAAGTACCGGTTTGGGGGCCGGGAAAGAACGTTGGCTTTGGGGGTCTACCCTTACGTCTCGGCGGAGTTGGCGCGAGCCAGGCATCTGGTCGCGCGCCGCTTCCTAGAGCAGGGCATTGATCCAGGCGGCCGACGTACTGAGGTGCGACGCGGGTCGCACGAGCCAGTGAGCTTTCCCGTGGTCGAAGGGGGCTTTGTGCCCATTGGAGGGCTCGACACCCCAAAACACTATATCGGGGAGCGATAAAGTCCTTTTTAATGCGATAAACGTGCATTATAGTATAGTGACCATGCTGGAGAAGAGCCGCCTTCCGCCTTCCAGAGCCCGCCTGGCTGCCGTGTTGCAGGCCGGGCGGGAGCTGGTTTCCATTGGGACCACTGTCTCAACACTCGGCGTCGGCCGCCCTGAGGCTGCCAAGCTCCTGTCACGGTGGCAATCCCAAGGATGGTTGCGCCGCGTGGGCCGCGGGCTCTACGTCCCAGTTCCCCTGGAACTAGCCGACGTGGGACAAGTCGTCCAGGATCCGTGGGCCATTGTTCCACCCCTGTTTGGCGCTTCCTACATCGGTGGCTGGACCGCCGCGCACCACTGGGAGATGACCGAGCAACTGTTCAACGAGACGCTGGTCTTTACGACGAAGCGCGTCAAGCAGGCGCATCCGGTCGCCAGTGGCATTCGATTTACCGTCCACCATGTCGCGCCAGTCCAGCTATTTGGTCTTGTGAGTCTATGGCGCGGCCGGCAGCGTGTGATGGTCTCCGATCCCGCGCGCACACTAGTGGACATGCTGGCCAGAACCGACACCGGTGGTGGCATCGATCATGTCGCCGAGTGTCTGGTGGCATACCTTAGAGATCCTAAGGCAGACCGTACGCTCCTCCTGCAGTACGCGCAGAAGCTCGGCAACGGCGCCGTCTTCAAGCGACTCGGATTTCTTGCCGCCTCCCAGGCAGGCGAACAGATGCTGGTTGAGGCCTGTCAGAACCATCTGACGCAAGGGTATGCACGCCTCGACCCCGGACTGGCATGTCCACGACTCGTGACTGCCTGGCGGCTCTGGGTTCCGGAACGCTGGGGGCGGCGTCGCCGTGATTGATCGTAATGAGATCCTTGAGCTCGCGGGCGCGCTCAAGCTGTTGCCGTCTATCGTTGAGAAGGACTACGTGCTCGGCTGGTTGTTGGCAGGAATCGATGTGCACCCTGTGCTCGGCCAGTCGTGGGTCTTCAAGGGCGGAACCTGCCTGAAGAAGTGCTACTTCGAGACTTACAGATTTTCAGAAGATCTGGATTTTACACTCCAGGACGCAGGCCATCTCGAAGAGGAGTTCTTGATCAATGCACTCGGCCAGGTGGTCGAGTGGGTCGCGACGGAGTCGGGTCTCACGCTGCCTGCCGCTGAGATCCGGTTAGATTTCTATGAGAACCCGCGGGGTCGCCGGTCCTGCCAGGGAAGGATCGCCTACCGCGGCCCCGTTTCCCCGCCTGGGGGAGGGTGGCCAAAGATCAAGTTGGACCTGACAGCGGACGAGCGATTGGTGCTCGCACCGGCGCGGAACGATGTGTTTCATCCGTACTCCGATCGTCCGGTTGCAGGCATCCGGTCCCAGTGTTACGCGTACGAAGAAGCCTTTGCGGAAAAGGTTCGGGCGTTGGGTGAGCGCACGCGTCCTCGCGACCTATACGACGTTGTAAACCTGTACCGCCACGGTGACAGTCGTCCTGCCGCGTCCGTATTACGCGACGTCCTCAGGCAGAAGTGCGAATACAAGGCGATCAAAGTGCCACGCCTCGCAGATCTTGAGCCCCATATGGCTGACCTGAAAGCCATGTGGGAGAACATGCTGGCACATCAGTTACCAATTTTGCCGCCTATCGAAGGGTTCCTGGATGAATTGCCGGAGATCTTCTCCTGGATAGAAGGAGAAGCTGAATTCCCGCAACGTTTGCCTATGGCACTGGCTGTCGGGGACAGTACGATTCGAGACCGCGTACTCCCGCTGGCCATACCGCTGCGCGCGCGGGCGCCCCTGGAGATCATTCGCTTTGCGGCAGCCAACCGACTCTGCATCGACCTGGCCTATGGCGGCGGCGTTCGACGCATCGAGCCTTACTCATTGCGTCGAACCAGCGAAGGCAATTACCTGCTTCACGCCGTACGCCGGAGTGACGCCGAAAATCGGTCTTATCGCATAGATAGAATTGAGTCGGCCGTGGTTACCAATGAACGGTTTCAACCCAGACACTTGATTGAACTGACTTCCAGTGGTCCGCAGCCAGTCCCTCAAGTAGCGACTCGCAACGCGGTTACTTGGCAATCTCCGCAGAGCGCTCGTGCCGGCTCGAAGGGACATAGGAGATCGGGACCCATCTACATCTTCCGATGCCCAGTTTGTCAAAAAACCTTCGAGCGCGCGTCGTACGACGGCGGACTCAACCCGCACAAGAATCGGCAGGGTTACGGTTGTGCCGGTCGTACGGGACAATTCGTCAAACAACGAAGCTGATCGTAGACGAAAGGTTCGACCGACCTTTTGAGAGAGGTCGACTTCATGGCGATCCAATGCCGGTCACTACGAAGACATCACAGGGGTTGCCCCGGTCAGCAATATTCAAGGTTAGATATCGGCTGGCGACTATCGGCAGGTGATGTGCGAATGGGAGTGGTGTGAAAGCGGGCCTTAGGGTGTGTTGAGCCAGTTCCGTAGGGCAAGAGATCGCAGCTCATGGCGGTCAAGATTGTCAGGCAATTGATCGAGGAGGTTCACTTCACTTCAATTCCTACCGCACGCGCCCTCTTCAGCCAGGACGGAAGTTGCGACTAGGAAGGTTGGCGAGTCAGTTCAATGGATTTACGTTGGCGGGTTCCACCAAAGTCGTGATTGCGCGAGGCTTTATTCGATTCCGCAGGCGTCCAGGGAAAGCCAAGAATCGTGGGGAATGAATTGGGGGCATCTCAAAAGGAACTGACGGAAAGTACTATGAATAACAATAGGATACGTTAGGTGGTCGGTGGCCACCCGACGCGGACAATTCAAACTGGAGACTAGCGGCTGAGCACAGGGGTCGCGATTCAATAGCGGCATCAGGAGAATTCCTGGAGAGAAGTGCCGTGCCGGTTTGGTCGTGACGGTGTTGCTGCTACCTCGGCTGGTGAAGTTCTAGGCCTTGGTCGACAGTGCCGGTGCACGGAGTCTGAGCGCATTGCCAATCACGGATACCGAACTCAGTGCCATGGCGGCGCTGGCAATCATGGGGCTCAGCACGATGCCAAATACGGGATAGAGAACGCCGGCCGCCACCGGGACGCCGATGAAGTTATAGATGAAGGCGAAGAACAGATTCTGGCGGATGTTGCGCATGGTCTGCTGGCTCAGCACGCGAGCTCTGGCGATACCGGTCAGGTCGCCCTTCACCAGCACGATGCGGGCGCTGTTCATCGCGATATCGGTACCTGTGCCCATCGCGATACCGACGTTGGCCTGCGCCAGCGCCGGGGCATCGTTGATGCCGTCGCCGGCCATCGCGACGATGTGACCGTCGCGCTGCAGGGTTTGCACCTGCCGATACTTATGCTCCGGCAGCACTTCGGCTTTCACCTCATCAATGCCGACCTGCCTGGCGACGGCCGCGGCGGTGGCTTTGCTATCGCCCGTTACCACCACGATGCGCAGACCGGAGGCCCTCAGTGCGGCAATGGCGGCCCGCGTTGTCGGCTTGATGGGGTCAGCCACACCAATGAATCCGGCCAAGCGGCCGTCTACTGCGAGAAACATCACGGTCTCGCCGGCGTCGCGAAAGCCCGCCACCGCGGCGGCGACCGCCGAGGTATCGGCGTCCACCTGCTGCATCAGCGCGCTATTGCCGAGTGCCAGAGTCCGGTCGGCCACCTTGCCCTGGACGCCCATGCCGGTCAGGGATTCGAAATTCCCGACCGTGAGGGCAGGGGTTGCTTGCTCCGCCGCGTAGCTGCTGATCGCCTGCGCCAGCGGGTGTTCACTGAGTTTTTCCAACGCATTGCTGTATGCCAATACCTGGGTGGGGTCGAATCCTGCGGCCGCCACGACGCGCTGCACTTTGGGCTTGCCTTCGGTCAGCGTGCCAGTTTTGTCGATGACGATCGTATCGACCTTTTCCATCAGCTCCAGGGCCTCGGCGTCCTTGATCAACACTCCTTCCTGCGCCCCGCGGCCGACGCCGACCATGATCGAGATCGGTGTGGCGAGCCCCAGTGCGCAGGGGCAGGCGATGATGAGCACCGATACGGCCACGACCAGCCCATAGGCCAGGGCGGGGGCCGGTCCAATGATTGCCCAGACGATGAAGGCCACGATTGCGATCGCGATTACGGCGGGCACGAACCAGGCCGATACCTGATCGGCCAGTTTCTGGATCGGCGCGCGGGTGCGGCTCGCCTCACTCACCATGTGTACGATCTGCGCGAGCAGCGTGTCTGCGCCGACCTTATCGGCGCGCATCAGGAATGAGCCCGTCTGATTTACAGTTCCGGCCGTGACGCGGCTGCCGGTGGTCTTTTCCGCTGGCGTGGGCTCACCACTGATCATCGATTCATCGACGTTCGAATGCCCGTCGGTAATGAATCCATCGACCGGTACTCTGTCGCCGGGCTTTACGCGCAGCAGGTCCCCGACCTGCACCTGATCAAGATGCACCTCGTGCTCTGATCCGTCCGGCGCGATACGCAGTGCGGTGTTGGGCGCGAGCGCCAGCAGCGATTTGACCGCGGCGTTGGTGCGCGAGCGCGCACGCAATTCGAGTACCTGACCCAGCAGCACCAGCGTGGTGATCGCGGCGGCCGCCTCGAAGTAGAGCGGTGCTACGCCGTTCATCTTGAATGCCGCGGGCAACAGCTGCGGCCACAGCAGCGCAATGACGCTGAACAGCCAGGCCGCGCCAGTGCCCAGGCCAATCAGGCTGAACATGTTGAGCTGCCAGGTTCTGAACGACGCCCAGGCTCGCGCAAAGAATGGCCGTCCTGCCCACAGCACCACCGGCGTGCCCAACACCGCCTGCGCCCAGTTCAAGGGCTGACTCCCGAACCCGTGGTGCAGGTTTAATCCCGGCAGGAATTCACTCATCGTCACGATGAGCAAGGGGAGTGTCAATGCGATGCTCACCCAGAGGCGGCGGGTCATGTCGTCGAGCTCCGAGGAGTCCTCGTCAGCCGCGGCCACCAACGGCTCGAGCGCCATACCGCATTTGGGGCAGTTGCCCGGACCGATCTGGCGGATCTCGGGATGCATGGGGCAGGTGTAGACCACCTGCGCCGGCAGCGGCCTCGTAGCCGCTGCGGGCGCCGGCGGCGGCGTCAGGTATTTGGCAGGGTGGTCCAAGAACTTCGCCCGGCAACTCGCGGAGCAGAAGTAATAGGTTGTGCCAATGTGTTCGACCGCCAGGTCGGGATTCGTCCCGACGGTCATGCCGCAGACGGGGTCGAGGTGGGGAGCCGACATGCTCTGCAGCATACAGTGACAGAATGACTACGAGCGCCAGAATCGTCGCCGGCGCATCGCAGCCTCACGGTCGCAACAGCTTGGAGGCCAGGTCGACAGTGCCCGGTGCAGCCAGTCCACCAAAGCGCTCGTCCATGCTCTTCAATCGTTTCTGCGCACGGGACATTTGACCCGTCGCAATCAACGATTCCACACCTTGCAGGTCTCCGCGCACTGCAGCATCAAGTGAGGAGCGGCAAGCGGAAAGTTTGACCGGGTCCGGCAAACTGCTGCTGGTCAAAGCGCCGAGCGAGCGCAGCAGTGCGGCCGCAGTAGCCACCTCGTGGTCGAGCCCATGCTCGAGGAAGCTCTCTACATTGAACACGCACCAGTGATGCATGGATCGCACGCTCATGAGATCTTCACTGGCATGCGCCTCGTCTCGGTCGCCGGTCACGTAAATCAAGTGAACCGAGCTTTGAAATATTAGAAACAGATCTTTTGGGGGCAAAGGGACATCGGCGCTGCCGATCGGGTCGCTACCTGCATTCAGGATTGCACCGCGGAACAGGTCCGGATAGCCTAGTACCAGACGCAATGCCACATGGGATCCACCGGAGAATCCGGCAATATAGACGCGATCGGGATCCACGGGATACTGTCGAATAGCGTTCTCGGCCGCGAGCAGTGCCAGAGGCTCACGGCGGCCGAGCACGCTTTCCTTATTGCCGGATCGCGCAGCGCTGATATAGATCACACCAGATCTGTCGAGCACTGATCCCCATCCCTGGGGAAGTCGTGCATCGTCCCAAGGGGGCACGAAGACCAGCAGGCCGTAGCCTCGGGCGGGACGCTCTGAGGGGACGTAGAGTAAGAATCGCTCGGCGGCGAGATCGACGGCCTGGCTCGCCAGGTTCCTGCCGGAACGCAGCAATTCGCGGTTCAGAAGCGCTGCCGTCAACGGGCTCAGCAGGCGGCGGGTCAGCTCCAGGTTGCTCGCTAAGGTTCCGTAGTCAGAAAACACCACATCGGCACGTGTCTGGCCCGGTGCTAGCGTGCCGGCCACGATATTGGGCAGGACAAACAGAGCAATGCCAGCGGCTACGAATGCGTAGATTTTCTTGCGGGTGCGCATCCCGGGAACCGTACGGCACCACTTTCGCGCATCGTCTTCTGCGATCAGGCGTGGCTTAGTACTGTTCACTTGCTGCAGACCTGAGCTGCCGTCAGCGACGATGGGGTGACCAGCGGCCTGCTGCTCAGACTTGGCTGATGATTTTTGCCTTCAGCGCCTCATACTCGCTGTCGGAAATGAGACGCGCATCGAGCATCGATTTGGCGTGCTGCAGCCGTTGCGTCGCGTCAGGGGAAGCGCCGTCAGGCGCCGATGCCGCGAGGTTGCCGACTTGGATGCCGCCCGCGCGGGCCCTCATCTCCTCCAGATCACGAACCCGGCGTTTTTCGCGCCACGCCTGGTCATGGCCCTGCGCGATGCGGTACAGCGCTTCTGCCTGGTCTCTGCGCAGTCCGTCGTAGACGAACGCCGTCGTCTGGGCCGAGGCCGAGGCCAAGTCGGGACTCGCGAACGCCGCCAGTGTCAGGCAGGCACCGATGATGCCCACCTCAATCTTGACCTCCTTGAGATCCTGCCAACGGATGTCGGCCAAGGTGAAGCCACCGAACATGCCGCGCTTGAGTGCCAGGAATCGCCCGCTCGTCGCCGCCACGACCAGGCGACGTTGCTTCAACGCAAACAGCCGGCGTTGGATCGCCCAGGCTTCGAGCGTCTCGTTGGCCGTTAATACGGAACTGAGATGCTCGAGCGCGCGGCGCACGCCACGATCCTCGTCACCGACCGTACTCATTGTGCCTGCTCCCACTGTGCATTGCTGGCGGCAGTACGGGTGACGCCCCCGGACTGCCAGCCCAGCCCGCCGGCTTCCTAGCGTGCCACAGTCCTGCCCCATGCGGTGCTATTTGTCAGGTCGGGCGTGGCTACCCACAAGTCACAATGGTATTGTTTCTGCGGCCACCGATTGCCTGGCATTGATGTCTCGATATCCGCGGCAGATTGCGAAATGCCATGCAAACCATCGACCGCCGGCATCGACGGTAGTCGACGTCGGTGGTACGCAGACGGTGACGCCACGCCGGCCCTCGTGCCATCAAATGGACTCGCTGGACTCTGAATCACCTAATTTGCGGCTTTCCGACCTCTGAATGCTTTCTATATAGCTCGAATAAAGTCGAGACTTTATTCGAGCTATATAGTAAGGTGCCCGAGTGCGCTACATTGCCCAGTCAGTGTCCGACGCCCTTGCCGATCGCAAGATGGCCTTCATTGCTGGTCCGCGGCAGGTAGGCAAGACAACCTTTGCCAGAGGCTTGCTGCAGGATCCTGCCAATGCCTACTTCACCTGGGACCTTGAAACTCATCGACGCCGAATCCTGCGCGCGCCCGCGGACTTTTGGCCACCCGGAACGGTACCGCGCATTGTGCTCGACGAGATTCATAAGTATCCGCGCTGGAAGCGGCTGCTGAAGGGCCTGTATGACACACGGCACGACGATGTGGAAATCGTCGTCACCGGAAGTGGCCGGCTCGATATCTATCAGAAAGGAGGCGACTCGCTGCAGGGCAGGTTTGTCTTGAATCGATTGCATCCGTTTACCGTCGGCGAACTGCTCGCCAACGGGCGACAGCAGGTACCATTGCCCGAAGAATTCGTCGCCAGGCTGGGTGAGAAGGAGAAGATTGCCGGTGCAGCGGAGGCCTTCGAGCGGATTGAGCGCTTCACGGGGTTTCCAGAGCCACTGTTTGCGGGACGTATGGATAAACTGCGTCGCTGGCGCCGCACCCGCCGGGAGCTGGTGCTGCGCGAAGACCTTCGTGATCTGACACGTATTCGTGAGTTGGGTCTGCTCGATCAGCTAGCCGACCTGCTTCCGGGGCGCATCGGCAGCCCTTTGTCTGTAAACGCATTGCGCAAAGATCTTGGCGTCGCCTTTGATACCGCCCGCAGCTGGCTTGAGACTTTGCAGCGACTGTACTACCTGTTTGAGCTGCGCCCGTTCGCCGGCAAGCTCGCCCGTACATTGCGGCGGGAGGGCAAGGTCTACCTGTTCGATCACACGCAGATTGAAGACGAGGGTGCCAGGTTCGAGAATCTGGTCGCGCTGCATCTTCGAAAACTAGTGGACATGTGGAATGACCGCGGCGACGGGGATTTTTCACTCTGGTACGTCCGTGACAAGGAACGTCGTGAGGTGGACTTCCTGATCACGGAGCGGCGCAAACCTTGGCTACTTGCCGAGACTAAACTGTCAGACGCTCAAATTAGTTCGGCGCTGCGCCACTATCGTCGACAGTTTAACGTACCCAACGTCGTGCAAATTGTCAGATCGGGAGTCGCCGTCCACAGTTCCGATGGCATTGTAGTCACCCCGGCAAGTGACTTTCTGGCCTTGATGTAATAACAGAGCAGCAGACTCCATGCAAATCATCGACCGCCAGCGCCTGCGCCAGCTCCAAGCTCGGGAACTGCAGCAGTTCACCGCGCTGCATGATCGCGCCGCCGCATCGATGGTGGCCGGTGTGGCGATGCCGTGGATGGCGCGCTGGGCGGCCACAGTCCGCCGTCGGTCGTGAGCGAGGTGCAGGCCCAGGTGGCGCGCGGCATCACCATGATGCTGCCGACGGAAGACAGCATCGTCGTGGCCAAGGAACTGGCGCATCGCTTTCGCATGCCCTATTGGCAGTTCACGCTGTCGGCGACCGATGCCAACCGCAGCGTGCTGCGCATCGCGCGGCAGATCACCGGACGGCGCCTGTGGACGCTGACGGGAGAGTCGCGGGGAGACGGCTTCGGTACCAGTCCTTCGGTGGCGGGGGACATTGACGGCGATGGCTACGCCGATCTCATCGTTGGCGCATGGCAGTACGGCGGCGCGGCCGTTTCCGGAGGGCGTGCCTACCTGTACTCGGGTCGCACGCACGAGCTGCTGCGCACCTACACTTGCCGCATTCCCGGCGATACCTTTGGCTTTGACGCCGTAGGGCTGGGCGATGTCGACGGCGATGGGGTGGACGACCTGCTGATCACGTCGGGGTGGAGCGCGGTGTCAGGCCACCACTCGGGTCGCGTGTTTGTGATTTCATCGGGGGTCTCAAAGAGCGCGCCACCGGCGTACTGAGGCGCGATCTGCCGACGCGGTCGGTTGTGCTGCATACCAGGTCTCCAGTGCACGCACGCTCTGCCGACGCAGCTGCTCGCAAAACCGATCGTCGCCGCCAGGCGCTCGCAACGCGAGCAGGTCGCGAAGCGACTCATCGTTTTGCGCAACTGCCTCAATCAGAGCTTGCTCAAGGGTGTACGCCCCCTCAGGTGCAGCGAGTGCGTGGCTATTTGTCTCGAGCGCAAGTGTCCAATTCTGCGTTGGGATCTCCAGTCCAAATTCCACAACATAGCGAACCTTGCTGAGGTCTGGCGCTGCCATTTCCCGGAAATTGCCACGGTTTGGTGCCAACAGGCGCTCGGACTTGGCGTGCGCCTGAAGCTGTTCCGTCGCCGCGTTCTGCCGTGTGAAGCTCTGCAACCCACTGGCTACCGCAGCTCGCACGGCCGCGGGATAAAAATCTGCAAGTGGCCCGCAGCTCGCCTGGGTGGCCGCCAGCAGCGCAAAGCGGTGTGCGCTAAAGGCAGGGCTGGCGCTCAGGGTGGACATGATTGATCGAATTTTCTGCCCGGTCAGCAAGGACGAGAGTTGCGCGTTCGGCGGTTCGGTTCGAGCGTTGTTGTACAGAGCTTGTGCACTCGTGACGTAGGTTTCGCGCTCCGCAAATGCCCGGGCATTTACCAGTGACCGATAGCGCGCATGGTCTGCTTGCAACGCCAGAAATGAGCGTATGCCTCGTCGTTCAATAGCTGACAGACCGGCGAGGTAACGTTCACCGTAAACCCCGGGCCAAGTTGGCGGGGCGTCCCAGATCGGTCCGGCCGGGCGCCCGTGGCAGCCCAGGCAGCGGGCAGGATTGGCCTCGGATATCACCGGTGGAGCACGCTCCCGGAAGAGAATCTCGCGCAGCTCAAATGTATTGTCGCGATGATTGAACGCCATGGTCTCGACGCTGGCATAGCCGCGCTGAGCCGAGTCGCCGTTGAACGTTACGACCAACTGCGCATCCGAGCCAAATAGTATTGCGCGCGGATTTGTGAAGCTTGCGCCCTGGAGACTGCGACTCGCAAATACCAGCGCGTAGTGCGTGCGCAGATCCACAGGTAACGCTGCGATAAGCGCCTCCACGGAGTTGACGCCTCGGGATGCCATGAGCGCGTGCAGCGACCCGAAGCCAGATTCCACAGCGACGGCCGGCACGCCAACTACGGCGGCAAGCCAGAACATTAGACTGAGGCAAGAGCGCATCGCCGAGTTCCTACGCAATGTCATCTACGGGTGGCGGTCCAAGCTGCCATTGGTCCCTCACCGAGCCACTGTACTGCAAATCGGGCGCGGCGGACCATGCGCATGATCTGCGCAAGCAGGGCGTCAACACCGCTGGCGATTGCGCGGCGGCATTGGCGCGCGAAATCCCCGCGTGGGATCCAATGTTGTCAATGCGCTATAGTCGGCACCTGGCAATGTCGCAACACGCTGGGCCGGCGTCGCGGATTTGCGAGGATTTCACAGTAGAACTATCGCGGGCAGCTTTACGCTATGCAAACCATCGATCGTAAGCGCTTGCGCCAGCTCCATGCGCGGGAACTGCAGCAATTCACCGCTCAGCATCCGCGCTCGGCCGCGCTGCATGATCGCGCCGCCGCATCGATGGTGGCCGGTGTGCCGATGCCGTGGATGGCGCGCTGGGCGGGGCGCTTCCCGGTCTACGTCAGGCAGGCAGTCGGCGCGCGCATCATCGACGTGGATGGTCACGAGTACGTCGATCTGTGCCTGGGCGATACCGGATCGATGGGCGGCCACAGTCCGCCGTCGGTCGTGAGCGCGGTGCAGGCCCAGGTGGCGCGCGGCATCACCATGATGCTGCCGACGGAAGACAGCATCGTCGTGGCCGAGGAACTGGCGCACCGCTTCCGCTTGCCTTATTGGCAGTTCACGCTGTCGGCGACCGATGCCAACCGCAGCGTGCTGCGCATCGCGCGGCAGATCACCGGACGGCGCAGGGTGCTGGTATACAGCTACTGCTATCACGGCACAGTGGATGAGGCCTTTGCGGTGCGCGACACCGCTGGCGCGACGCGTTCGCGCGAGGGCAATGTCGGTCCGGCCGTGGATCCGGCACAGACCACCTGCGCCATAGAATTCAACAATATCGCGCAGCTCGAGCAGGCGCTCGCCGACGACTCTATCGCCTGCGTACTGGCTGAGCCAGCGATGACCAACATGGGCATCGTACTGCCGGCAGAAGACTATCACGAGGCGCTGCGCGATCTCACGCGGCGCCACGGTACCCTGCTGGTGATCGATGAAACGCACACTTTTTCCGCGGGTCCCGGCGGTTGCACGCAGGCCTGGGATCTGGACCCGGACATCGTGACGATCGGCAAGGCCATCGGCAGTGGCCTGCCCTCGGGCGCTTTTGGACTCAGCCACGCGGTGGTGCACCGGCTGGGTCTGCAACGCGATGCCGACTATGAAGACACCGGTGGCGTGGGCGGCACGCTGGCCGGCAATGCGCTCTCGGCCGCGGCGATGCGCGCGACACTGGAGCAGGTGTTGACCGCGGAGTCCTTCGAGCACACGGTTCCGCTGGCCACTGAACTGCGCTTGTCCATTGAGCGCCTGATTCAATCTCGGCACCTGCCCTGGAACGTGACGCAACTCGGTTGTCGCGTGGAGTACAGCTTTCAGCCGCGCGCGGCCCGCAATGGCACGCTGGCGCATCAGGGCATCGACCGCGAACTCGATGCCTACCTGCACCTGTACCTGCTGAACCGCGGCGTGCTGATCACGCCGTTTCACAACATGGTGCTGATCTCGCCCGACACCACGGCCGCCGACGTGGCGTTACACGATCGGCTGTTTACCGCCGCAGTTGACGAACTGTTTCCCGCCGCCGTGCCGGTAACGCCGGCAACGTGAAGGAGAGACCGATGAAGCGAAGCCTGGCAATGGAACTGGTGTTGGCGGCGTTGTTGGCCGTGCTGGGCAGTGCGCCGGCCGATGCCCAGCTGAAGACGCGGAACGTGGTGCTGATCGTGCTCGATGGCCTGCGCTGGCAGGAAGTCTACACGGGCGCAGATCCCACGCTGATGAATGAGAAATACGGCGGTAGCTGGGAAAGCGACGCCCTGCTCAATGCGCGTTTTGGCAGCAAGGATCCGCAGCAGCGACGCGAACAGCTGATGCCGTTCATCTGGAAAGTGGTGGCCAGGCAGGGGCAGTTATTCGGCAATCAGCAGCTCGGCAGCGTGGCGCAGGTGACGAATGCCTTTGCCACGTGTTATCCCGGCTACAGCGAGATGTCGACCGGTCACGCCGATCCAACCATCATTGACAACGCCGAGCGCTTCAACTCGAATCTCAGCGTCTTCGAGTGGCTCAATCAGCGTGCGGATCTCAAGGGCAAGGTGGGGATCGTCGGCAGCTGGCACCTGTATCGGGAGATCTTCAACACGCCGCGCAGCCATCTGTTCATTCAGGCGGGCGCGACGCCGCCGCCGATGAGTGCGCCACCCACACCGCGGCAGGCGCTGCTCACGCGCCTATATAGGACTACCCTGGCGCTGGAAGATGGCGATGTCACGGACTCCTTTGTCCAGGTGACGTTGCTCGACTATGTGCAGGCTGCGCACCCGCGCGTGCTGTTCGTGGGTTATGGCGATACTGATGAGTGGGCGCACAGTGGGCGGTACGATCAGCTCCTGGAGAGCGCGCACAAATCCGACAGTTTTGCGCAGGAGCTCTGGGACACGATGCAGGCGATGCCTCAGTACCGTAACACGACCACATTCATCATTACGGCTGATCATGGTCGCGGCAGCGGCCTGGTCGACTGGAAGGAGCACGGCCGGGTCGAGCAGCCGGGCTCGGAGAACGTCTGGATGGCCGTGATCGGTGCGGATACGCCGCCGCTGGGCGAGCTGCGCGATGTGCCTGCGGTAAAGCAGGCACAGATTGCGGCAACCATCGCTGCCTTGCTGGGACTGGACTATCGCGCGGCGGAACCCCGCGCTGCCCGGCCGCTGCCGGTCATGGGTGCGCATTGATTCGTCCGGTGGGAGCGCGGCTGGCGTCGATGCTGATGTCCGGCTGCGTGGCCCTGGCCGGCTGCACCACCGGGAGCAGGAACGCTGTACCAGCGCCGCCGCCGCTGCGTCACGTGTTCATCATCATGCTGGAGAACCAGGACTACAAGGATACCTTCGGGAGCAGCACCCAGGATCCTTATCTGATGAACACATTGCGACCGATGGGCGCGCAGCTCACGCAGTATTTTGCGACAGGCCACCAGAGCCTGGACAACTACATCGCGCTGATCAGCGGCCAGCCCTCCTCATTGCAGACGCAGGGTGACTGCGAGCGCTACAAGGACTTTCAGATGTCCGGTCTTACTGCGGACGGGCTGGCGATCGGCGACGGCTGTGTCTATCCGGCCAGCGTGAAGACGCTGGCCAACCAGCTGGAGTCCGCCGGGTACAGTTGGAAAGGCTACATGGAAGACATGGGCAATGATCCGTCACGCGAGAGCGCAAGCTGTGGTCACCCGGCGCTGGGCGATCTGGACCGCACGCAGAATCCGCAGGCGC
>Ga0075024_100000364_pt1 | contig 15930 bp, 13 predicted proteins | sample Str013_2_FD_71389 | JGI IMG/M metagenome (GOLD analysis project Ga0075024, IMG submission 71389) | Freshwater sediment microbial communities in response to fracking from Pennsylvania, USA - Straight Creek_MetaG_SC_2013 | ecosystem: Environmental > Aquatic > Freshwater > Creek > Sediment... | reverse complement strand
GCGCAGGCGCTGTGATCAACATGGATTGCGACCATGCGCCAGCTGTGCTTGAAGCGGCGTTGAAAGCCAAACTGCAACCTTTTCGCGTGGGGCGCAGTGGCACCGAATTAAAATTGTTGGAGGCCATTCCATCGGGCCTCGGCCAAAGCCTTAAAATTGAAACCCCGCACGGCGTGCGCCACGTGGCCTTGCCCTTGGCTGGTGATTTTCAGGTTTCGAATGCCTTGGTGGCGGCCGGGCTGGTGATCGCCTCTGGGGGTGAAATTGAAACAACCATGCACGCCCTTGAAAGCCTGAAGGGCGCGCGTGGCAGATTGGAAATGGTGGGCACGAGCAGCAAGGGTGGCAGTGTGTTTGTTGACTATGCCCACACGCCTGACGCACTGGAAAATGCGCTGCGTGCGCTGCGCGCCACGACACAGAACAAGCTTGTCGTCGTGTTTGGTTGCGGTGGTGATCGTGACAAAGGCAAACGCCCGTTGATGGGTGAGATTGCGGCGCGGCTGGCTGATCACGTGATCATAACGGATGATAATCCGCGCAGTGAAGATGCCGCCACCATTCGCGGTGAGGTTTTGGCCGGCGCACGCAAGGCTGAAAACATTGGTGACCGCGCCTTGGCCATTCGCGCTGGTGTGGAAGCACTTGGCGCAGGTGATGTTTTGCTGGTTGCTGGAAAGGGCCACGAAGAGGGCCAAATTGTGGGCGCAAAATTATTGCCTTTTGTTGATCATGACGCCGTGGCCGCTGCATTAAAGGGAGTGGCCTATCATGGTTGAGCGCGCTTTGTGGACAACCCAAGAACTGCTCGCCGCAACGGGTGGCAAACTCAGCGGCACAATCAGCCGCGCGATGAATGGCGTTTCAATCGACAGCCGCAATATCGCGGCAGGTGACATTTTCGTAGCCATCAAAGGCGACACGCATGATGGGCACCAATACGCCGCCAAGGCTTTGAGCGCAGGCGCTGGTGTGGCCATTGTCTCGCAAGCCACAGAAGAGATGAAAGCCGCAGGCCCTGTGCTGGAAGTGGCGCATGATCCGTTGCGCGCCCTTGAAAACATGGGACGCGCGGCGCGCAGTTGGAACAAGGGTAAATCAATTGCGGTTACAGGCAGTGTTGGCAAAACTTCCACAAAGGAAATGCTGCGTGGTGCGCTTGCCGCATCGGGCCAAACCCATTGTTCTGCCGCCAGCTTCAACAATCACTGGGGCGTGCCGCTCACTCTGGCGCGCTATCCACGCCATGCAGCATTCGGCGTATTTGAAGTGGGCATGAACCATGCAGGTGAGATCACCCCGCTGGTGGGCTTGGTGCAGCCAGATGTGGCTATTGTCACCACGATCGCTGCCAGCCATTTGGGCCATTTTCATTCGCTTGATGATATTGCAGAAGCCAAGTCTGAAATTTTCTCAGGCGTCGTCAAAGGTGGCGCGGCTGTGATCAATCAAGACTCGCCCTATTTTGATTTTCTCAAAAGTCGCGCAGAAATCAACGGCATTAAAACCATCATCGGCTTTGGCAAGAGTGACAAGGCTGCCGTGCATCTAAAGCAGGTCGCGCTTCACGCCAACTGTTCCTGCATCAGCGCCACTGTGATGGGTGAAGACGTGACTTTCAAGCTTGGTGTACCTGGCTCGCATATGGCGATGAACAGCCTTGCTGTTTTGGCTGCGGTGAAATTGGTTGGCGCAGATTTGGCGCGCGCCTGTCTTGCTTTGGCAGAGGCAGCTCCGGCAAAGGGCCGTGGCGGCCAGGAACTTTTGCCGCTTGGCGCTGGTGATATTTTACTGATCGACGAAAGCTATAATGCCAACCCTGAATCCATGGCAGCGGCGATGAATTTGTTGGCGACGGTTTCCAAGGGCCGCAAGGGCCGCAAGATTGCGGTGCTGGGCGATATGCTCGAACTTGGCCAATTCAGTGCCGCTTTGCACAAGAGCTTGGCCAAAACATTGGACGAAGCGCGCGTTGATCTTTTATATGCCGCTGGCCCGATGATGCGGCAGCTTTATGATGATGTTCCAGAGGCGCATCGCGCTGTGCATGCCGATACATCTGTGGGCCTTGTTGAGGCGCTGTGCACATCGTTGAGGGCTGGAGATTCAGTGGTCATCAAGGGGTCATTGGGAAGCAAAATGAGTTTAGTGGTAGACGCGCTGCGCCAGCGGTTCCCTGCCCAAAAGGGGGACGCGTAGCCGATGTTATATTATTTGCTCTTGAAGCTGACGAGCGAAGTATCAGCGCTCAACGTGTTTCGTTATCTCACAACCCGCACCAGCATGGCGGTGTTGACAGCGCTGTTTGTCATTTTCATTGCCGGGCCAAAAATTATTTCACTGTTGAAAGTGAAACAGGGCAAGGGCCAACCGATCCGCACCGATGGGCCGCAGCGCCACATTGTTGAAAAGCAAGGCACGCCCACAATGGGCGGGCTGATGATATTATTCGGGGTGTTTGTGGCCACGTTGCTGTGGGCCGATCTTTCCAATCTCTACGTCTGGGGCGTGTTGTTTGTCACGCTGGGCTATGGTGCCATTGGTTTTTATGATGACTATCTCAAAGTCACCCGCGCCTCAGTGCGCGGCTTCTCGGGTCGGGCGCGCTTGACCGCTGAGTTATTGATCGCTGCTGCTGTCGTATTCATGTTCATGCAAATCGGCCTGAAGCCTTTGGCCACATCGCTGCCCATTCCCTACACCAAGGAATTCATGATCGACATGGGCATCATGTTCCTGCCGATTGGCATGCTGGTGATTGTGGGCGCTGGCAACGCGGTGAACATCACAGATGGTCTCGACGGCCTTGCCATCATGCCGGTGATGATCGCCGCGGGCGCTTATGGACTCATCGCTTATCTCGTCGGCAATTTCACTTTCGCGCAGTATCTGCACATGCCTTTTGTCAAAGGCACGGGCGAACTGGCCATCGTGTGTGGCGCGCTCGTTGGCGCAGGGCTGGGCTTTCTCTGGTTCAATGCCCCGCCTGCGATGATCTTCATGGGCGATACCGGCTCGCTGGCCTTGGGCGGCGCACTGGGTGCCATTGCCGTTGCGGTGAAGCATGAAATCGTTTTGGTGATCATCGGCGGGTTGTTTGTCTTGGAAACCGTCTCAGTGATTGTACAGGTCGCCTCATTCAAAATGACGGGCAAACGCGTCTTTGCCATGGCCCCACTGCATCACCATTTTGAACAAAAGGGCTGGAAGGAATCCACCATCGTGGTGCGTTTCTGGATCATTGCCTTGGTGCTGGCACTTGTCGGCTTGGCCACTTTGAAGCTGCGCTGACATGTTCGCCGCTTCAACATTCGCTAACAAGAAAGTCGGGGTCTTTGGACTTGCCCGTTCTGGCATTTCCTGCGCCACGGCTTTGCGTCTTGGTGGCGCGGAAGTGGCGGCTTGGGATGACAGCGAGCCAGCCGTTGAAAAAGCCAAGGCTGAAGGCATAACCATCACTAACCTCCACAAGGTTGATTTCAAAACGCTGGATGCACTGGTGCTCAGCCCCGGTGTGCCGCTCACCCACCCTGAGCCACATTGGACAGTGGTGAAAGCCAAGGCTGCCGGCATTGAAATTATTGGCGACACTGAAATCTTTGCGCGTGAGTTAGCCAAGGCAGGTTCAAAATTGGTGGCCATCACGGGCACCAATGGCAAGTCAACAACCACTGTGCTGATCGGCCATGTATTGCGCGAGGGCGGCATTGATGTGGATGTGGGCGGCAACATTGGTTTGGCGGTGTTCAATTTGCGTGCGCCAGTGGCGGGGCGGGTTTATGTGTTGGAACTGTCGTCATTCCAGATTGATTTGATGCCGAGTTTAAAACCAGATGTGGGCATTCTCACCAACATCACGCCAGACCATTTGGACAGGCATGGCAATCTTGAAAACTATGCTGCCGTGAAGTCGCGCATTTTTGCCAAAATGGAAAGCGGCGCAACGGCGCTGATCAGCGTTGATGATGCGCCTTCCGCAAATATCCACGCCGCACACCAAGGTGCAACACCCGTTTCAGTTCAATCAACATTAGGCGATGGATTGACCGCAGCAGACGGCATTTTGCGTGTCATGCGCGCTGGACATGTGATCGATCAGATTGACCTGCGCGCCATGCCAGCGCTCAAGGGCAAACATAATTGGCAGAACGCCTGCATGGCTTATGGTGCTGCAAAAGCGCTGGGCATCAGCACCGCAAAGATCGCCGCCGCGATGCAAAGCTTCCCTGGCCTTGCTCACCGCATGCAGCAGATTGCGCGGTTAGGCGAAGTGGCATTTGTGAATGACAGCAAAGCTACCAATGCCGACGCTGCAGAAAAGGCTTTGTCATCATTCGACAATATTTATTGGATCGCGGGCGGCATAGCCAAGGCTGGCGGCATTGAGCCTCTGCTTCCCTATTTCAACCGCATAGCCAAAGCCTATCTGATTGGCGCAGCGGCCCCTGATTTTGCCAAATCACTGGAAGGCAAGGTTCAGTTCGAAATTTCCGAAACATTGGAACGCGCCGTAGCCAATGCCGCCGCCGATGCCGCCGCCAGCATCAAGGCCAAACCCGTGGTGTTGCTGTCTCCGGCCTGTGCGTCATTCGATCAATACAAGAATTTTGAAGTGCGTGGCGAAGCCTTTGCTGAATTGGTGGCGGGGCTTTCTGGCATCACCATGGCCCATGGAGTGAAATCATGAAGCTGATTAAAAGATCTGACCGTGGCGCCTTGGCGCGCTGGTGGTTCACCATCGACAAGGCTTTGCTCTCATCAGTCATGCTGCTCATGGCCATTGGTGTTCTGGTTTCGATGGCGGCTAGCCCGCCGGTGGCTGAACGCATTGGCCTGCCGCCGTTTCACTTCTTCAAAAGCCAGGTGGTGTTTCTGCTGATTGGCTTTGCAGTGATGTTGAGTGTTTCATTTTTCTCATCCGATTTTGTGCGCCGCTTTGGCTTTCTGACTTTTGTGGGCTCGCTGGTTTTGATGTTGGCCGCCTTGAAGTTCGGCCCAGAAATCAAAGGCGCACATCGCTGGATTTACTTGGGGCCGTTGAATTTGCAGCCGTCTGAATTGGCCAAGCCCGGCTTTGTGATTGTGGCTTCGTGGTTTCTGGCTGAACAAGGCAAAAGGCCAGACATGCCCGGCGCGTTGATCGCCTTTGGTGCGGCGGCGTTGTTCATCCTGCTCTTGGTGTTGCAGCCAGACTTTGGCCAGACAGCGCTCGTCACTCTGACATTTGGGGCGATGCTTTTGGTCTATGGCATTCCGTGGAAATATATCTTCGGGCTGGTTGGCGTGGTAATCGGCGGCGGTTTTATTTCCTATACGTTTGTTTCGCACGTGGCTTCACGCATTGACCGTTTTCTGCATGCCGAAAAGGGCGACACCTTTCAGGTTGATACCGCCATTGAGGCTTTCAACAACGGTGGCCTGATGGGGGCTGGCGCTGGCGGCGGCACGGCAAAACTGGTGTTGCCAGACGCACACACGGATTACGCTTATGCAGTGGTGGGCGAAGAGTTCGGCTTTATCGCCTGCTTTGGCTTGATGATGCTGTTCTTTTTCATCATCCTGCGCGTGCTGTCGCGGGCCAAATCTGAAGGTGATGGCTTTGCTGCTTTGGCGATGACGGGCTTGGTCTGCATGTTTGCCTTTCAGGCCTGCATCAACATGGGCGTGAACGTCGGCCTTTTGCCCGCCAAGGGCATGACGCTGCCGTTCATTTCATACGGTGGCTCTTCATTGTTAGGCACGGCTTTGGCCATGGGCTTTATTCTGGCACTGGCGCGGCGCAAGGCCAGCGTGGGCAAATTCCAACTCTCACAGGAATTGGCGCTGGCTTGATGACAAAGGGACTTGTGATATTGGCAGCGGGCGGCACAGGCGGGCATCTTTTTCCTGCGCAGGCCTTGGCCGAAGTGTTGGTGCAACGTGGCTATGACATTCACTTGATGACGGATGAGCGCGTGCGCGACTATGGCAAGAATTTCCCGGCCAGCGAAACACATCTCATTCCATCGGCAAGCCCCTCACTGTCCAAGCCGCTGCAATTGCCGCGCCGGGGGTGGAAGCTGTTGAGTGGATATCTGAAGGCGCGCAGTCTGATGAAGCGTTTGAGGCCCGTGGCCGTTGTGGGCTTTGGCGGTTATCCGTCATTCCCGCCTCTGTTTGCGGCGCGCAGCTTGAAAATCCCTACCGCTGTGCATGAGGCCAACGCCGTTCTGGGCCGCGCCAACAAGGTGCTGGCCAGCCGCGTGGACGCCGTGGCGATTTCATTCAAGCCCACTTATGGTTTGAGCGAAGGTGTGAAGTCGGTTCTCACCGGCAATCCGCCACGCGCCATCGTGTTGGCGCAAAAGGCAGCACCTTACGCTGCACCTAAAGGCTATGGCCCGTTCAACCTCGTAGTGTTCGGCGGCAGCCAAGGCGCCAAGTTTTTCTCAGACTTCATGCCAGAGGTTTTTGTCGCCATGGATGAGGCGCACCGCAAACGCGTCAGCCTCACGCAACAATGCCGCGCCGAAGATTTGCCCACTGTGAAAGCCAAATTGGCAGCAATGGGCGTGAAGGTGGAGATCGCACCTTTCTTCGCCGATATGCCGCGCTTGCTTGCTGCTTCACAATTGGTTGTTTGCCGCTCTGGTGCAACCACGGTGGCAGAGCTTGGCGTCATTGGCAGGCCCGCCGTCTTCGTGCCGTTGCCCCATGCCATCGACAATGACCAACTGCGCAATGCGCAGAATTTTGCCAACGCCGGTGGCGGCTGGGTTTTCCCGCAAGCTGAATTGAAGGCGCCAGAATTTGCTGCCTTTCTGACGCGGTTGATGGATAACGGCGCAACCCTTATGAAGGCCGCCGCAGACGCCCTGCATCAGGGCGTTCCCGATGCACCTGACAAACTGGCGGATCTTGTTGAAAGCTTGATCCGCGCCCGAAAACTTGGAGTTAAAGCACAATGAGATTGCCCCGCGACATAGGCCCCATTCATTTCATCGGCATCGGCGGCATTGGCATGAGTGCGATTGCCGAAGTGATGGTGACGCTGGGCCACAAGGTGCAAGGCTCAGATATCGCAGACAACTATAACGTGGCGCGCCTGCGCAAACACGGCATTGATGTAATGATCGGCCATGATGCCAAGAACCTCAAAGAGGCAGCCGTGGTGGTGATCTCATCCGCGGTGAAGCCAGATAATCCGGAACTCATTGCCGCACGCGCGCATTTTCTTCCAGTGGTTCGCCGCGCTGAAATGTTGGCTGAGCTGATGCGCTATAAATCTTGCGTGGCGGTGGGCGGCACCCATGGCAAAACCACCACCACCTCGATGGTAGCGGCCTTGCTGGATGCGGGTAAATTTGACCCAACTGTCATCAATGGCGGAATCATCAACGCTTACGGCACCAATGCGGTTCTCGGCAAAGGTGATTGGATGGTGGTTGAATCGGATGAGTCAGATGGCACCTTTGTGAAGCTGCCTGCCGAAGTCGTCATCGTCACCAACATTGACCCTGAGCATCTTGATCATTACGGCACTTTCGACAAAGCCAAAGAGGCCTTCCGCAGCTTTGTTGAAAACATTCCCTTCTACGGCTTTGCGGTGATGTGCATTGATCATCCCGTTGTTCAAGAATTGATTGGCCAGATCAAAGACAAGCGCATTGTCACCTATGGCCGCAGCCCACAGGCTGATTATCAGTTGCAAGGCGGCGAATTTGAAAATGGCGCAACGCGCTTTTCGGTTCGCGTGAACGATCGCCGCACCGGCCACGTGCAGGTCATCGACGAATTGGCATTATCCATGCCGGGCGATCACAATGCGCTCAATGCAACCGCCTCCATCGCCGTTGCGCGTGAACTGGGCATCAAAGATGATGCCTTGCGCACCGGCCTTGCCAATTTTGCTGGCGTGAAGCGCCGCTTCACCAAGACGGGTGAGCACAATGGTGTGACGGTCTATGACGACTATGGCCATCACCCTGTTGAGATTGCCGCTGTGTTGCAAGCCGCAAGGCGCGTGACCAAGGGGCAGGTCGTGGCCGTGATGCAGCCGCATCGTTACACGCGTTTATCAAGCCTGTTCAATGAGTTCTGCACGTGCTTTAACAATGCAGATCAAGTGATCGTGGCCCCAGTCTATGCAGCGGGTGAAGCACCTATCGCTGGCGCATCGCATGATGATTTGGCCGAGGGCTTGCGCGCGCGCGGCCACCGCGCTGTCAGCAAGATTGATAGCCCTGAGCAACTTGCACCCATGGTGCGTGGCCTGGTGAAGCCCGGTGATATTGTTGTCTGCCTTGGCGCTGGCACCATCACCACTTGGGCCTATGCGTTGCCTGAACAATTGGCAGCTTTTGACAAGGCCAAGGCATGACCAGAATTGATGGAGCAGCATTGCTCAAGCGCCTGCCTGCCGTGCGCGGGCGGATGGAGGCCAATGCGCCGCTGGCAGATCTCACGTGGTTTCGCGTGGGAGGGCCTGCTGAAGTTTTGTTTCAGCCAGCCGATGAGGCCGACCTTGGCACATTTCTGCAAGGCACGCCTGTTGACGTTCCCGTCTATGTGGTGGGCGTCGGCTCAAACTTGTTGGTGCGTGATGGTGGCATGCCCGGTGTGGTGATACGCCTCGGTCGCCCCTTCATGGATGTTGTGCCTGAGGGCGATCTGCAATTGCGCGCGGGCACAGCGGCCCTGGATGTGCGTGTGGCGCGCGTGGCGGCTGATCACGGTATCGATGCGTTAACCTTTTTGAGAGGCATTCCCGGCAGCATTGGCGGCGCGCTGCGCATGAATGGCGGCGCTTATGGCGGTGAAACCAAGGATGTCTTGGTGGAAGCGCGAGGCTATAATCGCAAGGGTGAGTTGCAGGTGCTATCCAACGCAGACATGAAATACACTTATCGTCATTGTGGTGCGGCTGAAGATTTGATCTTCACCTCCGCATTGTTGCGCGGCAAGCCCGGCAACAAGGATGAAATTCTGGCTGCGATGGACAAGATCACCGCCAGCCGCGAGGCCACACAACCGATCAAGAGCCGCACCGGTGGCTCAACGTTCAAGAACCCGCCAGGCCACAAATCATGGCAGCTGATTGATGCCGCTGGCATGCGCGGCTTTGCCGTAGGCCCAGCCAAGGTATCTGAACTTCATTGCAACTTCTTGATCAATGAGGGCGGAGCCACTGCCGCCCAGATTGAAGAATTGGGTGAAACCGTGCGGGCGCGCGTGAAGGCAAATTCGGGTGTGGATCTCGATTGGGAAATCAAGCGCATCGGCATCGCGGCAGGTGCAGCATGATGAAAGAAAAACGCAGGCCAGATGAAACCACAGTCGCCGTGCTGATGGGCGGTTGGTCAGCCGAACGCAAAGTCTCGCTTTCTTCTGGCGAGGCTTGCTATGGCGCGCTGCGCCGCGCTGGCTTCAACGCCATCATGGTGGATGTGAAAGCTGAAACCATCGCCAGCGTTTTGGCCGACATGAAACCCGATGTGGCCTTCAATGCACTGCACGGCAAATGGGGTGAAGATGGCTGCGCTTCGGCACTTCTCGAAACCATGGGCCTTCCATACACGCACTCTGGCGTGTTGGCTTCGTCAGTCGCCATGCACAAGGAAATGTCCAAGACCATTTTCCGCGCCGTTGGCATTCCCGTGGCTGAAAGCAAATTGGTGCCCATTGAAGTGGCCGCCACCAGCCACCCCATGGCGCTGCCTTATGTGATCAAGCCTGTGGCTGAAGGTTCCAGCGTCGGCGTGCATATTGTTGACCGCAAATCCAATGGGCCCGTTGCCACGCTATTGGATCAACGAAACATATTTGGTGATGTGGTGATGGTGGAACGGTTCATTCCGGGCCGTGAACTCACCTGCGCGGTGATGGGCGATGTGGCTTTGGGTGTCACCGAAATCGTCTCCGACCACACACAGTTTTATGATTATGAAGCGAAGTATTCTGAGGGTGGTTCCGTTCATCTTTTGCCAGCCCACGTGCCGCATGATGTTTATCGCCGCTGCCAGAAATATGCGCTCAAGGCGCATCAGGCTTTGGGCTGTCGTGGCATCACAAGATCAGACTTCCGTTATGATGACACCAGTTCTGAAAATGGCGAATTGATTTTGTTGGAAATCAATACCCAGCCCGGCATGACGGGCACGTCATTGGTGCCGGAACTTGCCAAACACGCAGGTCATAGCTTCGAAGAATTGGTGACATGGATGGTCAATGACGCATCGGTGAACAGATGATGAGTATTAAGCGCATATCACGCCGTGCATTGACGAGTTTGGATAACGGCGCGCTTCGTCTCTCGTCACTGGCGCTGGCCTTGGCGGTGCTTACCGGCATCGTGTTGCATGGTGCTTCACGCGCCGGCAGCTTTGAGGAAGCGCAAGGGCCGCTGGCTGGCTTGCCCGGTCGGGCAGCATCGCTGGTTGGCCTTGCCGCTGATGATATTCAAATTTCAGGTCTGGCCCAGCATGATGTGTCGGAAGTTCTCACCGCCTTGCATGTCAAACCTGGTGCTTCTCTTTTGGGCTTTGATGCTGATGCTGGTCGCCAGTCTCTTGAACGATTGCCTTGGGTGAAGGCCGCCGCCGTGTCGCGTGAATATCCCAACCTGCTGCGCGCCAGTGTGGTGGAGCGCCACGCCATTGCGCTGTGGCAGAACGGCACCAATGTAGATCTGATTGACGAGAGTGGCGCCAACATGGGTCGCTCTACGTTTACCGTAGGCAATGCCATGCCGCTGGTGACAGGCGAGGGGGCAAATATCGCTGCCGCCGATCTTATTAACCAGATGTCAGCCATTCCGGGTTTACAACAGCGGGTCACTGCCGCTGCGCGTGTGGGGGCAAGGCGCTGGAATCTTTACCTCGATACCGGGGCAAAGCTGGCCTTGCCAGAACAAGGTGCAGCAGACGCCATGAAAACAGCTTGGGAGCTTGAACAAAGCCAGGGCCTGTTTTCAAAAGGCATAACGGTGATTGATTTACGCCTGAAAGGCCAAGTGGGCTTTCAGGTGGCAGAAATGGATGGCGAGCAGAAACCTGCGGATCATCGTTAAGTTTTCCCGCAAAGCGGGTTTCGTGAGTGGGGTTGCGTAGTGGTGAATGTCATAACTTTTCCGGGTCGTCAGCAAAATGGCACTGCGCCGAATGACAAATCTGGCATTCTTGCAGCACTGGATATCGGCTCTTCCAAAATCTCTTGCATGATCGGCGAATTGCGCGGGCCCAAGCGCAGCGTTGGCGATTTGCGTTCCAATCTTCGTATCATTGGCTTTGGCCAAACCGCCTCACGCGGCATAAAATCTGGCGCAGTTGTTGATGTAGCCGAAGCCGAATGTGCCATTCGTTTGGCGGTTGATTCTGCTGAACGTGCCGCCCAAACATCCATCCATTCCATCACAGTGGCTCTCTCAGGCGGCAGACCCGCCACTGCCACCTATAGCGGCTGTGTTGCCACGCAAACGGGCATCGTTGGCCCGCGCGATGTGGAAGCCGCCATGATCCAGGCGATCACCCAAGCAGACACGGCAGGCCGCCCGATCTTGCATCTCCATCAGGTCAACCACGCGTTGGACCGTGTTGCAGGCATTGCTCAGCCACTGGGCCTGCATGGCCGTGAATTGCAAGCTGATGTGGGCGTGACAACCGTTGACCCGGCTTACCTGCGCAACATTTCGCTGGCCGTGGGCCGCGCGCATTTGGAACCTTCGAATTTCGTGCTCGCTTCTTATGCAGCGGGTAAATCGGCTTTGACAGCAGATGAGCGCAGTCTGGGCAGCGTGATCATTGAAATTGGTGGTTCCGTCACATCGATGGCCTTTATTCGTCATGATAAATTGGTGGCAGCCGAAAGCTTCAACATGGGCGGCCAATTGCTGACCCATGATGTGGCCCACGGCCTCAACACCTCTGTGGCTCATGCCGAGCGCATGAAGACGCTGTTCGGCACCGCCATTGAAGGCGGCAACAGTGAGCGTGATATGCTGGCCGTTCCCCTGTTGGGTGAGAAGGGCACAGACTCTGTGCAACGCGTGGCCAAGGCTTTCCTCACGCGCATTCTGGTGGCGCGGTTGGAAGAGATTTTTGAACATTGTGCAAACCGCCTGGCCTCTCCTGCTTTTGCCCAATCATCAGGTGCGCGCGTGGTTTTGACCGGCGGCACCAGCCAAATGCCAGGCCTGCCAGAATTGGCCGCGCGGATTTTGAACCGCACCGTGCGCACCGGTTTTGTCCGCACGCTCAATGGCATGAACGAAAACCACCGCCACGGCGGCTTTGCCGTACTGTCAGGAGCACTGCTCCACGCCGCAAGGCCAGATGCACATTATGCGATGCCAGAAAAAGCCAGCTTGGCGATGGCAGAAGCCAGAATGGGCTATGCCAGAAGACTGGGAAGATGGCTGGCAGAGGCGTTGTAATCGCTCTGCATATTGTAATTTTTTTATGCTCTCGCTAAATTGCTATCATGCGCGATGAACAGCTGTGGAAGCGGATCGAGGCCTTTGATTTCAACAAAGGCAAAGTTTGGTTTAATTTTACCAACCGCCTAGCTGCTCGCAAAAGCTGGGACTCCGCCTTTACCAAAAGAGCGATCTTTGAATATCGCCGGTTTATGTATTTGATAGCGGTGCGAGGTGAGATGACACCTTCTAAAGTGGTGGATGAAGTCTGGCATCTGCATTTGGAAGATTCGGACAATTACAACAATCAGTTTTGCCTGCAAGTTATTGGAAAAGTCATTCATCACAATCCATCCAGCGGCAGCACAGAAGAAGATGCACGCCATGCCGTAATTTATTTGCGAACTTTAGCCAATTATGAGGAGGAGTTTGGCCAGAGGCCACCTTGGCGTTTTTGGCCTGACCCAAACCGAAAACCTAAATTGCCGAAAATGCCATCAAAAGCAGCAAAGATTTTTGCGTGTATTTTTGGCGTTTGTGGTTCTGTCGCTGCTCTGTCATCGTTTATTTATGGTGCCATTCCATTTACTATCGGTTCGATTTTTATGGCCATTGTCTTGCCGATGTCTCTGCTCATGCCCAGAGTCGATGGAGTTAACACTGGCACGGGCGGCGGCTGTTCTGGTAGCTGCTCCGGCGGCGGCCATGGCGGATGCTCTGGCGGTGGATGCAGTGGCAGCTGTGGCGGCGGCTGTGGGGGCGGGCACTAGCCCCAATCCTAACAAAACCTTCCCATCTGAGTCATTTTGACTCAATTTCTGGTGTGTTTTCCGCATCATGGTTAGCGCTTGTTAACCAATTCTAAAGGTTTGGAGAACAAATTGTCATAAGTTGCAACAAGCTTTCGTGGAAGCCCCAATGACAATCAAACTCGCTGTACCAAATCTTTCGGAATTGAAGCCCCGCATCACTGTTTTTGGTGTCGGTGGTGCAGGCGGCAACGCTGTCAACAATATGATCGAAAGCCGTTTGGAAGGCGTGGAATTTGTGGTCGCCAACACCGACGCACAAGCGCTTTTGCAAAATGCCGCCACCCGCCGCATTCAAATGGGCACAGCACTCACCCAGGGTCTTGGCGCTGGCTCGCATCCGCAAATTGGCGCTGCCGCCGCTGAAGAAGCTTTGCAGGAAATCGTTGATCATCTCGCAGGTTCCCACATGGCCTTCATCACCGCCGGCATGGGCGGTGGCACAGGCTCTGGTGCCGCACCAGTAATCGCCCGCGCTGCACGTGAGCAGGGCATTCTCACCGTGGGTGTGGTGACCAAGCCATTCCATTTCGAAGGCGTGCGCCGCATGCAGACGGCGGATCAGGCGATTGAAGAATTGGCCAAATATGTTGATACGTTGATTGTTATTCCAAACCAGAACCTGTTCCGCGTCGCAAATGAGAAAACCACTTTCGCCGCCGCCTTTGCGATGGCTGACCAAGTGCTTTATTCCGGTGTTGCCTCCATCACCGAATTGATGACCAAGGAAGGCCTGATCAATTTGGATTTCGCTGACGTGCGTTCCATCATGGCAGAGATGGGCAAAGCGATGATGGGCACAGGCGAAGCCTCCGGCGAAAAGCGCGCCATTGAAGCCGCCGAAGCCGCCATTTCCAACCCATTGCTGGATGACGTGTCGATGCGCGGTGCGCGCGGCCTGTTGATCTCGATCTGCGGTGGCCCAGACCTGACACTTTATGAAGTCGATGAAGCCGCCACCCGCATCCGCGAGGAAGTTGACCCCAACGCCAACATCATTCTCGGCGCCACTTTCGATGACAGCCTTGAGGGCACGATGCGCGTTTCCGTGGTGGCCACCGGCCTGCCGATGGAAGGCCAAGTTTACGGCTCGCATGAACACGAGGCCCCAGCACCTGCCGTTCAGGTTCAGCCGGAACGCAAGGCCGTGCAGATCCCACAGCCTTCACCAGAAGCGCGCGTGAAGGTCAGCCGCCAAAATCACATCGCCAATCCGGCGGCTTCGATTGAGGAACAATCTTACGAGCCAGAGCAGACTTACGCTCAGCACGAAGAGGCCCCAGTGCCAACCCACGCGCCAGCACGTTCTGCACCGCGCATTCCAAGTATCGACCAATTCCCCCGCATCGCCCAAGAGCAAGTGGCCGCGCGTCAGGCGCAGGTTGAGCAGATTGCCGAAAGTTCCAAGAAGCGCCGTGGCATTTTTGAACGCCTGGCTGAAGTGGGCATCGGTCGCAAGATTGAAACGGCCCCAACGCCTGCGCCAACCGCACAGCGCCGCACAGAGCCTGTGATTCGCGCCAGCGCGCCCGTGCAACAACCCATCTACCAAGAACCAGCACCAGCACCGCAACCTCAGGCCAGCTATGATGATGATCAATTGGCTATTCCTGCCTTTTTGCGTCGTCAGGCCAACGGTTAACGAGACTTCTTCACAACACTAAATCCGGCAGCCACAGTTCTGCCGGGTTTTTGTTTGATCGGGGGGCTTAACCAGCGAGTGCCAAAGTGTTATCAGCCGCCGTGATGTATTTGAAATTCCCCCACAGTCAGAAATTTTTGCGCGGCGCGGGCCTTGTCTCGCTGCTTTTGCTATCCGCTTGTTCGGATATGAACCTCGGCAATGGCATCGTCCTCAAACACGCCGACGATGGCAAAGGTGCTTTGTCGCCTGATCTGGCGCGTAGTGATGACCAACAAGTGGCAGGCCTTTACAACGAAGGGCTGGATCAGTTGAACCGCGGAAATTACACCAACGCGGCCAAGAAATTCAGCGAACTGGAACGCTTGCACCCTTATTCCAAATGGGCCACCAAGGGCTTGCTGATGCAGGCTTTCGCGAATTACCAGAACAACAAATATTCCGACGCCATAGATGCCGCCCAACGCTTCATTTCATTGCATCCGGGCCATGAGAGCATTGACTACGCTTATTACATCGTGGCGCTTTCACAATATGAGCAGATTGGCGATGTGCAGCGCGATCAATCGCAAACCCAAAAGGCGTTGGATGCACTGGAAGAAGTGGCGCGCCGCTTCCCCGATTCACGCTATTCCGCCGATGCCCAACAAAAAGCGCGTCTGGCGCGTGACCATCTCGCTGCCAAGGATATGGAAGTTGGCCGCTATTATTTCAAAAAGGGTGACTGGATGGCGGGCATCAACCGCTTCAAGCATGAAGTCACCACCTTCCAGCAAACCTCTCAAACGCCTGAGGCGCTATATCGTTTGGCTGAGGGCTATATGGCTTTGGGTATTCGCCCAGAAGCCCAAACTGCTGCCGCCGTGCTGGGGCACAATTTTCCCCAATCAACCTGGTACCGCGATGCCTATACGCTGGTGGCCAGCGATGGCCGAGCACCTGTGGCCAGCTCAACAAGCTGGATCACCAAGGCCTTCGGGCTTTAGGTCGGGGCGCGCCTCTTAACGGAACCGTTCCCCCCACATCGTCATCCCTGCGAAGGCGGGGATACAGCTCCTTAACACTTGTTCCAATTCAAAAAGCTGGGC
>Ga0075024_100000363_pt1 | contig 15975 bp, 12 predicted proteins | sample Str013_2_FD_71389 | JGI IMG/M metagenome (GOLD analysis project Ga0075024, IMG submission 71389) | Freshwater sediment microbial communities in response to fracking from Pennsylvania, USA - Straight Creek_MetaG_SC_2013 | ecosystem: Environmental > Aquatic > Freshwater > Creek > Sediment... | reverse complement strand
AATTGTGGCACTGCTCATTTCTCGCCTCCTATTTTTACCCATTTCCCACCTACTTTCGAGACGCTTACCCTCTGTAGTCCGGCGAACTTCGGGGGACCGCAGAGTCTGGCGATTGGGCGGGCGCGAGCAATCGAGAATAATGTGTTCTTTGTCACCGCCAATCGCACTGGGGACGAAACCCTGGACGGCTTTGACGCGCACTTTCGCGGTGAGAGCCAGATCATCGGCCCGATGGGAGAATTATTGGCGCGTGCGCAGGACCATGAAGAAGTCCGGGTGGTTAATATAGACGTGAGCCGCGCCAGAACCGGCAAATTGCTGGGCGCGGACTTTCAGGAGGAGTTGCAACGCTATCGCTAACCACAAGGGTGGCGACCGCTCACTACCGTCGACATTCTTCGTTCGCTCGATGAAGCCGTGTGCCAGATTCAGGGCACGTATGACACGCCGTGGTCTGCAGGGCCACAACCACAAACAAAGAACGGACAGAAAGAAGTTGAAACAATGGCAGATGAGCGACCTAACCCCCTCAGACATCTGAATCCTACAGAACAGGATTGCCTGCGTCGTTATGTGGTGCTGCTCTGCGAGCAACTCAGCGACAATCTGCTAGAGGTGCACGTGTTTGGGTCTGCCGCGCGTGGCGATATGTGGTCTGAGCGCTTCCCTTTCATTCCGACATCGACGTATTGGTGTTGGTGCAAGAGCGTCTCTCACCAGTAGTGTGGGATGCAATCGTGAATGCGACCTATCCGCTATATCTGGAATGTGGCCGACAGATTGCCCCACAGTGGCGGACGATCGAGCAGTGGGCGTCACCAAAGGATGAGCGAGCAGCCGCGTTCAAGACCAACGTTGAGGTTGACGGACAGGTGCGGTATCGAAGCATTCACTGTGATCTGCGTGAATGGAAGGAGTTCCTATGCCAGCGAGTATGAACGAAGGCGGGTGCGTCTGCGGCGCGGTTCGGTATCAACTGCGCGGTCAGCCTACCAACAGCATGCTCTGTCACTGTCAAACCTGTCGGAAAGCTGCAGGCGCGCCGATCGTGGCCTGGCTGACCTTTGCCGTCGAACAGTTCTCCGTCGTGCGTGGGGCCCCTGCGGAGTATCGCTCTTCAGCTCCCGTCGTGCGGACGTTTTGTTCATCCTGCGGGACGCCATTGACCTATGTCCATGCCGACCGTCCTGCAGAAGTTGATGTCACCACGTGTAGTCTCGACGATCCCGATGCGTGCCCACCCACGCATCATTCGTGGGTCCGCGATAGTCCGCGTTGGTTGCACTGCAACGATGGGTTGCCCGCGTACAGTACCACCAGTCAAACGTCGTAACGCCTTGGCGACAACAGAAAGAGGAAGGAGTGAAAGCGGTCGCGACTCACGGGACACGCTTGTGCACTTTCCACACTTCCTCGCACGGCCATTGCCGTGCCCACTCCAGGGTCACAAAGTGATATGTTGTTGTTGCCGTCGCCTCTGGGCGGACTTCCACTAACTCTTCAATCTCGAAGCCTGCCTGTCGCAGGAGGCGAATCCAGTCGCCATGGGAGAGATAAAACTCAACTCCTACATCTCCCGGCCACTCGACACGATGCACACCGAATGCAGGGCGCAAGAGTCGGTCGGTGGCGGCGATCCCGTCCTCGGGCGGCATGCACAGCAACATTAAAAAAGAGTTGACGAGAAACACTAAGCGTCCGCCTGGACGCAACAGACGCGCAGTTTCAGGGACCCAGCGCTGAGGATCAGCCCACAGGCAGGCTCCATACTCAGAGATGGCGAAGTCAAAGCTGGCATCCGGATACGGAACGGTCTCTGCGTTTCCATGGATCAGAGTAAAATTGAGTCCGAATTGTCGTTGCAATCGTCGGGCCGTTGCTAATTGCGCTGCGGAGTTGTCTATGCCAACGACATGTGCCCCTCGGCGGGCGAGCCAGGAGGACACATACGCCGTGCCACAGCCCAGCTCGATGACATCTTTTTCTATTAGATTGTCTGGGAGCAGACCAAGCTGTGATTCAGGCACACTCCAGATGCCCCAGGTCGGGTGCTCCTGCGCCCACGCATCTTCTGCACCGGTGGCGTACTTTTCTGCCCAGGCATCCCATAACAGGCGGTTGCGGTGAATATGATCAGGCTCAGTGGCTTTCATAGCTCCACCTCTCTTTTGACAGCCCGCCTTTCTCTTTTCGGTCTCTTAACACGACGCGATAGCAATAACCAGGCGCGACAGAGCCTCGTCCGTATCGGGAAGAGGTACCGGTAAGGCGTCACGATGAGTGAACAAAACACCCATGCCGTGCTCCATCCAGAGTCCTGGTTTTCCTGAAATATTGAGCCTTGCGTGTTTCTTCCACGTGCGCAATAACGCGGTCATGCCGCCTGATCTGATAGCTCTCTTCCTGATCGCTGGTGCCTCGTGCGCCGTCACTATGGCGAGCGTGATGTCCGTCGGGTTCCCGCGTACCGAGACGCGACTCACACTGATAGTGATATTGCTGCTGGGCTATGCCCTGCTGACCCTTGCGCCCTTGGTGTTTCTTCCATATCGCCCCTCTCCGTGAGGCTCCTCGTCGTACTGCAGCAACTTCGCCATCAACATCGGAAGACCGATCGTGCTGGAGAAACACGCCGCTGCTATAAAAACCGGGAGTTATAATAACAGCTCGTGCTGCTTCTTTCTCTCGTTTCCCCTTGGACGAAAGCCCCTGATGGTGCCACCGTGGTTAAGGCATGACCTCAGTCTAATGATGCTCGTCACACGCCTCCTTTGCCAACCGCAATCGACACCCACAACTGAGCGAGTGGACTGACACCACAACCCACCTATTCGCGACGTTCGGCCAGCCACCCGAACGCCGCGCGTTTGCGTAACGCCTGCGCGCGGTCCTTAGAAGAAGACAAAGGCGCGGACCACGACGTTCTTGCGGCAGGGCGCGTCCTCGGGCGTGGTGGGGTCAATGCAGGCCGCATGGAATGACCAACGCGAGACCGAGCCGTCGGTGACCGAGTCGTAGCACTTGAGCATCGAGACTTCAGTCGGCTTCTGCTGGGGAAACCAGTACCACTCGTGGTCGGGGCGGTAGGTGAAGCGAGTGGTCTCGCCGACGCGGTCGTCGTAGACGCGGTAGTTGGTGATGTACGGCTGGTCGGCGAAAGAGGGCCAGGCGCAGAGCACGAAGGGGTTCTGGCGCACGGTCTCCATCGGCTTGGCGAGGTTGATCGACAGGAACCGCCGCGCCATCTTCGCGTCGGCCTGCGCCTCCGTGTAGTGCTGCGCGCGCCCGAAGTTCCGCAGGTTCTTCGTGAGCAGCTCGCGGCAGCGCACGCGGCCGCTGTTGTCGTTCAGGTCGTTGTGCACGAGGTAGGCGTAGTTCGCGTTCACCCCTGGGTTCTTGTTGGCCTGGTCCTCTGTGCGGTCGCCCTTGTAGTCTTTGTTAAACACATCGTGGTTGTACACCAGTGCATCCCTCGCGTCCGGGAAAAACGCCAAGAGGAGCTGCTCCATTTCCGGGTAGAACACGCGCTCCACCTCCGCTGCGTCGTAAAAGTTCTGGCACGTGGACTCGCAGTGCGCCAACGCCAAGCCCAGCTTGTCCATGCACGCGCGGCTGGTGGGCGAGAGCCCTGGGTAGTACTCCTCCACTCGTCGCGCGTCGCGCATCACCTGCGGGAAATAAAGACAGCGCCGCCCGATGTCCTGTTCTTCTTTGCGCAACGCGTTGGCCTCGGCTGCGTGCGCGGGGTCCCGCCACAGCGCGTTGGACGAGACGATGGAGTAGGACGGCTGCTCGTAGACGGTGTAGCGCAGCGGCAGCACTACACCGCCTTCAGGGGCTTCGATGGTGTTCGCCCGCATATATTCCAGGCACTCTGCGTAGCTCCGAAAGCCGACGCCCCACTTGGTCTCGATCGGTCCGGGAGGAGCAGTGTCGAGCAGGTCGATCACCGCCTGCCCCTTCCCCTCGGCAATCTGACGGAGTGCCGCCTCCGTCGCCGCCGTAGTTCCCGCATCCCCATCCCGATCAAACGCAATGTAGGGTAACCCGCCGTTCGCAGCGATGGGTGGTGGCTGCCCTGCTGTGAGTTGGAGGGGAGGCACATAGACCGACGAAACTCTCTCCGTAACCCCCACAACGTGGTTCTCGATGGCCTTAAGCCGGTCCATAGCATGCCCCCTAGTTAAAGATGCCCAATCGTGGCACACAGGGCTTGTCGTTGCAAGGGATTGTATTTCCTGGTCACCCGAACTGACGCCGCGCCTGACGCGCGATCGAGAGGCAGCCGAGGCGTTCTTACGCAAGGCGATTCGGACCCACGGGCTCCCGGAGAAGATCACTATTGACCAGAGTGACAGCAACACGGCCGCGATTACTCTCTACAATCAGGTCCACAAGACAGCCATTGCCATCAGACAGTGCAAGTATCTCAACAATATAGTGGAACAAGATCATCGGGCGGTGAAACGCAAGGTGAGGCCGAGGTTAGGCTTCAAGTCGTTTTGGGCTTCGCGCTGTACGATCGCCGGCATCGAAGTCATGCATGCCATTCGCAAGGGACAACTGGGAACCCCCAGAACTGTGCCCCAAACTCCCGCAGCGCAGTTTCATGCCTTGGTTGCGTAGATAACACAAAGTGATAATTTCGCTCGCCCTCATCTAAAGTTTGCGACAAAGCCGTATTAGGTCCCTCTTGAACAGCCTGCTGCTTGAGGGTCCCCCCACTTTTAATTTAACCCCATTAACGCAAGTGCAAACTGCGGTAGAAACGCTCAGGAGTATATCCAAAGCACTGTCAACTTAATTTGCTTTGTCAATTATTTTTGACACTTTTTCAAACTACAGTGTTTGTTAGTCTTTGGTTGGGCGCAGGGTTAGAGTGTCAAGTAAATTTGTCACTTGAGAAAATCCCTTTTCGTCGAATATTTGCCTCGGCTGCGAAAAGAGAGATTTCTTTGAATGGCTCTCTGATGTGACTGTGAATTGGTAACTGTACTATCACACCAATCTTTTTATAATCTTCTTGTGCAGACGATTGTCCCGCAGAAGAGATCCTTGTCTTCTCTACAGAGGTGTGGCTTGACTTTTGCTGATTTTTGATAGAGATAATAAAAAACTACGAGGCAGAAACTGTAAGTCTCTTGTATTGCGGTACGACCCGCGACAAACTCTCCCCGATATCCTTACCCCTAACCTAGTCGTCTGTGTCCTTCCCTGAACAAAGAACACTAGGGCCAATCTTCTTCGCACCTGGTTACTACTCCTCAGATCTCGTAGTGGTGTGAACTTATATCTTAACTGATTTCATTGGGGCTGTTTGCCCGGAAAAAATGTTCAAACTATTGAGATAAAAACGGCCATAACGTTTACAGAAACCTGTGGACCCAATCGTGTTACCATGCTGAGCATTTTTCGAGTTCTATTTTTTACTACATATTGGGGCCATCTTAACAGTATATAAATATGCATATCTTTCGAGTAGGTTCCTGTCAATAGGCCGTCGATCTGCAATTGCGGCTGGTCAGTGAGGTTTCCAAATCGAAGTAGTGAAGCGGCAATTAGCCGATAGGGCGGAGCCATATCCAAAATTCAACTCATAATCCTGCTGTGGCTCATGATTCAAATAAGGGCCAAAGTGGTCGACGAGAGCGGTAGGCAAAACTGATGAGGGGTAAATCAGACAAAACCTATGAAAGAACGAATACTAGTTAGTGCTATAGCGTACTTGCTCTGCGGTGTTTCCCTGGACGTGCATGCCCAGACGACTTCTACGGCAAACGGCAGTAGCCAGAATCTGACCTTTGGCTGCGAGTTCGACGGCGTGGTGTGTGCTTCTACAGCCCCTGTACGATCTTTGACCACAAACTCTTCGTTTGCTGTTCCCGCGCGAAGAGGTGTAGTTGGTACGGCTACATCTGAAACTGCTAGAAATACGGTACTGTTTACTGCTGGAAGTCAGAACGAAAAGACTGACCAGGAGAGGTTAACCCTACTTTGGCAACAGCGGACAAAAGAGCAATCAAACGGTGAGTTTCCCATTGGTCCGGGCGATGTGCTGGAAATTAATATCCAGGCATTAGCAGAGCTGCAAAACCGCCCAGTGAGGGTCTCTGGCGAAGGGACTATCAAGCTTCCGTGGATAGGGGAGATGAAAGCTGAGGGGTTTACCGACGCGACCCTGACAGAGGAGATCAAGCGTAAGCTGCAAGAACACTACATGTATGACCCGCAAGTGCACATCTTCGTACGTGAGTATCATAGCCGACAGGTGGCCATTCTAGGTGCGGTATCCAGGCCAGGGCTGTACAACTTAGCTACAGAGACCGACACACTACTCGACATGATTGCGTTGGCGGGGGGGATGACAGAAGGAGCGGCTCTACGCCTTAACTTTTTCCCTGGGGAACAGGCAGCATCCACAAAGGAAGCCCGCCTGGCTTCAGCTTCACCTGTTGCCTGGATGGCGAACGCACCATCGTCTCTTATATTGAAGAGAACCCAGCCTATTGTCGTTGACCTCGAAGGTTTGACGAACGGCACGCCTCAGACGTCTCTTGCGTTACCTGCCCGACCTGGGGATGTCATCATGGTGCCAGAAACTGGTGAAGCTCTGGTGAAAGGCTGGGTGACGAAGCCTGGACTTTACAAGATCACACCAGGCCTGACAATTCTTGGCGCCATAGCTGCTGCTGGGGGTCCGCACTTTGCTGCAGACCCCACAGAAGTGAAGATTATCCGGATGCACAAGGGGGGAGGGAAGGATTTCTTGGTTGTCGATTTAGAAAAGATTGAGCGGGGTGAAGTTCCTGATATCGCCGCGAAGGAAGGAGACATCATCGACATGGCAGCATCAACCGTGAAGTTGGTACCCTACGGATTTTATGCTGTCATTAACGGCTTTATCCGACCGCAAGCTACTCTTCCGCTATACTAAGGCTTCTCATATGCAAGAACTCTCCCCTTACCTGCTCCAGCAATCTAACTCCCCTAAGCCCAGTGAAGGAACACCGACCCGTATAGGTGCTGCGGCTGAAGACGGATTCGACCTCGGAGCATATTGGCGGATTATTCGCGAGCATCTGTGGGTCGTAGTTACGATCTTTCTTGGTGCAGTGCTGTATACTGTTCTTACCGTCTTGCGGATGCCTCCGCTGTATACTGCCGAGGCTGTGCTGCTTATTGAACGCAAAGCTCCCCAGGTATTGGAAACTCGTGGTGAGGTGAACGCTGAGAACAGCTCATACGATGATTACGATTATTACAAGACACAATATGAAATCCTGAAGAGCCGCTCTCTTGCCGCACGGGTGATCCGCGACCAGGGATTAAATCGTGCAGCATTTTTCTCAGGCGGAGAACCTAATCAGGTAGCTGCCGTACCCGAGCCGAGTCCTGAAGAAAAAGCCTATGGGACGGATGCCAAGTTGATTAATCCGTATTTGGAGACGTTGCAGGTCAAACCTGTGCGGCAAACGCGTTTGGTAAAAGTTGCTTTTACTACGCCAGATCCTGATCTCTCCACTCGGCTCGCGAACTCTCATGCCCAAGCTTACATTCGTTATGGACTTGAGTTAAACAACCAGGCGAAGGGTGAGGCACAAAAGTTTCTCGAAGAAAAGCTGGTCGAATTAAAAAAGCGCGTGGAGAAGTCAGAAGTCGCGCTCAATCGCTACCGGCGCAACAAAGGCATCATTTCGCTGGACGACAAAGAAAATATCATCGTTGAGCGTCTAGCGGACCTCAACATGCGACTCACTGAAGCTGAAGCCTCACGTATCGGGGCGGAGGCGCAAGTTCTCCTCATCCGCAAACGCGATTATTATTCGTTACCGGCCGTCATCGAAAACAATAGTATTCAAAGCTTGAAGGCGAACCTAGCGAAACTAGAAGACGAGTATGCTCAGGTCTCGGCCCAATTTAAGCCTGAGTTTCCGCAACGGATACAATTGAAGCAACAAGTGACAGAGACACGGGGTCGGCTGCAACGTGAGCTTCAACAGGTTGTAGCTGGACTTGAATCCGCGTACCTGGCAGCTGCAAGCAAGGAAAAAGAGCTGCGTGCGAAGATGGAAGAACAAAAAGGCATGACACTGGGGATGAAAGACATGGCGGTGGATTATGCGATTCTCGCCCGTGAGGTCAATACTAACCGCCAGCTCTATGACAGTGTGTTACAGCGCATGAAAGAGATCGGGATGGCGGCAGATCTGCGCACATCCAATGTCTCGGTCATCGATCAGGCCGAACGGCCAACTATTCCCTCAGGACCGCAGAAAATGCGGAGTCTGTTGTTTAACGCGATGGTGGGGTTGCTTGGTGGAGTGGGTTTAGCTTTCTGCTTAGACTACTTAGATAAGAGCTTAAAAAATCCAGAAGATGTGGAATACTATCTTGGCTTGCCGAATCTCGGTGTAGTGCCAGATTTCCATCGCGTGAATCAAAATAGCGGTTCTATTGCGAATCGTCTCTTTGGCAACGCTCGCAATACCAGTGTCGGTGACCCTCAGACATCGACTCCTGAAACCAGTACCAATATCCCTAATAGTATGGAACTAATCCTTCCCCCCAGCCCGCTTGCGATTGTCACTGAAGCCTATCGTATGTTGCGTAATGCTATCCTACTATCGCGGGCTGGAGAAGCGCCGCGAATAGTCATTTTTACCAGTGCTGTGGAAGGGGAAGGAAAGACTACTACAACCATTAAGACAGCTATGGTGTTTGCCCAAATGGGCATCCGAGTATTAGTGATCGATGCCGACTTGCGCCGGGGACGATGCCACAAGCTACTCGGGGTAGCCAATCAGACTGGATTGACCGAATTCCTTGCTGGTCAGCGAGACCTCAATGAGGTTATCAGAACGACAGCGAAAGAGAATCTTTTCATTATCACTAGCGGTGTCTCACCACCAAACGCCGCCGAACTGGTAGGTTCCAGCAAGATGGCGGAAATGTTGCAAACTCTGCAAAAAGACTACGACTGCGTCTTTGTTGATGCGCCTCCTGTAATGCCAGTCAGTGATACAATCCCATTGTCCACTATGGCGGATGGCGTTGTCTTAGTAGTGAACGGACCAGTCACTTCGCGCAAAACTGTTAAAGAGGCCCAGTCGCGCCTCACCTATGCGCGAGCGAAGATTCTGGGCGTGGTGTTGAATCGCTCAGACCCACGGCGCGGAACGTAGGCTTACTACTATGGTCACTACGAGTCCCATTATCATAGGCTGACCGCTCAGGCGTACGGGGACAAGCGCATGGAGCTAACTCGTCTCCGGTTTGTAGGACCATCATGTGTGGCATTGCCGGCATCGTAAAATTGCACGGACCAATTACAACTGAAGATGTTGTAGCTGTACGGGTCATGCTCGATACGCAAGTGCACCGCGGACCGGATGGTGAAGGACTTGTCGTGCTTGGTGCTGTAAGTCAGGAGCTAGGGGTAAGGAGTGAGGAGTTGGTAGGTAGAAATACGGAATACTGCTCATTCCTCACTGCGCACTCGTCACTTTCTGCTGTTCTTGGTCATCGTCGTTTGTCGATCATTGATTTGTCAGACGCTGGGCGGCAACCGATGTCGAATGCTGATAGAACAATGTGGGTGACATATAACGGCGAGATCTACAACTTCCGTGAGTTGCGTGAAGAATTAGGTCAGAATGGGTATCGGTTCGCCTCACAAACTGACACCGAAGTCTTGGTGTATGGTTATGAGGAGTGGGGCATAGAAGGACTACTCTCCCGTTTACGTGGGATGTTCGCGTTTGCCGTTTATGATAGCGGAACAAAATCGTCCAAAAGCACCCGGACTACGGCTGAAGCCCGCTTGATCCTGGCGAAGGATCGCTTCGGAATCAAACCGCTCTATTACTATCATGATGGCAATCGATTGCTCTTTGCGTCTGAAGTCCGACCCCTCAGACGTTCAGGCCTTGTCCCGGATGAGCTGAGTCTTGAAGCGTTTGTGCGCTATCTGCAACTGGGTTCTGTGCCTGTACCATTGACTACGGTCAAGAATCTTTTTGCTCTTCCGGCAGGACATTATCTGACGGTCTCCCCACAAGAGGTGAAGCTGAAAGAATATTGGAACCTTGCGAATTGCATGCGGCAAGCGGACTCAGTGCCTGCTAATGCGGACCGCAGCGGAACGCTGCCGCAGATCCAATCCTTGCTGGAGGAAGCGGTCCAGTCGCATCTTATCAGTGATGTGCCACTGGGTGTCTTTCTCAGTGGTGGTATTGATTCCTCAGCGTTGGTGGCACTAACCAGTCGTGCACGAAACCAGGCAGTGCAAACGGTGTCAGTAGTGTTTGACGAACAAGAATATAATGAAGCTTCCTATGCACACATGGTGGCGGAGCGATACCACACAGATCATCATGAAATCCGACTGCGCAGCAGTGATTGGCTTGCGGCACTTCCGAAGATCTATGCCGCCATGGATCAGCCCACTGTCGATGGCATTAATACGTATTTTGTCGCGCAGGCGGCAAAACAGGCTGGACTCACTGTAGTCTTATCAGGGATTGGTGGGGATGAAGTGTTCCTCGGGTACGGGCACCTGAAGCATAGCATCAGCTTCGAGTGCCAAAGGCGACTGCTTGCATATCTCCCCCAGGCGCTGCGCAGGAGAGTGCTGACTGCGTCAGCACGGGCTGGTGGGTTGGTTGGGAGGATGGGGTTTGAAAAACTCGGGTATCTCGAAAACCCGACGTTCGAGAATACGTATCTCTTATTTCGTGGGTTGTTCACACCGCAGCAAACGCAGGCCTTGCTTGGGATGAGTACAAAGGAATTACACGCCTATGGGCCTATGGTCCAATCGTCTAACGGTGAACAGTTAGAAGTATGGAGCAAAGCCGCGCCTTGGTTTGAGTTCACGTACTATCTACAAAGCCAACTCCTGAAGGATGCGGACTGTATGAGCATGGCCCATTCCATCGAGACACGGGTGCCGTTCCTCGATCACCGGCTAGTCGCATATGTCATGGGGCTCCCTCACGCATGGAAGATTGATAGTCGAGTCAACAAGCCGTTGCTCGTGCACGCCTTGAAAGGGAGCTTACCTCAATCTGTATGGCAGCGGTCTAAAATGGGCTTCTCGTTTCCCTTTGCTGACTGGATGAAGCAACAAGCTGATACATTTGCAGAAGACGGATTTGGGCACGAACTGCTTAATAAAGCCGCGACAAAAGACATATGGAGAAAATTCAGGGAAGGCCGATTGCACTGGTCCCGACCATGGGCGCTAGCAGTGTTGGGAGCTACGAGCAGAGAGCAAGGGGCAGGGAGCTACGAGCTAAGGGCAAAAAGCTGAGAGTAGCGAGCAAGGAACTAGGACCCACGCGTGGAAGAAATCATCATCGAACCAGGCCAAGGTTTTGCGCATTACTGGCGCGATCTGTGGCGATATCGTGAGTTGTTTTACATCCTCGCCTGGCGAGATATTCTCGTTCGCTATAAACAAACCGTGATCGGCGTCGCCTGGGCGTTACTGCGACCATTTATTACTATGATTGTTCTGACGATCGTGTTTAACAAAGTCGCCAAGCTGCCTGCTCCCGGCTCGACGCCATACTCACTGTTGGTGTTTGCCGCGATGCTGCCGTGGCAATTCTTCTCGACGGCGATGAGCGAGTCGAGCAATAGCCTGATCAGCAACGCCAATCTCATCTCTAAGGTGTACTTTCCGCGGCTAATCGTGCCAGCCGGTTCGGTGATCACGAGTTTTGTCGACTTTCTGATAACCTTGGGACTCATGGCCGTAATGATGGCCTGGTATCGCTTTCTCCCAGACTGGCAGCTCCTTACCCTGCCACTTTTTATGGCGTTGGCATTTGGTACGGCCTTTGGCATTGGTCTGTGGCTGTGCGCACTCAATGTGAAATATCGAGATTTTCGTTATGTTGTCCCATTCATTGTCCAGTTTGGACTGTATGTTTCGCCGGTCGGATTCAGTAGTGACAACATTCCGGAACAGTGGCGGTTACTGTATGCCTGCAACCCGATGGTTGGCGTTATCGACGGCTTCCGCTGGGCGCTGCTACGTGGTGAGACAACACTTTGGTGGCCGAGCGTTGTGACTTCTGTTGTATTGACCATAATCTTCTGTGTCTCCGGGGTGTGGTACTTCCGCCAGACCGAGAAAACGTTCGCAGATGTGATTTGAGCCCGAAGCAAAGGGGGAGAGAGCCATGGGCAAAGTGCGAAGAGCTCGGCACTCTGTGCTCCATGTTTTTTACTCCGAACTCCTTGGTCTTTACTCTTAGCTCTTTGCTCCCAGCTCGGAGCCCCTTGCTTTTGACTCCTAATTCCTTGCCCCAAACTCTTAGTTCTTTGCGCTTGGACCTTCGCCTTTGGCCCTTGGTTCCGAGTTTCCGGCTTCTTCGTAACCTAGAATCGCACCTTTGGTATGATTGAAAACAATCATTTGTTTTTGTTCAAAACTGCAGTTGGACTACTGAGTCTCGCAGCGTTTATTCTCAGTTATCGATACCTCGTCCTACGTAACGTGTCGGAGCGAACGTTTAAGTGGTGGGCTACAAGCATTTGGATGATGTCGCGGGTAGGGCTTTTTTTGGCAATCTTCGTCGTTGCTGGTTACGCGGCTCATTCTGATGTACTTGCCTATTACTACCCGCAGGCGAAGGCAGCGATTCGAGGTGAGTTAGTGTATCGAGACTTTAGTTCCAGTTATGGTCCCGGGTTTCCCTATTTGGCTTCGCTCTCAGTGATTATATGGGACTCACCTAAGAGCATCATAATGATGTCTATTTTGATTGATGGATTGGCAGCATTTTGCTGGAGGCGACTGTCAACAAGCTTACTTGATAAGGAAGGTTCGCGCATTGTACTACTTTTATACTTATGCAACCCCGTCGTTATACTAACTGTAGCAGTCAGTGGTCAGAATCAGGTATGGGTAGCTGCGTTGTGGGCTTTGGCAGGATTGTGTGCCATCCGGGGCCGTGATTTTACGTGCGGTTTCTTGCTAGTGGCGTCTGCAGGGCTCGTAAAGATCCTAGGCTTATTAGTAGTTCCGTCATTTTTGTTGACAGCTGAGAATAAGCTACGATCAACAGCGGGCTTGATAGCAGGCTGCACCGTTTTTTTCTTGCCTTTTTTGATGTCTGGTACAGATGTCTTGCGATCTCTTAGAGCAGAGGCTCTTGACATCTCTAGTGGTAATCTCCCCTTTCTTGCTACTTTACTTGGTATTAACGTGCGGGAACCGGGGCTAGCTGGTTTTTTCAATGCCTTCCTTATTGTCTCGTTGATGGCAGCAGTATTTGCCGGGTGGTGGCTTCACCGCCATTGCGATGCTCAGTCTCTGCGTTTTTCTTCGATTTGCCTTGTACTGCTTACATTGATGTTAATTAGCAAAAAATCCTACACTAACTATTTGGTGTTATTTGCGTTCCCTCTTGGGGGGTGTGTCGTTATAGCAGGTGCTGATTTGAAGAGATCCCTCACTTTTTTAATCTTTTCTGCTCTAGCAGCATTGGAACCTAGTCTATGGTTTCGATGGCTCGGAACCAGCACTTTCGGTGAGGTGCTCGCAAAATTTCCCCACGCGAATCAGCTTCCTATTTCTTTCTGGCTGTTTCTACTTGTTGAAGTGCTTCTTATAGGTGGTTATTGCTGGCTACTGACGAGTTGCCTCCTCGCTGCAGCGAGCTGCGAAATGAAAAGTGAGACTAGAATGCGTCCGGCTCATGCCCTTGGAACCCAAGACCTATAGTGTCTAGGTAATGATAGGATTCACTGCGTAGCTTTTAAACTCTTGCTTCTAGCCCCAAGCTCTGGGCTCGTAGCCTATAGCCCTATGCCCCACTACATCATCAAAGTCGAAAACCTTGGTAAGAAATACCGCATCCGCCACCAACAGGACGGGCAGCGGTACGTAACCATGCGAGATGTCATTGCCGAAAAGCTGACCGCGCCCTTCCGCTGGTTCAGAGAAGGCCGAGCTACTAGCTCTCTGCTCCAAACTTGTAGCTCTATGCTTTCTGTTTCAGACTCCGCGCTCCCTGCTACTGACTCTGAGCTCCCTGCTTCCGAAGACTTCTGGGCCCTACGCAACCTCTCCTTTGAAGTCAAACAGGGCGAAGTCGTCGGTATCATCGGTCGCAATGGCGCAGGCAAGTCTACATTACTGAAGATCCTCAGCCGGATCACCGAGCCAACCGAAGGGCGCGTACGCTTGCGTGGGCGAGTGGCAAGTCTGTTGGAAGTAGGCACTGGTTTTCATCCCGAACTCACTGGTCGTGAGAACATCTATCTCAATGGTGCCATCCTTGGAATGACGAGAACCGAGATACGTAAGAAGTTTGATGAGATAGTTGCCTTTGCAGAGGTTGAGAAATTTCTTGATACACCGGTGAAGCGTTACAGCAGTGGGATGTACGTACGATTAGCGTTCGCTGTTGCCGCGCATTTAGAGCCCGAAATCCTAATAGTAGATGAAGTGCTTGCTGTTGGGGATGCACAGTTCCAAAAAAAGTGTCTAGGTAAGATGAGCGAGGTATCGCGAGGCGGACGTACGGTCTTATTTGTCAGCCACAATATGACAGCTGTACGAACCTTATGCAGACATGCTCTGTGGCTCGATCGTGGGGCAGTAGTTAGGAATGGTAACTCAGAGCAAGTACTAGGAGCGTACCTGAGTTCATCTACTTCCGTCCTGGCCGAGCAAGTTTGGCTTGAGCCAATGCTCGCGCCTGGCAATGACTACGTCCGGCTCCACCATGTTTGCGTTCGTCCTGATACAGTAGGTCAACGTGACCCCATAACTATTTCAACACCGTTCGTTATCGAAATTGAATTTTGGAATTTCATAGAGGGGGCTCATCTTAATGTGAGTGTTTCAGTTTGTAACGAATACGGAGCGATAGTTTTTAGTTCTGCACCCTTGAATGAGACTGGGTTACATGGACAGCCCTATCCTATTGGTATCGTCCGCAGTCAGTGCTACGTCCCCGGCGACTTGCTAAATGATGGCATTCACAGACTCAATCTTCTAATCGTTAAGGATGAGTCAGTAATTCTCTACAGTAAGGAAGAAGTTTTGATTTTCGACGTTCAGGACAAAGCCAGTCGTCGTGGAGGATGGTATGGCCAATGGCCAGGAGCTGTACGTCCGAAACTGAGATGGGAGAGTTCGCTTGTAAGCCAGGGTTTAGGAAATTAGAGATATGACTACCCAATGTTTCGTCGAAGCTCTGTTGTCCCATGTAGCGAATGATCTACAAGTTGTTCAAACAAACAATGTAGATACCTGGCGATATCCGATGAAGCCAACAGAGCTTTTTCGACGGAGAGTGTATGACGGCATTCTTTCCCTAGCAGCAAAAAGTGGTTTCGTGCGGAGAAACAGTCTCCACGCTATAACAGCGCGCTTTGCATCCGCAATAGAACAAACGCAAGACCTTCAATGGTTGTATGAAAACTTGGCTGATGAATATTCTCAGCAATGTCTTATCGACGTTTTACGGTTCAAGATACTTGGAAATCGACATGTTAAGTTGCCGCGAAACACCCGTAGCTTCTGGGACCTCAGAAAAATTGTAGAGACGACGTACCTCAAAGAGCACCAAACCTCACTGGTGCCGCCTCACTGGGAGTTGAATCGTTATGGGTTACACGACGCTGGCTATGCAGTAACGCTTGAGTGTCTGCCGCTCAACGTGATCACCACTTTTGGATTCGAGCAGTACGCTTATCGACATTCACCAGTTGTTGTAGAGGCAGCAAACGGAGGATGTGTAGTGGATGCGGGCGGATGCTGGGGCGATACTGCGCTATATTTTGCGGAACGGGTAGGTGACCAAGGCGCTGTCTTGTGTTTCGAATTCGTACCACAAAACCTGTCTATTCTTTACAAGAATATTGCCAGAAATCCGCTCCTTGCTCCAAGGATTAAGGTTATTGAACATCCTGCGTGGTTTCAATCTGGAATTTCTCTCAATTTTGTGAATTTAG
>Ga0075024_100000362_pt1 | contig 15978 bp, 24 predicted proteins | sample Str013_2_FD_71389 | JGI IMG/M metagenome (GOLD analysis project Ga0075024, IMG submission 71389) | Freshwater sediment microbial communities in response to fracking from Pennsylvania, USA - Straight Creek_MetaG_SC_2013 | ecosystem: Environmental > Aquatic > Freshwater > Creek > Sediment... | reverse complement strand
TCATTCGTCCGTCGCCGCGTTGCGGCGGCGGATCCGCTCGATCACTTCGACGATGCGGCGGAAGATGTCGTCGGGGTTGCCGACGCCGTTGATCACGCTGAGCATGCCGAGGTCCTGGTAGTACTCGACGAGCGGTGACGTCTGCGACTCGTAGAGATCGAGACGGTGGTTGATCGCCTCGGGCGTGTCGTCGTCGCGCTGGACGACGTCGCCGCCGCAGTTGTCACAGATCCACGGCTGCCGCTCAAACCCGCCCGCGATGTAGTTCGTCTGGCACATGTTGCACACTCGCCGTTGGGTCAGGCGCTGCAACACGAGCTCGCGGGGAACGTCGAGATCGATGACGACATCGATCGGGCGCTCGGCCTCGACGGTGATCTCACCGAGCGCTTTGGCCTGCGGCACGGTGCGGGGGAAGCCGTCGAGCAGGTAACCGCGGCTGGCGGCGTCGGGCCGGTCGAGCCGCTCGGCAACGATGCCGATCATGATCTCGTCGGAGACGAGGCCGCCGGCATCCATGATCGCCTTCGCCTGCTGGCCGAGCTCAGTGCGCTCCTTGACGGCGGCGCGCAGGATGTCGCCGGTCGAGATGTGGGGAACGACGTAGTGCCGCGACAGTCGGGTGCACTGCGTGCCCTTCCCCGAGCCCTGACGTCCCAAGATGATGAGACGGGCGCCGGGGATCACAGGTGACTGTCTATCGGATCGAGGTTGGTCGCTTCGAGTGCCCGCGGGGCCGTTACTTGAGGAAGCCTTCGTAGTTGCGCAGCATCAGCTGGCTGTTGATCTGCTTCATCGTCTCCAGCGCGACGCCGACGGCGATGAGCACGGTCGTACCGCCGAGCGGGAACTGTTGGATCTTGAACAACGCCAGCAGGATCGATGGCAGCAGCGCGACGGCGGCGATGAACAACGCGCCCGGCAACGTGATCCGGTTGAGGATCTTGGCGAGGTGACGTTCGGTCTGGGGGCCGGGACGGATGCCGGGGATGAAGCCGCCTTGCTTGCGGATCTGGTCGGCCTGCTTCACCGGGTCGAACGCGATGGCGTTGTAGAAGTAGGCGAAGCCAACGATCATCAAGCCGTAGAGCACGAGGTGGACGATGTTCGACTGGTTCGTCACGTAGTTGTTGACGAAGCTCGTCGCCGCCTTGCGCCAGCCCTTCGTCGAATCACCGAGCACGTTCGTCAGCAGCACCGGCAGCAGCAGCACCGACGAGGCGAAGATGATCGGGATCACACCGGACTGGTTGACCTTCAGTGGGATGTAGGTGTTCTGGCCGCCATAGAGGCGCCGACCGACGACACGCTTGGCGAACGAGACCGGGATCCGCCGTTGGCCGTTCTCGACGTAGACGACGGCGACGACGATGAAGATCGAAAGCGCGACGAGCAGCACGAAGGCGAGCGGATGCTCCTGAAGGATGCGGTAGTACTGGAACGGCAGGCGCGAGACGACCGACGCGAAGATCATGATCGACATGCCGTTGCCGATGCCGCGTTGGGTGATCAGCTCGCCCATCCACATCAGCAGCACCGCGCCGGCGATCAGCGTGCCGATGACGAGCACGACGCGGTTGAGGTGGAAGCCGGGGAGCAAGATCACCGACGGCGCGTTGCGGCCGCCGAGCAACGTCGCGCCGTTGCCGCGACCGAACAGGAACGTCAGTCCGGTGGCTTGCAACAGGGCGATGCCGATCGTCAGGTAGCGCGTCCACTGCGTGATCTTGCGCTGCCCGACGGCGCCTTCTTCTTGCCACTGCTCGAGCTTGGGGATCACGACGCCGAGGATCTGGATGATGATCGAGGCGGTGATGTACGGCATGATCCCGAGCGCGAAGATCGAGAACTCGGACAGCGAACCACCCGAGAACAGGTTCAGGTAGCCGAGCGTGCCGCCGTTGTCGGCTTGCTGCTGGAGCTGCTTGACGGCCTGGAAGTCGATCCCCGGCACGGGGATGTGCGACCCGATCCGGTACAGCAGGACCATGCCCAACGTGAACAGGATCTTGCCTCGCAGGTCCGGGACCTTGAAGATGTTCCTCAGGCTCGAACGCACCGGGTCCTCGCTCGTCGATCGTTCACTGTCGTTGTCACGCTATGGGTAGGACGGGGCCGCTGGTCAACGTCGACGATCAGCGGTTCATGAACTGGTTGCCCGATGCCGGTGGCCGGCCGGACTTGTAGGGCAAAGGCAGCTTGGTCACACTACCGCCGGCAGCGACGATGGCAGCCTCGGCCGCCTTCGAGAAGCCGTGGGCCGTGACGCGCACGGCACGGGACAGTTCCCCGCGGGCGAGGACCTTGATCAGCGCGCCCTTGTGAGCCAGGCCGTGACCGGCGAGGGTCCCGGGCGTCACCTCTGACTCGGTCAACCCGTCGAGCACGTCCAGGTTGATGCCCTGGTACTCGATGCGGAACGGGTTGTTGAAGCCCTTCATCTTCGGGACGCGCTGCTTGAGCGGCATCTGACCGCCTTCGAAACCGCGGGCCACCGTGTTGCGGGCGTACTGGCCCTTGGTGCCGCGCCCCGCCGTCTTACCGCCCTTGCCACCGATGCCGCGACCGACCCGCTTGCGGTTCTTGGTCGAGCCCGGCGCGGGCTTGAGCTCGTCGACGCGCATCTCAGCTCTCCGTGTCGCTAGCCGGCGAACCGCCGGACGTCGTGCCTGCCGGCGTCGTGCCGGACGTGTTGCTTGCCGACGTACCGTCGGACTGAATCGTCTCAACCTTGATCAAATGGGGGACGCGGGCGATCATGCCGCGGATCTCCGGTCGATCGGGCAGCGTGTTCGTCTGCCCGATGCCGCGCAGGCCAAGAGCGCGCAGCGTGCCCCGAGCCTTCGGCTTGGCGTGATCCCCGGAGCGGATCTGGGTGACGCGGAACTCAGCCATCAGCGCACCTCTTCAGTCACCACGGGGCCGCGCTTGGTCTCGTTGTAGGCCCGCAGCAGACCCTTTGGTACGAACTCTTCGGCCGCCAGACCGCGCCGTTTGGCGATCTCGTCGGGACGCTGCAAGCCGCGCAGACCGGCGATCGTGGCGCGAGCGACGTTGATCGCGTTCGACGAGCCGAGGCTCTTGGCAAGCACATCGTGCACACCCGCCTCTTCCAAGATGGCGCGCGCCGCGCCACCGGCGATGACACCGGTACCGGGCGCCGCCGGCTTGAGCAGGACGCGACCGGCACCCTGCTCGCCGATCACCGGATGGGTGATCGTCGAACCAGCGAGCGCCACGGCGAAGAGGTTCTTCTTCGCCTCTTCGGTGCCCTTCTGGATCGCCAGCGGCACTTCTTTCGCCTTGCCGTAGCCGAGGCCGACCTTGCCGGCACCGTCGCCGATGACGACGAGCGCAGTGAAGGAGAACCGACGCCCGCCCTTGACGACCTTGGCGACGCGGTTGATCGTGATCACCCGCGACTCTCGCAGACCCGAGGTGTCGATGTTGGACATCAGAACTCCAGTCCGGCGTCGCGGGCAGCTTGGGCCGCGGCAGCCACTCGGCCATGAAACTGAAAACCACCGCGGTCGAACACGACCTGGTTGACGCCGGCAGCCTTGGCTCGCTCGGCCACCAGCTTGCCAACCTTGGCCGCAGCTTCGACGTTGCCGGTCGTGCCGTGGCGCAACGTCGCCTCCAGCGTCGACGCCGCCGCAAGCGTGCGACCGGTCGAGTCGTCGATGACCTGCAGCACGAGATGGCGGTTGGAACGGAACAGCGCAAGGCGCGGACGGCTGGTGGTGCCAGCGATCTTCTTGCGCACCCGGCGATGACGCCGGACCCGCGACTCGCGACGGACCTTCGAGGTGTTGCTCATCGTCTACTTCTTCCCGGTCTTGCCGGCCTTGCGCAAGATGCGCTCGCCGGCGTACTTCACGCCCTTGCCCTTGTAGGGCTCGGGCTTGCGGAGGGAGCGGATGTTGGCCGCCACTTGGCCGACCTGCTCCTTGTCGATCCCCTTGACGATGATCCGCGTCGGTTGGGGAACGTCGAACGTGATCCCAGCCGGCGCCGCGACGAGGACCGGATGCGAGTAGCCGAGGGCCAGTCGCAGGTTGCCGGGACCCTGAGCCTCGGCGCGATAGCCGACGCCGACGATCTCGAGCTCTTTGGTGTAGCCAGCCGTGACGCCGACGACCATGTTGTTGACGAGCGTGCGCGTCAAACCGTGGAGCGAGCGGTTCTCACGCTCGTCGTTCGGTCGCTCGACGAGCAAGGTGTCGCCGTCTTGGCGCACGGTGATCTCACCGGGGACGGGGCGCGACAGCGTGCCCATCGGCCCTTTGACAGTCACCGCGCCGTCGGCGATCTTGACGTCGACACCGCCGGGCACGGTGATCGGCGCTTTTCCGATGCGTGACATTCAGCTCACCTCTCCGATCACCACACGTAGCAGAGGACTTCGCCGCCGACGTTGCGCTTGCGCGCCTCGCGGTCGGTCATCAGTCCGAGACTGGTGGACAGGACAGCGACGCCGAGCCCGCCGAGGACTCGGGGCACGGAGTCGGCCTTGCGGTAGACCCGCAAGCCCGGCTTGGACACACGACGCAGCCCGGAGATGGTCCGGGCCCGTTCGTGGGTGTACTTCATCTTGATCGTCAGCAGCTTGCCGGTCCCGCTTGGGTGGTCACCGGTTCCGAAGCTCTCGATGTAGCCCTCGCGCAGCAGGATCGCAGCGAGCGCTTCCTTCTGCTTCGAAGACGGCATCCGCACCTCGTCGTGCATCGCCACGTTGGCGTTGCGGATCCGGGTGAGCATGTCGGCAATGGGGTCAGTCATCGACATAGTGGTCCTCCCCTCACCAGCTGGCCTTGGTGACGCCGGGTACCTCGCCGGCGTGGACCATCTCGCGCAAGCAGATGCGGCATAGCCCGAACTTGCGGAACACGGCGCGCGGCCGCCCGCAACGGCGGCAGCGCGTGTACGCCCGCACCTTGTACTTGGGCTTGCCTTGCTGCTTGTTGATCAGCGCTGTCTTGGCCATGGTCTCAGTCCCTCGCCTTCATCACTTCTTCTTGCCGCCGGCTTTGGCGGCGGCCTTGCCTGGTGCCGGACGGGCGCCCTTTGCGCCTCGCACCGGGCCACGGCGACGTACGGTCTTGGCTGGTTCCGGACCAGCATCGGCGCCCCGCTTGAACGGGAAGCCAAAGCAGTCGAGCAGCGCCCGGCCACCGGCATCGTCGACCGCGGTCGTCACGATCGTGATGTCCATGCCCCGCGGGTTGTCGACCTTGTCGTAGTCGATCTCCGGGAAGATCAACTGCTCGGTGACACCGAAGGTGTAGTTGCCGCGGCCATCCCAGCTGTAGGGGTTGAGGCCGCGGAAGTCACGGATGCGGGGGATCGCGACGGCGACGAGGCGGTCGAAGAACTCCCACATCCGATCGCCGCGCAAGGTCACTTTGGCGCCGATCGACTGGCCTTCGCGGAGCTTGAACCCAGCGATCGACTTGCCGGCCTTGGTCACCAACGGCTTCTGGCCGGTGATGATCGTCAGCTCGGCGACGGCGGTCTCGAGCAGCGACGGCTGCTGCGTGGCGCGACCGACGCCCATGTTGACGACGATCTTTTCGAACCGCGGCACCTGCATGACGTTGTCGAGGCCGAGCGTCGCCTTCAGCGCATCGCGGATCTCGGTGTTGTACTTCGTCTTCAACCGGGGGATGTCCCGAGTGACGGTCGTGGTTGCGGTATCGGTCACGGCAGCACCTCTCCTGTGGCAGTGGCGATGCGGACCTTTGAGCCGTCGGCTTCGACGCGGTACCCGATGCGGGACCGCTTGCCCTGGCTCAAGATGGCGACGTTCGAGGCGTCGATCGGCATGTCCTTGTCGATGATCCCGGCCTGCATCGTCGCCCGTGTCGACTTCTGGTGCTTCTTGGCGACGTTGACGCCGTCGACGATGATCATGCCGTCCTTCGGCATCACCCTGGCGATGACGCCTTCCTTGCCGCGGTCCTTGCCCTTCAGCACGACGACGCGGTCACCCTTCTTCAACTTCATCTCAGATCACCTCTGGAGCGAGAGAGACGATGCGCATGAAGCGCTTGTCACGCAGCTCGCGGCCGACTGGGCCGAAGATGCGTGTCCCGCGCGGCGACTGATCGTCCTTGATGAGCACGGCGGCGTTCTCGTCGAAGCGGATGTAGCTGCCGTCGGGACGGCGCTTCTCCTTCTTCGTGCGCACGACGACGCACTTGACGACGTCGCCCTTCTTGACGCCGGCACCGGGGATGGCGTCCTTTACGGTGGCGATGAAGATGTCGCCGATCGAGGCGTAGCGACGGCGCGTGCCGCCCAGCACCTTGATGACGAGCACCTCTTTGGCGCCCGAGTTGTCGGCCACGCGAAGGCGTGACTCCTGCTGGATCATGGCTAGCGCGCTCCCGTCACTTCGCTCGTTCGAGGACTTCGACGAGGCGCCAGCGCTTCAGCTTCGACAACGGGCGCGTCTCGGTGACGCGGACCTTGTCGCCGACATGGGCGTCGTTGGCGTCGTCGTGCACGTACAGGCGCTTGGTGCGCTGGACGAACTTCGCGTACTTCGGATGGCGAACCCGCTCGATGACGGCAACAACGCATGTCTTGTCCATCTTCTCGGACACGACGACGCCTTCGCGGACCTTGCGCGACGTGCGCGCCGCCACGGTTGAAGGCGTGGCCGCGGCCACCGTTGAAGCCGCAGCTGCAGTTGCCGTTGCAGCCGGCGTTGCGGTGGGGGGTGTTGCGGTTGTGGTCTCGTCTGACTCGGCCATCACTTCGTGCTCCCGGCGTTGGCGGCGTGCTCGGCGGCGGCGATCTCGCGCTCGCGTAGCAAGGTGTTGATGCGTGCGATTCGGCGCCGGGCATTGGTCAGCGCGGCGGTGTTCTCGAGTTGGCCGGTGACTGCCTTGAAGCGCAACTTGAAGGCGTTGTCCTTCGCTTCGGCCAGTTCGGTCACGAGGCCGGGGATGTCCAGCTCGCGCAGCTCGACGAGCTCAGTGCTCTTCGGCATCTCAGATCGCCTCCTCGCGGCTGATGATCCGGGCCTTGATCGGCAGCTTCTGGATGGCGCGATCGAGCGCCCCATGAGCGACTTCCTTCGACGGGTACGACAGCTCGAAGAGGATCCGACCGGGCTTGACGACGGCGACCCAGAACTCAGGGTTGCCCTTGCCTGAGCCCATCCGCGTCTCGGCCGGCTTGTTGGTCACCGGCTTGTCGGGGAAGACGTTGATCCACACCTTGCCGCCGCGCTTGATGTGACGGGTCATGGCGATACGAGCCGCTTCGATCTGGCGGGCGGTCAACCAACCAGGCTCGAGCGCCTGGATGCCGTACTCGCCGAACGCCAAGTGCGTCGAGCCTTTGGCTTGTCCGTTCATCCGGCCGCGGTGCTGCTTGCGGTGCTTGACCCTACGGGGCATCAACATGATCAGTCTTCCCCTCGGAAGTGCGGGGTCTCGTGAGCCGAGCGCGTACGACGCTCGATCTCTTCCTCTTCGGCAAGCAGCTTTTCGATCTCGGGATCGGCTTCTTTGACGAGCGGCGTCGACTCGGCGGGAACGTCGCCTTCGCCGGCGGGACGGCGGCCGGCCGACGACACGACCTTGCGTCCCATGCCCGACGTCTCGCCGACGGCCATCGCCGCCTCGCGAGCGATCTTGTCCTCGAACTGCGCCTTGTAGGGAACGATGTCGCCCTTGTAGATCCACACCTTGACACCGATGCGGCCGTAGGTGGTCTTCGCTTCACGGAAGCCGTAGTCGATGTCGGCGCGCAGCGTGTGCAGCGGGACGCGACCCTCGCGATACCACTCGGTGCGGCTCATCTCGGCGCCACCAAGCCGACCGGAGCACTGGACGCGGATGCCGAGGGCGCCGGCTTTCTGAGCGTTCTGCACGGCGCGCTTCATCGCCCGACGGAAGGCGATGCGACCAGCGAGCTGATCGGCGACGCCTTGGGCAATGAGTGCGGCATCGAGCTCGGCTTGCTTGATCTCGACGATGTTCAGCTGGACGCGCGGGTTGCCGGTGATCTTGGTCAGCAGTGCGCGGATCTCGTCGGCGTTGGCACCGCGGCGACCGATGACGATGCCCGGTCGCGCCGTGTGGATGTCGACGCGCAGGCGGTCGCGCGTCCGCTCGATCTCGATCCGGCTGATCGCCGCGTTCTCGAGCTTGCGCATCAGCGCATCGCGGATCTTCCAATCCTCGATCAAGTAGTCGGTGTACTCGCGGTCCGAGAACCAGCGCGACTTCCAGTCGGTCGTGATGCCGAGCCGGAACCCGTAGGGGTTGACCTTCTGGCCCATCAGCTGTCTCCCTCTTCTGCGGGCTCGGCGTCGGCATCATCGTCGTCGGTTTGGCTGCCCGGCTTCGAGAAGCCGGCGGCCTCGGCGGCTTGCTCTGTGGCGAACCACGCTTCGGCCTTGGTGGCGCCGTAGTAACGAGTACCGGGCGCGTGGTACAGCATCGACTGGGCGTTGCCCTTGATCTCGTAGCCGTCGGGCATGGAGCCGTCTTCGAGCGGCGCGTGACTGCCCTCGCCATAGGGATGCAGCTCGCCAACCAGTGTCTCCGCTGACGCTTCATCGCCGTGATCGTGACCGGCGTGATCGTCGTGGTCGTGCGCCGGTGCAGCCGGCGACTGGCGGCTACGGGCGACGCGCTCACGTCGAGACGCGGCCGCAGAGGCGCCACTGCGACGACCGCGCGTTGCCGCCGGCTTAGCCGCTTCGGTACGGCGCAGCTGCTCCAAACGACGCTCCGACAGGCGAGCGACGAGCACCGTGATGTGGCACGTCCGCTTGCGGATCCGGAAGGCGCGACCGCGAGCACGGGGCCGGAAGCGCTTCAGCGTCGGGCCCTCGTCGGCGTAGCAGGCCGACACGTAGAGCTCATCGGGAGACATGTGGTCGTTGTTGACGGCATTGGCGACCGCCGAGGCGAGCGCCTTGCGGATGACGATGGCGATGTCGCGCTCGACGAGCTGCAACGTCTCATCGGCAGTGCGGACGTCCATGCCGCGGATCAAGTCGAGGACCTCACGCGCCTTGTACGCCGACGATCGCACGTAGCGGACGCGCGCCCGCGTGCCGGTGCGCTCACCGACTTTGGTCGCGCCCTCGTTCGTCTTCGGCCCGGTCACTTCACACCACCATTCGCTTCGCTCACAACACTGCTCATCGCTTGCCCTTCGTGTTCTTCTCCTGGCCGGCGTGGAAACGGAACGTCCGGGTCGGCGCGAACTCGCCGAGCTTGTGGCCGACCATCGACTCGGTCACGTAGACAGGCACGTGCTTGCGACCGTCGTGAACGGCAATGGTGTGACCGACCATCTCGGGGATGATCGTGGAACGACGGGACCAGGTCTTGATGACCTTCTTGTCCGATGCCGCGTTCAAGACATCCACCTTCTTGAGGAGGTGGTCGTCGACGAACGGACCCTTCTTCAGGCTGCGAGCCATGTGCGGTTACCCCTTGATCCTCTACCCAGCAGCCTCTACCGACGACCCTTGCCGGTACGTCGACGGCGGATGATGAGCTGCTGAGACGGCTTCTTCTTCGAACGGGTGCGACCCTCGGGCTTGCCCCAGGGTGATACCGGCGGGCGGCCACCGGAGGTCTTGCCTTCGCCACCACCGAGGGGGTGGTCGACCGGGTTCATGGCCACACCGCGAGTCTGCGGGCGCACGCCCTTCCAACGGTTGCGTCCGGCCTTGCCGATCGAGATCAGCTCGTGCTCGGCGTTGCCGACTTCTCCGACCGTGGCTCGGCAGTCGATCGGGACGCGGCGCATCTCGGTCGACGGCAAGCGCAACGTGGCGAAGTCGCCCTCTTTGGCGACGAGCTGGATGGCGTTGCCGGCCGAGCGCGCCATCTTGCCGCCCTGACCGGGACGCAGTTCGACGTTGTGAACCGTGGTGCCGACGGGGATGAAGCGCAGCGGTAGGGCGTTGCCCGGCTTGATGTCAGCGCCCTGACCGTTCTGGACATGGTCACCGGGCTGCAGGCCCTTCGGCGCCAAGATGTACGCCTTCTCGCCATCGGCGTAGTGCAGCAGGGCAATGCGGCAGGTGCGGTTCGGGTCGTACTCGATCGCCGCGACCTTGGCGACGATGCCGTCCTTGTTCCGCTTGAAGTCGATGATCCGGTACTGGCGCTTGTGACCGCCGCCCTTGTGGCGCGACGTCTTGCGGCCGTAGGCGTTTCGTCCGCCGGTGTTCGGGCGCGGCGCGAGCAGTGACTTCTCGGGACGGTCCTTGGTGATGTCGGAGAAGTCGGACACCGTCTGGAAACGGCGGCCGGCGCTGGTGGGCTTGCGTTTGCGTAGAGCCATGTCTGTTCCTTCCCCGTCAGCCTTCGAACAGCTCGATGCGTTCGCCTGGCATCAACGTGACCATGGCGCGCTTGGTATCGGGACGCTTGCCGACGCGGTTGGCACGCCGCGAACGGATCTTCTTGCCGGTGCGGTTGAGGGTGTTCACCTTGGCGACCTTGACGCCAAAGATCTGCTCGATGGCGTCGTGGATCTCGGGCTTCGACGAGTCGGAGTGGACGACGAACGTGTACGTCCCGACGTCCATCAACGAGTAGCTCTTCTCGCTGACGACGGGGGCGAGGATCACATCGCGGGGATCCTTCATGCGCTTGCCTCTTGCGTGCTCGCGGCGTGCGGGGCGGCAGCGGCCGCCGGCAGCGTCTCGGAGGTGAACACGACGTACTCGTTGCAGAGCACGTCGTAGGCGTTCAGCTCGCCAACCGTGATCAGGTGCACATTCGGCAGGTTGCGGAAGCTGTGCACGGTGTGCTCGTCCTCGCGATCGACGACGAGCAACGCCGAACCGTTGACACCGATTGCCCTGAGTGCGCGAGCGGCGTCCTTCGTCTTCGGCGCATCGAAGCTCCAACGGTCGACGACGACGACCTTGCCTTCCGACGCACGATCGGACAGTGCCGAGCGGAGCGCCAGTTTGACCATCTTCTTCGGCGTCTTCTGGTCGTAGTGGCGGGGCTTTGGCCCAAGCGCGACGCCACCGCCGACCCAGTGCGGTGCACGAGTCGAACCCTGGCGAGCGTTGCCGGTGCCCTTCTGCTTGAACGGCTTGCGACCGCCACCGCGAACTTCGGCACGGGTCTTGGTCGACTGCGTCCCGGCGCGGCGCTTGGCCAGCTGGGCAGTGACGACTTGGTGCATGACGGGCACGTTGGGCTGCACGCCGAAGGTGTCGTCAGGCAAGCTGAACGCGCCCTTCTCGTCGCCGACCTGGTTGCGGAGGAACACGGTGGGCATCAGTTGCCGCCCTTCTTCGATGCTGCCTTGACGGCGTTGCGCACGATCACGACCCCACCGCGGGGGCCGGGAACGGACCCTTTGACGAGCAGCAGGTTGCGCTCGACGTCTGCAGAGACGACTTCCAAGTTGAGCGTCGTGACCTGCTCGCCGCCCATCCGTCCGGCCATCTTCAGACCGGGGAACACACGACCAGGGAACGAGCACGAACCGACCGAACCGGGCGAGCGGTGCATCTTGTGGTTGCCGTGGCTAGCGCCCTGACCTTTGAAGTTGTGGCGCTTCATCGCCCCGGCAAAGCCCTTGCCCCGGCTAAGGGCGATGACGTCGACCATGTCGCCGGGGACGAGGGTGTCGACCTTGATCTCCTGGCCGACCTCGAAGCCGTCGACCGACTCGAGCCGCAGCTCGACCAGGTTCGACCCAGCCTCGACACCGGCGCGAGCGAAGTGGCCCGCTTCGGGCCTGGTCAGCTTGCGCGGATCTCGGTGGCCATAGGTGACCTGCAACGCCGCGTAGCCGTCTCGTTCGGTGGTTTTGACCTGCACGATGCGCGCGGGCGCGACCTTCAGGACGGTCACGGGGATGACGCGGTTGCCATCCCCCCAGACCTGCGTCATGCCGACTTTCTCGCCGACGATCGCTTTCGTAGCCATGGGGCTGTCCTTGTTTCTTCCGATGCCTTGGTTCCGCGGACGTCGAGCCGAAGGCTCTGTCCTGGGAACATGCTGGTCTCGCAGCCGTAGCTGCGGTCTTTCACGCAGAAGCTCCGCCGTGCCGTGTGCGTGCCTGGCGGAGCCTCGTTGTCGGTTGTGCCATGCGGTCCCCGCCGTACGGGCGCACATGGACGTCGTGTTGTTGGTGCGGCGTGCCGGCACCGGGAGGCCCGGCAGACGGCTTGGAAACACTAGCGGCCCGCTCCGGTCCCCGCCAACCCGGTGTGGTGCGAGCTAGCCGCGTCCGCTTGTCCACCGTCAGGGTTCTCGGTTGCGTTCTGTCGCACATGGGACACAAAACGCAGCCGAGTACGTGCACGACGCCGCGACAGGCTCAGCCTGCGCTGCTCACGGGAAGCGCTTGGCGATCCAGTCGGCCACCGTCGCCAACGCTTCGGGCCGATGGCCCTCCAAGTAGTGCGGCGCACCCTTCATCTCGATGTAGGTCTTGTCGGCGGCACCCGACGCGTCGACGATCTCCATCGCCTGACGGATACGGATCTCGGTATCCGCCGTCGGGTGGACGAGGAGCGTCGGCACTGTGACCCGTGGCATCGTGTCGGCCAGCTTGGCGTGGCTCGACAGGCCCGACCACGTGCTCAGCCAGCCCCGCGACGTCATCGTCCTGCTGAGCCCACCGCGCCCATAGTTGGCGTCGAGTGGATCGGGGAAGGCGAACAACGAACCGAGCGGGCGCTGATCAGGATCGATCGACAGATCGAGGTAGGCGGGATCGGCCAGCGTCCGGTAGATGACCATGTACTTCATGAACACCGTGCGAGCGCGCAGCTCGCGCCAGCCCGCCGGGTCGTTGCCCTTGTCGATGCCGCGCAAGCGCACCTTGGCGTCGTCGGCATCGGCCAACGAGTGGCGGGCGACGGCGTCGAGACGAGCGACGCGTTCGAGCTGCGCGGCGCGGTAGCGCGCCAACCAGTCCTTGTCGTAGCTCGACGGCTCCGGCCATGGCCGCCAACCGTTGTCCGGGTTGTACATGTCGAGCCCGGGGATGCGGCTGAACGGATCTGCTTCGTCGGCCACCGACGGATCGATGACCTGGTTCATGAACACGCCCTCGCCGGGGTGAGCGGCCATCCCGACCCAGCCGTCGCCGATGCCGAGCTCGGCGTTGGCCATCGCCATCAGCGAACCGCCACCCGAATTGCCGAGCAGGACGACCGCTTCGGCGCCGCGGCGCACCATCTCGTCGTAGACGGTCTTGACGTCGACGATGCAGCTCTCATGGAGGCAGTCGGTGTCGTTGTTCATGTAGCGGGTGCCGAAGCCGAGCACGGCGTAGCCGGCGGCGGCGAGCAGCGGACAGGCGTAGTGAACGCTGAAGTCGCCGCGCGGGTGCGACAAGATGACCGCCGTCTTCCACCGCTTGCCCTCCGGCGGCGTCCAAAGGACACCGCGCACGAGCGCGCCATCGGGTGACACGAGACGGATCGACTCTCTCCCGACATCGACACCGGGATCGTCGTCGGGCAAGGGCCAGTAGCTCAGGCCGAAGGGACGCTGCCCACCGAGGTGGGTGTCTAGCTCGTGCACGACCGAACGGTAGTCGGACTCGTCGTCGAAGATTTTGAGGCGCAGCCCATGGCGGCCGCGTGACGCTCTCCTGCTTGGTGACCTTCGCGTCCGAGTGGCACTGAATATGCTGGCCGCGCCACGGCGCCCGAGCTATCGATGCGGTGCACGTCGCCTGTTGGCGAGCTCACCCGCCCCTTGATGCATGCGAACCGGATGACCACGTGACCGAGAATGCCGAAGCCGTCCTGAGCGATGAAGCCGCCGCCATCGCCATCGCGCCGCGGCCGCGGCGGCGATGGTCATGGCGATCGATCCACCCCGCCGCCGCGCTCACCACCTTGGGGATCACCTGCTGGGTCGCCGTGTTCGGCCGGCTCGCCATGCGTCACCACACGGCCTACGGGACGTGGAGCTTCGACATGGGGATCTACGACCAGGGCTACTGGCTCGTCTCCCGCTTCAAGCCGACGTTCGTCACGGTGCGCGGCCTCGACTTCTGGGGTCAGCACATCAACCTCATCGCCTACCTGTACGCGCCGTTCTACTGGCTCGGCGCCGGACCGACGTTCCTGATGGCGACCCAGGCGCTCGTCCTCGGCTTGGGGGCGATGCCGGTCTACCTGATCGCCCGCGATCGCCTCAGCGCGTGGTACGGCGCCGCGTTCGCGGCGGCGTTCCTGCTCTACCCGGCGATCCAGTTCATCTCGTGGGCGAACTACCACCCCGAGGCGCTCGTCATCACACCGTTCCTCTTCGCCTGGTGGGCGGCGCTGCGATCGAAGTGGACGTTGTACATCGTGATGCTGGTGCTCGTGCTGATCACCCGCGAGGACGCGGCGCTCGCCGTGACCGTGCTCGGTGCGGTGCTGTGGATCCGGCAGTGGCGCTCGAAGTCATCGGCGGCGGCGCCCGCACTGTCATCGGTGTCGTCGATCGCGTCGGTCTCGTCGATCTCGGACGTGTCGACATCGATCGAACGAGGTGCGGCTGGCGATGTGGTGCTCGGCCGCACGTGGACGACGTGGATCCCGGCAGGAACGCTCGTGCTCGGCGCCGTTTGGTACGCGCTGTGCACGAGGGTGGCGATCCCCCACTTCAACAACGGCGAGCAACCGTTCTACATCAACTACTTCTACCAGTCGTGGGGCAACTCGATGGGTGAGGTGGTCAAGAACATCGCCCGCCATCCTGATCGCGTCATCTCCGACGCAACCAAGCCCGACCGGATCCGCTTCTACCGGGACCTCGTCCTGCCGCTCGGCGGTCTGCCACTGGCCGGTCTCGGCTTCATCGCGATGGCGGCACCACAGCTGCTCGCCAGTGTGATCGGCGCCAGCCCGTACGCGCGCATGATCCTCTACCAGTACACGGCGATGATGATCGCGCCGATCTTCATCGCCACCATCGAGGGCTATCGACGCTTCATCCACCCCCGGCCGTGGCGGCGGTGGGTCATCGCCTGGATGCTCGGTTGCGCGCTCGTCAGCAACATCGCCTGGTCGCCATCGCCGATCGGGGCGCGCTATGGCGTGTGGGCTCGCGACAACAGTCGCGTCCCGCTGCTCAAGCGAGCCGTCGCGCTCGTGCCCGACGACGCGCGGCTGACGGCGACGTACTCCCTCCTGCCGCACCTATCTCATCGCGACGTGGTCTACGACTGGCCGAATCCGTGGCGGCAGGTGTCGTGGGGCAACCACAACGAGAACATCCCCAACCCGGCGACTGTCGAGTACCTCGTCCTCGATCTGCATCACGTCAACGCGTCGGACCGGGACCTGGTCGACACCCTCATCGGGCCGGGGGGCGAGTACCAGACGCTGATGAACACCGACGACGTGATCGTCGCCCGGCGCACGAGGGTGGGCCCGACGCCGTAAGGCGCAACACTCACCGTCGCGTCGCGCAGCAGACCAGGTTCTTGCCGGCCGGGACGCGGCGCAGGAACCGCTCCGACAATCGTGTCGTCGGCACGAACAAGCGGTCGAACGCCCACATCGAGCCGCCCGAGACGCCCGCCTTGTTCAGCACCCGGTAGTTCAGCCAGTACGGCAACATCCCGAGGCGATCGACGTAGCCGATGTGGACGATGTCGAAGTCAGCAGCCTCGACGACGGCGCGCAGCTCATCAGCGGTATAACGCCGGAAGTGACCGGAGCGGGCGTCGATCGGCCCGTACAGCCAGGGCGTTGCCGGTACGAAGATGGCGACCGTCCCGCCGGGGCGAAGGAGCTCGGCGGCGGTCTTCAGCTCGACGACGTGATCGGCGATGTGCTCGAGCACGCTGACATAGATGATCAGGTCGGCGGGCTCGGCCTGCAGGTCGGCTCGGTGTCCGTCGAGCGTGCCCGGCAGCGTCGCGACGCGAGGGTCGTTCGCGAACTGCTGCGCCAGCGACCGCAGGTTCGCTTCGTCGGGTTCGACTGCTCTGATGTTCGAGTCGGGGAACCGTTCGAGC
>Ga0075024_100000360_pt1 | contig 16002 bp, 13 predicted proteins | sample Str013_2_FD_71389 | JGI IMG/M metagenome (GOLD analysis project Ga0075024, IMG submission 71389) | Freshwater sediment microbial communities in response to fracking from Pennsylvania, USA - Straight Creek_MetaG_SC_2013 | ecosystem: Environmental > Aquatic > Freshwater > Creek > Sediment... | reverse complement strand
TCGCCTGCAGCCAGTGCAGCATCATGATCGACAAGAGATTGCCGATGTGCAGCGAGGGTGCGGTGCAGTCGTAGCCGACGTAGGCGACGACCTCGCCCTTGACGGCCAGTTGATCGAGCCCGGCGAAGTCCGAGCACTGATGGATGAAGCCGCGCGCGGCGAGCGTGCGCAGGAACTCGGATTTGAGGTTGGCGGGGACCGGATTGGTGGTGCCGGGTGCGGTGAATTTGGCCATGGTCTTCTCCGGCCACAGGGCCGCTGGGGTCAGGTGTCGCGAGACGCACAGGTCTCGTACGGCTGGATGCCCGTCTAAGCAGGTTGTCCCGGCGGGGTCAACGCAGCGGCTCACGATTGTGGTCGTCCCTCCGGCGGCATGGCGGACTTGGGCCGCAAAGTGATGACAGTACGGGATCGACGACCTGAGTAACGTGGCCGATTTGATGTTGATCAATGTTACATTCGTGCCTGCGGAGATGTGTTCGGCCGGACGCTTGACTTCGGCGGATTTGGTGCCTACCGCTGGGAGCGCTGTGGTTGCGACGGGACTCAATACAAATGCAATCGTGCAGGTAGCGCATTGGGAATTGGAGAGTGTCATGAGGAGAATTCAGCACACGAGTGGCTTCGGTTGCTTGGCGGCCGGCGCACTTTTTTTCGGGCTGTTGTCGATGCCGGGCATGTCCTGCGCCCAATCGCTCAAGGAGCAGATCGTGGGGACGTGGCGGCTCGCTTCCATCTACAATGAAGACAAGGGCGTCAAAACGTATAACTTCGGAGACAAGCCGGCCGGATTGCTGATGTTCGATCGCGCGGGCAACGTTCTGCAATTCCTTTCCAAGCCCGGAGCACCCAAGTTCGCGGCGGGCAATCGCATGAAAGGCACGGACGCGGAGAACCGCGCCGTCGTGCAGAGCATAATTGCAGGGATCGGCAGCTACGCGGTCGATGGCGAGACGGTCACGATCTCATGGCTCGCCAGCAGCTTTCCCAATCGCGATGGGACCCAGGAGAAGCGCACGTATAAAATTACCGGCGACACCATGACCGCCACCAATCCCGTGGCATCGTCGGGTGGAACGTCATACTCGTCCTTCACCCGGGCCAAGTAAGCGATACCAACGCAACTCCCTCCCTTCCCGCCTTGTAGGGGCGGGTTGTGGAGGGGGGATTGCAGAACATATCGGGGCTCCCCCACCCCTAACCCCTCCCCACAAGGGGCCCACAGGGGGGAGGGGAATCACGGCCGCGCCGGCGAGGGCGCGGCCGGAGCGATGCGCAACGTTATTTGTAGTAGCCGACGCCGCAGCCGAGGTCGCCCACCTTGGTGACGTAGCTCACCTTGGCGCTCGGCTCAGTCGCCCCCGGCTTGGGGAACATGTAGCTCACCTCGGTGACCTTGCCGTCCTGCGCGGCTTTGTAGATGTCCTCGCCGAACGACTTACCGGTAGCGTCCTTCAAGGTTCTAACATCCTTGCCTCTGACCGATGGCGGGGCCGCCTGTGTAACGCCATCGGAGATGTTGAAGCAGAACGGATAAAGGTCACGGTCCTTGAACCCGTCGGTTCCGGCGTTGAACGCGGCGATGGCCTTGGCTTTGTCCGCCTTCACGGCTGCGACGGCCTTGTCCAGCATGGCCTTGGCCTCCGCTGCGGTGCCTTGGGCGAATGCCGAAGTGGAGAGCATCATTGCGGCGCTGGCAACTGCGCCGATCAGCAACTTGCGAAGCATTGGGGGTTCCTCCAGTTATTTCGACAACTTTACTGTGCACGAGGATCGCGGCGGCTTCCAGATCTGACAGCAAAAAAAAGTCGTGCGCGGTGGAAGGACCCTTGGACTGCACTCCGCGGTGCGGCGCCCTGAGGCGCTTGCAACGAAATCGGCGCCATTCATGCAAAAAACGGATGCGGCGCCCCTCGCTCGCCCTTCCGCGTCATCACATCGATGCATGTGCGAATCTCGTCGTCGGACAGGGCCAATCCGAATTCGTCGCGCAGCACGCTGCGAAATTCGCTTTCGGTCGCCAGAGTCCGTCGCTCGGCGTCGCCCGATGCATGCCTGACGGTCACGCGGGCATTGAACATGGTGATGCGCGTCCGGTCGGGTCCCGGCCTCGCGGCAATGATGTTGCCCTGGTAGGGCGTATCGGGATGCGTGGCGGTATACCAGTTGGTGATCTCGTATTCGCCATCGAACCTCGGATACGGGATCACCCGGTAGATGTGCTCCCAGCTGTCGCGCAGCCGCGCCTGCAGCGTCAGCTCGCCGCCGACCATGATGAAGCGCATCGGCTCGTGCGGCGTATCCTGCTCGATGTGCGGCTCGAGCAACAGAGCCGAGGTCGGCGCCAGGTTGCCGAAGCCGACATCGGCGAGATAGCGGCCTTCCGGCAGGTTCACCTGCAGCAGCATGTGGATTGCCGGGCGCGGCGCATCGATCGCCATGCCACGCACGACGCGTCCTTGCAGGCTGGTGATGGTGTAGCCGAGGGATTGCAGACCGGCACGGAACAGCATGTTCTGCTCCAGGCAATACCCGCCCCGCCCGCCTGAGATCATCTTGCGCTGCAGCGTTTCCAAATCCAGCCTCGGCGCGCGCCCGAGCATGATGTCCAGGGATTCGTAGGCGATGGCGTGCGCGTGCGCGAAAATCAGCGCATGCAGTGTCGCAAGCGTGGGTTCACGCGAGCCGCGGTAGCCGATGCGCTTCAACCAGGCGTCCTGATCGAACGGAGCGTCGGCCATCCGCAGTCTCCGCCGATGAAAAGTGAACGCGATGCAACCCCGAAATATTTGCGCACCGGTGACAGGCTACCGCGCCTGCGCCGAGTCAGGCAAGCGCGGTGCCGAAATAGACCCGCGTCAGCTCGATGCCAAAATCAACCGCCTCGAAATGCAGGATTTGGCCGGGCGCCGTCAGCGTCTCGTGCGCCCAGCCCTGCTCGCTGCGCCGATAATGCTCGATCCGCACCTGGTCCTGATAGACGATCGCGATGTGACGCAGCGTCGGCAGCGATTTGTAGAAATCGAGCTTTCGCCCGCGGTCGACGTCCATGGTCGAGGGCGAGAGCACCTCGACCACCATCAGCGGGTCGGTAATGAAGCTGCCCGTGCCCGCCGGTCCGCACCGAACCACGACATCGGGCTTCACCTTGTCGATCTCGTTCGTGTCCTCGGAGCGTTGCACGCGCATGCCGCCTTGGTAGGTTCGGCAGCCCCGACCATCCATGGCAAGCTTCAGCGGGGCGCCGATGTTGCCGGCGATCTGCTCATGCGTCTCGTTGGGGTTCGTCATCATGACGATTTCGCCCTCGACGAGCTCGAAGGCGCGGTCGTCGGCCTGCGCCTCGACGAATGCGTCGAAGGCAGCGATGGTCATGATCGGGCGCGGCGGATCGGCCCAACGGCGGGCATGGGATGTCATGCGCGCCAGTCTAGCAAATCGACCGCTGCCCGGGTAGCCGTCAGGATGCCTCCACCGCGGAGATTTACAGGACGAGCCGGTTGGACGACATTGGGAGGATTCCCGGGGAGCTCAGCAGGACAGCCCATGAAAATCACCAAGATCGAGACGCTCGTGGTGTCGATCCCGTTCGATACCGGCGGGGCCAAGCAGGGCATGCGGCCGGGATTGGCGGCGTGGGACCGGATGGCCGCGCTGATGGTGCGGCTCGAGACCGACGAGGGCCTGGAAGGCTGGGGCGAGAGCTTCGGCCATTTCGTCATTCCCGGCACCGAGGCGATCCTGAACCGGCTGGTGGGGCCCTGGTTCCTGGGCAAGGACTCGAGCCAGATCGCCACGCTGATGGAGGACGCCACCCGCGCGTTCCACGGTTTCGGCCGCAACGGGCCGGTGCTGTATGCGCTCTCCGGCATCGACATCGCGCTGTGGGACCTCGCCGCCAAGCGGGCCCGCCTGCCGCTCTATCGCCTGCTCGGCGGCGGCTCGGGCGAGGTGCGGCTCTACGCCAGCCTGATGCGCACCGGAGCGAGCCGCGAGCTGTTGTCGGTGAGCTGCCGCAAGGCGCGGGATGCCGGCTTTTCCCTGGTCAAGCTGCACGAGGCGACGATCCCGGCGTTTGAGGCGGCGCGCGACAGCGTCGGGCCGGAGGTCGAGATCACGCTCGACGTCAACTGTCCGTGGTCGGTGATGGAGGCCAAGGGCGTTGCGCGCGCGATCCGCGACAAGGGCTTCCATTGGCTGGAGGAGCCGGTGTGGCCGCCCGAGGACTTCGCCGGACTCGCCGAAGTGCGCAGCGAGGGCGTTGCGATCGCCGCCGGGGAAAACATCGGCAGCTTGCACGAATTCCGGCGGGCGTTCGAGGCCGGCGCCGTCGACGTCGCCCAGCCGAGCGTGATCAAGCTCGGCGGCATCTCGGTGATGAAGCAGGTATTCACGCTGGCGCAGGCGTTCGGCGTGCGCGTGGTGCCGCATTGTTTCTATTGGGGGCCGGGGTATCTCGCCACCGCCCACCTCGCCGCGGCGATGCCGCGACCGGCGCTCGTCGAGACGGCGTTCATCGCCTTCGAGAAACAGCCGCATCCTTTATTCGATCCGAGCAAGGGCAGCCTGAAGCTGCCGGACACACCCGGCCTCGGCTTTGCACCGGACAGGGCGGTGATGGCGGCGTACAAGGTGAGCGCGCACACGATCGGCGCGACATGAGGACGATGGGCAGCGCGTGGGCCGTGTCGGGGAGCATGTTCCGGCGTGTTGCGGTGGAGTATCTTGTCGGACCTCCCGATCCGAACCTGGCGCGCGGTACTTTATCAATGTTTCAAACCCCGGCGGAGTGAGGGCGAACCGGTCGCCTTCGGCGCTCGCAGAGCATCACGCAAACTTGGAGAACCCATCATGTCCTCGCGCTGGAGCGGTCGCCGCAAACGGTTCCGCGATGTTCTGAACGGCACGCGCTGCGTGCATCCCGGCTCCGTGCATGATCCGATCTCGGCGCGCATCGCTTTCGATCTCGGCTTCGAGGTGGGCATGTTCGCCGGCTCGGTCGCCTCGCTGACGGTGCTGGGTGCGCCCGATCTGATCGTGCTCACCTTGAGCGAGTTCGCCGCGCAGGCCCGACGCATCGGCCGCGCCGCCGAGCTGCCCCTGATGTGCGACGCCGACCACGGCTACGGCAATGCGCTCAGCGTCATGCGCACGGTGGAGGAATTGGAGATGGCGGGCGTTTCCGGCCTCTCGATCGAGGATACGCTGCTGCCGCGCGGCTTCGGCCCGTCCGACAAGCCGGAGCTGCTGTCGATTACGGAAGGCGTCGGCAAGATGCGGGCCGCGCTCGCTGCCCGCCGCGATCCCGCGCTGGCCATCGCCGGCCGCACCAGCGCGCCGCGCATCAGCGGGCTCGCCGATACCATCGCGCGGGCGAAGGCGTACGAGGCCGCGGGCGTCGACTGCATCTTCCTGGTCGGCGTCGCCAGCCGCGAGGAGCTGGACGCGATCGCCGCCGCCATCACGCTTCCCATGATCCTCGGCAATGCGCCGAAAACGCTGATGGACCTCGAATATCTCGCCGCGCGGCGGGTGCGCATCTGCCTGCAGGGCCATCAGCCGTTCGCCGCCGCGGTGCAGGCGGTTCATGACACGCTGAAGGCCTTGCGTTCCGGCACCGCGCCCGCCGATCTCAAGGGCGTCGCCTCAGGCGAGCTGATGGGCCGGGTGACGCGGGAGGCCGACTATCAGCGCTGGACGCGGGAGTTCCTGGGCGGGGAGGGATGAAATCCGGGCGTCCTGCTGGTAGCATGGCGCGCCAGCCGTTCGGCCGCGCTGGGGAGCCGCGCATTGGAGCCACGCATGGAAAATGAGCGCCAGGCATGAGTGTTGTGCTCGATCGCGGTGCCGGCGAGACCCCCGGCACCCCGCCGCGGCCGGTGCCGCGGCTGTATCCGCCGAGCGTCACGCCGCCGTCCGAGCCGCTGCGGCTGCCACGGTTCATATTGCAGTTCGTGCGCAATCCGCTGCTGTCGGTGCCCGAGCCGGTGTATCACGAGGCGATCGTCGCTCACGCCACCGCCCGCAACCGTGTCGCGTGGATCGCCGATCCCGCGCTGATCAAGGACGTGCTGCTCGACCGCCGCGAGCTGTTTCCCAAGACCCCGCTGGAAAAGCGCGTGCTCGGGCCGCTGCTCGGCAACGGCATCCTCACCTCGGAAGGGGCGGATTGGCGCTGGCAGCGGCAGGCCGTCGCGCCGCTGTTCCGGCATGCGGAGCTGCTGCGCTACGTGCCGGCCATGAGCCGTGCCGCCGAGGCGATGCTGGAGGAATGGTCGGAGGTGGGCACGCCGGCGCCGCGTGCCATCGACAGGGACATGACCCGGCTCACCTTCCGGGTCATTACCGATACCCTGATGCCGGGCGGCGAGGCGCACGTCGGCGCCGCCATCGAGCGCGCGAGCGGCGATTATCTCGGCCCGATCTCCTGGGCCTTCGCCTACGGTATTCTGCGGCTGCCGGTGTGGACCCCGCATCCGGGCCGCCGGCGCATGCGGCGGGCGGAACGGCTGCTGCGCACGAGCGTCGGTGCGCTGATCGCCGAGCGCCGGCGCTCGCCGGCGGGCCATGACGACCTGTTCACGCGGCTCAGCGCCGCGAGGCATCCCGAGACCGGCGCGCCGATCAGCGACGAGCTACTGCTCGATACGCTGCTGACGTTCCTGATGGCGGGGCATGAGACCACCGCCAAGACGCTGACCTGGACGCTGTATCTGCTGTCGCAGAGCCGGCACTGGTCGGAACGCCTGCGGCGGGAGATCGGCGAGGTGGCCGGCAAGGCGCCGATCGGGCCCGAGCACATCGACCGCCTGCAGCTGACCCAGCAGGTCGTCAAGGAGAGCATGCGGCTGTACCCGCCGGCGCCATTCCTGACCCGCTATGCGGCCCGCGACGTGATGCTCGGCGGGCGCCTGCTGACCGCCGGAACGCTCATCAACATTCCGATCTTCGCGCTGCATCGCCATCGCCGGCTGTGGGACGACCCCGACCGGTTCGATCCTGACCGCTTCGCGCCCCCGCACGAGGCGCGCATCGCCCGCACCCAGTTCATGCCGTTCGGCGCGGGCCCGCGCATCTGCGTCGGCGCGGCCTTCGCCCAGATCGAGGCGACCGCACTGCTCGCGACCCTGATCCGCGGTGCCAGCTTCGCGCTGGCCGGCGCGCACGTGCCGGTGCCGGTCGCGCGCGTCACGCTCGGCCCGGCCGGCGGCATGCCGATGCGCGTCGCAGTGCGGGCCAATCCCAGCGGCTAATTTCCGCTTAACCTTCTTCTGCCATGCTTGCGCCGTCTCTGCGCCACCGTCGGCGGGTAGTGAGCCGGTGCGTGTGCGTATCGTTGTGCGGCAGAGGGCGTGTGCATGCAGTCGGGGATGGCCGGCGGTCCGCGGTGGCGGGCGCGCGCCGGCAAAATCGGGTGGTCGGCGGCGCTCGCCGGCGCTGCCAGCTTGGCGCTTGCCGCCTGCTCCAGCAAATCCGACTTTGCGCCGCTGCGCTCGCCGTTTGCGCGCGCCTCGCCACCCGATCTGGGCGTGTCCCCGCCGCGCCGAATCCTGCCCGAGACCGCTGTGTCGATCCCCAAGGGGGGCGGCAGCTACAAGCTCGGCAGCCCCTATCAGATCGCGGGTGTCTGGTACACGCCCAGGGAGGAGCCCCGTTACGACCGGGTCGGCATCGCCTCCTGGTATGGCATCGAGGGCCATGGGCGGGAGACCGCCAACGGCGAGATCTTCGACATGCGGGCACTCACCGCCGCGCATCCGACCCTGCCGATCCCCTCCTACGGCTATGTGAGCAACCTCGCCAACGGCCGCACCATCCTGGTCCGCATCAATGATCGCGGGCCCTACGCCAACGACCGCATCCTCGACGTATCGCGCGAGGCGGCACGGCTGCTGGGCTTCACGGTGCAGGGCATGGCGCGCGTGCGGGTGGTTTATGCGGGGCGCGCGCCGATGAACGGCGACGACAGCGCCGAGCGGCGGTTCCTGATGGCGCAAGCCTGGTATCGCGTGCAGAACCAGGCGGTGGCGTCGGCTTCCCCGGCAGTGCCGAGGTCCTGGAGCACCCAGCCGGCGGCGTCGGTGCGCACATACAACCCGTCCCCGGTCGCGGCGCAAGCCCAGCGTCCGCAGCCCGCCTGGATGAAGCCGCTGCCGTGGGAACAGGCCGGCAACCTGCCGCCGCCATCGGGGCTCGGCGGCAACTGAACTCCAGCGTCGGGACACAGCTTCTGGCAAAGCCGCGGCAAGTCGTGTAGCGTTTTGCATCCCGATGCAACGGAGCCGCCATGTCCGCCAGCGATGAGAGTCGTCCGCAAGCCTGGGTCACCTTCAACGAGCGCGCCGTGATGCAGGCCGCTGCCGGTTTCGCGCCGGCCGGGGGCGCGCGCGCCAACGGCGACGACCGCCGCCCCGCGCCGTTATCGCCCGATCAGGACCTGCAGGCCTACCGCGACATGCTGCTGATCCGCCGCTTCGAGGAGAAGGCCGGACAGCTCTACGGCATGGGCTTCATCGGCGGCTTCTGCCACCTCTACATCGGCCAGGAAGCGGTGGTGGTGGGCATGCAGATGACGCTGAAGCCGGGCGATCAGGTGATCACCACCTACCGCGATCACGGGCATATGCTGGCCTGCGGCATGGACGCAAAAGGCGTGATGGCCGAGCTCACCGGACGCCGCGGGGGCTATTCCAAGGGCAAGGGCGGCTCGATGCACATGTTCAGCGTCGAGAAGCAGTTCTACGGCGGCCACGGCATCGTCGGCGCCAACGTGCCGCTCGGCGCTGGCCTCGCCTTCGCCAACAAGTACCGGGGCAACGACAACGTGGCGCTGACCTATTTCGGTGACGGCGCCGCCAACCAGGGCCAGGTGTACGAGGCCTTCAACATGGCGGAGCTGTGGAAGCTGCCGGTGATCTTCATCATCGAGAACAACAAGTATGCGATGGGCACCTCGATCGAGCGCGCGTCCGCCACCACGGATTTCTCCCAGCGCGGCCGCTCGTTCGCGATCCCGGGCGAGAAGGTCGACGGCATGGACGTGCGCGCGGTGAAGGCGGCGGGCGACAAGGCGGTGGCGGCCGCCCGCGCCGGCCAGGGACCCTATATCCTGGAAATGATGACCTACCGCTACCGCGGCCACTCCATGTCGGACCCGGCCAAATACCGCTCGCGCGAGGAGGTGCAGAAGGTGCGCGACGAGCATGATCCGATCGAGCAGGTGCGCCGCCGGCTGCTGGAGGGCGGGCGCTTCGGCGAGGATGCGCTGAAGCGGATCGACGTGGAGGTGCGCGGCATTGTCAATGCCGCCGCCGAGTTCGCGCAGGCCGATGCCGAGCCCGATCCCGCCGAGCTCTGGACGGATGTGACGGTGGGGGCGTGAGCAACGCGGCCTGCGAGGCCGCGCGGAGATGAAATCATGCACCAGAAGGTTGTCAGACCCGCCACCTACGCCGACCTCGAGGCGGTGCCGCCCCACCTCGTCGCCGAGATCCTGTTCGGCGAGCTTGTGACCCATCCGCGACCCGTTCTTCGGCATGGCAGGGCGACGAGCGTGCTGGGTATGATCATCGGCGGTCCCTACCAGCTTGGCACGGGTGGCCCTGGCGGCTGGGTGTTCGTCGACGAGCCGGAGCTGCACCTGGGACCCCACGTGGTCGTACCGGACATTGCCGGTTGGCGCCGGGAGCGGTTCACAGAAGCGACCGACAAGGCCTATTCCGAAATCGCGCCGGACTGGGTCTGCGAGACGCTGTCGCCGAGCACGGAGCGCTATGACAAGGGCGAGAAGCGCGAGATTTACTCGAGCTTCGGCGTCGGCCATCTTTGGCATCTGGATCCGCGCGTGCGGATGCTGGAAACCTTCGAGCGCCGCGACAGGGCCTGGCTGCTCACCGCGACCTTCTTCGATGCCGACGAGGTCTCAGCGGCGCCGTTCACGGACCTCAAATTCTCGCTCGGGCTGCTCTGGCCGTCCGATCCGCCGGCCGCATAGGCGGCGCCTTCTCACGCACGCACCCGACTTGGCGGACTAGGTATCTCTTGCCAGGGCCACAAGCGGTCCAAATCTACTGGAAGCCGAGCAGCCTCATCGCCTCGTCCTCGCCGGTCCGCGGTCCACAGGTTCGGGCGATTGACTATCAGCCCCAATTCCGCGATGCCTGGGGCCACGGGCGCCAGTTCGGCGTAATGGCGGATGAAGTAGAGGCCGTGCTGCCGGAAGCCGTCTCGGTCGCCGCCGAGGGCCATAAGCTGGTCGCCTATGCCTTGCTTGGCATAATTCGCGACTGAGAGGCCGCGCCAGCGCGTTCCGTGAAATCCCTTCGCACTGCCCGCTGCTTGCCTTGACGTTGCCGCAAAGCGCGCCCAAATAAACGAACGAGCATTCGTTTTTTTTGGTGAGGCGAGGGTCAGGCATGCCGAAGATCAGTGCCTCGGCGCAGCACGCCCGGCGTGAGCGCATTCTCGATCATGCCGAGCGCTGCTTCGCGCGCGCGGGGTTTCACCGCACCACCATGCAGGACATCTGCAAGGCCGCGGAGATCTCGCCCGGGGCGATCTATACCTACTTCGATTCCAAGGAAGCGCTGATCGCCGGGCTGATCGAGCGCGACCGTGCCAAGCTGCAGGGGCAGTTCGCCGGATTGGCGCAGGCGCCCGATTTCATGGCGGCGCTGGCAGGCCTTGCCGAGCACTACACGGTCGAGGAGCCCGACTACAAGCGCGCGCTGTTCATCGAGATGGGGGCCGAATCCACCCGCAATCCTCAGGTCGCTGAAACCATGCGCTCGTGCGACAGCTTCGTGCGCGACAGCTTCATTGCGCTGCTGACCCGGCTGGCGGCCGAGGACCGGATACGCCCAAGCGCCGAGATCGAGGTCGTGGTCGGTTTGATGCTGCTGATGGGCGACGGGCTGCTCTGGCGGAGGGCGGTCGATCCAGGTTTCGATGCGAGAACCATGCTGCCGGCCTTGATGGCCGTGATCGCGCCGCTGGTGAACCCCGTGCCGCAATTGCCGCACGCGCCTGCACGGCAGGCCACCGCGCCAGCGCCGGCTGCGGCTCCACGCATTGCCGGAGAGAGCGTATGAAGCGCAACACAAAATTGGGACTGGTTCTCGGTGCCGGTTTGATGGTGGCCGCAGGCGCCGCGGCACGATGGTCGCCAGGTGTTCTGACCGGCCCTGGCCGGGAGGGCGCAAAACCCAAGGCTGCATCCGCGATCGCGCAAATGGCGCTGCCGCCCGCGGTCACCGTCGCCCGCGCGGTCCTGGCGGAGTTTGTCGAGACGGTGCTGGTGTCGGGCTCGCTGGTGCCGCGCGAGGAGGTGCTGGTCGGCCCCGAGATCGAGGGGCTGAGAATCATCGAGGTGCTGGCCGAGGAAGGCGATCAGGTGCGCCAGGGGCAGGTCCTGGCCCGCCTCGTCCGTGATACCCTGGACGCGCAGATGGCGCAGAGCGATGCGGGGCTCGTCCGCGCCGATGCCGCGATCGCGCAGGCCCGGAGCCAGATCGAGCAGGCCGAGGCAACCGTTCACCAGGCGCAGGCGGATTTCGAGCGCGCCAAGCCTTTGCGCAACTCCGGCGCGCTCACGCAGCAGGTGTTCGAGCAGCGCGAGATGCTCGCCCGCACCGCCGCCTCCAAGCTTATCGCGGCGAATGACGGTCTGAAGCTGGCGCTGGCCGACAAGGCGCAGACCGAGGCGCAGCGGCGCGAGCTCGTCTGGAAAATGGGCAAGACCGAGATCACGGCTCCGGCCGATGCCATCGTCAGCCGCCGCAATGCGCGCGTCGGCCAGATGTCGACGGGCGCCGGCGAGCCGGTGTTCCGCCTCATTGCCCGTGGCGAGATCGAGCTGGAGGGGGAGGTGATCGAGGGCAAACTGCACAAGCTCAGGCAGGGCCAGCCGGCCCTTGTCGAGGTCGCGGGGCAGGGTGTGCACAAGGGCGCGGTGCGCCTCGTCTCGCCCGAGATCGACAAGGCGACGCGGCTGGGCAAGGTGCGGATATTTCTCGGAGCGGACCCGGCCTTGCGCATCGGCTCGTTCGCCAAGGGGACCATCGAGACGGCCCGCTCGCGCGGCGTGGCGATCCCAGCGTCGGCGGTGCTGCACGGGCCGACCGGCAGCTATGCCCAGGCCGTCATCGACGGCAAGGTCGCGACGCGCGCGATCAGGACCGGCCTCCTCGCCGGCGGGCTCGTCGAGGTGGTCGAGGGGATTGGCGAGGGAACGCTGGTGATCGCGCGGGCCGGAACCATGGTGCGGGACGGCGATGAGGTGCGCGCGGTGCCGGTGGCGAAGGACAAATCGGCGGGGCTTGCCGGGGCGGCGGCCACGCTCGAATGAGCGAGCCGCGATTCTGCGCCACCAGCAGCACCAGGTCTTAGCTTCGAGCCAACTCCGCGGAGCCACGCATGCGCCTCAACATTTCCGCCTGGTCGATCCGCAAGCCGGTGCCGGCGATCGTGCTGTTCGCCGTGCTGATGGTGCTTGGGCTGAACAGCTTCCACGATCTGCCGGTCACGCGCTTCCCCAACATCGACATCCCGATCGTGAAGATCGACGTGACGGAAGCCGGCGCCGCGCCCTCCGAGCTCGAGACGCAGGTCGCCAAGAAGATCGAGGACGCGGTGGCGGCGGTCGCCGGCATCAAGCACATTACCTCGACCATCGCCGACGGCATCTCGACGACGCTGATCGAGTTCCGCCTGGAGACCAAGCCCGACCGCGCCGTCAATGACGTCAAGGATGCGGTCGCCCGCATCCGCGCGGAGCTGCCCCGCACCATCGACGAGCCGATCGTGCAGCGCCTCGACATCGAGGGTCTGCCGATCCTGACCTACGCCGCCTCCAGCCCCGGCATGACGCTCGAGGAACTGTCCTGGTTCGTCGACGACGTCATCGCGCGGGAGCTGCAGAGCGTGCGCGGCGTCGGCAACGTGCTGCGCGTCGGCGGCATCGACCGCGAAATTCGCGTCGCGCTCGATCCGGACCGCCTGCTCGCGCTCGGCATCACCGCCGGCAACGTCAACGCGCAGCTGCGCGCCACCAACGTCGATCTCGCCGGCGGCCGGGGCGAGATCGCCGGCCGCGAGCAGTCGATCCGCACGCTGGCCGGCGCCGGCTCGGTTGCGGGGCTTGCCGCCACCTCGATCACGCTGCCGAAAGGCCGCCATGTCCGGCTCGATGAGATCGGCACGGTGAGCGATGCGGCGGCGGAGGCGCGCACCTTCGCAACGCTCAACGGCGAGCCGGTGGTGGCGTTTGCCATCACGCGGGCGAAGGGGGCGAGCGATACCGTGGTCGCCGAGCTGGTTGCAGGCAAGATCGCCGCGCTCGGCAAGGCCAACCCCAACGTGGCCCTGAAGCTGATCGACAGCCAGGCGGCGTATACGCTGGGCAGCTACACCTCGACCATGCACACGCTGATCGAAGGCGCGACGCTGGCGATCCTGGTGGTGCTGCTGTTCCTCAAGGACTTCCGCGCGACCCTGGTTTCCGCCATCGCGCTGCCCTTGTCGATCGTGCCGACGTTCTGGGCGATGGATGCGCTCGGTTTCTCGCTGAACCTGGTCAGCCTGCTCGCCATCACCATCGTCACCGGCATTCTCGTCGACGACGCCATCGTCGAGATCGAGAACATCGTCCGGCACATGCGCATGGGCAAGTCGCCCTACCGTGCGGCGCTGGAAGCTGCCGACGAGATCGGCCTCGCCGTGATCGCCATCACCTTCACCATCATCGCCGTGTTCATGCCGGTCAGCTTCATGGGCGGCATCGCCGGCCAGTATTTCAAGCAATTCGGCCTCACCGTGGCGGTCGCGGTGCTGTTCTCGCTGCTCGTCGCGCGGCTCATCACGCCGATGCTGGCGGCCTATTTCATGCGTGATCATGGGCACGTCGAACGCGCGGATGGCCGGCTGCTGCGCGGCTATACCCGGCTCGTCAGCTGGTCGGTGACACATCGTTTCAAGACGGTTGCGCTGGGCCTGTGCTTCTTTGCGGCCTCGATCGGCTCGATGAAGCTGTTGCCTTCGGGGTTCCTGCCGGCCGAGGACAACTCGCGCGTGCTGCTGGCGCTCGAACTGCCGCCGGGCACGCGCCTCGACGATACCAAGGCCGCCACCCGCCTCATCACCAAGCGCCTGGAAGGCTTTTCCGAGGTGAAGAGCCTGTTCGTCGACGGCGGCCGCATCCAGGGCGGCAGCGCGGAGATCCGCAAGGCGACCGTGATCATCGGACTGGTGCCGAAGGAGCAGCGCAAGCGCAGCCAGTCGGACTTGAAGCTGGCGTTCGGCGCGGCCTTGTCCGATATCCCCGACGTGCGCAGCTGGTTCATGAACGACAACGGCCAGCGCGGGCTGATGCTGGTGGTGTCGGGGCGGGACGGCACCGCGGTGACGCGGGTGGCCGCGGACCTCACCAGCCAGGCGCAGAAACTGCCCTCGCTCGCCAACGTCGTCTCCACCGCCGAGCTCGATCGGCCCGAGCTGCGGGTGACGCCGAAGAGCGATGTCGCCGCCGAGCTCGGCATCTCGACCGAAGCGATTTCGGAGGCGATCCGGATCGGCACCATCGGCGATGTCGGTCCCAACCTGGCCAAGTTCAATGCCGGCGACCGGCAGGTGCCGATCCGTGTGCAGCTGATCGAGGCGGCGCGGAGAGAGCGCCAGGTGCTCGACAGCCTCAAGTTGCAGACCGGCGGTGGCGCGGCCGTGCCGCTGGCCGCGGTCGCCGACATCGAGCCCGGGCAGGGCCCGACCGCGATCGACCGCTATGACCGGATGCGGCGCGTGACCATCGGCGGCGATCTCGTCGGCAACACCGCACTCGGCGCGGCGCTGGATCAGGTCACTGCGCTGCCGGCGGCCAAATCCCTCCCCGACGGCGTGGTGCTGAAACAGTTCGGCGATGCCGAGGTGATGACGGAGGTGTTCACCAGCTTTGCCGAAGCGATGGGTGCCGGGCTGATGATGGTCTACAGCGTGCTGGTGCTGCTGTTCTCGAGCTTCCTGCACCCGGTCACCATCCTGTTCTCGCTGCCGCTGTCGATCGGCGGCGCGATCCTGGCGCTGCTGTTGACCGGCAAGGCGATCAGCCTGCCGGTGGTGATCGGCATCCTCATGCTGATGGGCATCGTCACCAAGAACGCGATCATGCTGGTCGACTTTGCGGTCGAGCAGATGGCGGCCGGCATGCCGCGCACGGAGGCGATCGTGGACGCCGGGCGCAAGCGCGCGCGGCCGATCGTGATGACCACCATTGCCATGGCCGGCGGCATGTTTCCTTCCGCGCTGGCGCTGGGCGCGGGCGGCGAGTTCCGCGCGCCGATGGCAATCGCGGTGATCGGCGGCGTGATCGTCTCCACCATGCTCTCGCTGGTGTTCGTGCCGGCCTTCTTCGCGCTGATGGACGATGTGGCGAAGCTGCTGTGGCGGGTGTTTGGCCGCTTCGTCGGCAAGGCCGACGAGGAGCCGCATGACCTGACTACCGCGCCGCCGGAGCCACGAGGCCTGGCCGAGGCGCACCGCTAGGCGAGCTGTTGCGCACGGTCGCGGTGTCATCCTCAAGGCATAAGACTCTCTGCGATAAAAGAAAAACAGTCATTCCGGGTTTGGACAAACCTTGTTCGTCGGGGCCGACGGGACTAGGTTGTGCCCTCGCAAGGCTTCACCCTTCGGAGACATTTTCCTCATGTTCGATCCCAAAGTCCTTCTCGATGCCATGGTCGCCGGCGCGGCGCATCGTCCCCAGGAGGCGAGCCAGGTGGCTTCCGGCGGGGGTGGATTGGGCGACATCCTCGGGCAGCTGGCCAAGGCGGCTCAGGGCGGACAAGGCGGCGCGGGCGGCGGGCTCGGCGACATTCTCGGCAGGCTGGCGCAGGGTGTCGGCCGGCCATCAGGGGGCAGCCAAGCGGGCCAAGGTGGCGGCATGGGCGATCTCGGCGACATGCTGCGGAAGCTGGGTGGCGGCGGGGCGACGCCGGCGCCCCAGGCCAACGC
>Ga0075024_100000358_pt1 | contig 16040 bp, 13 predicted proteins | sample Str013_2_FD_71389 | JGI IMG/M metagenome (GOLD analysis project Ga0075024, IMG submission 71389) | Freshwater sediment microbial communities in response to fracking from Pennsylvania, USA - Straight Creek_MetaG_SC_2013 | ecosystem: Environmental > Aquatic > Freshwater > Creek > Sediment... | reverse complement strand
CTGCTGCCGGGCCAGCACACCGCCCCGTCGGTGGGACTGGTACCGGTACAGGCGTGGGCGCTGGCCGGGGTACTGTACCTGGCGCTGGCCGCCGGTACCGCCCGGCTGGCCGGCCACCAGGCGGTGCTGGGCTTCGCCCGGACGCCGGCGCCGGCGGCCGCGACCGCCGGCCAGGACAAGGAGGGCTGAGGCCGTGACGACCCGCGAGGACCACCTGCTCACGTCGGTACGCACCGGGCTGGCGCCCGAGGTCGACGAGAACCGGCTGGTGCCCCTGGTGCTGGCCGGGCACGCGCCGCGCTCGGTGATCGCCGCGCTGGCCGCCGAGGAGGTGCATATCGTCCGCAGCGACCGCCGCAGCTTCCACCTGCTGGCGGCCCGGGCCGGGGAAACCCCGGCGGCGGAGTTCTTCGCCATGCTGGCCGGCGGGGAGACCGTGGCGCTGGCCACGCTGCCGGCACTGGCCCGGGCGTCCGGGTACGACGACGCGGCGCTGGCCGGGTACGAGCCGATGGCCGGCTGCCAGGCGTACCCGTCGTACGTGGCCCGGCTGGCCGTGCAGGCCGACCCGACCGATGTGGTACTGGCCATCGTGGCGAACTTCGCCACCTGGGGCGACTACTGCCGCCAGCTCGCCGGTGCGCTGCGGACCCGGTACGGGTACGACGACGCGGCCTGCGCGTTCTTCGACTTCTTCGCCACCGGCTCGCCGGAGCTGGACGCGCTGGCCGCGGCGGCACTGGCCGCCGCGGTCGACGACGAGCAGCGGCTGGACACCGCTCGCCGGTACGGCCGGCTGCTGCAGCGCTACGAGCTGATGTTCTGGAACACGCTGGCCGACGCGGCGGTCCCGGGCCAGTCGGGTTGAGCCGCGCGGCCTACCCGGTCGCCGCGTTCGGCCGGGCGCCGCCGAGCCCGGCCAGGCGTACCGGCGGGTCGGTACCGGAGCGCTGGGCCGGTACCGGGCCGCGGCGCAGCAGGCGCAGCTCGCCGAGCTGCCCGTCGCGTACCAGCTCCAGGAACACGTCCACCACCTCGGCGTCGAACTGCCCGCCGCGACCGCGTTCGAGCTGCTCGCGCGCCTGCGCCACGGACAGCGCCGGCTGGTACGGGCGGGCCGAGCGCATCGCCGCCCACGAGTCGCACACCGCCACGATCCGGGCCTCGATCCGGATCTGGTCGCCGGCCCGGCGGTCCGGGTACCCGCCCCCGTCGACGCGTTCGTGGTGCTGGCGGATGATCTCGGCCACCGCGTCGTACCCGGGAACCAGCCGGGCCAGCAGCGCGCCGTGCTCGGGGTGCTGGCGCAGCAGCTGCCACTCCTGCGGGGTCAGCGCATCGGGCTTGCCCAGCACCTCCGGCGGGATGACGACCTTGCCGATGTCGTGCAGCCGTCCGGCCAGGTGCACCCGGTGGACCAGGTCCGGCCGGTACCCCATGCGCCCGGCGACCAGGGCCGACCAGCGCGCCACCGCGGTGCTGTGCTCGTGCGTCGACAACCAACCGTCCACATCGTCGGCGATCTCCGCCAGCGCGGTGACCAGCGCCGGCCGGGACCGGTGCGGGGCGAGCCGGCGGGCGGCCGGTACCTGCTCGGGCGCGGCCGCGGACAGCGCCACCTGGTTGCGGCCGCGCTCCTTGGCCCGGTACAGCGCCTGGTCGGCCAGCCACACCAGCTCGTCCGGGCCGGTACCGTGCTGTGGCCAGGCCGCCGCGCCCACCGACACGGTCACCGACACGGTCACGTCGCCCACCGGGATCGGGGTACCGCCGACCTGGGTACGCACCCGTTCGGCGATCTCGGCCAGGTCCGCGGCGCACGAGCCGGGTACGACCAGGAGGAACTCCTCGCCGCCGTAGCGGCCCAGCACGTCGCCCGGCCGGGCGGCGGCCATCAGCCGCCGGGCCACCTGGACCAGCACCCGGTCCCCGACCGGGTGCCCGTACTGGTCGTTGATCAGCTTGAAGTGGTCCACGTCGATCATGAGTACGCCCAGCGGGGTACCGGCGCGCTCGGCCCGGGCGCCCTCCAGCTCGAGCTGCGCGTCGATGAACCGGCGGCTGTGCAGTCCGGTGAGCACGTCGGTGATCGCCAACCGCTGGTGCCCCCGGGCCAGCGTGACCATCCGCAGGATGATCAGCAGGAACAGCACCGCGCACACGGTCGCCAGCAGCCGGGTCTGCGCCCCGCCGCGCCCGGCCGTACCGGTGGCCAGCAGCACCGGGGGTACCAGCGCCGCCACCACCAGTACCGCGATGCGTACCGGCCCGAGGCTGGACTCGCGTACCGGCGCCCACCGGCCGACCTGGACCATCGCCGGGTGCAGCGCGGCCGCCCCGAGTGCCAGGTTGCCGCCCAGCCAGATCAGGTCGAGGTAGTTGCCGGGCCGGTAGTCGCCGGCGAGCTGCTGCAGCGCGTACAGGGTGTCCGCGGTCATGATCAGCAGCAGGTTCCCGGCCAGCAGTAGGAACGCGGCGCCACGCCGGCCGGGGCCGAGGAACAGCCGTACCGCCACCACCAGCATGACCAGGTCGGCCAGCGGGTACCCGGTGGAGGTGACCTTGACCAGCAGGCCGGTCTCGAACCGGGTGTTCGGCCCGATCAGGTACAGCCACGACAGCAGGCCGGCCACCACCGCCAGCGCGGTCGCGTCCAGCAGGCTGGGCAGGTGCCGCCCGGGGGAGCGGTGCCGGATCAGCAGCGACAGGGCCACCACGACCGGTACGTAGTGGGCCAGGTAGAGCACGTCGGCCAGGGACGGGAACGCCGAGGAATGCAGCAGGTAATGGGCCACGTAGAAGGTCGTGTCGCCGCCGGCGTAGATCACCTGGCTGGCGGCCAGCAGCAGCCAGGGCAGCCGGTACTCGGGCCGGTGGGCGGCGATGCCGATCCCGGCCGCGACCGCGGCCGAGGCGCTGATCAGGCAGTACACCACCACCCGGGCCAGCAGCCCGGTACCGGCGGCCGGGACGAGGTAATAGCACGCCACCGCGAGCATGCCCGCGCCCAGGTACCACATCCACGATCTGGCCGAAACCACCCGCACCGTCGACTCCCTCCGTGGTAACCCGTCGACCGGGAGCCATGCCATTGATCGACAAGAATCGGCGCCGCCGAATGGCGCGAGTCATCGTAGCCGATACCGCACGGGGCCAAGACGAATCCGTACCCGCGGACCGGCCGGGGCCGCCAGGTCGCAGCTCGGTAACGAGGTCGGACACCGGTCCTACCTGACCTTGACGACGGGATCCGTGCTGGCTCTATCCTCTGGGCCAGGGATCCGTCGTACGCGACGGACGGCACGGCGTGATCCGTGGGGAGGCTGAGGCGGTGGCGGTACCCGGCGCCGCGGTACCGGCGGTCGAACTGCGCGGGCTGCGCAAGTCCTTCGGCCCGGTCACCGCCGTGGCCGGGGTGGATCTGGCGATTACCGACGGCGAGTTCTTCGCCATGCTCGGCCCGTCCGGTTCGGGCAAGACCACCGTGCTGCGCATGATCGCCGGATTCGAGATTCCCAGCGCCGGAACCATTGCGCTGCAGGGCCGCGACGTGACCCGGCTGGCCCCGTTCGACCGTGACGTCACCACCGTGTTCCAGGACTACGCGCTGTTCCCGCACATGAGTGTGGCCGGCAACGTCGAGTACCCGCTGCGGGTACGCGGGGTGGGCCGGGCGCAGCGGCGTGACCGGGCGCAGCGGGCGCTGGCGACGGTACGGCTGCAGGGGTACGGCGGGCGCCGCCCGGCGGCCCTGTCCGGCGGCCAGCGCCAGCGGGTCGCGCTGGCCCGGGCCCTGGTCAACCGGCCCCGGGTGCTGCTGCTGGACGAGCCGCTGGGCGCGCTGGACCTCAAGCTGCGCGAGGAGATGCAGCTGGAGCTGAAGGCGATCCAGCGCGAGGTCGGCATCACGTTCGTGTTCGTCACGCACGACCAGCAGGAGGCGCTGACCCTCGCCGACCGGGTCGCCGTGTTCAACCACGGCCGGGTGGAGCAGGTCGGGACCCCGGCGCAGGTGTACGAGCGCCCGGCCACGGCGTTCACGGCCGGCTTCGTCGGTACCGCCAACCTGCTGTCCGGGGACGTGTCGCTGGCCGTGCTGGGCCGGGCCGGTACCTACTCGATCCGGCCGGAGAAGATCCGGATCGACGGGCCCGAGCCGGGGCCGGGCGAGGTCGCCGCCGCCGGCCGGGTGGTGGAGGCGATCTACGGCGGCCCGTCCACCCGCTTCGTGGTCGACCTGGACACCGGCGCCCGGCTGCTGGCCGTGGCGCAGAACCAGCACGTCTCGTCGGCCGACGTGGCCGCGCTGCGGGGCCGGCCGGTACGGCTGGCGTGGCGCGCCGACGACGTGGTCGAGGTACCGGCGCCGCCGCCCGAGGTGGCCGGCCGGACCTGAGCCGGCCGTCCGGCCGCCGGCCGGGCGTGGGTCGGGTGTACCGGGGTCGGGTGTACCGGGGGAGCCGCGGCCACAGCGCCAAGGGGAGCAAGGGAGGCACACGAATGGGTACTTATCGCAGGGTGATGGCCGTCGCGGCGGCGGGGGTGCTGGCCCTGGCCGGCTGCGGCGGATCGGGTACCGGTGGCGGCTCGGCGCCCGGTACCGGCGTCAAGCCGCCGAAGGTGGACCGGCTGGCCGCGATCGGAGCAGGCGAGGGCGAGGTCGACATCGTGTCCTGGGCCGGGTACGTGGAGAACGGTACCGACGACCCGAAGGTCGACTGGGTCACGCCGTTCACCAGGGCCACCGGCTGCAAGGTCAACAACAAGGTCGGCGGCACCTCGGACGAGATGGTGACGCTGATGAAGACCGGCGACTACGACCTGGTCTCCGCCTCCGGCGACGCCACGCTGCGGCTGATCTACGGCGGCAACGTGGCGCCGGTGAACACCGACCTGGTCCCGAACTACGCCGACATCCAGAGCTTCCTGAAGCTCAAGGGCTGGAACTCGGTCGACGGCGTGCCGTACGGGATCCCGCACGGCTGGGGCGCGAACCTGCTGATGTGGCGTACCGACAAGGTCACCCCGGCGCCGACCTCGTGGGGGGTGGTGTTCGAGGCGAACTCGCCGTACAAGGGTCGGATCACCGCGTACGACTCGCCGATCTACCTCGCCGACGCGGCGCTGTACCTGATGAAGACCAAGCCGGACCTGAAGATCACCAATCCGTACGCGCTGGACGACACGCAGTTCCAGGCCGCGGTGGATCTGCTCAAGGCGCAGAACAAGAACATCGGCGAGTACTGGTCGGACTACACCAAGGAGGTCCAGGCCTTCAAGGCGGGCAACTCGGTGGTCGGTACCACCTGGCAGGTCATCACCAACACCATCGGTACCGACGCCCCGGTGCAGGCGATCCTGCCGTCCGAGGGTGCCACCGGCTGGTCCGACACATGGATGGTGGCGGCCAAGGCCAAGCACCCGAACTGCGCGTACAAGTGGCTGGACTGGATCGTCTCGCCCGAGGTCAACGCGCAGGTGGCGGAGTACTTCGGGGAGGCGCCGGCCAACGCCAGGGCGTGCGACCACACCGCCGACAAGGCGTTCTGCGGCACGTACCACGCCGCCGAGGCCGGCTACGCGGCGAAGATCTGGTACTGGACCACGCCGACGGCCCAGTGCCTGGACGGCCGTACCGGTGTGACGTGCAAGGACTACGCCGCCTGGACCAAGGCGTGGACCGAGATCAAGGGCTGATGCCACCGGTACCGGTACCGGCGCCGGCCGGGCCGGGGCGCGCTCGCGCGCCCCGGCCCGGCCGGGCACTGTCGTCCTGGCTGTACCGGCACGCCCGGGTACGGCTGGGCCTGCTGCTGTCCGCCCCGCTGCTGTGGCTGGTCGTGGCGTACCTCGGCGCGCTGGCGCTGCTGCTGGTGTCCTCGCTGTGGACGGTCGACACGTTCACCGGCGACATCGTGCGCCACCCGTCGCTGGACAACTTCCGCGCCATCGCGGGTACCCCGGTGTACCGCACGGTGGCCCTGCGCAGCGTGGCGGTGGCCGCCGCGGTGACCGTGATCGACGCGCTGATCGCGCTGCCGATGGCGTTCTACCTGGCGAAGGTGGCCGCGCCCCGGTGGCGGGGATGGTTGGTGATCGCGGTACTCACCCCGCTGTGGGCCAGCTACCTGGTCAAGGCGTACGCCTGGCGGGTGATGCTGGCCAACGGCGGCCCGCTGGACGACCTGTTCGGCGGCCCGGGCCACGGCCCCGGGTACGGGCTGACCGCGACCGTGATCGTGCTGAGCTACCTGTGGCTGCCGTACATGATCCTGCCGATCTACGCCGGGCTGGAGCGGCTGAGCGACTCGCTGCTGGAGGCGTCGGCGGACCTCGGCGCGCGGGCGTTTCGCACCTGGCGCTCGGTGGTGCTGCCGATGATCGTGCCGTCGGTGTTCGCCGGCTCGATCTTCACCTTCTCGCTGTCGTTGGGCGACTACATCACGGTGCAGATCGTCGGCGGCAAGACCCAACTCATCGGCAACCTGGTGTACGCGAACATCGGCGCCGCCGGAAACCTGCCGTTGTCCGCCGCGCTGGCCACGATTCCGGTGCTGGTGATGGTGGTGTACCTGGTCGCGGTACGCCGCCTGGGCGCCCTGGAGCAGCTGTGACAGTGGCGGCGGCCGGGGGGTCGCGATGACAGTCTCGCCGCTGACGAGGTGGTTGCTGCGGCTGGCGATGGCGGCCGGGCTCGCGGTCATCTACGTACCGCTGGCGCTGGTACTGGTCAACTCGTTCAACGCCGACCGTACCTTCGCCTGGCCGCCGCCGCGCTGGACCACCGGCTGGTGGGTACGGGCCTGGGACTCCACCGGCGCCCGGGAGGCGCTGTGGACCTCGGTGAAGGCGGGGCTGGGCGCCACCGCGGTGGCTCTGGTCCTGGGCACGATGGTGGCCTTCGCCGTGCAGCGGTACCGGTTCTTCGGCCGCGAGGCGGTGTCGCTGCTGGTGGTGCTGCCGATCGCGCTGCCGGGCATCGTCACCGGCATCGCCCTGGACAGCGCCTTCCGTACCGTTGCCGAGCCGCTGGGGGTGGGCAAGGGGCTGCTGTCGGTGGTGGTCGGGCACGCCACGTTCTGCGTGGTGGTGGTGTACAACAACGTGGTCGCCCGGCTGCGCCGGCTGGGCGGCAACCTCGCCGAGGCCAGTGCGGACCTTGGCGCGTCGCCGGTGCAGACCTTCCGGTACGTGACCTTCCCGCTGCTGCGCTCGGCCCTGTTCGCCGGTGCCCTGCTGGCCTTCGCGCTGTCCTTCGACGAGGTGATCGTGACGACGTTCACCGCCGGCCCGGGCGTGCGTACCCTGCCGTTGTGGATCTTCGAGAACCTGTTCCGGCCGAACCAGGCGCCGGTGATCAACGTGGTGGCGGCGGTGCTGATCCTCGCCTCGGTGATCCCGATCTACCTGGCCCAGCGGGTGTCCGCCGGGTCCGGCGGCGGCCGCATCTGACCCGGCGCCGCCGTGCCCGGCCGGCCCGCCAGGGCGTAGCGTGACAGCGCGTAGGCGGGTGGGGGGAAAGTGACGTGGACACAGTGACGGCCAGGCCGGCGGCGACCGGTACCGGACAGGCCGCCTTCGAGCGGGGCGGCGCGCTGGTCCGCCCCGCGGTGGCGCTCGGGGAACTGGTACGGCGGCGCCCGGCCGGGGTCACCGCGCACCAGTGGAGTACCGCGCTGCGTACCCGGTTCGCCTACGTCGTGTACGCCGGCGCCGCCCCGGCCTTCGCCGTGGACCTGCGCGCCCCGGGCGGCCGGGCGGCCGAACAGACCCGTACCGACCGGCTCACCGGCGCGGTCTGCGCCGCCGCCGGGCTGGCCCTGCTGCGCGCGACCGGGGCCGCCCTCGGTACCGCCGCGGCCCGGCGCCGGGTGGTCGAGTATGTGCTGGACGCCCGGGCGTACCAGGCGGTGACCGCCCGGCTGGGCCAGTCCAGCGGCGTCCAGCCGGGTACCGACGGGTACACCGAGCCGGTCGGGTACCGGGACATCCAGGGCCGGCTGCCGGACGGGCGTACCGGCCCGGTGAACGACCTCGGCGCGCTGGCCCGGGCCCAGGCCATCGAGGCGTACGCGGACCGGCGGCTGGCCGACCCGATCATCCGCAACCTGCACGTGACCTGGCCCGACGGTAGCGCCGAGGGCTGGGCCTGGCTGCGGCCGCGGGCGGCGGAGTACCTCCTCGAGCGGGCCGTGGTGGCCAGCGCGGGGGTGGCCACCGGGCTGGCGCCGGACCGGCTGGCGCAGGACCTGGCCACCGCCGCGATCGGGGCGCACCTGGCCCGGCTGGACGCCGCTGACCTGCCGCTGGTACCCCGGGACCGGCTGGCCGCCGACTTCGACGGCCTGCGCGCCCGGCAGCGCCGCGAGGGCTGCGACTTCCGGTTCGACCACGTGACCTTCGACTGACTACGGCTAAGGCTGTCCTAATTGTTTGTTAGCACCGGCGCAGCCTGCCGATAGCGGTCGCGGCGGGAGGGTGGTACCAGTCACCCCGGCGCACCGGCCGCCGCCGGTACCGCCGGGCGTGCCGCTCGACCTTATCCCTCCCCCGCTGCTGGCGGGTCGCCGCCGGCGACCCGCCAGTGGTGCGTCCGGGTCCCGGTCACGGCCGGACGAGGTTGCCCGTGCCGGTGATCCCAGCGCCGCCACCACGTCACATCCGGATGCGGGCGTTGCCGGGGTCGTACAGCGGGCGCAGCGAGGCCCGCGCCGGGTACCGGGTACCGGCCACCTCCACCGTCCACTCGCCACTGTCCACCCAGGACGGTTCCAGCGGCCGCCCGGCGTCGACCATCGCCAGGCCGACCGCGCCGCCGACGGTGAAGCCGTACGAGGCGGACCGCACGTACCCGACCGGCGCGCCGTCGCGGTACACCACCTCGGCGTGGTACATCAGCGGTTCCGGGTCGGCCAGCAGCACCTGGACCAGCCGCCGGTGCGGTGGCCCGGCCGCCTGCCGCGCCCGTACCGCCTCGGCGCCGATGAAGCCGCCGGGCTTGTCCAGCGCCACCGCGAAGCCGAGCCCCGCCTCCAGCGGGGTGTCGGTGTTGTCGATGTCGTGGCCGTAGTCGCGGTACCCCTTCTCCAGCCGCAGGCTGGACAGCGCCCGCAGCCCGGCGTGGCACAGGCCGTACCGCGCGCCGGCCGCGTACAGCAGGTCGTACGCGTGGACCGCCTGCTCGGCCGGCAGGTACAGCTCGTAGCCCAGCTCGCCGAGGTAGGTGATGCGGACGCACAGCGCCCGGGCGAACCCGAGGTCGATCTCGCGGGCGGTACGGAACGGGAACGCCGTATCCGACAGGTCCACTGTGGACACCGCGGACAGCAGCTCCCGGGCGTGCGGGCCCTGCACGTTGAGCTGGGCGTACCCGGAGGTGACGTCGGTGGCCACGGCGTGCGCGCCGGTACCGGCCAGGTGCCGTACCAGCCGGGTCTGCACGTGCCGGTGCGCGCTGTCGGTGGCGACCACCCAGAACCGGTCGGTGTCCAGCTTGGTCACGGTCAGGTCGGCCTCCAGCCGGCCGGCCTCGTTGAGCCACTGGGTGTACGTGATGACGCCGGGCTCTCCGTCGACCCGGTTCGCGGACAGCCGCTCCAGCGCGGCGCCCGCGTCGCGCCCCTGGACCAGGAACTTGCTCATGAACGACATGTCCATGAGCACCACGGCGGTACGCGCGGCGTGGTGCTCGGCCGCCCAGTGCGCCCACCACGCCGGCCGGCCCCAGGTCAGCGGGCCGGGTTCGGGCCGGGTCCCGGCCGGGGCGTACCAGTTCGGGCTCTCCCAGCCGGAGACCTCGGTGAAGCAGGCGCCGGCCGCGGCCAGCCGGTCGTGCAGCGGGCCGCGCCGGGCGTCGCGGGCCGTGGTCATCGTCCGATGTGGATAGTGGCACTGGTACACCAGGCCCAGCGACTCGACGGTACGGGTGGCCCGGTACGCCGGGTTGGCCTGGTACCGGTGCAGCCGGTCGATGTTGACCGCGGTGACGTCGATGTCCGGGTGCCCGTCCACGATCCACTGCGCCAGCGCCCGGCCGACGCCGCCGCCGGTGAGGATGCCGATCGAGTTGAGCCCGGCCGCGACGAAGTAGTGGCGCAGTTCCGGCGCCTCGCCCAGGATCGGCGCCAGGTCCGGGGTGAAGCTCTCCGGCCCGCAGAAGAACGTGCGTACCCCGGCCTGTTCGGCCGCCGGTACCCGGGTCATCGCGGCGGACAGGTACGGCGCCATCCGGTCCCAGTCCGGTGGCAGGGTACCGAAGGAGAACGACTCGGGGACACCGTCCACTTTCCACGGTGCGCACCGCGCCTCGAACAGGCCGATCATCAGCCCGCCGCCCTCTTCCCGGAAGTACCCGTACGAGCCGGGGTCCTCCAGGACCGGCAGGTCCCGGTGCACCCCGTCGACCGGCTCGGTGATCAGGTAGTAGTGCTCGGCGGCCTGCAACGGTACGGACACGCCAGCCGCCTCGCCGAGCTGGCGGGCCCACATGCCGGCGCAGTTGACCACGTACTCGCACCCGACGTCGCCGTACGGGGTACGTACGCCGGTGACGGTACCGGCGGCGCGCAGCACCCCGGTCACCGGTACACCCTCCACAATGGACACCCCGCGCATCCGCGCGCCGCGGGCCAGCGCCATCGTCGCGTCCACCGGGTTGACCCGGCCGTCGTCGGGCACGTAGAACCCGGCCAGCAGGTCGTCGGTACGGGCCAGCGGGAACAGTTCCTTGACCTCGGTGGGGGAGATCTCGTGCACGTCCACGCCGCAGTACCGGTTGAACGCGGCCACCCGCCGGTACTCCTCCAGCCGGTCCGGCTCGGCGGCCAGTTCGATGAAGCCGACCTGGCGCAGCCCGGTGGACTGGCCGGTCTCGGCCTCCAGCGCGGCGTACAGGTCCCGGGTGTACCGGCGCAGTTCGGTGGAGGTCTGCGAGGTGGAGCCGAAGGTGACCATGAGCCCGGCGGCGTGCCAGGTGGTCCCGCTGGTGAGCCGGTCCCGCTCCAGCAGCAGCACGTCGGTCCAGCCGGCCGCGGCCAGGTGGTACGCCACCGAGGTACCGATGATGCCGCCGCCGATGACCACGACCCGGGCCCGCGCGGGCAGGCCCCGGGGGGCCGGGGCGCCGGCCGGCTCGCCTGGTGTCATGCCGGTACGGTACCGCCGGCCGGACCGGTACCCGCATGCGCCGGTACGCATTTGATAACGGGAACTGTTTTCGTTAGCGTGGGCCGCGCCCGGCCGGCGACCCGCCGGTGCGGGCGCTGTGCGGGGAGGTGCCCGATGCGGGTACGGCACGCGGTGGCGGCCCTGGTCGCCGTGACCGTCGCGGCCGGTACCGGCTGCGCCACCGCCCGTCCGGCGACCGATCCGGCCGCCGGGCGCCGGCTGGACGTGGTCGCCGCCGAGAACACCTGGGGCAGCCTGGCCAGCGAACTCGGCGGCGACCGGGTACGGGTGACCAGCCTGGTGAACCGGCCCGGCGCCGACCCGCACGACTACGAGCCGACCGCCGCGGATGCCCGGGCGGTGGCCACCGCGGCGCTGGTCATCGTCAACGGAGCCGGGTACGACCCGTGGGCGCTGCGGCTGGACGCGGCCAACCCGGCCGCCGGGCGTACCCGGCTCGACGTCGCCGCGCTGGTCGGGGTACCGGCCGGGGGCAACCCGCACCGCTGGTACAGCCCGGCCGACGTGCGTACCGTCATCGATGCGCTCACCGCCCGGTACGGCGCGGCCGACCCGGCCGGGGCAAGCTACTACACCACCCGCCGGGCGCAGCTGCTGTCCACCGGGCTGCGCGGGTACTTCGACCTGATCGCGGCGATCCGGGCCCGGTACGCCGGTACCCCGATCGGCGCGTCGGAGTCGGTCGTCGCGCCGCTGGCCGAGGCGCTCGGGCTGGACCTGCGTACCCCGGCGTCGTTCCTGGCCGCGATCAGCGAGGGCGCCGAGCCCACCCCGGCGGACAAGGCCACCGTGGACGCCCAGATCGCCACCGGCCAGCTCGCGGTGTACGTGTACAACAGCCAGAACGCCACCCCCGACGTCCGGGCCCAGGTGGCCGCGGCGCGGGCCGCCGGCATCCCGGTTGCCACCGTCACCGAGACGCTGGACCCGCCGGGGGCGCGCTTCGGCGACTGGCAGGTGGCGCAGCTGGCCGCGCTGCGCGACGCGCTGGCCCGGGCCACCGGGCGCTGACCGGGGCGGTCCACCGGTTCCCGGCGGTGACCGGTACCGGCGGGTTGCCTGCGCTTGGTGGGCGGTTACCGCGTTGGTTAGGGTGTGAGCGCGAGGAGCGCAGCGCAGCGGAGCCCCGCAGGCGCGAACGGGAGGTGGTTCGGTGGACGTGGAGCGACCAGCCTGGGCACCGGACAGCGTCGACATCGAACACGCGAGCCCGGCCCGCATCTACGACTACCACCTCGGCGGCAGCCACAACTTCGCGGTCGACCGGGCCGTCGCCGAGCAGATCGCGGCGATGATGCCCGAACTCCCGTTGATCATGCGGGCGAACCGGCACTTCCTGCGCCGGTCGGTACGGCTGCTGCTGGATGCCGGGGTGCGCCAGTTCCTGGACCTGGGCTCCGGCATCCCGACCGTGGGCAACGTGCACGAGATCGTGCAGGCGGTCGACGGTGCCCGGGTGGTGTACGTGGACGTCGACCCGGTCGCCGTGGCACACAGCCGGGCGCTGCTGGCCGGTACCGGCAACGCGGTGATCCAGGCCGACCTGCGCGACGTGGACCGGGTGCTGGCCGCGCCCGAGGTGACCGGGCTGATCGACCGTACCCGGCCGGTGGGACTGCTCCTGGTGGCGGCGCTGCACTTCGTCCCGGACGCCGACGACCCGGCCGGCATCGTGGCCGGGTACCGCGACGCCGTACCGGCCGGCAGCCACCTGGTGATCTCGCACGCCGAAGCCGTGGCCGCGCCGACGGCCGGTACCGGCGAGGCGCACGCCGCGTACTCCCGTACCGTGGCCGACGTGACGCTGCGCGACCAGGCCCAGGTCGCCCGCTTCTTCGACGGCTTCGACCTGCTGGCACCGGGGCTCGTGTCGGTGACCGACTGGCGGCCCGAGGTGCCGGCGGATCCGGCCGCGCCCCGGCTGGCCCAGCTCGTGGGCGTGGGCCGCAAGCCGTAGCGCCGGCCGCGGCCGGGGTGGTGCCCGGCCGGCTCCGGGCCGGCGGCGGGTCAGCCGGCCGGGGCCGGCTCCAGCACGAACACCGGGATCTGGCGGGTGGTCCGCACCTGGTAGTCGGCGTAGTCCGGGTACGCGGCCACGGCCCGGGCCCACCACGTGTCGCGCTCGGCGCCGTGCACCTGCCGGGCCACGAGGTCGTACACGGCCGGGCCGTCCTGCAGCCGTACCCGCGGGTCGGCCACCACGTTGTGGTACCACACCGGGTTCTTCGGCGCGCCACCGAGCGAGGCCACCACCGCGTACCGGCCCTCGTGCTCCACCCGCATCAGGGGCGTCTTGCGTACCTTGCCGGTACGGGCGCCCCGGGTGGTCAGCACGACCACCGGCATGCCGCGCATGGTGGTGCCCTCGGTACCGCCGGAGCTCTCGTACAGCTCCACCTGGTCGCGTACCCACGGGGTCGGGCTGGGCGCGTACTGGTCAGTCTGCTCCATGCCGCCAGTCAACCAGGCCCGCGCTCAGCCGGCCACTTGGGGACGTCCGGCTACCTGGGGTACCCGGTCGGGGTACCCGGGCCGAGGTCCACGATCGCCGCCACCGGCCCGCCGCCGTCCGGGCCCTGGTGTGCCGCGGAGACCGACACGAACGCGGCCGGGTCGCCGGTGACGCTGGCCGTGACGCCGCCCACGCACGCCTTGATCTGGCGGTGCCAGTGCACGTCGGAGTCGTCCAGCATGGCGTTGCGCCGGCCCCGTACCGTCCCGTCCAGCGACGCCTCGCACTTGAGGAACACGTTGACCAGCCGGCCGCGCAGGTCGCTGTGGTGCGGCCGGTCCGGCAGGTTCAGCCCCGCGTCGCGGACCGCGGCCCAGATGCCGTCGGCGTCCAGCGCGTCGCGCATCACCGCGTGCCCGATCCGGTACCGCCCGCCGACGCCACGGGCGTTGCCCACGACCACGATCTGCGCCCGGTCCAGCTCCACCCCGGAGGAGCAGGAGGCCACCGACGAGTACAGCCCCCGGTCGTGCAGCACGTCCGCGTCGTCCACCGCGTCGATCTCGCCCAGCGCCAGCGCGATGCCCAGTGCCGTGGTGCCGTTGGACAGGTCCATCGACTCGTGCGTGTTCTCCGTCCACACCCGCTGCCCGCGCGAGCGCGCGTCGGAGATGGTGTGGATGGTCAGCAGCGGCGTCTTCGTCTGTACATAGTGGACATCCGCGGGGTCGGTGACGCCGGCCGCGGCCATCGCCGCCCGTACCCCGGCGGCGACCTTGTCGACCATCGCGCGCCGGCCGATCTCCTCCGGCAGCAGCGGTTCGCTCATCGCGTACCCGACCACCAGCCGGGGCTCGTCGGTCGGCTCGGCGGCTGCCGCCGGTACCGTGGCGAAGATGGTCGCGTGCGGGCTGAGTACCCCGTCGGTACCGCCGGACCAGACGATCGGCACCGCCGCCACGGCCGCCGCGTCGCGGGTACCCCGGGCCAGCAGCACGTCCCGGAACGCCCGGTCGGCCAGGATCCGGGTGTAGTCGTTGACGCCGCCGTTGCCCTCGGTCTTGCCGATGACCGCGACCACCCGGTCGGCTTCGACCACCCCGGCGTCGATCAGCGCGGTCAGGCCACCGGCGTCGCTGACACCGCGCAGCGGCACCTTGCGTACTTCCACGGGCTCGGGCATGGTCCGGCCACCTCTCCACGTATCTCGGAATTCACGTCCTCGGGATCCACGTCGCCGGGATCCACGTCCAGCGGGCCCCCGCGTCGCGGGGGGCACGTCCCCGGGGACCACGGCCCGCACGGCGAACCGGTCACCGCGTGACGACCGTACCGGCCGTACCGGTCACCGCGTCGGCGATCCGGTCCAGCGACGTGATCACGGCGCGCCGCCCGCCGCCCTCCACGAACCGGCACGCGGCCTCCACCTTGGGCCCCATCGATCCGGCCGCGAACGCGCCGGCCCGGGCGTACCCGCGCAGCGTCGCGGCGTCCACCGCGGCCAGTGCGCGGGCGCTGGGGGTACCCCAGTCGAGCGCGACGGCCGGCACGTCGGTGGCGATGACGAGCACCCCGGCGCGCACCGCCCGGGCCAGCAGCACCGCGGTGAGGTCCTTGTCCACCACCGCCGGTACCCCGCGCAGCGCGCCGGTACCGGGCTCGCGCACCACCGGTACCCCGCCGCCGCCACCGGCCACCACCAGGTACCCGGCGTCGAGCAGGACCGCCGCCGCCGGCGCGTCGAGCACCTCCAGCGGTTCCGGCGAGGCCACCACCCGGCGCCAGCCACGGCGGCCGGTGTCCCGCCACACCTGGCCGTGGCCGATCATCAGCTCGGCCTGGTCCCGGGGCAGGTACCGGCCGATCGGTTTGGTGGGCGCGGCGAACCCGGGGTCGGTGGCGTCCACCAGGGTACGGGTGACCAGCGCGGCCACCGGTACCGCCAGCGACCGCGCGGCCAGCGCCGCGTCCAGCGCGTCCAGCAGCAGCAGGCCGATCGTGCCCTGGGTCTGCGCGCCGCACCAGTCCAGCGGCACCGGCGGTACCACGCTGGCCGCGATCTCGTTCTTCACCAGCAGGTTGCCCACCTGCGGACCGTTGCCGTGGGTGACCAGCACCGAGGTACCGGCGGCGACCACGGCGGCGATCGGGCCGGCGGCCCGGGTCACCGCGGCGAGCTGGTCCTCCGGCCGGGCCCGCCCGTCCGGTGCGGTCATCGCGTTGCCGCCCAACGCGACCACGACCCGTCCGTCCACTGTGGTCCTGTCTACTGTGGTCCTGTCTACTGTGGTCCTACCTACTGTGGTCCTACCTACTGTGGTCCTACCTACTGTGGTCCTACCTACTGTGGTCCTACCTACTGTGGTCCTACCTACTGTGGTCCTACCTACTGTGGTCCTAC
>Ga0075024_100000355_pt1 | contig 16067 bp, 6 predicted proteins | sample Str013_2_FD_71389 | JGI IMG/M metagenome (GOLD analysis project Ga0075024, IMG submission 71389) | Freshwater sediment microbial communities in response to fracking from Pennsylvania, USA - Straight Creek_MetaG_SC_2013 | ecosystem: Environmental > Aquatic > Freshwater > Creek > Sediment... | reverse complement strand
GCGGGATGGCCACCTGAAATCGGCTGATTTTTTTGATGCTGCAAAATATCCTACCGTGGATTTTGCTTCCACCGCGTTGACAAAAATAGATGACAACGAATACGTGCTGAAAGGAAATTTTACAATGCACGGTGTAACAAAACCAATTGAGCTGGCCGTTGAATTTGGCGGAATTGAAAAAAGTTTATATGGACAGATTGTGGCAGGCTTTGAAGTAACCGGCAAATTGAAGAGGTCTGATTTTGGCCTGAGCTGGAGTGCTGTTACAGAAGCCGGCGGACTGGTATTGGGCGAAGATGTAAAAATTCATATCAACTTAGAATTGATTAAAACGGAAGAAGCAAAACAGGAAGGCACAAAGGCTGACAGCGTAAAAGATAAGGTTACAGCATAATAGTGAGACATGAGAAAACCTCTGGCAGTATTACTGCCGGGGGTTTTTATTTTTTGCCCAAAGAGAACTGAACGCTAAACATATTTAAGGCCGTACTGTGCCCCGGTAGCTGAATGACCGCGTTTTCTTTCATAGCGGCTCATCACCAAACCATTTGAATACGCCATTGTTTCAATATGAGAGAAAGCAAGATCGGTATTCAACTCGCCAAATAAGGGAATACCGCTGCCAATCAATACCGGCACTTTCGAAACAATCAGTTCATCAATCAGATCTTCTTTTAAAAAACTTTGTATCACGTTTCCCCCATTGATATTTACACCGGTGAAACCCTGTTTGGATAGAAGCTCCAATACAGCTGCAGGTTTCGTTGAAAGAATGGTGACTTTATCTTTTATAGCGGCTGGCAATTCTTTGATGCTGCTGCTCAATAAAAAAACTTTCCTTTTATACGGCCAGGCAGGAAATGCCAGTACTTTTTCAAAGGTGCCCCGGCCAATCACTATTGCGTCGATCTTTTTAATGAACGCACTATATACATCGAAAACTTCCGGAATTGCAAATTTCTCCAGCCAGTCAAGATCGCCGTTTTCCCCGGCAATAAACCCATCGATGCTTGTACCGATGTAAACAAACGTTTTCAATTTCTATAACTGTTCAATTTAGGAATGGCCTGCGTCCATCAATACCCCTTCATTACCGGCCGAAAATCAAACCACAGGCTTCCACTCACCGGCGCATAATTTAACTGCATATTTTTCTGGCTTTGCGGACCCAGTTTATCCGCAGACTGAAATTTGGTGCCCATTGGCGGAATGGCGCTCATCAGTCCAATATTCCCGTCCGGAAACAACGGGCTGGTATTGTCGTTGCTGGCACCGGCAGGCTTCATTGGTTTCAGCAGCTGTAAAAATATGCCATCGGTTTCATTGCTGATGGTAAAAGAAGATTCCTTTGTTTCAATAACGGCCCAGTACAATTCTGCATGGTATCCTTTAAACTCAGGGTAATTCCAGTTTTCGCCGGTAATGGCATTGTTGTATTGCTTTTGCCAAACGCCAAACTGCTGGCCTTTCATGCGGTTTTTCCAAACACGGTAAGGCCCGCGCCCCATCCACTTCAGACCGGTTACTTTTTCTTCGGGGTAATTAAAACTGATGCCCATAAAATCGGGGCCGCCTTTTTGCGCATAACTGTATTCAAGTTTTACAGGTTGATTTACGGCAAAAATCCATTTTACCAAAAACTGGCTTTCGCCTTCGTAAATGGGTTCAACAATAAACAGATCTTCTTGCTGGTAATGCTTTAATTCTTTCAGTGTGTGTTTTACGCCGGCAACAACTGGTCCGTTGCACAATGATATTGTTGACCTATTATTGATCACTTTTAACAATGTGCCGCTTGCTTTGTTAAAGTAATACTGTACCTCATTTAACTTTACTACAAAACTGCTGTCATCTTCTGATGTTTCAATTTTTTCATTTACTGCGGCAGCTGTTGTTTTTTTGTTGCTGTTTTCTTTTGCATATACCAGTGGCGTTTTTAATGCCCAGCTCCAGGTAAAGATTTCTTTTTTGTATGGATCATAAGCGGTGAGGTACAACACATCGCTGTTGCCCCAGCCTGCCGGCAGGTTTAAACTGAGCCAGCCTTTCTCGCCGGGTGCCAGCGGAATGGACGCTGTACCATTGGCAGTAATAGCGGCCGCTGTACCCTTATTCTCCGGTACGGGCAGTTTTGCCAGTCTCCATTCAAAAGAACATTGACTGAGATTGGTATACAGGTAACGGTTTTCAATCTGAAGCCTTCCATCAAAACCCGGCATAATGGAAGCCTGCCTGATATAAACCGGGCTCCATATTTCTTTGATGGTAAAAAAACTGGCTTCCTTCTCGCGGTGCGGACCAACTATACCATCCGGTGCATGATTGCCATCTGTATCAATGCTGTCATTTTTGTCTTTTCGTACAATGCCTTCATCGTGAAACGACCAGAGAAAACCACCGGCGCCATAGGGATGCTGTAGTATTAAATTCCAGAAATCATCTAACCCTGCACCATGACCGCCATCGTACAAGCCATGCATAAATTCTGTTGGAAAGAAAACATCTTTTCTATACAAACTTGAATTGACTACATAATTATAATCAGGATAATGTTTTGTATCTGTTCCGTTGAATTTCTCCCAGGGATGTATCACCAATCTCTTTTGTGGATCATACATTGCATAATCATTGTCCAGTGCACGGTTCCATCCGCCTTCATTGCCATTGTCCCAAATAACTACAGAAGGATGATTGACATCCCTTACCACCAATTCCTTTACCAATGGCCTTCCGGCAATACTATCGTAAGATGCCTGCCAGCCGGTTAATTCATCCAGTACAAAAAGTCCAAGCGAATCGCACATATCAAGGAAATGCTGGTCGGGCGGATAATGCGACATGCGCACTGCATTCATGTTCATTTCTTTCATTAAACCAATATCCAGTAAACTGATGTCTTTACTTAATGTACGCCCGCTCTCCGGCCATTCGCTGTGCCTGCACACACCTTTAAAAATTACTTTGGCACCATTTACATAGAAACCATCTTTCAACCGCAGCTCAGCGGTTCTGAAACCAAATTTCCGGGTAAGCTGGTGAATAACCTGGCCATGATCTTTTATTGAAACCACCACCTGGTATAAATTGGGAAATTCAGGATTCCACAAAGCAGGATTGCTGTATTGGTTTTTCAAGACAAACTTTTCCTGTGCTGTGGATGCGTTTATGGCAAAGGGACCGCCCACATTTTCTCCATTTAATTTTTGCACCTGCGCTTCAATCACATTGCCGGAGTTTGTCTGCATGGCAAACACATCCATAGTGAATATACCGTTTGCTTTTGCGTCAATAGCTACCCGGTCAATAAATGTTTGCGGAACTATCTCTAAATAAACAGGGCGATAGATGCCGCCAAGTGTCCAGAAGTCGCCGTTGCGTTCTGCTTTATTCACTGATGCCTGCGCAGACATCTTGCTCACCGTTATTTCCAGCAAGTTGGGTGACCCGTATTTTATCAACCCGGTAATATCATACTTAAAACGATAGAAACCACCCTGGTGAACCGGCCCGGCCAGGTGACCGTTTATTTTTACTTCAGTGTCTGTCATGGAACCTTCAAACACAATGAACACGTGCTGCGGGCTCCGGTTCTTTATTACATTGAAGCGGTATTTGTACAAACCCTGCTCATCTGTTTTTACCTTGTCGTGTCCGTAACTGTAACCGCCAAAGCTTTGCTGCTCCCAGTTGGAAGGCACCGCAATTTTTGTCCATTTGCCACTGTTCATTCCCTTTGTGCAAAAAAAATCCCATTGCACGGTATGGTCTTTATCTGTACCGGACAGGTATTGCTGTATAGTTTGTTGTGCATTTACTGCGGAAAAGAGTCCTGGCAATAACAATAGCAGGGGCGCAATTTTTTTTATCATTGTTTAGATTGGATTGTACGTGCTGCCAGACAAGTTCCCGTTTTATTTATTTACACTGTACTTCACTTCAAACTGAAGTGCCTCAATGGCATTGGCAAGATACACCAATGCTGCATTCCAGTTGATGGCAATTTCATTGCTGGCATAAGCGCAGTCAATATCGGCATAAGCGGTTTCCGGCTCGGTAAAATCATAATGGCATTTGTCCTGCATACCCGGATTGGGCCCGCCAGCCAGCAAACCAGGCACCGGGTCTGCAATACCATCTGCCACTGAAGGCCGGTGGTGCGGATGCATGGTGGAGCGACTACCTGTTCCCGTTACAAAACAGTAACCCGTCGCATTGCGGCCCAGCACATAATCCAGGTTGCTCAAAGCCCCGTCAATGTATTTTCTGTCTTTGGAAATAAAATACGCATTGATGAGTGCAATGCCCTGGTTGGCCGCATTGGAATTGCTTCCCCAGTTAAAGTCTCTTTTTGTTCTGCCCATTACGGTCTGAAAAGCATTATCCTTTTGCGGTTGCAGGTAGCCGTCAGCAAACTGCAGCAGCTTTTCTTTTAACTGCTGAACACGGGGCAGCCATTCATCTGGCAAGGAGGCGGCATTGCGCAGCAGTGTGTAAAAGCCCAGCATCCGGACATTGCCCCAGTTGGGCAATTCCATCGCTTCGTTTATTTTATCAACCACCGCAGCACGAAATTGCTTTTCCTTTGTAGTGCTGTACAATTCGGCCGCTGCCCAAAACCATTCGTCTGCAAAATTGTGATCTCCATAGCCGCCAGTGGTTATTTTTGTCTCGTACAATTGGTTGATGGAATCCTGGTTATATGCGAGGTCGGGATTTTTTAAAGACCATTGCCATGCTTTTTTTGCAGCACGCAGGCAACTGTCTGAAAGGCCCGGTAATTGCTTCTCCATTTTTTTTACGATGCGGCTGCACTGCGCCATCACAGCGGCAAAATCCAATGTAGCCGCGGTACCCTTCTGCACCACATACCGTGGCAGTTTGGTTACACCCGGCATTACCATACCATCAAAAGAAGCATTGCTGCATTTATTGTAAACCCCACCGTCATAGGAATCCTGCATGGTCAGCATCCAGCGCAGGTTGTACAGGGCTTCGTTTAAAATATCGGGTACTGCATCTTTGCTTTCGGGTATATTGGTATTTAAGGTATCAAAATAAACAGGAAAATCTTCATAGGCAGATAAGAGTGTGCCTGCGGTGATACCCGAGTTAACGATGTATTTGTTATAATCACCGGCATCGTACCAGCCACCGGGCGTTGCAATTTCTGTACCTGCGGGCCTTTTCTCTGTTGCAGCGGAAGGATGTATAAAAACAATATTGTCCGGATGACCCGCAGACCTTGCCCATTTGCCTGCATAGCTTTTCTCAAGCGGCATGGAAGCCCGGATAAAATAAAAGCCTTTTAAAGATGAAACCGCCACTGCATAATTTACATGGTGGCTGATGACAAAGGAATAAGAAGCCGGCAATCCGGGAACAACGATTGTATAAGTGCCTGGTTGCTGAAACGAAGTAAAATCTGCCACCCTGGTTTTAATTGATGAATTGGCCGATGCCATGACAGCGCTGAGTGTGGCTTTAAACACAGTGTCTTTGCCGGTAGCAGCAACAAGGTAAAAATCACTGGCTGTAGTGGCGGTAGTAACGATAGCAATTTTGGGTGCCTGTGCATAAAACCCCAGCTGGTTTATCCGGATGGCATTCTCTGCGGACTGGGCATTGCCTGCTGCAAACGCAAACAAAAAACAGCCGGCAATCATTGCTTGTTTCATTGTAGTGATTTTTTAGAGTGTTACTTTACGGTAATCATGGTGGTGGCAGAAACCAGCCCTTCACTGCTTGCTTTCAGGGCAATGCTGCCTGGCTTTCCATTGGAGGCTATAACGGCAAGGCACATCCCATTAAATGCTTTCCGGTTACCGGCCCTGAAGGATTCCATGCTGGTTGGGCTGCCATTGTCAACCCCCGCAATTTTACCATTGCCAATAAGAGTAAACTTTACGAGGTTGCCTGCATCGGGTACCAGGTTGCCGTTCTTGTCTGTTATCTGTACGGTTACAAAAGACAATTCGTTGCCGGCAGCATGAATACTATTTTTATCGGCAGTTATAATAATTTTTGCAGGGGCACCCGCCGTGCTGATTGTTTTTTCGAGTACGGTTTTACCATTTTTTCTGGAAATCGCTTTTAAAGTTCCCGGCGTGTAAGCCACCCGCCACATGATGTGCAAGTCATCCCCGGTTTTCTTTTTTACCCCCAGTGATTTGCCGTTCAGGAACAGTTCTACTTCATCTGCATTGTTATAATACGCCCATACATCAACCATTTGCCCGGGCTTCCAGTTCCAGTGCGGAAAGATATGGAGTACGGGTTTGCTGGTAAACAATCCCTGGTAGAGATAGTAAACATCTTTTGGAAAGCCTGCCAAATCGATGATGCCAAAATATGAACTGCGAGCAGGCCACGGATAGGGCGTTGGTTCACCAAGGTAATCGAAGCCGGTCCAGATAAACATACCACTTGCAAAATTATATTTCAGCAATTCTTTCAGCGTTTCTTCGTGTGTTGAACCCCAGGGTGCCGAACAATTGTCGTAGGCAGAACAGGTAAGATCTGCATTGGCATCGGTAACGGGTTTGTCCCAGCGGCTGGGCCAGCGACGGATGCTGTCGGACGGCATATCGTAATGCCCGCGTGTCTGCAAGGCCGAAACCGTTTCTGTACCAATAAATTTCTGTCCGGGAAATTTCTGCGGAAAGTCCTTGAAGTCCTGGTGATGGTAATTAAACCCTACCAGGTCGAGTACACCTGACCGGTAGATGGCATTGTGGGGCTGCGGATCATTCAGTGCAGAAGTAATGGGCCGCGTCGCGTCAAGCGATTTGATAATGGAAGCCAGTTCGCGGGCAATGCTGATACCAGAAGAATCCTGGCCATCTTTTCCAGCCCATTGTTCCGGAATTTCGTTCCCAATGCTCCAGATTAAAACGGATGGGTGATTGCGATCCCTTAGCACCTGGTCTTCCAGGTCTTTTCTATGCCATTCATCCCAGTTAAGGTGGTAATCGTATTTGTTTTTAGGTTTCTTCCACATATCAAATGCCTCATCCATTACAATAAAACCCATCTTGTCGCACAGGTCCAGCAGTTCTGGTGCGGGCGGGTTGTGCGAAGTACGGATGCCATTGCAACCCATCGCCTTTAATATTTTTAATTGCCGCTCCAAAGCACTTGTATTGATGGCCGCGCCCAGGCAACCCAGGTCGTGGTGATCGCAAACGCCGATGATCTTAACCGGCTTTCCATTCAGCGAAAATCCATTTGCCGCATCAAAATTATAATACCGGATGCCAAACGTAGTTGTATAAGTATCGATGACTTTGCCACGTTGTTTTATTTGTGTAACGGCCTTGTATAAATGCGGGTGCTCTACAGACCACAGGTTTGGATTTGAAATCTTAAAATCCTGTTCAAGCGCATGTACACCAGCTGCGCTGAATGCAACAACTTCGCTGGCTGTTTTTTCCGGATGCTGCTGTTCATTATATACAGTTGTTACTACGGCAAGATTGGCTGCCATGTCTTTACTGTTCCGTATCACCGTTTTCAGGTGTACCGCCGCCGAATGATCATTAACGGCCGGCGTAGTAATACAGGTTCCCCAATGATCCACAAATACATCGCCGGATACCAGCAGCCATACATTGCGGTAGATGCCCGAACCACTGTACCAGCGCGAATTGGGTTGCTGGCTATTGTCAACTTTTACCGCAATTACATTGTGCTGGTTACCGGATTTTAAATACGGCGTCAGGTTGTACCTGAAAGAAATAAAACCATTGGGACGAACGCCCAATGAATGGCCGTTGATAAAGACCTCGCTGTTGCAATACACCCCGTCAAAGTCAATAAAAATATTTTTTCCATTTGTAGCAGCCGGCAATACAAATGTTTTGCGGTACCAGCCCATGCCACCCCGCAATGCAGCACCACCGGTACCAGTAGGGCTGGTTGAATCAAAGGGCAGTTCAATGCTCCAGTCGTGCGGCAGTTGAACACTGCGCCATGCTTCATCATTAAAATTTTCATTTGCAGCCTCTTTCTCATCGCCCAGCAGGAATTTCCAATTTTGATTGAAACTGCTGGCCGATTGCCCATTTGCCTGTGCGCCGAGACGCAAAGGCAATATTGCTGAAAAGAGGATTGCGGCGGCACTAATGAAACGGAAAAATTTCATACTGATAAAGTTTGCGGAGTTAAATCAATGGCAGGTGCGGAGCTGGATGAACCGTATAAATTTAGTCTACCTTTTATTAACCGGGCTTTTTTTCTGGCGGAATAAATACAGTGGCTCATTGTTCATGGCAACGATGATACAATTTGATCCGTTACCGGTATTTATTTCTCTGATATCCCTTGCTTCGCCTTTTACCCATAAGCCACTGCTGGCCGGTGCCAGGTATTTAAAATGCCCATGGCCATCGGCAAGTAACGTGGTTCCGTAACTGGCATCCAGTCTTCCGGTCTGTGGTTTCAGTCCATAAAAATTACCGGCAAGAAACAAGTCTGTTAGTCCATCGCCATTCAGATCAGTAGCAATGGCAGCAAATACCGGCGCCAGCTGCGCCATCAATGGCAGGGCTTGCATATCAAAATGCCCTTTGCCATCATTGATAAACACACAGGTTTGCGACTGGCGGGCAGTTAGTGTAACGGCATGCTGCAATTGTTCTGCTGTAAAAACCTCTTCAATGGTCTTCCCCGCATAATCATTAAAATGCAGGAATTTCTTTTTGAGCATGGGCAACTGGCTTTCCAGTTCGCCTTTCAAAAAATAAGGATACAGTTTGCCATCTGTTTTATAATAAGCAGGGATACATTCAGTCTGCCCGTTTTTATCAAAATCATCTACATACAATTTTGCAGGATGTTCTTTACCCGCTTTGATTCTTGTGTTCAACCCATTGTTACCCGCAATCAAATCAGGCTTACTATCTCCGTTCAGATCCGCTATGGTCAGGCAGTTCCACCAGCCCGATGAATTGGTAATCTCAGCTGTCTTCTGCAATTTTCCATCGCTGTATTTTAGTATGGTTACCGGCATCCAGTCGCCCACTACCACCAGTTCTTTTTGTCCATCACCGTCAATATCGGCCCACTGTGCATCCGTTACCATACCCAGGTTTAATAAGGCAGGTGCCTCGGCAGCAGTAACATCGGTAAACATTCCGTTTCCGTTATTGCGCAGTAAAAATGAACCTGGCACCAGACCATAACTGCCGGGTATATTCCTTGTACCAATAAAAATATCCTCTTTGCCGTCACCGTTGTAATCGCCGGGCCTGGCGCAGGACGCGTTTACGTATACGGCAGGCCATCCCAGAAGCGCCCTTGTAAAGTTACCCTTGCCATCGTTAAGGTATAAACGCGTTTGCAAACCGGGCGCCCCTTGCTTCAGCTGGTTGCCGCCTGCAGTTGCTACCAGGTCCATATCTCCGTCTCCATCGGCATCAAAGAACGCAGCGCTGGTATTTTCAAAGGATTTGTCGTCTATAAAAGCCCCTTCTGTTTTCTGAACGAAATGGCCGTTCTGTTGCTGAATAAATATTTTTGCGGTGTCGTCCATGGCACTGCCCATATAAAAATCCTGCAGTCCGTCATTGTTAAGGTCGGCCACGGCCAGTTTGGGGCCTTGTGTAGAAAGCATTTTGGGGATCAGCCTTTCTATGTCAAAATCTGAGTATTCATTTTCCTGGTGTCCGATTGCACCGGTAATGCCCGCAGTTGTAATGTTTTCAAAGAGTGGCGCCAGCGTATTTGCAATTAGCTTACCAGCAGTAACAGCATCCTTCTGGTAACAATGAAGGGTTGTATCTGCTTTTACATTTTTAAGCAGCTGCCTGTTGTTGTCAGGCCACCGTATTTCAATACTGTCGGCCGCCGTATTGCTGCCAAGCCCAGCATTTATTACCGGGTCAACGCTGCTTTCAAAACCACGGGTGGGCATTTGTTCAAATAATTGTTTATTGTCTTTGGTAAACACAGTCACTTTTGTACCATAGCCAAACGCATTGGTGCCGATACCATGCAGGTTTATTTTCAGGTAATGATGGTGCAGGTTCCCGGAAGCGTTGTTTCGGTATACAAATGCTTCCTGGTTTACATTATTAACCACCAGGTCCAGATCGCCGTCGCCATCCAGGTCTGCATAAGCGGCGCCGTTGCTGAAAGAAGGCTTGTTGAACCCCAGTGCGGCTGACTGGTTCTTAAACAAAAGATTTTTTTGGTTGATAAATCCATAATTAGTTTGTGGCACAGCGGGCATTTTTTTCAGTATGTCCAGCACATCCAACCGCCCTTCTTTTACCTGGCTCATCAGTTCCTTGCTGCCAACAAACTCAAGAAAGTCTTGGTCGGTCAAATCCCTGCTCAGCCCGTTGCATACATAAATATCTTTCCAGCCATCGTTGTCAAAATCAAAACACAGGGCACTCCAGCTCCAGCTGGTTGCATCGAGGCCCGATAGCTGCGCAATCTCGCTAAAAGTTCCATCCTGGTTATTCAGTTGCAGGCAATTGCCGGTAAACTGGTGGTGAAAGTCGAGTTTGTTACGGGCATTCTGCATGTCAAATTCATCAAACTTGAGGGTGGTCTTCAGCCGGTAATCGCTTTCTGGCAGCATTTCGGCAGTAAAAATATCGGGCCATCCGTCGTTGTTGATATCCGACATATCGCAACCCATGGAGCCATTGCTGATATGGCCCATTGCATCGTTGATGACTTCTTTAAAAGTTCCGTCGTGGTTATTGATGTACAGGTAATCCCTTTCAAAAAAATCGTTGCAAACATACATGTCGTCCCATCCGTCGTTGTTTACATCTCCCACCACTACACCGAGACCAAATCCAATTTCGCTGCCAAAAATATTGGCTGTTTCACTTACGTCTGTAAACTTGCCGCCATCGTTCCGGTAAAGGCGGTCGCCATTGTTGGGATCCCGCTGGTAACGCTGTTTGCTGTCGTACCCAAAACTTTCTATAGAGCGATGGCTGTTGTTGAGCACAAAGCAATCGAGATCGCCGTCCTTGTCGTAATCAAAAAATACTGCCTGGGTCGATTCGCCTTTGTCGTCCAGACCGTATTGATGGGCTTCTTCTTTAAAGCTGCCGTCTTTCTGGTTTATATACAGTTCGTTGGCCCTGTCGTCGTTTGCAATATTGCCGCTATTGCACACATAAATATCCAGCCAGCCATCGCCATTAATATCAACCATGGTTACACCGGTATGCCAGTGATGGCTGCTGGTTATGCCGGCTTTTTCTGTTGCATCTTCAAACTTAAAATTGCCTTTATTGATGTAAAGTTTATTGCCCTGCTGGTTGGCCGTAAAAAAAACATCCGGTTTGCCGTCATTGTTTACATCACCAATAGCTACCCCACCTCCATTGTAAAAATTGTGGTAATTAAAGATGTTCATCTCTTTGGTATCAGCCACGCGGTTGTTAAAGTCAATCCCGGTTGCAGTAGCCGGCAAGAGACTGAACAATACATCTTTTGAAGCTGCTTCCTGCTGCCCCGACTGGCAGGATAAAAAAAGTGTGGGTATAAAGGAAAAGAAGAGGCAGCGTACAATTCGTTGAAGCATAATGAGGCTTATTCTGACTGTGAACCGGTATGAAAAAATAGTGACAACCCGTTACAAAAACCCGGTTCGCAACAGCCGTATAAAGTTAAAAAAAAATTGGTGCAGGTTCGAAAATAAGCCTCCCCGCCGCGATATATTTCTTATTTTGCAAGGCTTAATCATTTAGTAGCTTTTATATGAAAAAACTGGCATTGTTAGTCCTGGTTGTAGTGGTACTGGGCATCGGATCTGTTTACTACTTTATTCCGGATACCCTTGTTGTTACCGCTCTTGCAAATGCAAACTGCGTCCCCGATGCAGCTTTCAGGAACATGTCTGACCAGGCAGGCTGGGCCAGGTGGTGGCCGGTTGCTGCCAGTGCCGGCACGGGCAATGCAGGAGACACGGTTTTCAGGGTAGGGAAATATAAATACAGCTTGTCAAAAAAACTTGCCAATAATTTTGAGATCCTGATTGCATCTGACAAGGACACATTGCGCAGTGAAATTAACCTGCTATCCCTCCCGCATGACTCCACCCTCATAAAATGGCATTTCAGTATTCCTGCAGGCAGCAATATCATTGGCCGCATCACGGCCTATTCGAAAGCAAGTTCACTAAAAAAAGAGTTGACTACCATCCTGAATAATTTACAGGCCTATCTCTCCAACTTCAGCAACCTATACGGATTTACACTGAAACAGGCTTCTATCAAAGACACTTTTCTTATCTCCACTAAATCCTTTTCGGCAAATTACCCAACCACTGAATTGGTTTACCAGCTGGCAGATAAATTAAAAAACTTCGGCAGCAGCAACGGCGCTATGGTTACGGGTGTTCCCATGCTGAACATAACAACCGTGAGCCCGTCAGGTTATTCGGTGATGGTGGCAATACATGTAAACCATGTTATACAAGGCAAAGACTCCGTTACAATGATAAAAATGGTGCCCGGCCAGTTTATTGTTACCGATGTTACCGGTGGTCCGCAAACCCTGGCATTGATACACCAGCAAATCCGCCACTATTTCCAGGATTACGGAAGAGTCACCATGGCAGTGCCTTTTGAATACCTGCTAACTGACAGGCAAAAAGAAAAAGATACCAGCAAATGGACAACCAGGATTTATTCGCCGGTATACTAACACCGCTTTTCTACGGCTTTTATTTATCACTGAATTGAATAACCATGGTGCTGTCGTTATTCCTTGCCAGCACAAATGCTTCCTTACCGGCAATATTAATTTTGCCAATATGCCGCACCTGTCCTTTAACCTGTAATCCATTCAGACACTGCACATCAAAAAGGCCATTGCCTTTATTTATCAGCAGTGTTCCAAAATCTGCATCATACCTCCCCATCTCAATATTGTTTTCATAGAAATTTCCGGCCATAAAAATATCTGGTAAATTATCATTATTGGCATTTACTACAACCGCATCCCGGTAAGAACTTAATTGCGCCTGCCAGGGGAGGGCCTTTATTTCAAAATTGAGGTTGCCTTTATTTACCAGCACCGCATTGGAAAAGTAATTGGCAGTAAACACATCAGACTCCTTCAATTTTTGGCTGGTAAAAAGTTCTTCAAGCGATGCTTTTGCAAAATCCTCCGCATATAAAAAACGTTTTTTTAAAACAGGTATTTGTTTTTCAAGTTCCGCTTTATTGGCAAAAGGGATTTCCTTTCCCTGCAGGAAATAGGTCAGCACCTGTTCTTTTTTTTCATTGTCATCAAAGTCGTTGTAATAAAGCCTTACCGGCTCTTTGTCTGATGCTTTTAACCGGCTGTTCAGCCCAAGGTTTCCTGCAATAAGGTCAATATTGCCATCATTATTGATATCAACCGGCAACACAAAATTCCACCATCCTTTTTTATCGGTAATTACTTTCTGCGTAAATACGCCATGCGTATTCAGAAATGCTGTTATACCGCCCCATTCTGTGCAAACAATCAAATCTTTGTCGCCATTTTTGTCAAGATCAAACCACAATGCCTGTGTAACCATGCCGATGTGCGACAGGGCTTTTGCGTATTTATTGGTAACATCTGTAAAATGACCTTTTCCATCATTTTGCAAAAGGCAGGATTTTGGCACCTGTCCATAGTTATACGGGATGGATCTGCCGCCAATAAATAAGTCGGGGTATCCATCACCGTTAAAATCATTGGGCACCACACAGGATGCGTTGATATACAGGGTATCAAAGGCATTCACCAGTTTGGTAAACTGCAGGTTGCCATTGTTGAGATAAACCCGTGGCAGCAGGTTGGGGTCAGTGCCATAGAATTCATTGCCACCGCTTGCTATCACCAGGTCGGTATTGCCATCATTGTTTACATCCAGGAAACAGGCACTTACATTTTCGTAAGTGCTGTCAATATCCAGTGCCGGCACTACTGCTTTCACAAATTTTCCGCCTTGCTGCTGAATAAAAAGCGCACTTTTTTCCCATTTGGATGAACCAATGTACAGGTCTTCCATTCCATCTTTGTTGATATCGCCAATTGCAAGCGCCGGCCCTTCTGTTGAGAGCATGTGCGGAATTAGGGGTTCCCGGTCAAACTCATGAAACGCGTTTTCTTTATGCAGGTAACCGAGCCCCGTAAGCCTGGTAATATCAGTAACCGGATTTGTATATACGGTTTTAAAAGCAGCCAGTTTTCCGTAGTTAAATAATGGCAAATCTTTTTTATATACAGGGCTGAGGTGATTTACACCAGGTTTTATTGCAAGTGGTTCAAAAGAATTGTCGGGCCAGATTAGAAATGCCGAATCAATTTTTGTATTGGCCAGGCCAATGTGCAGGGGTATTTCCATGCTCGACATAAAGCCCCTGACTGGATTTTTTTCATAGGTTCTTATGCCGCCATTGGCATAAAGGATCACTTTGGCACCTGTTGCATTTATATTGGCAGCAGGCCCCGTCAGCTTTATTTCAACAGAGGGTTTGTTTGAGCTGTCATTGCTTTTATTCTGGTAAAGCAATACGGGTTCATCAATATTGTTTACTGCAATATCCATGTCTCCGTCATTGTCAAAATCGGCATATACAGCACCGTTTGAATAAGTTGGCACATCCCCGCCGATGGCGTCGCCCATATCTTCAAACTTCATTTCGCCTGCGTTATGGAAAAAACGGTTGGGGATTTTTATTTGCGGAAATTTATCAATCAGGGACATGTCTTTTGCCCCCATGCCATTGGATCTTATTTTCTGCTGAACTTCACCGTTAGAAATAAAATTAATGTAGTCAATATCGTTCATCCGCTTGGGAATGCCGTTGGAAATAAACAGATCTTTGTTCCCGTCGTTGTCAAAATCTACCCATAAAGGTGCCCACGACCAGTCGGTTGCTGCCACGCCTGAGTAGAGACCCGTTTCGCTGAACATGCCGTTGCCGCGGTTAAACTGCAGGTTGTTGCGGGTATACTGGTAATTGTATCCAAAATCTATCTTGTGATAAAATACATCGTTCTCATCTTCACCCAGCGATCTTTTCAATATATACTTATCGGAAGGTAGCATGTCCATGGAGATGATCTCAGGGAAGCCGTCATTGTTTACATCTGCCGCATCCACTCCCATCGAAAACTGGCTGGTGTGCATGATGCGGCTGGTGAGTTCATCTTTAAAAGTACCGTTGTGCTGGTTGATGTAGAGATAATCGTTTTCATGAAAATCATTGCCTACATAAATATCCGGGTAGCCATCCATATTGATATCTGCAATTACTACCCCCAATCCATAACCGATAACTGATGAATGAATACCGGTTGCAGCAGTTACATCTGTAAAATGACCGCCGTCGTTGCGGTAGATGCGATCGCCTGAAAGGGGGTTGTAAGTTTTTAGCAACCCTTCTCTTATCCCAAATGTGCCGTTGTTGTGAATGGTGTGGTTGAGCAGGTACATATCCAGGTCTCCGTCATTGTCGTAATCAAAAAATGCGGCCTGCGTGCTGAAGCCGGAAAAGTCAAGGCCATATTCCTGCGATTTTTCCTGGTAAGAAGGAATGCCGTTTTTATCAATGCCGGTGCAGATAAGCAGCAGGTTATGACTTTTGGGGAGGCCGTCCATCTGGCCAACGCGGCAAATATAAATGTCCATCAGGCCATCGTTGTTGATGTCTGCTACGGATACGCCGGTAGACCAGCCACTGTCCTGGCGGATGCCTGTCTTGTCCGTAATTTCTTCAAACTGCAGCTTGCCGCGGTTTAAGAACATTTTATTCTTTCCCTGGTTGGCAGAAAAAAACAAATCAATCAGTCCGTCATTGTTGAAATCAGCCGCACCAACGCCGCCGCCATTGTAGAAATACATGTAGTTAAACAAGTTGAATTCCGGAGTGGCCGTAAGCTTATTGGTAAAATGAAGACCGGTTGCCTTATCATCCAGCACGTTAAACACGGCCTCCTTTTTGGACAAAGGATTACAGCCTGAAAAAACAATCAGCAGTAAAAAAATATCCGTAAAAAATAATCGTCGCTTTTTTGCCATGCTCATATTCATTTCCGGTTGTATGCCGCAGAAGGCATAT
>Ga0075024_100000353_pt1 | contig 16076 bp, 10 predicted proteins | sample Str013_2_FD_71389 | JGI IMG/M metagenome (GOLD analysis project Ga0075024, IMG submission 71389) | Freshwater sediment microbial communities in response to fracking from Pennsylvania, USA - Straight Creek_MetaG_SC_2013 | ecosystem: Environmental > Aquatic > Freshwater > Creek > Sediment... | reverse complement strand
CTGTATTATATCCCCAGGAAAAATAAAACTCATGATTTCTCGTAGTTTTATTTTTCTGCGCAAGTGTACACATAGGCAACAATACCATCAGCGCCATGTAGATTTTTATATTGCCGTTTACATGCTTCATATTGTTGCAGAGATTATTATTGATATTTTCATTGTTGGTTACAGATAATGGTGATAAAAAAATTGACTGTAAAATTACAGATAAAAATTATCGGAACATATACAATGTCATTCATCATATTCGAGTACCGGGCGAAGCCATTTTTGCATTTCTTCCATTGTCATTCCCTTGCGCCGGGCATAATCCAGCACCTGGTCCTTTTCAATTTTACCGACACCAAAATATTTACTTTCAGGATTGGCAAAATACCAACCGGAAACAGATGAGGCCGGATGCATGGCCAGTGATTCTGTAAGCGTGATGCCGGTCGTTGCCTCGCCTCCCAATAAATTGAATAGCTTATATTTCTCCGTATGATCGGGGCAGGCAGGATAACCTGGCGCAGGACGGATGCCTGAATATTTTTCGCTGATCAGGTCCTCATTGGTAAGAGATTCATTGCTCGCATAACCCCAATATTCCATGCGTACTTTTTTATGGAGCAATTCCGTAAATGCTTCTGCCAGCCGATCGGCAAGCGCCTGCAATATGATTTTATTATAATCATCATTATCATCCACAAACGCTTTTATATGCGACTCTATTCCCAGCATGGTAACGGAGAATGCGCCGATAAAATCCTGCTTTCCTGTTTCCTGTGGTGCAATGAAATCTGCTAAAGAAATATTTGGCTGACCCGGAGCTTTTTTTATTTGCTGGCGGAGAAATTCCAACCTGATATTGGATGAGGGAAGTTTGACCTCGACTGTATCGGGCGCCACTGTGGATGCCGGCCAGCAACCGATAACGCCCCTGGCGGTGAGCCATTTTTGATTAATGATTTTTTTGAGCAGGATTTGTGCGTCTTCATACAGCTTAGTTGCCGCGGCTCCGATTTTTTCATCGCTTAGCAACTGTGGGAATTTGCCATGCATTTCCCAGGCTATGAAGAAAGGCTGCCAGTCAATGTATGCTGCAATTTCCTGTAATGGATAACTATCAAAAATTTTTGTTCCGGTAAAACTGGGCCTAACAGGAATGAAATTGCTCCAGTTGATACTTAATTTATTTTTTTGCGCCTGCCCGAATGAAAGATATTGTTTGGTAGTTTTTTTATTGGCAAAATCTTCTTTCAATTTCGCATATTCAGAACTGATAGTTTTTAACAAACCCGGTTTTTGTTCTTTGCTTAACAGGGAGCCGACAACAGTTACACTGCGTGAAGCATCGAGTACATGCACTACACCATGTTCGTATTCAGGGGCGATTCTCACCGCCGTGTGCATGCGCGATGTAGTGGCTCCGCCGATCAGCAATGGGACGTTAAAATTCAACCTTTTCATTTCCCTGGCCACATGGACCATTTCATCCAGTGAGGGAGTAATCAATCCGCTCAGGCCAATGATGTCCACATCTTCTTTTTTAGCCGCATCGAATATTTTATCCGCAGGGACCATTACTCCCAGGTCAATAATATCATAGCCATTGCAACCCAATACCACGCCAACAATATTTTTTCCGATATCATGCACATCACCTTTTACAGTGGCCAATAATATCCTGGGAACTCTTTTACCTTCTTTCTCACCCTCTTTGAGCGGGAATTTGATGAGGTTTTGCTTTTTTTCTTCTTCTATATAAGGTGTTAATACGGCCACGGATTTTTTCATTACCCTGGCACTTTTCACCACTTGTGGCAGAAACATTTTACCACTGCCGAAAAGATCGCCCACTATGTTCATGCCTGCCATCAACGGGCCTTCTATTACGTCTAATGGTTTAGGATATTTCAGCCTTGCTTCCTCGGTATCTTCATCAATATGTTCAGTGACGCCATTGATGAGCGCGTGCTTGAGGCGTTCTTCTACGGAAGCGCTTCTCCAGGCTGCATCCTTTTTTTCTTCTTTGTCTTTGCCTTTAAAAGTTTCAGCAAAAACAATCAGCTTTTCAGTGGATTCATTATTGTCATTGTTTTTATTCAGGATCACATCCTCACACAATTCTCTCAGCGCAGGTTCAATTTCATCATATACTACGAGCTGGCCCGCATTTACTATACCCATATCCATTCCTGCTCTAATGGCATGGTATAGAAATACGCTGTGCATCGCTTCCCTGACCGGTTCATTCCCGCGAAAAGAAAATGACAGATTACTTACTCCGCCGCTGATTTTGACCAGTGGATATTTTTGTTTGATAGTACGTGTAGCTTCAATAAAATCGACAGCATAATTATTATGCTCTTCAAGTCCGGTAGCAATCGCAAAAATATTCAGGTCGAAAATAATATCCTGCGGATCGAACCCTACCTGGTTGGTTAATATTTTATAGGCCCTTTCTGAAATGGACACTTTTCTATCCATGGTATCTGCTTGCCCTTTTTCATCGAAGGCCATTACAATTACAGCGGCACCATAACTTCTGCAAATAATTGCCTGTTCAATAAATTTTTCAACTCCCTCTTTCATTGAAATCGAATTCACTATACATTTTCCCTGCACGCATTTCAATCCTGCCTCAATAATATTGAATTTGGAAGAATCAATCATGATAGGAATCTTCGCGATATCCGGTTCACTCTGGATAAGATTAAGAAACGTGGTCATCGCTTTCTCGCCATCCAATAAAGCATCATCCATATTTACATCAAGTATCTGCGCACCATTTTCCACTTGTTGTCTTGCCACACTCAGTGCTTCTTCGTATTTGTTGTCTTTGATGAGACGGGCGAATTTCTTGGAACCGGTGATATTGGTTCGCTCACCCACATTCACAAAATTGGTTTCCGGCCGCACAACCAGCGGCTCCAATCCGGCCAGGCGCAGATAAGGTTTTATGATTATGTTTTCTTTCATTGGTTTTTGGAAGTTAATCCAATAATTTACCCGTTTTCTTTTTTATAATTTTGACATCTATGCATTCATTGGAAAAAAATTATTCTTGCGCCAGCGTTGAGTCAATCGTGAGACGATAAACGTGAGATACTCGCGTTTATCGTCTCACGATTGACTCAACAAACACTATTTTGAATCATGCCAATCATCAATATCACACCATTTCTTCCAATACGGGAAGTGGCCTCGGTTCATATTTTTTTACCTGTGCAGCAATATGCGAAATATGATCGGGCGTGGTACCACAGCATCCTCCCACAATATTCACAAACCCTTCCTTCGCCCAGTCTTCCAGGAAATGAGCCGTTTGCTCAGGCTGCTCATCATATTCGCCCATGGTATTGGGCAGACCGGCATTGGGGTATGCTGAAGTATAACAGGTTGCTATATGCGATAACTCCTCAATATGAGACCTCATTTCTGCGGCCCCTAATGCGCAATTCAGCCCGATGCTCAAAGGTTTTGCATGCATCACGGAAGTATAGAAAGCTTCCAGCGTTTGACCGCTTAATGTACGTCCGCTTGCGTCTGTGATGGTTCCACTGATCATGATTGGCAACTCAGGTTGTTTCGTATCCCTGAAATATTTTTTAATAGCATAAATAGCTGCCTTTGCGTTGAGGGTATCAAAAATGGTTTCAATCAGCAATGTATCCACTCCTCCTTCAACAAGCGCTTTTACTTGCTCATAATAGGCCGATGCCACATCATCGAAACTAACTGCGCGGAACCCGGGGTTATTAACATCCGGCGAAAGAGAAAGGGTTTTATTCATCGGGCCGAGGGCGCCGGCAACAAAAGCGCTTTCCCTGTTTTTATTGGCAGGGGAACTGAGAAATTCATCCACAGCCTGCCTGGCAATTTTTGCAGCCGCAGCATTTATTTCAAACGCCAAGGACTCCATCTGATAATCGGCCAGGGAAATTCGTTGTGCATTGAAAGTGTTGGTTTCAATGATGTCGGCGCCTGCTTCGAGGTATTGTTTATGGATTTCTTTGATGATCTGCGGTTGCGTAAGGCATAACAAGTCATTGTTGCCCTTGATATCAGAAGGCCAGTCTTTGAAGCGATCGCCGCGATAGTCTTCTTCGGTTAACCGGTGCCGTTGAATCATGGTGCCCATAGCGCCATCAATGACGAGGATACGTTTTTCGAGTTCTTTTTTGATGTTGTTCATATTCAATTTTTTTACAGCAGTTCGGTGCATGGCAGCAATGAGTGTTACTTTGGCCCGTGAAGTAGTGCGCAGTGGCTTTAAAATAATTGAACTCTAAACGTTTGGGGAAGATAAAAATCAGGAAGGCTTCCTTGGCGTTTATTAGTTCAGTTGATTCTCGACTGCGCTTGAACTGATGGTTCGACTTCGCTCACCATCTCTTTCACTCACCACTTGCTCTGTTCACCATCTCTTCTTTGCTCAACGCAGGTTCACGGCACCGCCACAGGCTGAACAATAAACAAATCCACCTGTTGCGATTGCAAATTTAAAACATATACTGATAAGATCAAAACGCTATTGGGGCCCGCTTGTTCTTAGGCTGCGCTCATTCTTTGACTTCGCTCACTCTTCGGCTTCGCTTATTCTTCGACTGCGCTCAGAATTAACGGTTGGATACATAGTTTTCTACAGGCAGTCGGTTGGTAATGGACCGGGCCAATGTCATTTCATCTGCATATTCCAGTTCGCCGCCGAAAGCGATTCCCCGGGAAATGGTTGTAACCTTGATATTGAATGGTTGCAACTTTTTTTGGATATAATAAATAGTGGTATCCCCCTGTATATTGGGATTCAGTGCAAATATTACTTCCTGTATATGCTCTTTCTGCGCCCTGTTGACCAGGGAATCAATATTGAGTTGATCGGGGCCAATACCATCCAGCGGGGAAATGATACCCCCCAGTACATGATATGTTCCATTGTATTGCTGGGTACTTTCAATGGCAATAACATCCCTGATATTTTCCACTACGCAGATGAATTCCTGTTTTCGCATTGAATTGGCGCAGATGGAACAAATATCAACATCAGCAACATTGAAGCAGCGCTGACAGAACTTAATTTCCTTACGCATCTTGCTTATGACTTCACCAAAGCTCTGTACAATTGATGCATCCTGTTTGAGCAGATGCAGCACCAATCGCAATGCCGTTTTCTTCCCAATACCGGGAAGTTTGGCAAATTCGTTGACTGCATTTTCCAATAAGGCTGAGGAGAATTGCATGGAGCAAAGTTAAGGAATAAGGGCAAAAAGGTTTGGGGAATGAGGTAGGGGTGTAAGGTATGGCTGCATGTGAAAGCGATACGGTACACCGTATGCCTTATACCCACACCCTATAAAACAATATCCGTCTCATTATCCCAATTCGATTTTACGGTTAGTTTTTGCCTGATGGGTTTAACTTTCTCAGGTTGCTTGTGCTTATTAAAAAATTCACCAGGATCCCATACACCGTTCTTATTGTCGTCATAGAGGATGCGCAATTCATAGTCCCCTGGCACAAAAAGTTTCTTGAAATATATATTGGATGAGCCAAAAATATAAGCCTCTTTCACTGCATCACTCTGCACAAATTGCAGTACGGGATTTTTTTTTAGATCCAAATTGATAAAACGAAGGCGAACGGAACCATAATCGGATTCTTTTTTTGTCTTGAAAGAAATGGTATCCGTTTTCAATAATTTGCCACCCAGGGTATCTTCCGCAAATTCTTTGCTGGCAATGATATGGTATTTGGTATCCATTACCCAGTTATAAAAAATGGTAATTTTTTTTCTGTTAGAATCTTCTGCATAGTAGAATTGCGTGATATCCTTGAAATTTTCATCTGTGAAACGGACTTTGGAAGAATCAAAGAATTTCAAAGGGGTTTGAAACTGCATTTCCAGGGTACTCAATAAATCGAGCTGGCCGCTGGGCAGGTTAAGCTGCACGATCAGTCGCTTTTCCTTTTCTGTTTTTTTTGCTGCTCCGGTTTTGGAAATTGTTTTCTTTGTGATTCTTGCACCGGCTGTGTCTTCGTAAGCGTACAATGTAATGGGAGTATTATTTTGTTGTATAACGACAGGTGAATCAGCAAAAGCGAACGATTGTGTTTTAGTCAAGTATTTTTTCTGACCACTTTCATCTTTAAGAGCATATATGACATAAGTGCCTGGCTGGATGTGGCGGAAAACAAAATTTCCCCCGGTATCGAGATTGGTAAAATACCTGGGCCTGTCTTTGGCCACTGCCGAATCATCGGTTTTGGTATGCAGTATAACAATTAGTGTGCTGTCGATTTTACCTGTAGCGGCAAGAATTACCTTGCCGGAGAATTGCATTGAATCAATGTACGGTCCTGTAGTAAAAACATACGTAAAATTTTTAAAGACATTTCCTTCGTTTATATCGCGGATCGCTCTTCCGAAATTTAAGGAATAGGTCGTATTTGGCTCTAAAGTATCTCGCAGTTTTACAGTAATTGTTTTCAGGTTCGATGTTATTCTCGGATCTGATTTGGGAACAGGGGATACAATAAGATTTTTATTAATTTCATTCAGCTCAATGTATTCATTAAAATTAAAAGTGATGATTTTGCCCCTGAAATGCAGATTATAATTATCCGGCATGGATTTTACAAGCACAGGCGGCAGGGTATCACGCAATCCTCCAGTTGGGGGAATTATATTGGCGCAGCCGGTCAGCAATGGGGTTTTTATTATTACCAGGATAACAAGAAAAAAATATATTAAACGGTTCATTGGACTTCTGATTTATTCTGATTACTACTGATTAAGCGTTCAATATTTTTTGGGGATAATTCATTAACAAAAAAATCAGTAATAGTCATACTCGCTTAACCTACAAACTTAAGCTGTTTAGAGGAATGATTAAATAGAAGAATCATAATAATCTACTAAACTTCTGATTGAAATGATTTGTTCTGATTACGCGTTCAATATTTCTTAGAGAGGAATTCATTATTAAAACAATCAGAACAAATCATTTCAATCAGAAGTTTCTGCATCATGCAGCTCCACCACCAAATTATTAGTCTTAACAAAATTACACCAATGGCAATTTTCTTTACCGCAGCCAACATAAAACTCGTGCCGATGAATCTTTTGCCAGGTGTCTGTTATTTGATGCGTTACTGTAGTAATATCTTCAGGGCGAATAATCAGTTTTTCCTTCCTGTAATTTTTCCTGTTATCGGGTTCAATAAAATCGAATTCTGAACTTATGACCTGCCAGCCCCGTGATTCATAATGATCCAATAGTATCTTATAGAAAACGGCCTGGCGCCAATAATCACCACCATTTGGATCTTTGTCATTCGGAGACAAAAGTTTGGATTTCGCTTTGTCCGGATCGCCGGTTTTGTAGTCTACGACATTGACGAGTTTTCCATCGAATTCCAGTTTATCCATTTTCCCCTTAAGCGGTACATTATTCACTACTACATGACGAATATTTCGTTCTATGGCTACTATCTTGTTCCAATTGTTAATATACTTATTATGGTAATCGGGTAAAACAATATGACCATATTCCATCCTCCTTTCAAATTGTTCCCTGGTAAAACTTTCACGATGACGGTGCATATATACATCAAAATAGGAAACAAAAACCTGTTGATCGGGGAATTGCTGCTGCGTTGATGACTGCATGGTTCTGAACAATTGTTCCAATGCATAATGCACCGCCGATCCAAATTCCGTTGATTCATTTTTGGGAGCAGGTATCCGAAGCAGATTTTTGAAATAAAATTCCAGCGGGCACCTCAGATAGTTATTAAGCGCTGTTACATTCATCACGAATGTATCGAGCAGGCGACTGACAAACTGTTCTTCAATTTTTTCTATTTCGGGCGATTGTTCTCCTTCTAATTGTAACAATTGGAATTCGGCCAACTGATCGGGGGCTATAAATACTTTTTCTACTTGTAATGCATGCACTTCCTGTATCTCGGCAATAAACATAGAGGGCTCTATTTCCTTCCCATCATTTTTAAACCGGCTATATGAAATGAAAAGATATTTTTCCGTTCTTGTCAGGGCCACATAGAACAATCTTCTTAGTTCTTCTTCTTCCAGTTGTTTGGGCTGGGAAGAGAAAATATTGTCAGGGAATTTATATCCGGTATATGGTGCACGTTTTTTTTCCCAGAAATGAGCATTGCAGCCCGCAAAGAATACATACTCGAATTCCAATCCTTTTGAGCCATGTACGGTAAGCAGGTTCACTGTTTCCGTACTGCCTGTTACTTGTACAAGGGGCAATGGTATTCCCTCTTTTTCCATCAGATCAATTAAATTCACCAGGTGTTGTAGAGTAAGAGCAGGATTTCGGTGTGTTTCTTCTTTAATAAAATCAAATAATCCTGTAAGCACTTGTAGTTGCCATATCTTTTCTTCATGTTGCATAACAAGATTCAAGACCCCGGCTTTCCGGATGATATGTTCAACCAATGTTTGCAATGTAACATTGGAAACAGCACTGATCAATTCCTCAATAATGGTTCCGGCTTTTTTAAGATTTGAATGAATGCCTTGAGAAAAAAGATCCCTCGGGGGCTCATTGCTTTTTTCGTGCAATAATCTTCTTAAAGAAATTTTATTTTCGGTGAATTGCCTGTTTGCCACTTCAATGGTAAGCTTGGCAATATCGATGGCAGGTATATGAAACCAATCGAAATGAAGGATCTCAAATAATAATTCATCCCCGCTGTATGGGATTTCATGCTCTGAAGCCAGGTAGCGGATAATCAATATAATTTTTTTTGCCAATGAAATTTCCAGGATATTCAAACTTCTTTTACTGAAAAAAGAAATTTTTTTCAGCTTGAAATATTGTATCAGCTCCTCACCATATTTATTTTCTTTATAGATCACGCCAATCTTTCCCGGCTCAACGCCCTGGAGTATTAATTTTTCTACCTGCAGGGTGATGTCTGTCATTTCCTGCCGCTGGGTTTCATATTCTCTGATGATGGGCAGATGGGTTAACTGATTGATATTTGTGTTAGAAGCAATCAGCTCTTTGCTTAATCCTTCTATTTTTTTTGTCAATCGTTCATTATTCCTGCTGATCAGTGTTTTGGAAATGTTGAGGATAGGTTGTGTAGAGCGATAATTATGTGTGAGCACGACTGTGAGTAAATCCTTTTGATAATCCTTTTTAAAATCCAGCATATTCGTCACGTTAGCGCCCTGGAAACGATAAATGCTCTGGTCATCATCGCCCACAACAAATACATTGGGCCTGTCCCAATAATTGATGAGTAACTGCACCAGCCGGTTTTGTGTGCCGCTGGTATCCTGAAATTCATCTACAAGAATATATAAGAATTTTTCCTGGTAGCGTCGGAGCAAAGATTCATTTTCTTCGAAGCTTGCAATGACCCAGTTGATCATATCGTCGAAATCATACCGGTTGCGATTGCGCATCATCTGTTGAAAATGGGCGAACTCATTCACAGCGGCGCGTAGTTTTTCCATTCTTTCTTTTTCTTCAGTGATCTTGTCCAACTTTTTATCGCCTGCTTTGAATTTTCCGTATGCTCTTTTATATATGAATTCATCACGCGTTTCGATATCTGCTAAATAAGTATCTATTTTTTGGTTTACGAATGCAGGTGTCCATCCCTCCCGCTTCATGGTACTGAAAAGCGATTTCAGGTTATTGGTTTCGAAATACACATCGCCACGGTAGCGTTTTAGCGGATGATTTTTGGGGAATGAATCAATCAGCTCTTTTAAAAGCGCGATCCTTTCCAATTCTGACACCGCATCCAATGCTGTTTTATCAAAGAGGAAAAGGTTTTCCTGGATGATATCGTTGCAAAAAGCATGGAACGTGGAGATAGTTACTTTATATGCATCGGGACCTATAAAACCTGTTAATCGCCTGCGCATGGCCAAAGCGCCTGCATCGGTATAGGTAAGGCATAATATGTTTTCGGGCCTGGTATCGGTATCGAGCAGGATTTTTCCGATACGGGCGCTTAAAATTTGTGTCTTACCGGTGCCCGGGCCGGCGATCACCATAACCGGGCCATCAATTGTATCGACGGCCTTCTTTTGCTGATCATTCAGGCTATTGTACAGTTCATTAAAAATATCTTTTTGATTCATGAAATACCTGTTCAGAAAGTAAAGGTAAAGGTAAAGGATGAGGTGTTGTATACGGATAGGTTGAGGTTGAGATTTTGGGTTTAAGTCTTGACCCAAACCTTGGCCTTTTATAAAAGTTATTCAGAATGTGGAAACTTTCTTATTTCCGGAATATTATTCCAGGCTTTTTATCGTTATATAGCGGTATAATCCGAATTATGAAGATCCAATTATGAAGAACCACCAATCCTTTAAAATATTTATTGTAGAAGATGATGTATGGTATGGCTCAATGCTGGAGCATTACCTGGCACTGAACCCGGAATATGAAGTTAAACGTTTTGAAGCCCCTGGTGATTTTTTTGCACATCTACACGAAACTCCTGACGTGGTTACACTGGACTATTCCCTTCCCGATTGTGATGGTGCTGAAGTATTGAAAAAAATAAAAGAACATAATCCTGATATACGTGTCGTAATTATTTCCGGACAGGAAGATGTGGCAACAGCCATCAACCTGTTAAAGAACGGTGCATTTGATTATATTGTAAAAGATGACGATACTAAGGACAGGCTCTGGAACAGCATTCTGCATCTGCGGGAAATAAGAAACCTGAAAGAAGAAGTAGAAAGCCTGAAAACACAGGTAGGACGCAAATACGATTTTTCGCAAATGATCATTGGTAAAAGTGAAGCCATTGAAAAAGTATTTGCTTTAATCGAAAAAGCATCCAGAACAAATATTACAGTATCTATTACCGGCGAAACAGGTTCGGGTAAGGAAATGGTGGCCAAAGCCATTCATTATAATTCGGATCGGCATAAACAGCCATTCATAACTGTCAATGTAGCTGCTATCCCGCGGGACTTAATAGAAAGCGAGTTATTTGGCCACGAAAAAGGATCTTTTACAGGCGCCGTAACCCGCCGTATCGGGAAATTTGAAGAAGCTGATAAAGGCACTTTGTTTTTGGATGAGATAGGTGAATTGGATATCAACCTTCAGGCAAAATTGCTGAGAGTGCTGCAGGAGAGAGAGATTACACGTGTCGGCAGCAATACGGTAACGGCCATCAATGTGCGCATCATCGTTGCTACGCATAAAAACCTGATGGAAGAAGTAAAGAACAAAAATTTCAGGGAGGACCTTTATTACCGGTTGATCGGTTTGCCCATTTTGCTGCCTCCATTGAGAGACAGGGGCAATGATATTATTATTCTTGCAAAGAATTTTATAGACGCTTTTTCCAGGGAGAACAAAATGCCCAGGAAAACACTTACATCCGAGGCACAACAAAAATTGCTAACATATACCTTCCCGGGAAACGTACGGGAATTGAAATCTATTATGGAACTGTCTGTTGTAATGAGTGATAGTGAGAATATCTTACCCGAGCACATTACGCTGAATGCGACAACCAGTATCAACGACCTGTTGAATAAGGAAACTACTTTGCAAGAGTTCGAAAACCAGATCATCCAACACTACCTGGATAAATATAATAAAGATGTTTTGCTGGTTGCTAAAAAATTAGATATTGGTAAATCTACCATTTACAGGATGATCCAGAACGGCGAATTAAAAAACAAATAAATATTCAAGCGGTCGGCTTTTACATGCAAAATCGGTTAGGTACTTGCCTATATCCGCAAAACTATTATGCAGGGATCTACAAGTGATACCAAAAGACTTGATGCCAAAAAAATTTTGGTTGCAGAAGATGTGGAGTTGAATCAGCATCTTGCCAGGCATATCCTCGAATCCCGCGGGGCCTCCGTTTCCATTGCAAATAACGGTCATGAAGCGTTGCAACTGGCAAAAGAAAATTTCTTCGATTGTATTTTAATGGATGTGCAAATGCCGGAAATGGATGGCATCAAAGCTACACAATGCATCAGGCAATTGACTGATCCTGTTAAATCGTCTGTGCCAATCATCGCGTTGACGGCAAATGTGCACCGGGATGATATATTGAAATACCGTGCTGCGGGCATGAATGATTATCTAGCCAAACCATTCGACGAATCGGGTTTGATGCTGGTTATTTTGAGAAACGAAGTGTATGCTGGCAACGGAAAAAATCACCAGGAACAAAATGAAACGACAGCCATTCCTGCTGCAGATTTGCCATTATACGATCTGTCCATGATTCAATCAATGGCGGGAGGAGATGAAGGGTTCCTGAAAAAAATGATCAAACTTTTTATCGAAACAGTTCCCCAGAATGTAAAGGAGTTGAGAGCGGGGGTGGATGTCGAAAATTGGGAGCAGGCTTCTAAAATGGCACATAAATTAAAATCAACCGTGGATTCCATGGGCATCAAATCCATCAGAGATGATATACGCCTGGTGGAATCGAATGCCAAACAGCAAGAAAACCTAGAAGAAATCTCTTCTCTTGTACAAAAAATAGAATCGGTTATACATGACTGTATTGAACAGTTGAAAACACAAATCGTATAGCACGAAGTACACGAATCGATTTTCATTTAGAAAAGAGAATAGATATTTGTTTATGCACCATCTTTATAAGAATTCGTATAATTCGTGCCTTACAATTCATCTAATTCGTGGTAAAGATTCATTCCCACAGTTATCCCCAGATTCCCAAAAATGGAAAACAGAATTTATGTATAGGTTTATAAATAATTATAAATCAATTATTTAACCAGGTATTTTTTTCGGCATCATTTTCAGGATATAATTTGCTTAAATGCAAGGAATTATGAAATCGTCGCCACAGCCGAAGATTTTTATTGTTGAAGACAATCTTCTTTATCAGCAACTGATCGCCAAAGAAATGGAATCAATATCGGGGGATATCAGTTTTTATACCCGTGGCGAAAATTGTGTGGACAATCTGCACAAACATCCTTCAATCATCATACTTGATTATAACCTGGAAGGAGATATGAATGGCCTGGATACATTGCATGAAATAAGAAAATTTGATGCATCGATCTGCGTCATACTTTTTTCGAACCAGAAAGACCTCAACACCAATGAGAACAGGCGACAGTATGGTTCTTTTGATTTTGTGGAGAAAAAAGAACAATCATTCTGTTTGCTGAAGAAAATGGTGAAAACAACAGTTTCGATGGATTCGTGGATGTTGTAAAAGCCTGTATGATCTTAACCCCTTACTGTAATAGAAATCCCTCAATCTTTTCTATCCCGGAATCCGTGATATGTATTTTTCAACCTGCTTGATCTGGTCAACGATCTGTGGCGTGGTGGGCTTAAATGCCTTCGCTTTGCGGAAGAAATCTTTTGCTGCGCGGAATTCTCTTTTTGTCATCATGATAGAACATAGCTGGAGGTAGGCGGCGGCCTGGTTTTCTTTATCGGGCAATCCTTTGCGGATTGCCTGGCGGATATAACTCTCCGCTTGTCGCAGGTCATTTTTTTGCATGCAGAGCATTCCCATTTGCAGCAGGCTGGCACCCTCGGCTTCCTTCATCGGCATACCCAGGTCGAGTCCTTTTTTCATATTTTTTTCGGCACCTTCAAAGTCCTGCTTCATCATCGCCAGGTTGCCTTTTAAAGTAAAATATACCGAGCGGATGGGTTTATAAAGTAATCCGGGAAACTTTATGGTGGATAATACTTTCTCAGCTCCCTCTACGTCTCCTTTTTCCATGAATTCCTGTATCAACCGTAAGGGACCAAAAAAGAAATGTCCGAAGATCAATACCACGCCGATTAAATAAGGAAGGAATGCCGGCCAGAAACCGCTATAGATATTTGTGACAATGCCAAGGGCAATCAGCACCACGGCGATATGCAACCTGTATTTGATAACAATATTGTAAAACTTCATATTTTTTATTAGGAGGGCAAAGATAGCACTTTGTAGCTAGAGGTTGGTGGCGAATCGTGAGGTGTCAAACGTAAATAATACTTCATATCTGAAGCTTCACATTTTAGAATCCATCATTATTCACTTCGATCCAGTATCCATCGGGGTCCTGGAAATATATCTGGTCCACTTTATCCGGCCTTGTGATCGTTTTTTTGGGATCGCCGACCCAGTTGCCGTATTTAACATCCATGGCATCGAGATGCTTCATAAAAGCGGGCAGGTCGGGAACTGAAAAGGCGAGATGGATATTGATATCATGTGAAATCGTTTCCTTGGCGCCGCCGACAACGTGCAACTGATCATGGTCGCCGATTTTAAACCATATATGCCTGTTATCATGAAAGGGTTCGGAGATTTTGGTAAGCAGTAATACATGTTCATAAAAATCACCGCTTTTTTCGAGGTTTACCACATAAATCGTAGTATGATTGAAATGAGGTTTTTGCTGGGCAAATACAGATATGCCTGGTAAAAACATTGTGGATATGATAAAAAATATCAGCAGTACGGAGAAATATTTTTTCATATAAAAAATTTAATCTCAAGATAAGAAGAATCCATGCATGGAAGAAAGTCTTATTTTTGCGGTCCTGGCTGATTTGGCGTTTAGCTTATAGCATTAAACGTTCAGCTACAGGCTGGTCCCGTAGTTCAATGGATAGAATAGAAGTTTCCTAAACTTTTGATACAGGTTCGATTCCTGTCGGGACTACTGATGCCTCGTTTTGGAGCGATAAGTAACGAAAGTGTTTGCTTATCTCTCTTTCTTTCCCGAAAATGCTTCTTAATTCGTTCAAAAAGTAAGGTTTGTGGCGTATGTTACAGAACCTCTCCAGTGCTACATCTCGCAAAAAGCTAACTTTAGGATGAAGTTTTTATAGCGATTGAATTGAGAAAATAGTTTTTTAAATACAATATCAACAAGGCAAATGATAAGAAATCTTTACACGGTCGCCTGGCGAAGAATTTTAAAGAATAAGTTATTTTCCTTTTTAAATATCCTGGGTCTTGCAATTGGGCTTGCTACCTGTTTTTTTATCTTTCAATATATCCACTTCGAAAGAAGCTATGAACAGTATAACAAGAATGCAGAAAATGTTTATCGCATACCTCTTGAATTTTATGAAAGCAATGGTATTGACAATTTCAAGGCAACGAACCATCCTGCCGCCGGGCCTGCTATGAAAGCAAATTTTCCGGAAGTAGTAGCCTTTGCCCGTTTAATTCCAACAAAAGTAATGTTAGGCACTTCTGCTATTTCAAGAATTGACAATAGTGTTGCCGGTGTTGCCTTTAATGAAAAGAGAATCTTTCTTGCTGACGCTGCTGTATTCAAAATATTTCCCATCAGATTTATTTATGGCAATGACTCAACCGCGTTAAAGCAAATGAGGTCAATTGTGCTATCTGAGTCTAAAGCCAAAAAATACTTTGGTACGAAAAATCCGATGGGTGAATCGATGTTTTTAAATGCAGGTTTTCCACTCACAGTTACCGGAGTGTTCAAAGATATTCCTGAAAATTCCCATCTTAAGTTCGATATGTTGATTTCTTTTCCTGACGAAAAGTATCATGCTGATAACTGGGGTTGGCCGGAATTTTATACCTATTTGATGCTGGCTCCCGGCACGGATCCGCAGAAGCTAGAAGCCAAATTTCCCGCATTTGTAAATCGTTACTTAGGTTCTGAAATGAAGCAAAGCAATTTCAGGTACCGCTTCCATCTGCAGCCGATAAAGGATATTCATCTTGGTTCACATTATCAGAATGAACTGGAAGTAAACGGTAATAAAACGGATATTATTTTTCTTTCCATTATAAGTATACTGGTACTCCTGGTTGCTTGTATCAATTACATCAACTTATCTACCGCAAAGGCTATCGAAAGGGTTCGCGAGGTTGGATTGAGAAAGGTTCTTGGTGCTTCACGTTCCCAACTTATATGGCAATTTCTGGTAGAGTCAATATTGGTTAATTGTTTAGCACTTTTTTGGGCGGCTGTTATTGTATGGGTTCTCACTCCCTTTTATGCAGATTTTATTGGAAAATCAGCTACAGAAAATTTTTGGACATCCGGTTTATTAAGCGAGGCTTCTTTTTGGATTGCTTTATTC
>Ga0075024_100000352_pt1 | contig 16085 bp, 14 predicted proteins | sample Str013_2_FD_71389 | JGI IMG/M metagenome (GOLD analysis project Ga0075024, IMG submission 71389) | Freshwater sediment microbial communities in response to fracking from Pennsylvania, USA - Straight Creek_MetaG_SC_2013 | ecosystem: Environmental > Aquatic > Freshwater > Creek > Sediment... | reverse complement strand
CGCTTGCGAGCGTTGCGCAACGACGCCAACGGGTTGATGAACGTCGGCCCACCGGGAATGCCAAGCATCGACACGACGATGTTGATTCCGACGACCAACGACACATCGGCCGTCGACCACGGCTGCACACCCGCCGCCCAGGCACCGAGGCGCAACGGCGTGCACATCTTCGCCGGCTGATCGATGGTGATCGACGTGTAGAACGACGGCGACTCGATCGCAGCATGAAAGGCACGCGCCACGGGATGGGCCGCGGCGTTCTGGAACGTGGCCGTGCCGCAGTAGCTGGCGATGGCGCGCGGTCCGCGTTCTGCCAGGATCGTCGTCATCTTCGCGGCGATCTCATCGAACGCTTGCGCCGTTGGGATCGGATCGAAGCCACCATCGGGCCGACGCTTCAACGACGTACGCAGCCGATCGGGATTGTGGTGCTGATCGGCGAGGTGCCGGCCCTTGATGCACGTGTAGGCACCGAAGAGCGGATCGGCAGTGTCACCGCGCACGGCGACGATTGTGTTCGACGACGAGTCGACATCGACCTCCATCGGGCAGGCGGCGTGACAGAAACGGCAGAAGGTGCGCTTCGTGTCTATCGGCATCGTTCGTCCTCTTGCTAGGCGCCGACGGCGTCGATCTTGCGCGTCGACTGAACGGCTGGAACCACCGGATCCATCACGAACCGAACCGGTGTGAGGTTGGAGTCGGCCCGAAACGTGAACCCAGTCATCGCATGGGTGAGGACGATCCGTCCGCCCATGCCGAGCGCGTCCAGGTTCGGGAGCCGAAGGATGGCCCGCCCGCGGTCAGCGTTGTGGATCACGTACTCGGGGTTGACTTGCACAACGGCGCCCTCGGCCGAGTCACCGAGGCGGATGACGTGCACGTTGTCGAACGCCATCAGGTCGCTGCCGCCAATCACGTCGGGATCGCCGACGCCGACCTCGAGGACGTCGTGGCCGCCGAGCGCAGCGGTGCACAAGACACGGTCATGTCGTGCCGTGAACGACACGTCGCCGAACTGCACCGGATAGCCCCACGATGAGCGCAGGATCTCGGTCGCCTCGGCGTCGTCGCACACCGCGCCCAAGCACAACCCGCGCGGTCGGATGCCAGCGCGCACGACGAGGCGCATCTGCGCCAGCGTGAACGGACCGACCGGACTCTCCGGATAGCGGCCGGCAAACACCGCTACGTACGGCGGGATCGAAGGATGCAGCGATGGCGGTGTCAAGGTCAACGCCGGCTCATGCTCGACCTCCCAGTTGACTTGGACGAACGACGCCTCTGGCATCTCCCACGTCGGGCCGGCGAGCGACAACACGTGCGGCGCCGACGCCAGCGCGGTGGCGACGTCGAGCGTTCCGGCGAGCGGCATCTCAGCTACCTGACCGAGCGCCAACGAAGTTCGGCATGACCTCACGACCGAACAGGCGGAGGCTCTCCAACACTTGCTCCTGCGGAATGATCTCGTTGGCGTTGAGGATGAAGTTGATGCGGTCGACACCGCACGCTTCCCACTTCTTCAGCTCGCGCGTGATCTGCTCGGGGTTGCCGATGGCGATACCTTCGGGTGGCTGACCAGCTTCGCCCGGCGATTGCGCTTGGCGGCGCGTGTTGGCGAGCAGACCGGGCGACGGGTAGCCCTTCGTCGGGAACGCTTCTTTCGCCATGTCGAGTTGACCGGCGAGGTACTGGAACGTGCCGATCATCCTGCCGCCAGTGCCAATGCCGGTCGCCGAATCGTCGTGGCAGTAGAGGAAGTTCGCGGAGGCGAGCTGATCGGTGACGAACGCCCCGGCCGGCGTGCAGTTGGCGACGCGGCGGCGGTACTCCTGGACGCGGCGCTCCTGCTCCTTGAACGTCGTGAAGTTGACGCCGAGCGCACCCATGCCGCGATCGGCGGCGTCCATCTCGGTGCCTGGTGTCGACACCGCGACCCACATCGGCGGATGCGGATCTTGATACGGCTTGGGCAGCACGGCGCGCGTCGGCATCGAGAAGAACTCGCCCTCGAAGCCGAAGCGTTCCTGCATCCACATCTTCGGGATGGCGTGGACGTACTCGTCCCAGGACTTCTTCGTCGTATCGGGGTTGGCCCGGAAGCCCCCGAGCTCGGTCCATGTCGCCGATCGTCCGGTGCCGAACTCCAACCGGCCGCCAGAGAGGATGTCGAGGACGGCGGCGCGCTCGGCGACGCGGATCGGATGGTTGAACTCGGGCACGCAGACGACGATGCCGTGACCGACGCGGATGTTCTTCGTCTGCATCGCGCAGGCGGTGAGGAACAACTCGGGCGCCGAGCAGTGCGAGTACTCCTCCAAGAAGTGGTGCTCCACGGCCCAGACGTGATCGAAGCCGATCTCGTCGGCGAGGCGGACCTGTTCGAGCGCGTTCTCGTAGACCATCCGCTCCGACTCGCGAGTCCACGGCCTCGGTACCGACAACTCATAGAAGACGCCGAACTTCACGCTGCCCCCAGTCATCTGTCGAGCAGGCGCCAGCCCGCTCGGCCATGCTCCCACCTTACTTGCCGCGCACAACTACCCGTCCAGTAGGTCGATGCGCCGCTCAGATACGTTCGAGGTCGCTGCCGTCGAACAGCGGTCGCATGTTGTGCGCCATCACATCAGCATCGAGGTCGGCGTTGGTTGGGCGCTGCGCCGTCGTCGCAGATTCGGCGGCGGCGAGAACCACCGGTAACAGACGCGCATCGCTCGTCGTGTTGAGGAAGACCTGGCTGTGGCTGAGGACGAACTGCACGGCGCGGGCGATGGCGTCGTCGTCGGTCAGCGGCTGGTACCAGCTGTAGTGCGGCTCGTTGTCGTCGCCCCAACGGCGACGAGCGATGGCCTTGATCGTCTGCACGGCGACGTTGCGTTCGGCGCACAGCGCCAGCAAGGTGTCGACATCGGCCCGGTAGGCCTCGTTGCCGAGTTGCACGTAGCTGAAGGGCAGCAACACGGAATCGAAGTCGAATCGTTCGAGGCTGTGACGGTGCATCTCGGCGATGCGCAGCCCGTGGCCGGTGACCCCGATGAAGCGCACCAGGCCCTCGTCGCGCGCCTTGGCCAGCGCGGCCACCGCGCCATCCCGTGCGTACGCCGTCTCCCACTCATCGGGCTCAACGAGGTTGTGCAACTGGATCAGATCGACCCGATCGACACCAAGGCGTTGCAGCGAGCGTTCGAGCTCGGCGCGCGCCCCGTCACCAGTGCGCTCGCCGGTCTTGGTGGCGAGGAAGAACTCGCTGCGGTGCTCACGCAACCATGGCGCGAGACGTAGTTCCGAGTCGCCGTACGACGCCGCAGTGTCAAGGTGGTTGACACCATGCGCCTGCAGCAACGGCAACAACTCGTCGGCGCGTTCCTGGCGCATCCGCCCGAGCGCGGCAGCACCGAAGATCACTCGACTGGACTGGTGGCCCGTGCGGCCGAACGGCATCGCATCGATCATCCCAACACCGTACTGCGCAGCCGCGTTGGGACACTTCGGGACGCCGGGACGCGCTCGAACGTCCCAACGCGACGACAGATGCCGCCGGGGCAAGAGCGTTGGGTCACTTCAGGGCGCCCTGACGCCCCGAATTCACCCAACGCGGCCGGCGGTGTCAGCGACGGGCGATGAGCTCGGCGTGGAGGACGACGAAGAACCCGTCAGGCGCGTGCGACCAGTCACGGAAACCGTCGGCGATCGACGAGAGCTCGGCTGGGTCACTCAACCCGTAGTCGACCGCCTGAGTAGCGAACGACGAGCCGAGGGCGGTGACGCGATCGGCCCACAGCCCACCCCACCAGGCTCTGGTGTCGTCGTCGGCGAACGTCCACGTCGAACTGGTGGCGACGATGTCGCTGAACCCCGCTGCCTGCGCCCAACCGAGCAAGTAGCGACCGGCGTCGGCGAACGCACGGTTGCGCTCGGTCACCTCGTGATAAAGCTGCAACCAACGCGTCAACCGCGGGTCGGCGGGCGCCCACACGAACGCGCCATAGTCCGACTCGCGCACCGCGCAGATGCCATCGGGTGTCAGCACGCGCCGCATCTCGCGCAGCGCGGCGACAGGATCGGTGAGGTGTTGCAACACTTGATGGGCGTGGACGACGTCGAACGACTCGTCATCGGCATCGAGCCGGTAGACATCGCCAGTCGCGAACGTGACGTTGGTCGTGCCCGTGCGACGAGCGTGCTCATCGGCTTGAGCGATGACCTCGGCCGACTGGTCGATGCCAAGCACTGACCCCGGCGCGACAAGATCGGCCAAGTCGGTGGTGATCGTGCCCGGCCCGCAACCAACGTCGAGCAACCGTTGCCCCGGCGAGAGCAGGTCGAGCAGATAACCGGCCGAGTTCTCGGCCGTGCGCCAACGATGGCTCCGCAACACCGCCTCGTGATGCCCGTGCGTGTAGGTGTCGTTCGTGCTCACCGATACATCGTTGCATCTCAGCCGCGCCGACGCGCATCGAGTTCCGTCGTCAGTACAACGCATCCGCAAACTCTGTGACACCTCGCAACTAGCCTTTGCGTGGAGAGGTGATCGATGGCACAGAGATCCGGCATCGAGTGGACAGAAGCGACATGGAACCCGACGACCGGGTGCGATCGAACGTCACCAGGTTGCGATCATTGCTACGCGCTGACACTGGCGAAGCGGTTGAAGGCGATGGGCGTCGACAAGTACCAGGCCGACGGCGACCCCTCAACGAGCGGCCCTGGCTTTCGGCTGACGCTCCATGATGACGCGCTAGCGATCCCGTTTGGTTGGAAGCAGCCACGACTCGTGTTCGTGAACTCGATGAGCGACCTCTTCCATCAGGAGGTCCCACTCACCTTCATCAAGTCGGTGTTCGACGTCATGCGGGATACCCCTCGCCACACGTACCAGGTGCTTACGAAACGCTCTCGTCGACTTCTGCAGCTCGCCACGAAGCTCGACTGGCCGTCCAACGTTTGGATGGGTGTCAGCGTCGAATCGAGTCGGTACGTCTTCCGGATCGATCACCTTCGCGATACGCCTGCTGCGGTGCGTTTCGTCTCCGCCGAGCCCCTGCTCGGTCCACTGGGTGAGGTGGATCTGGCAGCGATCGACTGGGTGATCGCAGGCGGAGAATCTGGTCCCGCTGCCCGTCCCATGGACGTCACGTGGGGGCGAGACTTGCGCGATCAGTGCGTGATGAGCGGAGTGAAGTTCTTCTTCAAGCAATGGGGAGGGCGTACACCAAAGCTCGGTGGGCGGGAGCTAGACGGTCGCACTTGGGACGACATGCCCGACCGCGCGGCCGGCTGAGGTGCCACTCCGATGGTGGCCAACGAGTCATTCTTCGAACGCCGAAACGCGCAGGCAGTCCTGAAACATGGGCTCCTTGCGAGATACGCGTACTACTTCGCGGGACGCGCTGGCAGCGCGACCGGCGGACGGGTGGCGTTCATCGACGGCTACGCCGGCGAGGGACGTTACAAAGACGGGAGCCCTGGATCGCCGTTGTTGTTGGCGTCCGAGGCACAGCGAGCGACGCTCATCCGTCGCGATGTGAAGCTCGCCTTCGTCGAGCCAGACACGACGCGCCGACGCCGCCTCGCTGACGCTCTCGTTGAGCGCACGATTGTCAGCGATGTTCTCAGCGGTAAGTCCTTCGAGTCAGCGGTCGACTCCCTACTCGATCGATATGCCGATCGAGCCGTGCTCATCTTCGTCGACCCCTTTGGCCTTGCGATCAGCTTCGACACGCTCGTCCGAGTCCTTCGGCGCTCCAGTCCGAACCAGCCGATCGACGTGCTCTACCACTTCAGCTTGCGCACGGTCGCGCGCATGGGCCGCGCCGCGGTCGCTCAGAGCGAACCGTCGCCGAACGCTGAACAACTCGATGCGGCGCTCGGTGCCGTGCAGTGGCGACAGCACTTCGGATACGACGGTGGTGATGATGGCGATGCGACGAGAGCGGCAGTCGCTGTAGCTCGTGACTTCGGCAAGCTCGTCGACCAGGTGACCAACGTGCCTTCGCTATCGATTCCTGTGTCGCACCGACCTGGACACCTTCCGACGTACCTACTCACGCTCTTCTCTCGCGATCCGGTAGGTCGCTCACGTTGGGACTTCGCTGACCAAGCGGGGAAGGCGTACGTGGACTGGCTACTGCACTGTGAGACCGACGACTACGAAGCCAACATGGATGCTTTGAAGGCGAGTGGCGTCATGCGCCTCTTTGAGGTCGACGAACGACCGACGGAGAGCGTTGTTGAAGCCGCGATCGAAGGCCGGGCCGCGCAGCGTCTCGATGAGCACCTCCGAGATGTCTTTGCAAGCCAGCAAGAGCTTCGCGTGCGCGACGAGGTCGAACTTGTCTATGGCGACCTCCTCGGGGTGGCCAGGGCCACTCATCTTCGAAAGGCTTTCAAGAAGCTGCACGACGACGGCCATCTCGATGACGATCTGAGTGGATCGTTCCAGAATCGCGTGCTTCACTGGCGCACGTGACGATCACAGCAAGCGGGCCGCGGGCGACGGCTCGCCGGCGCTAGGGGCCGAGGACGCGGTTGGTGTAGTTGTTGGCGAAGCGGCGCTCGGGATCGAGGCGGTCGCGCACGGCGGCGAAGCGAGACCACTCGGGATAGCGCGTTGACAACGTCTCGGCCGTCTGAAAGTGGAGCTTGCCCCAGTGCGGGCGGCCGCCGTAGTCGTTCATGATCGACTCGACACCTTCGAAGTAGCGGCGGTACTCCATCCGCTCGAAGACGTGCACGGCGATGTAGCAGCGCGGCTCGCCGTAGCCGGTTGACAACGGGATGTCGTCAGGAGCGGTGAAACGAACTTCGACCGGGAAGCTGATCTTGAAGCCCTCGTCGTCGACGAGCTTGCGGACGCGGTTCAACGCTTCCATGCCGGCCGCCCGCGGGATCGAGTACTCCATCTCGTAGAAGCGCACGAGGCGCGGGCTGGCGAACACCTTGTAGCTCTTGTCCGAGTACGTCACCTGACCTTGCGACGGCAGCGCCCGCGCCAATCGCGGGATCGCCGACGGGCGCAGACGCCCGAGCCGGCACACCGCGCCGAAGGCAACGTTCTCGATGACGTAGTCGTCGACGAGCGCGCGCCAGCGCTGACGGGGAGCAGCCGCGTCGTCCGTCCGGTTGTTGCGCTTCGTCAGCGCCCAGCGCGTGTGCGGCACCCAGAAGAACTCGAAGTGGTCGTTCGCCTCGATGTGCTCGTCGATCTGCTCGGCCAGCGCATCGACGCGCATCGGTTCTTCGAGGACGCGCAACGTGAACGCCGGCACGACTTGGATCGTGACCGTCGAGACGATGCCCAACGCGCCGATCCCGACGCGAGCGCAATGGAAGATCTCTGGCTCGTTGTCGGCATCGCAAGCGATGATCGAACCGTCGGCAGTGACGATGCGCATCGCCACGATCTGCGCGGCGAGACCGCGCAACGCCGCGCCAGTGCCGTGCGTCCCTGTCGACGTCGCCCCGGCGATCGTCTGGTAGGCGATGTCGCCGAGGTTGGGCATCGCCAGACCGCGACGATCGAGCTCGTCGTTCAGCGCTGACAGCACGATGCCGGCCTCGACCGTGACCCGGTAGGCGCGCGTGTCGATATCGAGAACGCGGTTGTACCGATCGAGCACGACGAGTCGTCCGTCGGTGACCGCAGCGTCTGTGAAGGAGTGACCGGCGCCGACGACCTTGACCCGCTGCCCGGCGGCGGCAGCTTCCTTGACGATGCGGACGAGGTCATCTTCTGACGCGGGATGCTCGATGGCCGCGGGCCGAGCCACCTGGTTGCGCGCCCAGTTCCGCCACGTGCCGTCCCGACCAATCGCCATGCACGCCAGCGTAGGCGTCCGAGGCCGCTCGCTCGATCACCGGCCGCCGCTGTTCTCGGTTGCGTTCTGTCGCAAGTACCGGGACGAAACGCAACCGAGAAGCGGGCGGGCGGGACGCGACGGTGCGCCTGACGGCGGTCCGTCGCTTCGCCGTCCCCAACGCGCCGCTAGCTGCGGCCTTGCAACGCCTCGATCAGCTTCGGGAGGACCTTGTGGACGTCGCCGACGATGCCGAGGTCGGCGATCGAGAAGATCGGCGCTTCCTTGTCCTTGTTGATGGCGACGATGTTCTTCGAGCCCTTCATGCCGACCATGTGCTGCGTCGCGCCGGAGATCCCGCAGGCGATGTACACCGTCGGCTTGACGACCTTGCCGGTCTGGCCGACTTGGAAGCTGTAGGGCACCCAGCCGGCATCGACGATGGCGCGCGACGCGCCCGGCGCGCCCTTCAACAACTTGGCGAGTTGCTCGATGAGCGTGTACTTCGACGCCTCACCCAGGCCACGACCGCCGGAGACGACGATCGCCGCCTCGTCCAGCTTCGGCCCGCTCGACTCTTCGACATGACGGGCGACGACGCTCGCCGCGCCCGTCGCTCCAACCGAAGGCACCGCCGCAGCGACGAGCGCGCCCGCGGCCGCGCCGCCCTCCTCGGCAGCGAAGCTCTTCGGACGGAACATCGCCAGATGCGGCGCACCACCGGTGAACGTGGTCGCGACCAAGGTGTTGCCACCGAAGATCGCTGTCGTGACCTTCACGCCGTCGCCATCGGCATCGATGCCGACGTTGTTCGTCAACACCGTGCGATCGAGCTTGACCGACAGCCGGCCGGCAACGTCGCGCGCCGCGTACGTCATCGGGAACATGATCACGTCGGGCGCCGAGCCGCCGTCGATGACAGCTTTCATCGCGCCAGCGACGGCCGGACCAGGAAGCTGCGCGCCGAGGTCGCCCGTCGAGTACACGATCGCCGCGCCGTAGGCGCCGAGCGCGCTCGCCGCGCCAGCACCATCGCCGGCGATGAACGCCGCCACCGAACCAGCGCCGAGGGAGCGAGCCTTGGTCATCAGTTCCAACGTGCCCGTCGTCGGTGCATCGCCATTGACCTCGGCGAAGACCCAGATCGAGTTGAGTGCCATGTCAGTTCCGTTCCTCTCGTCCCGATCCCTCAGATGACTTTCAGGCCTTCGAGGAACGCCACGACCTTGGCGAACCCCTCACCGTCGTCTTCGATCACTTCGCCGGCCTTGCGAGCCTCGGCAGCGGTGACCGACACGATCTTCTGACCGGCACCGGCCCAACCAGCCGGGGTCACGCCCAAGTCGGCAGCGGTGACCGTGTCGACCGGCTTCGACTTCGCCGCCATGATCCCCTTGAAGCTCGGATAGCGCGGCTCGACGACGCCGGCCGTCACCGACACGACGGCGGGCAGCGGGCACGTCACCTCGTCGTAGCCGGCCTCGGTCTGGCGGTGAACCTTGACCGTCGAACCGTCGATCTCGACCTTCTTGGCGAACGTCACCGACGGCAGGCCGAGCACTTCGGCGATCTGCTCGGGCACGGTGCCGGTGTAGCCATCGCTCGACTCGGTCGCAGTGATGATCAGATCGGCGGCACCGGCCCGCTTCACGGCGCCAGCGAGGACCTTCGCCGTCGTCAGCGCGTCGGAACCTTGCAGCGCCGGGTCGGACACGAGCACGGCCTTGGCCGCACCCATCGCTAGCGCCGTGCGCAGACCGGAGACCTCGCCATTGGGGGCCATGGAGACCAATGTCACCTCGCCGCCACCGCTCGACGCGGCGAGCTGCAGGGCCATCTCGACGCCGTAGCTGTCCGACTCGTCGAGGATCAGCTTGCCATCGCGCTTCAAGGTGTTGGTCGACGGATCGAGCGCACCAGGAGTCGCAGGATCGGGGATCTGCTTGACGCAGACGACGATGTTCATGGGGAGCGATTCTTCCCTACCGCCGGGTAGCTGGCCAGACGAGGAACGAGTGAGGCCCGACAACACAGCCAGACGAAGGAACGAGTGAGGCCCAAGCGACACGGCCAGACGAGGAACGAGTGAGGCCCAAGCGACACGGCCAGACGAGGAACGAGTGAGGCCCAAGCGACACGGCCGAGGGGCAATGTCGATGAGTGTCGCAGGCCAGGATCGCCGGCCGTGCCGGCCGGTACAGTTGGCTCCTTGCGGCTCCTGCTCGTGGTGAACTCCTTCGCTTCGTCAGTCACGGCGCGCAACAAGGTGCTCATCCATCAGACGTTGTCGAACGAGCACGATGTGGCGATCGTCGAGACGAACCGTCGCGGTCATGCCACCCGGTTCGCGCAGGACGCAGCGAGCCGCGGTGTCGATGTCGTTGTCGCCGTTGGCGGCGATGGAACGCTCAACGAAGTCGCCAACGGTCTAGCTGGATCGGCGACGGCGCTCGCGGTCCTGCCCGGCGGGTCGACGAACGTGTTCGCTCGCACGATCGGGCTGCCCAACGATCCGGTGGCCGCGGCCGATCGCTTGGCCGAAGGACTCGCCCACCGGTCGATCGAGCGCGTCGGACTCGGTGTCGTCAATGGCCGCTACTTCGCGTTCCACACCGGCATCGGGTTCGACGCGACCATCGTCCGGTTCGTCGAGAAGCGCGGTTCGATCAAACGTTGGTTCGGCCATCCGTTGTTCATGTATGCCGGTGTACGCACCTGGGTCACCGACTACGACCGGCGCCGCCCGCACTTCACGGTGTGCGCCGGCAACGGGTCGGAGCCGTTCGGCGGCGCGTTCACGATCGTGCTCAACACCAACCCATACACGTTCCTCGGCGATAGGCCGTTCGATCTCGTGCCCGGCGCGACGCTCGACCAGCCGCTCGCCGCGGTGACGTTCACCAAGTTGTCGGCGCGCACGATGCTCCCGTCGTTCCTCGGCGCGCTGCGCGGCGGTGGCTTGAAGCCGTCGTCGACCGTGATCGTCCAGCGCGAACTCGAACGGCTGGTGATCGAGCACGATCAACCGTTTCCCTACCAGGTCGACGGCGACTACCTCGGCGAGACCAAGCGCCTCGAGTTCCGCCACGCTCCAAACATCATCGACCTCGTCACTCCGCTGGCACAACACCCGCCGGCCGGCGAGGGCGAGAGGCCGACCACCACGCCGACCACCGCGTCGCCTGCTGCCGGGGATCTACCGGCGCAACGCCCTCGTTGACCATCTGCAACGATGCGAACGTGGTTCCCGACGTCGAAGTGCTGTTGCGTCGCATCGGGCTCGAAGCGTCGGGTTGGCGGCCGACCGAGGTCGCACACAACCGTTGGCTGACGCCGGCGATCTGGATCCTGCAGCGAGGCGACGAGCGCGTCGTGCTGAAGTGGCTGTCGGCCAACCGCGATCCCGGTACGACGACATGGGAGCACCATTGGACGGCCAACTCGAACGGCCCGCAACGGTGGAACTACTGGGTCCGAGAAGCGCTCGCTTACGACCATCGCCTCGCCGACAGCTTCGCTCCGAGCGGACTCAGCGCGCCGGCGTGCATCGGTGTCGACGTCACCGCCGACGACGCAGTGCTGGCGTTGGCCTTCGTCGACGGCGTTGGCGGTGAGCATTGGGCGATCGACGACTACGCCGCCGCGGCACGGGCGCTCGGTCGCGCGCAAGCGCCGTATCTGCACGGTCGACCGCTGCCGGCGCACCCGTGGCTCACGGCCAGGTTCCTGCGCGACTACACAACCGACAAGCCCGTCGACTGGAGCCTGCTCGACGATGATCGAGCGTGGGACCAACCCCTGGTACGCGACTGCTTTCCGGCCGCGCTGCGCGCCGCGGCGATCGAGCTCCATCGGCAACGCGATCGCTTGTTCGAGATCGCCGAGGGCTTGCCGACGACGTTGTGCCATCTCGACTTCTGGAGCAAGAACCTGATCCGCCGGCCGGATGGCACGTTCGTGCTCCTCGATTGGGCGTTCGTCGGCATCGGCGCGGTCGGCGAAGACATCGGCAACCTCGTGCCCGACGCGGCGTTCGATCACTTCGTCCCCAGCGCGGACTTGCCTGCGCTCGACAAAGCCGTGTTCGACGGCTACGTCGACGGCCTCGCGGCGGGCGGTTGGACGGCGGACCCGCGCATCGTGCGACTCGGCGTGTTGGCATCGGCCGTGAAGTACGACTGGCTGACGCCATTGATGCTCGCGAACGCGTCGGCGGCGCGGCACCTTCGCTACGGCGGTATGGACGAAGAGATCGATGCCACGTTCCGGTTCCGCGATCGCGGCGCGGCGCTGTTGTTCAACGCTCAGCGGGCGGCGCTGGCGCTCGATCTCGCTGAGGAGCTGGGCCGCTGACGCGCTCGGCGTCGCCGCTGCCGAGCCCAGCCAACACCGCGGCGGCAACATCGGGGACGTTCGTGCAGATGCCATCGACGCCGGCGGCGACGAGACGAGCCATCACCGTCGGGTCGTCGCACGTCCAGACGTTGACGAACAGCCGACGGGCATGGCACGCGGCGACGAGCTCGGCGTCGGCAAGGCCCCACCACGGGTGGAGGCCGCGATGGCCCGCGGCGACCAACGAGTCGAGCATCGCGTCGCGCCCCGCGCCAGGGCCGGGGACGTTCTGGGTCAGCCACGCCGTAGCCAGTGCCGGATCGCGGGCGCGCACCTGGGCGAGCGTCGCCCTGTCGAAGCACGAGACGACGACGCGATCGATCTCGCCCCGCCGTGCGATCAGATCGACGACCGAGGCGACGAACCAGCCGCTCGGCTCGTAGCCCGGCTCGCCCGGATCGTTCTTGATCTCGACGTTGACGCGCAGACCCGCGCCGGCGCAGGCGTCGAGCGCATCGTCGAGCAGCGGCACGGCGTCGGGTCGTGCCTCGGCCACCGTCTCGGCGATGACCCGGCCATCGTCGTAGCGGGGGTCATGGTGGACGACCAGGTGCCGGTCACTCGACGGGCGAACATCGAGCTCGACCCAGCCGGCCCCCAACTCGCCGGCGCGGCGGAACGCGGCCAGCGTGTTCTCGGGCTCGGCCCGGCTCGCGCCTCGGTGGGCAATGATTTCGGTCACAGGGCTACCCGGTTACCACGGCGTTACCGAGAACTGTCAAGTTGACCCTTGTCAACGAATCCGCGCGCCGCATACGATCTGCCGGTCACACAGTCGGCTTCGGAGCCCGCCAAAGCGCTGCATGTGATCACTGTCACAAGCCCGAGGTCTACGTGTCCGCTCTTGCCACCAGCATCGCCCTTGCCAACGCCGACTACGACTGGCGTCGAGATTCGTCCTGTCGCGATACGGACCCTGAGCTGTTCTTCCCCGTCGGTACCACCGGCCAGGCGCTCGTTCAGATCGCCAACGCCAAGGCGGTGTGCGCCCAGTGTCCCGTCTCGACCGCCTGCCTGGAGTTCGCTCTCACCACCAACCAGGACTCCGGGATCTGGGGCGGGACCAGCGAAGAGGAGCGCCGCAAGCTCCGTCGCGAGTGGGTGGCACGCAGCAAAGCCGCCTCCGCCGCTTCCTGAGCCGGTTGTGGCCGCCGTCACCGGCGGCTGCCGTCGTTGGCGTCAGCGGCCGTCGACGTGCAGGGGTACAGCCAGGCTGACGACCATCCCCGGCCCGGCCGGGTCCGTGATGCCCACCGCTGCGAACTCGTCGGGCGTGCCCGGTGTCATCGAGATCGTGCCGGCCAACTCGGTCGTCACCAGCGTCCGCACGATCGAAAGGCCGAGTCCCGTCGCGGCCTCGAGCGTGAACCCCTCCGCCAGCCCCGTGCCATCGTCGACGACCTTCAGACGTAGGTGGACGCCATCGGCCACCATCGCGACGACGACGTTCCCAGCCCGCCGTCGCTCGCCACCGAACGCATGATCGACGGCGTTCTGGAACAGCTCGGTGAGCACGACCGACAACGGTGTCGCCACGATCGCCGGCAGCCGGCCGCCGTCGCCCATCACCCGGAACCGCACCGGGCGGTCTGGAGACTGCAAGCTCTCCTCAGCCAGCCGGGCGAGCGGACGCACGATCTCGACGAAGGCGACATCTTCACCTGGCTCGCGCGACAACGTCTCGTGAACGAGGGCGATCGTGCGGATCCGGCGGACCGATTCGTCGATCGCCGCCTTCGCTTCGGGTGCCGACAACCGTCGACCTTGCAGGCGCAACAACGACGAGATCGTCTGCAGGTTGTTCTTGACGCGATGGTGGATCTCGCGGATCGTCGCATCCTTCGACAGCAGCATCCGATCGCGCCGGCGTAGCTCGGACACGTCGCGCAGCAGCAGCACGGCGCCGGTGACCTTGCCGTCGGCGATCATCGGGATGCAACGCGTCACGAGCGTCGTCTCGGTCGTCTGGTCGAACTCTTCCTGCACCGGCGCGGCCGTGTCGAACGCCTTGCGCACCGAGGCGTCGTCGAACCCAAGCTCGGCAAGCTGCAGACCTACGGCATTGGCGCTGATGCCGACGCGGTGCAAGGCAGAGACGGCGTTCGGGCTGGCGTACTCGACGCTGCCGGCACCGTCGAGCACGACGACGCCGTCGCCGACGCGGGGCGCGTCGGCCACCGACTCGCGCGCACCGGCGAACGGGAACGAGCCGTCGACGATCATCCGCGTGAAGCGATCGAAGATGCCGAGGTACGTCGTCTCGAGATCACCGGGATGACGACCGACGCGCGGTGACCACTCGCGGGTGAGCACGGCGATGACGCGTTCGTCGCGCCGCACCGGGATCGTGCGCATCCGGACGGGCTCGCTCCAACCTTCGACCGGGACCTCGCCTTCGGCGATCATCGCCGCGTCGTACGCCTGGCGCAGCAGCTCGCGCTCGGCCTCTTCGCCAACGGCGGTGCCGACCCAGTCGGTCGTGTACAACGTCGGACCGGTCACCGGCCGAACCTGCGCGAGCACGACGAAACGTCCGTCGAGCCCTGGCGCGTAGAGGAGCAGGTCGGCAAAGCAGAAGTCGGCGAGCATGCCCCATTCGCCGATGATCCGGTAGAGATGGTCGATGTCGTCCCGATCGAGGCGCGTGCGTTGGCGGGCGAGCTCGGCAAGGGTGGCCACGGTCGTTCAGTCTTACCGATCCGCTAGTGCCGCGGCGGCACTTGGTCCGACCACAGCTGTTCGCCGATCAGCGCCAGCGCGGCCAAGTCGGACACGTCGCGATCGAGGTAGGCCACCGTCGCTGTCACCGGCGGCGCGGCGGCGAGCCGCGCGAGCTCGCCCGCTTCACGTTCGGCGGCGACGCGCAGTCGGCCATGGCAGGCGGCAACCTCGCCCAGGACGCGGGCAACAGCAGCCGGATCGTGCTTGCCACCGCGACTCAGCGCATCGGCAAGGTACGACGCGTCGGCGGTGATCGTCTCAGCGGCAACTGCGGGCGCCGGATCTCGCAACCACGACGGCAACACCTTGTTCAGCACGAGCGCGCCGAGCGGCAGGCCGCGCCGCGTCAGCTCGGCCATCAAGAACTCAGCCTCGCGGGCGGGTGAGGGTTCGAGCGTTGACACCACTACGAATGATGTGCGCGTGTCGGTCAACAGCGCGCCGACCTCGCCGGCGCGACGAACGAAGCCCTTCTCCATCGACTGGAAGAGCACGAAGAACTCGGCGATGTCCTGCAAGAAGCGCGAGCCCAAGATGCGGTCGGCAACTTGGTAGAACGGCTTGGCCGCAGCCGTGAAGATGCGCGAGCGATACGGGACGGTCAGCCAACGCAACAGCCGGCCGCCGAAGAAGTCGGCCATCCGTTCGGGCGCGTCCAAGATGTCGAGTGCGGAGCGCGACGGTGGCGTGTCGACGACGACCAAGTCGTAGCGGCCGCTGTGATGAAGCTCATGGAGCCGCTCCATGGCGAGGTAATCATGGCTTTGGACGAAGCGCGACGTGATCCCGTCGTAGAGCGTGTTGGCGAGGATCGCGTCGCGCGTCCGACGGTCTGGTGCGTGACGGCGAACGAGCTCGTCCCAGCCGCGCTTGGTGTCGAGCATCGCTACGGACAGCTCCCCCTGCGGCTTGGCACCACGAACGGACAACGCCTCGGCCAACACCGGCTGCGGCTCGTCGCCCAGCTCGCCACCGAGGCCGAGCGCGCCAGCCAGCCGGCGCGCCGGATCGACGGTGAGCACGAGGACGCGACGCGCACTTGTGCGAGCGACCTGCGCACCGATCGCCGCCGCCGTCGTCGTCTTGCCCACACCACCCGAGCCACAGGTCAACACCATCGTCGTCTCCGCCAGCAACGACGCCATCGATGTTGGCCCGCCGATGGCGGGTGAG
>Ga0075024_100000349_pt1 | contig 16137 bp, 14 predicted proteins | sample Str013_2_FD_71389 | JGI IMG/M metagenome (GOLD analysis project Ga0075024, IMG submission 71389) | Freshwater sediment microbial communities in response to fracking from Pennsylvania, USA - Straight Creek_MetaG_SC_2013 | ecosystem: Environmental > Aquatic > Freshwater > Creek > Sediment... | reverse complement strand
ATAGGATTATCCATTTAGGTCTCATTAGCTTTGTAGCAGTAAGGTTGGTTAGTCATAAACCGCTCTATCAACTTGTGCCATATGCTGGTTAAAAAATTCCTTCTGTTAAATCTGAAAAAGAATTCATCTAAATATCCATTTATAAATCTTCCTGAGCAATGATGGTGAATTCCTCTCAACCATCCTTTTAAATTCATGATTACTGCATGGAGCCCTGGAAAGCCTTTTCCTCCATTGGAAGGCTTTTGCCTGATTTCAAACTCACTTTCCAGTGGCCAGTATCCGCGCCATCCATCTGTAATCACTCTCGCGTTATCATTATCAATGTGTTTTTCAAAAAAAGGCTTAAAACACTCCGCACTTGCTTGTTCTATTACTTCAGCATATGCACGGCCTATTTTATTATCCTTCACTTTTTCAACAGCTATAACAACCAGTTTCTTTTCTCCCTTATTTCTGCCGCGTTTATCTTTTTCAGGACCACCTATGAGTAATTCATCTACTTCTACCTTGTTGTCCAGTGGATGTTTACCACTGCTTTTCATTGATTCCTGGGCTTTCCTTTTAAAGAGCCAGCATGATTTTTGATTGATAGAAAATTCTCTTGCCAGCTCTGTGGTCGACATCCCTTTCTTCTTAACGGCTATTCTGAAAGACATTCCAAAAGCCTTTAACAACGGAATCTTAAGCTTATGAAAAACAGTATTGGCTGTCACTGATTCATCATAACGACAGGCCTGGCAACGCAAATGAAACCTCGTCTTCCCTTTATAGCTTTTTGTAAAACCACACTTACAACATTTATATCCATCTTTCCACTTTAAATCGAACAGATACTGTTTACAATCGTCTTCGCTTTTAAAGAACCTACTAAACTGCTGAATTGAAATCCCTCTAAACATACCAAATTATTTAGTCCTAAATTACTAATTATTTTGGTATTTAATTATTCCCTATTTTCGCTTTGCACTCTAAATGGATAATCCTATTAATTAATATCAATATTATCTCCAGTCTACTGTGCGAAGGTGTAACCTCAGAACTGTAAATTTCGCTCCATTTATCTAATAATAAAGACTTTCCAATGGATCTAACAGCCAATAGAATTATATTTATATATCGGGATTTGTTCCTTTTCAAATTCCATCTCCGTACTCTCTGAATCATTCTTCCTGCCCGCAATAGCTTCCCACTTTTTAAACCTGCATACATGCAAATTTATCCTTTGAACAACAGAGGGACATGATTGGGTACACGTCTTAGTCAGGTTTTTCAGCAGGCCAAGTGGAGTTCTAATTATAAATAGCATCAGATAAAGCCATGGAAGAAGAGTTTAATATACCCGTTACATTTCAGGGGACGGAATATAATTTCCCGGCCAGGCTATTGCAATATGGGTATAGCTACCGGCTGGAAATTGAAATAGAGCATACCCTTGTTATGTTTGAGCCCGATGAAGAAAGAAACTGGAGGGCATTGATCTCTTACGAAGATACAATGGCCCATAAAAAACTAAACCCTGCTTTACTGAGTGCAATTGCCGAATCAATAGCAGCCATCACCAAATGATCCCTATCTACGCTATTCGCTCCACCCTTATCCGCCACCATCAATAAATTATTCAAACTGGCGTATATTTAAGCGTTAGCAGTAATAAAAAGGCAACCTGCAGTAAAATTCTAAACATGAAAAGATTAATCTTCATTTACCTGTCTCTGCTAATTTCTATTGTAACTTTTGGACAGTCCCCAAACACCTTGTCAAATAAAAACGATGCTCTAACAAGGGAAATAGCCCATATTAGCGTTGATGACAAAATTACCGTTGACTCCACCTGGAGTATCTTGTCAGGCTGGAACAAGTATCCAGAGATAAGTAATACCAAAAGATGGGTCCTGTTTCTTTATAAAGATTCTATCTTCGGAACAATCCCTTTAAAAATCTATATTCCTGAAAATTATAGAAACTACGCTTCTTCCCCTGCAGTATTGATATTGCATGGGGCAGTTACCTTAAGTAGTTTTAAAGATGCTTATAAAGATACTTTATCGGACGAGGACCTGTTCTACAGTTATTTTGCCAAACAAAATTTTATTATAATCAGGCCTTTTGCTGATAGTTATGGCCCCAATGCAGATGGGAAAATAAACTTTGATTGGGTTCTTAATCGCTTTAATGGCCAGCAATACAGAAATAAAACAAATCCTACTTTTCAATCGCTTGTCGCTATTATAAGTCAGCTTAAGCAAGTGCTGAATATTGATGACAATGAGGTATTTGCATTTGGGCATTCAGATGGCGCCGATGGCGTTTTTGCTCTTGAAGTGTATAAACCATCTGCCTTTGCCGGGTTTATTGTTTATAATTCTATGCTTACTAATCTTCGCAGTTATGACATATATTTAAGAAATACTGTCAACCGCCCTTTATATTTGGTTCATTCAGACTTGGATGATTTGCGAACGATTCAGAAAACACGTTCAATCGTGAAAATTTTAGATTCCCTGAATAGTCCTGTTCTCTACAAAGAATATATAGGGTACCAGCATTACGACAAACATTTACAAAAGGATTTACCTTATAGTTATGAATGGTTAAAAGGGATTAGCAGAAATTCATTTCAAAATAATATTACCTGGGAGATGAGTGATCCAACCAATAATACCTGTGATTGGATGCGGGTATTGCAAATTGATACGACAGGTGCTGCCGCTTTGTGGCATACTGAATTAAATGCGTTGCTATATAATAAAAGAGATAAAGTGTACACAAATATTCCTTATTATGACTTAAATAAAAGTGCTGCTATTAAAGCTTACTATAATAATAATGTGTTCGAAATAAACACGTCGCGCATAAAGGAAATTGAGTTATTGATTAGTCCAATAATGGTGAATCTTCAAAACCCGGTAATTGTAAAGGTCAATGGGAAAGAAGTGTTCAACAAAAAAATCACGGCTGACAAGGTTTTTCTTTTAAAGAATTTCACTACTTCACTTGACAGAAAGGCCATTTGGGTAACCTCTGTTAAGTTGATAACAAACTAATTGCCGCAATCATAGGATTTGACAATTGAGGGCCTCACTCGCCCTCTGCGCAGTGTCATTCGCCTCGTCGCAGTTTTGTAATCATTCAAACTGGCCACGTTTATTTAAGTGAATGAGTAAGCAATTTTTTAAACGTCATGGCAGGCCGGTTGAGAATGCTGTTTATTAATAAAATGAGTTTTAGAATAAAAATAATCGGCCGTGGCCATCTCATAATTGAAAGGAAGGCTAAATAATTATTTACAATGATGTTGTCGAAATAAGTTGATGAAGAATTTATCATGTATTGGAATTTCGTTTCTTTTCGTGAGATGGCCCCGCCCATTCGGTCGGGCAGGCACACACCGCTTAATCTGTCTAATAAAGAAAGAGATATATAAAAGAATGCATTCCATGATTTGAAGCGTTAACATCAATTCGCGGTGTTCGCCATGACGTTGTGGGTGGTGGCCTGTCCGCCATGATCATAAATCATTCAAACTGCTGTATATTTAAGTGCTGTTGGCAATGACTATTTTTAAATCCTCTTTTAGCCGTTAAAGAAAATGATATCGTATAGAAACTGTTATTAAACGACTGAAATAAAATTCAAGATATTATGCTCAAATTCCTATGGTTATTCATACTTAGCTTTGTACTGTTGTCAAGCTGTAAACAAAAAGAAACCCCCATCCTTCTTCCCGACCTCAAATCTTCTTTCAGCAGTCAAGTGCAGCAGAAAGATTCATCTCTATTAATAGACTCCTTTTATTTGGTAGGCATAGACACGATGACAACAAAAGTTTCTTTGTTTCACCAAAAGTTTCCTTACTTACACATTCTCGGTCGGCTCAGTAAAGAGACTGACAGTATTAAAAACTTAGTCGCTCACCAGGCTCCTTTACCTTCGAAATACGACCTGGATCAGTTGAAAATACTGGAGGATGAAAAAAAATATGTCAATTATGAAATTGACTCCTTAAACAAGCTCTTGGTTTCATCCGACTCAATAACCCCAATAGGATACCGGGCCATTTATAAGGTTACTATACGCAAAATGAATACATTTTCTGTCTCCGATACCATTGCCTATTCGCTAAGCCTTAAAATGGAGCTTGCAGACTGGGACCGAAATATCGAGAAAGCTATCGACTCGCTGGCTATCGGCAATCATTCCCTGCGGGGACCTTTCAATATCAAAAAGCCTATGAAGTAAATACAGTTCATTGCCCGCACGCAGCATTGCGTGGGGGAATCCGTGATTCAGACAATTGCAACTTGCTATAATTTCCAACATGTTGTGTACCTACGGCACACGACCCGTTTTTTATCGTGTCTCTACCAATATGCTGTACCTAGCGGCACAGGAATGTATTTGAGACCGCCTATAATCAAAATCAGATCCAATTATTAGCTTTCCTCCGTGGCCATCCGTGTTAATCCGTGTATTCCGTGATTCAGACAATTGCAACCTGCGATAATTCCCAACATGTTGTGTACCTACGGCACACTATTCTCTATAATTGATTTTTCTACCAATATGCTGTACCTAGCGGCACAGGAATACAAAGAAATAAATTATTCAAACTGGCGTATATTTAAGTGAAAGCAGCAATGATTATTTGACACTACGTAATTGACAAAATTTATAATGCGATACCTCATACTACTGGCATTTATTCTTTTAGCGAAGCATTCCATAGGACAGGGTAATGATATCTTACAATATAAAAAACACTTTGACAGAGAGCTAAAACTTTGGACGAATACTTTTAATAACTTCAACCTTTCCAATTTCGAGATTTCTGATACACTGGGATTTGACAATAACAATGAACAAAGTTTTACTAAATACAAGTCATTCCTAAGCATTTACAAACCTCTCGTGACCTATTCATTTGACAGCACTCAATTCCTTGACATTTACAGCTATCAAATAAACCTTGAGAGAAAGGGCAATAATTATTATGCAAACCCTGACATGGATCAGGCAGTATTTTTATGTAATCCCGGGCTAAGATATTGGAACAGGATATTTTTTGGTACAAATTCGCAATGGGTAGACGAAGTTATTTGGGTTTCTAAAACTAAATTTATTTTAGCAGGCATTACCAAATCATCAGACGATAGGAAATTACCCCTCATATTACTGGGTGATACAAAATCTAAAAAACTTGAAAAATATGTGACAAAAGATGATAGTTGCTATCAAAACATTAAAGGCTACCAATCGAGAAAATTAAAAAGATTAAATATAACAGGCCTGTAAATGTCACACCCCATCTTTCGGCGAATAGCCCTTCTTTCCTCTCAGTCTCTGCGAACTAGGACACTACGGAGGGGATCGGGGGGAGCTTCAGTGCTAATCAGTGTAATCAGCGCTTACCCCCCATAGGCGGACAGGGGGCGTGATTCAGACAATTGCAACCTGCGATAATTTCCAACCTGTTGTGCACCTACGGCACACGACCCGTTTTTTTCGTGTTTCTACCAATATGCTGTACCTGGCGGCACAGGAATGTATTTGGAACTGCCTAATAATCAAAATCAGATCCAATTATTAGCTTTCCTCCGTGGCCATCCGTGTTAATCCGTGTATTCCGTGATTCAGACAATTGCAACCTGCGATAATTTCCAACATGTTGTGTACCTACGGCACACTATTCACTATAATTGATATTTCTACTAATATGCTGTACCTAACGGCACAGGAATTTATTTGGGACTGCCTAATAATCAAAATTAGATCATCCAATTATTCATTATAGTCCAACCAGCTTTACGGCCAGCCTTTCGCTTTCGAAATAATAAGCCTGTAATTTTTACTTACTCTGTTCTCAAACTTTTTATCGGGTTTGCAATAGCAGCCTTAATTGCCTGGATGCTCACCGTCACTAAAGCAATCACAATCGCAATCAAAACGGCCAGTGCAAATATCCACCAGCTTATTGCTATCCGATAGGCAAAGCTTTGCAGCCATTTGTTCATTGCCCACCAGGATACCGGGAAGGCGATAAGAGATGCAATTAATACCAGCACCATAAAATCTTTGGAGAGCAGGGAAACAAGTCCGCTTACCCTTGCACCCAATACTTTTCTTCGCTGTTCTGCTGCATAGGTAACCAGGCCAAACAAACCAAGGCATGCAATAAAAATGGCAAATACGGCAAAGGTTATGAAGAGCTTCCCTGTTCGCTGTTCTGCATTGTAGATTTTATTGAAATCAGCATCCATAAATGAATAGTGGAAAGGCTGCCCCGGCGCCATGCTGTTCCATTTGTCTTCTACCTGGCTCACCAGGGAAGGAATATTTTTAGTGCTGACACGCATGGCGATACTTTGCCAATTTTCATAGTACTGGATTATCAACGGCCCCACCTTATCATGCATGGAACTGAAATTGAAATCCTTTACAACACCTACTACATGGTATGGGATAACCTTCGAATAGGCTCCCGCGCCATCACCGAATGAAGGGCGGTACAACAATTCCTTCAAAGGCTCTTTAAAACCCAGCAGTTTTACAGCCGCTTCATTAAGTATAATACCCAATGAATCTGTGGGGAAATCTTTTGAGAAATTTCTTCCCGATTGCATTTGCATGCCCAACGTAGGGATATAGTTTTCATCGATTCCAAAATTTGTCATCACTGCCACCTTTTTTGCATCCAGTGTTGCATCCCGGAACCACCCGTTTTGATTAAATCCTGCTGATGTTGGTAAATCGCCGGAGATGGTAGCATTTTCAACCCCGGGGATTTTTAATAACTCCTGCCGGAAGGACTTTATTTGTTTATCAAGTGTATAGGTACTGTGAAGCACAAGCACCTGGTCGCGGTTAAAGCCAATCTTTTTTCGCTGTATATAATCAAGCTGATCATATATAACAATGGTCCCGATGATGAGCATGATGGAGATGCAAAACTGGAAAACAACAAGACCACTCCTCAGCCAATTGCTTTTAAACCCTGTGGCGATGCTCCCTTTCAATACCTTGATTGGCTGGAAAGCCGACAGGTAAAAGGCAGGATAGGACCCTGCAACACAACCCACCACAAATACCAATGCAATCATAACAGGCAAGAGCCAGGTGGAAAACAAAGTGCTGGCCTGCATCTCTTTCCCGGCAAGCTGGTTGAACAGGGGAAGCAGCAGCGCGGAAAGCAAAAGGGCAATCAACAGGGAAAGAAAACTTAAAAAGACCGATTCTGTCAAAAATTGTATGATAAGATTTGAACGAGTTGATCCTGCTACTTTTCTTATACCCACTTCTTTTGCACGGTTGGCAGAGCGGGCAGTGGAAAGATTCATAAAATTTACACAGGCGATAAGAAGGATGAGGGCCGCTATTGCCGAAAAAATATACACATAGGTAATGCTCCCGTTGGCTTCAAATTCATAGGATTTGTCCGAGCGCAGGTGGATGTCCATAAGCGGCATTACAGGATAGATAAAATGGTTCCCCTGTTTTTTCATGTCCTCGGCCGTAGTATGCACTATTTGTTCCAGCTCCCGCATCAGGTATTTATTGACAACGGCATTTACAGATTCCTGCAGGTTTTTTTTTGTTACCCCCGCTCTTACTAAAACATAGGAATGTCCATTATTGCTTAGCCAATCCTGTTCATTTCCCCTGTATGAATCACGCAACGGGCGGATAAAAGCAAAATGAAAATGGGATTGTTTTGGGAAATCTTTTATAACACCTGTTACCTTACAGTTCATCGAATTATTTATGTACAATGATTTTCCCACCACATCTGTGCTGTTAAAATATTTTCTGGCAGTGGTTTCATCAATCACCATAGAATGCGGTTCATTCAAGGCTGTTGAAGGGTCACCCTGTATCATGGAAACCGTAAACACTTTGAAAAATGTGGAGTCTGCAAAAACAGCATTGTGATTTTGTATGTTCTGATTGTCTTTCTTTACAAGGATGTCCTCAGGGTTGGAAATCCTCACCATTTGCTCCACCTGGGGATATTCTTTCACCAGCGCTACAGCCATAGGATCAGGGGATGTTGTCGAATTGAAACCCGTTCCGTTAAAATAAATATCTGAATCCAGGCGATAGATTTGGCCCGCATGTGCATTGTATTTGTCGTAGTTCAATTCATCAACCACATATAGCACTATCAGCAGGCAGACAGCAAGCCCTACTGAAAGCCCAATAATATTGATCGCGGAAAATGCTTTGTTCTTCCACAGGTTCCTAAGCGCTACTTTCAGGTAATTTCTTAGCATGGTTACTTTGGTTGTGTGTGATGGTATTTAATTTTATAGTATTCCCCGGTCTTCATGTTCCCAACCTGTACTGGCCCGTTGGTTTTTCTTTATGTACACTTCTATCATTATACCCCACCCTTATGTTCGGTTTTATATCATGCTTTTAGTCTTTGTTCAAAAGGGCCAGCGGTCAATAATAGCTTGCTAAAGGAATACCAAGTTTATAAGCAACTAGTTATCAATACTATAAGGTAAAATTATTGACCCTTGTGTACGGTTTTGATACTAGGGGTGTACGGTTTCACCGTTTCCTGAGTCGTCCGGATATGTCTCTGGGAAGCAGACCACAGCGATAAGAATGATTTCAAGCGGCAGTGCCTGCCCGACTGAACAGGCGGGTCCGCCTGCGGGGAGACACTCCGGTGATATAAGGGAATAATTGCTTTTACAAAATACTCACCAGGTTACTTCTGTGTTAATCATTTAAATCAGTGGAATCTGTGATTCAGACAATTGCAACTTGCGATAATTTCCAACCTGTTGTGTACCTACGGCACACGTCCCGTTTTTTTTGTGTTTCTACAAATATGCTGTACCTAGCGGCACAGCAATATATTTGGGACTGCCTAATAATTATAATTAAATCCAATTATTAGCTCTCCTCCGTGCCTGCCCGAACAGCGCAGCTGGGCGGGATTCAGACAATAGCAGTAATTTTATAATTTTACAAAAGCTGTCTTATGACTTCCAGTATTTATAGAACAACAGTACTTTTAATCTTCACAAGCACTATTTTGTTATCATGTTTAAGTCACAATTCTAATCAAATGACTGAAGCCGAAACGCATAATATTGAGAAAAACGTAAAAGCCGTTTTTGATAAAATGTTTGAATATTCTGAAGGCGCCAAATTGGATCTTTTTTTGAGTTGCTATGATACTTCTTCAGATTTTTTACATATTAGCAGTGATGGTACCATGAGAAATTATGAAGAATACAAAAAAATCTGCGCGGAATACTATAACTCCATCACTGGACAAAAGATTGTAACCATCCGGGAAAAGATTCATGTGATTGATACAGATCTTGTTGTTTTGGGCTGGACCGGAAACATTGTTGCTCATTTCAAAAATGGAGACACGATGATAATGAACAATTATTCGATATCAAGTGTGTTTAAAAAGATTGACGGCAAATGGATAATAATTCACTCACATGAGTCTGCATTACCGCCTGAAATTATTAAAAAAGGATAATGAATACTATCCCTGCGGGGTTAATTTTTTTCTCTTCGTCATTGCAGAAAAGACACTGTTAGTCCGCAATATATAAAATGGTAATTTTGTGAAATGAGGGAATTCAAAGACTTTGAATCATATAATATCTATGTAGGGTTGCCAGAACCTCTGGACAACAACATCGACATTGGTTTTTATGATGTTAAAAAGATGCGCCTGCAGTCTGAGCCAATAATGATTGACTTTTACCGTGTCTCCCTGAAAAGTAATTTTATTGACAAAACCGTACCCGATTATAATCCCGACAATCCTACACCAACAACAGCAGTGTTTTTTAATAGTCCGGAAAGACCTGTTGGCTGGGATGTACAACCAACCTTTAATGGAATGTACCTGCAATTGTCTAAAAAACTAATTGAAGAACACCGCTTCCTCTTCAAACACTACCTTGACTACGGTGAACATGAAGCATTGTATTTAACAGGAAAAGAGGAACAGGAAATCAGGACTATTTTTGGACTCATGCTGAAACACTATGGTAGCGGGCAGGATAATAATAGCGTTTTGCTTTCTTATACACATGTTTTGATTTCGCTGGTAGAAGCATTTTATAAAAGGCAGTTTTCGGCCCATCCTAAAAGATACAATTATATCTTATCCGACTTTCAACAGCAGCTGAAAGATTATTACAATCAACCCGTAGAACAGCTCCCAACCGTTCAATATTTTGCCGACAAACTACATTTATCACCCAACTACCTGGGCGACATCATTAAACACTTCACGCAGCAATCTGCCATCGAAACAATACACAACTTTGTAATTAAAAAAGCAAAGGAATTACTGGAAGAAAGAAATGACTTGAACAATACTGAAATTGCTTACGAGCTCGGCTTTGAGTATCCCAATTACTTTGCTAAATTTTTCAGAAAACATTCAAACCTAACGCCAAAGGAATACCGAAAGACATTCCAATCGCAAAAACAAATAACGCATACAATTGAAGCGCCTTAGAAACGGGTGCTTTTTTGTTACCTGTAAAATGATTCCTTTTTTTTGGTAATATTTACCCTTTGTCCTTACTGTTACCTGCTAATTTTGGCTTTCAAATAGCAGGAACTAAAAAGGGAAAATAATCATGAATAAAACTAAAGTTTGGTTGATAACAGGAGCAGGTCGTGGAATGGGCCTTGAGATCGCGAAGGCCGCATTGGCTGCGGGCCACAAAGTAGTAGCTACAGGTCGCAATACTGAAATGGTTACAAAGGCACTTGGAAAATCTGCGGACCTGCTGGTTGTAAAGCTTGATGTTACAAAGTCAGTTGATGCAGAGATTGCAGTGAAAGCTTCAGTAGAACGGTTTGGTGCAATTGACGTACTTGTAAACAATGCCGGGAATTTCTACGCTGGTTTCTTTGAGGAATTGTCTATTGAACAAATTCAGTCTCAAATAAATACTAATCTTATTGGACAGATGAACGTTACTCGCGCTGTCCTTCCTGAAATGCGCAAGCGACATTCAGGTCACATCATTGCCATTTCATCTACTGCAGGTATTGTGGGATATGAGTACTGCACGGCCTACGCAGCTTCAAAGTTTGCTGTTGAGGGATGGATGGAATCACTTCGAATCGAGATAGCTCCTTTTGGTATCAAGACCACTATAGTTAATCCCGGATTCTTCCGCACTGGATTACTCGAGCCGGGTTCAACGATTTGGCCTGAAAAATCTATTAATGATTATGCCGATCGCAACACACAACTTCGTCCTTTCTGGGAAAGCCTGAATGGAAAACAGGGCGGTGATCCTGGAAAGCTTGCCAAGGCGCTGTTGACGATAGCAGATCAGCAAGAGCCACCACTGCGGTGGTTTGCAGGTGCTGATGCGATCGCAGAAGGCGAAAGAAAGATCAATGAACTGCAGAGTCAGATAAATCCATATCGCGAACTGTCAAGTTCGCTCGCACATGAAGATGTGCAAGTATAATGATAATGGCACCAATTTTCGAATTCTCCATTCCTGAGAAATAAATTATTCATACGGTTGTATAATTAAGTGTCTAGGTATAGCTGGGTTCTTCAATAGATTATTATAACCATTAAAGACACCGGTTTGATCTTCACATGAACTCCTAAACCTTAAACCTCCCGCCTTAAACCTTACACCTTATACCTTGTAAAAACTTATAACCACCTTACAGCCCTACCCCAAAACGGCCTCCTTATTGTACTTCTCCCTGTAGTCCAAAGGAGATAAGCCTGTTATTTTTTTAAATACTTCCCGGAACGACTTATCATCCGAATAACCCACTTCATTCATAACCTCAAAAATGCTTTTCCTGCCATTCTCCAAAGTTTTCTTAGCAACCTCCACTTTTACACGTTGCAAATATTCCACCGGGGTATTACCGGTAGACTTGATAAAGCGCCTGTCAAAGTTTCGCCTGCTAATGGCCAGTTTGGAAGCCAGCTCTTCAAATGAAATCTTTTCGCCCAGGTTCTCTTCAATATAAGTTTGTGCCTGGCTTACCAGTTCGTCACCATGGTTTTTCTGCGCCTGGAAAATGAAGAAAGGCGATTGCGATGTTCTGTCTATGTCAATCTGGAAAACTTTTGAGCAGTAAATAGCAGTTGGTCTGTCAAAATATTTCTCCACCAGGAAGAGTACCAGGTTCAAAAAAGAGAAGGCGCCACCGTTGGTATAGATTCCCTGCCCGGCGGTAATCAGTTTGTCGGTATGTAAATGGATGTTTGGAAACAGTCGCCTGAAATCATTGGCTGCGTTCCAGTGCGTGCTACAGTCCCTTCCATCCAGCAAGCCGGTAGCGGCCAGTAAAAATGCGCCGGTACAAATACTCGCTATTTCAGCACCTCCCTTATATTGATCCCTAATCCAGTCAATCAATTCCTTATTTTCTTTAATTACATTATCGTAATCATAATTAATAGAAGGTATAATCAGCAGGTCGGTGTATTTTATATCCCTGATATCTATTGGATGAATAGAAAAGAAGCCGGCATCCAGTTTCAGTTCAGGTACAAAACCGGCAATAGATATTTCCATCATTAGCTGATGTCCCATCCTTTTCCAATACTCGTTTGCACGGTAGAGTATTTGAAAGGAACCTGCTATGCTGCTGAGGTTAGCGTCCCCTTTTGGAACCACGATCGTCACATGCTTCATGGTAATGTATTTGGACAAAGTTAGCTGCTTATCTTGTCCAAATCAACCCTGAAGATTGTCTATTTCACACCCTGCCGTTAACAAATCAAGACAGTAGCTTTGTCCTTTCCTATTGAAACAATAATCAGTAACCAAATTCATGAATAAAATGACAACAGCCAATTTTACCACTACCATCCTGGTAGACCAAACGCCCAAAGAAGCATTCGATGCCATCAATAATGTGCGGGGATGGTGGTCGGAAGAAATTGAAGGCGGTACCAGCAAACTCAATGATGAGTTTGACTATCATTACAAAAACATCCATCGTTGCAAAATGAAATTAATAGAAGTCGTTCCGGGAAAAAAAGTGCTGTGGCTGGTGATGGACAACTATTTTAATTTCACGAAGGACAAAAGCGAATGGAAGGATACGAAAATTAGTTTTGATATCTCCAAAAAAGATAACAAAACACAGATCCGCTTCACACACCTGGGATTAGTGCCCGAATATGAATGCTTCGATATCTGTTCCAATGCATGGGGTCAATATATACAGCAAAGTTTATTCAGCCTGATCACCACCGGTAAGGGACAGCCGAACCCCCTCACGGATGTGGTGAACCAGGCAAAGAAGGCAAAACAAAAGCTGCATAGTAAGTGATGATTGTAGTGATCCTTTTATAACAAAAAATAATAAAAATGAAAACGCAGGATTATACGATAAATCTTATAGTGGATGCTTCGGCAAGGGAGATATTCAAAAATATTAACAGCGTTACAAAATGGTGGACAGGACAGCTGGAAGGCAGTTCGCAAAAACTGAATGATGAATTTACCGTAAGGTTTGGTGACGTACATGTATCAACACAAAAGCTGGTGGAGCTTGTTCCAAATAAAAAAGTGGTATGGCTGGTTACGGATAGCAAACTAAATTTTATTAAAGACAAACAGGAATGGAATGGCACAACAATAAGCTTTGAAATAGTCAACCACGATACCAAAACACAGGTCAATTTTACGCACCACGGCCTGGTGCCACAAATTGAATGTTACAAAGACTGTACAAAGGGTTGGGACTATTACATAAAAGGAAGCTTGTTCAAATTATTAACCAAAGGAAAAGGAACACCCGAGTTGAAATAAGATGCCTTTCCCACGGAGAAGTATTTTTCGCTACAATACATTATCTTCCATCAATTTCAATAAACCGGGTAACTGCAATGCTACGGGTAATAAATAGAGGTGAAACAAAACCGACTATTTAATCCTTGAGGGGCAATATTAAAAGTATGAATGCTGTCATTTTCTTATCCTCACCTGCATGGCATAATCATAATTATCCAGGTCGATAAATTCAAAACCGGCATTCGGGGCAAAAGAAAAATAGCTGATAATCTTTTCTTTGGTAAACCGCTGTGACCAGAATTTTTCCCTGGTGGCGGTAAAACTATCATGGGCGTCGGTAATAATAGTCATTCCCATTTTTTGATAAAAGGATTCCTGTTTTTTCCTGGTATTGTCATTGTCCTTATAAATGGATCCCAAAACTATCTGACCTCCGGGAAGCAACATTTGATAAGCCGTAGAAAATACCTTCCCGAATCTTTTATTACCGGAGAGATCCAGTTTTATTCCGGATTCTTTATAGGATTCGAAATCAAAATCCTCCGGGTAAAAATTTCCTGCCGTAAACCAGGTAGTAATGATCAAATCATATTTTTTATCCAGTTGCAGGATAGAAGGCGCTTCCAGGAAATAGACAGACACCTTGTTGCCAATACCCAATGCAGCAATCGTATTTTTTGAAATATTGATACAAGGTTCAGCATTGTCAATACCATCGTAGCTGTCAATCATATTCCAAATCTCCGGTATACCACAGAGATGCTTTGGTATACGGGCGGTACCTATCCCGATATCAAGGATTGAAATCTTTTTATGCTGCCTGTGAAACTGCTCAGCAATTACTTTCTTTAATTCAATAAATTCTGCCCACTGCGCCTGCAGTTGTTCTTCGGGGATAAAATTTTCATCGAAGGATTTGGTTACAGAATTTTCCGTTGCATAAATACTCATTGCAAAAAGCTTATTTGATTCATTGTTAAACCATGTTGCTGCCATCAAAAATAAAAAAGCTGCACCATTTCCAGGTACAGCTTTTTACGAGAAAGAAAATTTTAATCTTTTGTTTTAAAACTTAAAAGTAATGGACCCGTTAAACATTGTCCCCAGCTGGCTAAACTGGGAGCCATTGTAACCCAGTATCCTGTATCGACCGCTGAACTCAAGAAATCCTTCCAGCAGGCTTTTCTGAGCAGGATCAGCAAGGTATTGGTTACCCATGGCATCAAGTCCTACGAGATCCCATTTGGGCAATACATTTAACAGGTTGTTTACCGTAAATGAAAGGTTTATTTTTTTGGTCAGATCATATCCGATATTAATATCTGTAAGCACATTTGGTGTAAACCGTTGTTTTATATGCTCCATGATGGAACCGCCATTGTCAAGATCCTGAAATTCAGTAGGACCAAAGAGTGTGTTGGTGAGGTTAAAAGTCCATTTATCAATGTTGTAATCAAGGCCAAGAATGCCTTTGTACTTGGGGCGGCTCTTGGTGAGTAAAGATTTAATCTGCGTACTTAAAATAGTAGAGCCCGCAGATGAAATAGCCTTGGGATCATTGGGGCTACCAACGATTTCATTTACAGTGGTGTAATTAGCAGCCAGGTTGATACCAAGTTTCCCGGTGCCCAATTGAAGGTTCCTGTAGTTGGCCACAAAATCAAGACCGGAAGTATGTGTCTTTATACCGTTTATGAAAAACTGCACACTTACCACATTTGCGGCCTGTAGTATCTGGTACAATGTGGTGGTGGGATCACTGGATGATATAGAGGAGCTGTACACAACACGATCTTTGATGGTAATATCATAATAGTCTAATGTCACGCTCAGGTTTTTTGAAAGCTTTGCACCCAGGCCCACAGTGAAGTTGGTGGATTTTTCAGCTTTCAGTTTGGGGATGCCCAGTAGAAATGCCTGTTTGCTGATATTATTAAACAAGCCTTCCGATACGATGGTACCACCCTGAAAACTTGCCTGGGTGGATTGATCATAAATCTGGTGAAGGGTAGGCGCCCTGAAGCCCGTGGAAGCAGAACCTCTTAGTATCAGGTTATCACCTATAATTTTAACACGGGTGGAAGCACGGTAAACAAAAGCACTTCCAAAATCGCTGTATTTTTCTCCCCTGACGGTAGCATCTATCAGCCATTCATTGGTAACGTTAAGGCTGGCATCAAAATAAGCTCCGATATTATACCTGCTGAATGTTCCGGAGTTTTCCTGGCGAATACCCGGAAAAGAATTGGCTCCCTGTCCTGAATAAGAAGCCGTATCACCCGCTATTATTTTATAGGTTTCTTTTCTCGCCTCTGCGCCAAAACCTATGGCAAAATTGTCTGTAATACTTTTTGAA
>Ga0075024_100000347_pt1 | contig 16142 bp, 16 predicted proteins | sample Str013_2_FD_71389 | JGI IMG/M metagenome (GOLD analysis project Ga0075024, IMG submission 71389) | Freshwater sediment microbial communities in response to fracking from Pennsylvania, USA - Straight Creek_MetaG_SC_2013 | ecosystem: Environmental > Aquatic > Freshwater > Creek > Sediment... | reverse complement strand
CCTCGCCGAGACCGTCGCACGATTGCAGCCGAGGTTGCTCATTCTCGACCCGTTCGTCCGGCTCCATCGCATCGATGAGAACGCCAGCAGCGAGGTTGCGCCACTGCTCGCTTATCTGCGTGAGCTGCAGCGCCGGCACAGTATGGCCGTGCTCGTTGTCCATCACGCCAAAAAAGGTGGCGGCGGTGTTCGCGCCGGCCAGGCGCTGCGTGGCTCCTCCGAGTTCCATGCCTGGGGCGACAGCAATCTCTACCTGCGCCGAGACGGTGAGGCTCTGACACTGACCCTCGAGCATCGCGCCGCACCGTCGCCCAAGCCACTCAACATCGAGCTGGCGAGCCGTGGGTTGGCCCTCGCACTTGAAGTGGCTGACCGACGCGAGGTTGAGGAGCCAGCCCCGGCCTCGCTCGACCAGCGCATCATCGCCGCGCTGGCCGATCGGTCTTTGCCATTCATGGAGCTGCGCGCCGCCTGCCGCGTCCGCTCCAACACCCTGCAGGAGAGGATCGGCGCGCTCACCGCCGCTGGCCGCATCGCCAAAACCGACGGCGCCTGGCGCCTTGTCGTCTCCTGAACAGCGCTCGCTTACCCTTACCCGATCCCGGCCTCTCTACAGCGTGAGGGTAAGGGAACGGGTACAGCGGTCGCGCCGACGTCTCTTCACTCCCTGGCGCACTTCTCTGGTTCAACCCCTGCGGAGCCACTTCTCTCGTCCCAGCCGCTCAATCCGTTCGCCGGCGCGCACAGGGGCGCTCAAGACCGGCCGTCGCTCCGACCTCGACCCAAGCGCCAACGCTCCCAGGCCGCGTCTTGAACGCTCCGAGCACGACGGCTCACTCGATCGGCATGGGCGAGCACCACTTCACTTGCGGCGCCAGCCATCAAATGCCGTGGCCGATGGAACATCGCAAAGCGCGATCATGCTCAAATGCGCCACCAAGGGACTTTCCCAGCGTGTTCCAGCCTGCTAGCGCAGATATCGGATCGGGCGTGCGCGAAAAAAGAGGGACACTCGATAGATACCGCTGCCGTGTCGGCGCGAGCACCGTGAAGGCGCCGATTTGGCTGCCCTGAAACACCTCGAAGACCGGCACACCGCGCTTTAGCGCCACCCTCTCAACTTCGTTCAGAATAGGAAAATCTTCCCGAAGCCGCCGTTCGAGACCTTGTGCCGTCCAGCGAGTATCCCGAAAAAGCGGTACCAGATCGCTCGCATGCATCCAGGGCCGGTTCATCCAAACCACACCCACCTGTAGATGTTCCAAGACGACCCTCAGGCCAGAGCTATGATCGTCATCGCCGTGTGTCAGTACGAGATTGTCGATGGTTCGGGTCCCGTAGTGCGTCACGATATGCTCGACCAACCGGTACCCGGTTTCCTCGTTGCCACCATCAATCACATGCACCCACGACACCCCGTCCCTTACGTACCGGAGAGTGATCGCGTCTCCACTCTTCTCTCCGCTGCCGACGGGCAGGAAATCGATCTCGTAACCCACCATCGTCGTGCTCCGACTTTGACCAGGCGCACCCTTCCCCTGCCTGGCCCATCTCACCGTGAGCAGCCTCTAGAATGATTCGACCCAACGAGTCCAATCGTCGCACCACCTTGTTGTGCACGACCATCGCCGATGCCATGTCAACAAAGCAACTGCCCATGATTTCGGGCGCCCCCCTTCAGAAATCGAGAATTCAAGCCTACGCATCTCACTCAGGGTCGGGCTGTCGTGAACCGAGCCCGTAACTCATCCTGCCAATGCATCGACGCCAGTCTCGGCCCTTCGGGCTTCCATCCCTGGCGCAGGGGCAGGCGAGGCCATGCACGACGAACAGCGATGCGCCGCGAGCGTCCTGCCGAGTTCTTCCACGTCATTTGTCGTCTGTCTCTTCCCAGTGTAGCGCGTCCCTCCCCGACGCAAGAGCTTGCGTCGCACGGAATGCCGCTGCTGTCCGGTCTGCTGCGCTCTCCTCCACTCGCGTTCCGGCCCATGCCGCGAAATTGCCCGTGCTCCCTCGATGGTGCGTCGGGGCCCCTTCCTCGCGCTTTGCGCCTTGGCCGCTGAAGGCGTCACGGCAGTCGTGCGCCAGCATGGCCAAGGAAGTGCAGATGTCACAGAGGATGGACGTTCACGAGCAGATCACCAACCGAATCGTCGAGGCGATCGAGAAGGGAGCAGGCGAGTTCAAGCTACCATGGCATAGGCCGGCCGCCTCGCTCGAGCGGCCGGTCAATATCCAGTCCGGCAACGCCTACCGCGGCATCAACGTGGTGACGCTGTGGGTCGAGGCACAACTCAAGAACTACGCGACGCCGGTGTGGGGCACCTACAAACAGATGCAGGAGAAGGGGTGCCAGGTCAGAAAAGGCGAAAAGGCCTCGATGATCGTCTTCTATAAGGAGCTGGAATTCGCCCGGGACGAACCGCAAGAGGGCGAGGACGACACCCGCTCGGTATGGATGGCGCGTGGCTACTGGGTGTTCAACGCCGAGCAGACGGACGGTTACACGCCGGTCGAGCGGCCACCCGTGCAACCGATCGAGCGCAATGCCCGCCTCGATACCTTCATCGCCAACACCGGCGCCGACATCCGGTATGGCGGACACTCTGCCTATTATCGCCCGTCCGAGGACTATATCCAGATGCCGGACGAGGGCGTGTTCACCGGCACGGACACGTCGTCGGCGACCGAGGCGATGTACGCCACGGTCCTGCACGAGCTGTCGCATCTCACCGGCCACAAATCCCGGCTCGACCGATTCTCGGTTCCGAGGAGCCGCGAGAGCACGGCGCGCGAGGAGCTTCTCGCCGAGCTATCGGCCGCGTTCCTATGCGCCGATCTCGGTGTGACGCCGCACCTGCGCGACGACCACGCCCAATACGTCCAACACTGGCTCGAGGCCATGAGAGGCGACAAGCGCGCCATCTTCCAGGCCGCCGCCGGTGCCAACCGCGCCGCCGAATGGCTGCACAGCAAGCAGCCCGATACGCCCTGACCTCACGTGACACAACACCCCGCTGGCCCTGGAGCAATCCGGGGTTTTTCTTTTTCACACGCCCTCTCGAAGGAGCGCGACCATGACCCGCAAGACGAAATCCGGCCCCGCACGCAGGGCGCCGACCAACGACAAGTTGGCGAAGACGACCAAGAAGACGAAACCCATGGGCACGACACCCGCCGCTCGACCGACCGCCGACAAGCCGCGCAAAAAGAAGCCGCCGACGATCCACAAGCTCGTCTGGCGCGACGTGACCTGCCGGGTCCGGCATACCCGCGACTACATCAGCGAGGGCTGGAGCCACATCGAGATCATCGTGCTGGCGCCGAAGGACGCACCGCTGCCGATCACGCAGACCGGATACCTATCGCATTTTCTCGACGAAGATGACTTGGCAACGTCCGGCGGGCCGGTCGCATTCTTCCTCGCCTGGCTCAATCGGGAGGCGAGGACGACGACCTGGGCGAAGGCCGAATTCAAGTGGCGGCAGCTCGAACTGTTTCCGCGATGACCACGACAAGTGCCCCGGCATCGGATGGGATGTCGGGGTGTTGGGCTCCACATCCAACTCAGAAAGACGCCCGCATAGGGACGTGCTCGAGCCCGCGATCGGTTAGCCGCTGTACGCTCCCAGAGCGGCCGACGACAATAAAATCCATAATGACGATAGCTCGAACTGCATCCGCGATGACTGTTTCTTCAATACCACCTTTTTCCACTGCGGTGGCGCTGTCGTTCATTCTGCGATTTGACTTGGCGTGAGCAATGCCTATAATTACTTCACTATTAGATAAATAAAAAAGTTATGATTGATACTACCACCATCTGAATCCGTTTTATCAAGGCAGCGAACTTCGAGCAATTGCGTGAGCTGCAGCGTGATATCCTTGCCGATGCCCAAACCAATCCCCTCTCGCCGTTCGGCAAGTTGCAGGCCGTACCGGTGCCACCGATGCTCGACACGACAAACTTGCTCCTCGCCTCACCGGCCGGCGACACACTCGTCCTCACCCATGAGGACCTGATTTATTCCTGTCGCGAGCCCAAATCCCTCGATACCGTCATTGCGCATGCCGCAACCGCGGGTGCTGCGCTCACCGGATACCTCGCAGCCCGCAGTATCACCAAGATCACCAGGGTTGGTCTCGTCGTACGCACGCTCAAAGGAGCCGAACTCACCGAGGTGGCGTCGGCCGCCTCAAATGTCCTGCTTCCCGGAAATACCGGGCCACTCAAAGCTTTCCTCAGCCAAGAGACGGCCGAAATCACGCGCAGTTCGTCCCACTACGACAATGCGATATATTTGATCGATATCAATCAGGACATGGGCATTTACGTCTCAAGCCTCGACCATCAACGCTACTTCACGCCGGCCCTCGAGACGTTGGATAGCGCCGCATTCGGCGATTTTCTTGCCACAACAGAGAGCTTTTTCAGGACGCAAACCAATACCCCGTATGACCTCGCATAATGACCCATCTTCAACAGCAGGGCCCTACCAACCCGCCGACCGCCCGATCCATTGCAATAGTGCCGGACACTACTCTGGCACAGGTCCTCGCCGTGCTCGGTCAGTCAGCCATCATCGATAGCTCTTCACGTCCTTTGCAGCCGGTCTTCTACGTTTCGCTTACAAACAATTATTATCAAGGAGGCACCCAGACCCTCGTGAACGGCTCCACCGTCGACAGCGTCACCGCCAGTGTACAGGCTCAACGCCCTGTGTCATCCGCATCCAAATGGTGGTGGTCGTGCCTAAAATTCATCTTCTTCGAAGCCACCGACTTCCTGAAAAAGTTCTGGATACCATAAAGAGACCCTACGGGGTCTCTTTTCCAATAATGCAGTAGAGGGTCGCTCGCCGATGTCGTAGGGTCGCGCCAGCTCCTTGCGGCTGGTGGTCGGAGTCGCGAATTCTCGCTTCATGTCGGCGACCTGCTCCGCCGACAGCTTCCGCCTGGCGCCGAACTTGACCCCTGCAGCTCTGCCGCGTGCGATACCTTCGGCGGCACGCTCCTTGATGAGGTCGCGCTCGAACTCTCAGATGGCGGCGAGCATGTGGGATGGCAGGCGTCTGGTCGGACCACCGGTGTCCATGCACTGGTCGAGCACGACCAAGTTCACCTTCTTTGCGGCGATATCGGCTTCACAGTGGAGTTCCGGTCTTTGTCAGAGTCTGCCAACGATTATTTTCAGAGAATTCTATCAATCTCACCATACGAAATCTCAGAAACCATCTTGAGAGCTTTCAACTTAATGATGATGGGTCTCCAGTACAATTGCAGGAATTTCGTGTTCTTGTCTCAAAATGACATGTCGAAATCTGTCTCCATGCTTGCCAACACGTCGATCTTGGAGAATCATGCTTGAATAAAAAAATCCGGAAAATTCGTCTCGAGACCCTGCAACAGGCGTTCCATCTCCGTTTTCTTGAGGCGTGCCTCTGTAGGATACGAACGAAGTACATTGTTTTCGTCGTCCGTAAGTGGAAGGCTGACTTCCAAACGCGCCAGCGACTGTTTGGTCTTGAGAAGAACGAATTCCGTTATTCAATCGATGTATTTACGTCAAAATTCGTTCATGAATACATGCAGCTCTAGCGTTCGATAAAACGCCATATCGCTTTCGGTAATTCAATATCTTGAATTTTTCATTAAGGAATCCAAGAGCTCATTGAAAACTCAATCTTGCTGCGGTAGCCTCTGTAGATCTTCGAGGAGTCAGGGGATTTCTGGGTGCATAGTATGATGGTAAAAAAATAAAATCTGAAAGAACCGAGCCAAGTCAATAATACCACACAAATTATTAAAAAGCAACTTTTTGCGAACGTTTCTGTGCCATTACTATTGCCTAATGTCGTGGTGACATCTATCCCGCTCTTGGAAGCGGCAGGGCAATATCTCCATTCAGGCTGGAGACCACGTGCCAAATCGCGCTTTTCCAAATCTTCTTCTGGCAGACGGCGCCTGTCCCAGCACTATCTTCTCTCGACTCTCCCGTCGTCCCGCGGACGCAACTCCCTCAGGACTCGTAGGATATGAACTCGATCGGCGGCGATATAAGTCACGAACTCGATTTGCCGCTCCCCGGCGAGTACATGGACATGACCCACTCCGTTGTCGCGCGGCGCTACAAGCAAGACAGATTTATGAGTCAGGCGCTCAAGTTTCGCGAGCAGGGCACCACCGACGTCGTCCGGCAAGCCGTCACGCTCCATGACGATGTCCTCCCGCAGGGCATCGAGATCGTTCACGGCGGTCTGCTCCGCCGACAGCTTCGAACGGGCCCCGAACTTCACTCAGTGCTCCTTGGCGCGGGCGATGCCTTCTGCCGCGCGCTCCTCGATGAGGTCGCGCTCGAAGCCGATGGCAGCGAGCATGTGGAACAACAGGCGCCCGGTCGGCGTACCGGTGTCGATATGCTGGTCGAGCACGACCAGGTCGACCTTCTTGGCCGCGATCTCCGCCGTGATCTGGGAGAGGTCGAGTACCGAGCGGGCGAGACGATCGAGCCTCGTCATCACGAACTGGTCACCTAAATGGCTCATCACATGGAGTTGCGACATATGAACGAATCCCACAGATAACATAGTCGATACGTTCTCAAAAAAGAGATTTCGCGTATAAAGTTGCAATTTCGTTCTTTATGCTGTATAATAATACAGTTTATATCTTAAAATACGCTATGGATGAATGATTACAAAGTCTGGAAAAAGGAATAGGAAAGGAAAAGTTATTCACGGCACAAGAGTTGGACTACGATCTTACCGCCGAGCCTACCGCCGCGATGCTGTCGAAAGTATGCTTCGCCGATTTGAAATCGGCAGGAAATGAAGGCCCTGAGGATAGAAAGCTTTTGATATCGAAGTTGTCACCCGATGACGCCGTCCGTGCTCTTATTCAGCAAGGTATGCTGACACCACTGGAGCGCCACAATGTAATCGAGAGCTTCGGTGATCGCCAAGTGTACACAGCCTTGATTGCGGGGTGATGACGATTTCTCACAGATGCAGAGACTTACCGTTTAATCGAGAAGATACCTCCTTCACTCGCAATGAGCACCTTAGCGGCGTGATGACGATTTCTCACACGTGTAGAGTCTTTCCGTTTAATCGAGAAGATACCTCCTTCTCCCTCACTCGCAATGAACACCTTATCCGTCATAACAACACTTGCAGCATACGGGTCATTTACGGATTCCGAGCTCGACTTAATTGTCAACAAGGTGCCAGCCTCAGAAATCCGACTTCATATCCCTCAATCATTGGGGGAGAACCTACGCAACAGACTTATTAGAAGAATGGGCCCTCAAGACGCACTTATCGCGCTACGAATTCAGAGTGATCTGAGCCAAGCAGAACGCCTCACGATAATAGCTCACCTCGGCTCTGAGGGCGCGATACATTTCCTGCTAAGCTGAACTGAATTTCCGGAAGCTGAGCAGCGAGCACTTCTGATTATGGTCGCCCCTTGAGATCTACATCTCTTGCTTGCGAAGCCAGTAAAACTCTCTTCCGAGGTGCGAGCCAAACTCTTGAAGCAATGACTTCCAGACAACCATGTAATACCGTGCCTATATATGTCATCCAACAGTCAATTACATAAAGTATTTGAATTGACAATCGCAGAGCAAAAGATGCTTACCGAGCGTGTTCAATCACAAGATGCGTACAACATTATTCGCTTTGACGCTTGAGATTGGGATGCGAGCCTTAGGAGTCTGCTGTTGCAGAGACTGGACTCGAAATCGGCAGTAAAAATCCTCAAGGATCATGCGTGGCCACTTCCATTCAAGCCGCTAACATCAGAAGAACGCGCTCTTCTTAATACCAAAGTGCGCCACATGTAGCAGTCTGAATCATCCCAACGATCCACGAGACGATTGACAGCCAATTTCCACCGAACACGCCGACAACGGAGATCACGTTAGCAGCTCGATCATGATGCACGGAGCAGTCCGAGAAGCATTGCGACTGCTTGACGAGCGCACGACCCGAGACGCGACATTGAGCAACAATGCTCGCGCCAAAATAAACGCAAGAATTTCGGATATTGCTCATTTACTTCGATAGTGGACCATAGCGCAAAATCTACAATACCACCCTTTCACTCATAGTCAGCGCATCATCCTGTTCGATGCCGAGATAGCGGGCTGTATTCTCGATGCTCTTGTGCCCGAGCAGCAGTTGCGCCGCGCGCAGGTTTCAGGTCTGCTTGTAGAGCAGTGCCACTTTAGTGCGCCTCAGCGAGTGCGTGCCGTACTTCATCGGGTTGAGCCCGCAGAGCTGCACCCAGTCCTTGACCAGACGCTCGTATTGACGGGTCGACAGATGTCGGCGCGCGCCACTCAACGACCCGAACAGCCGGTCGAAATCGAGCTTGCCGGTCTCGACTATCCGTGCCTTGAGGCAAGCCTGCGTTTCCGGTCCGATCTCGAATGCGACCTCGCTTTGGGTCTTCTTCTGCACCACCTTGGCGCGGCCCTTGATCTTGACGTCGCCGCCAGTGACGAACTCGGTGATGTCGTGGACGGTAAGACTCACGAGGTCGGAAGCTCTGAGCTTACTGTCGATGGCGAGGCAGAACATCGCGAGGTCGCGCGCATTGCCGCCCATGCGCAGGCGTAGCTTGATCGCCTGAACCTCGTCGGGCTTGAGCGGTGGTTTCGGCCCCACGAGCTTTCACTTGTTCCAAGGACCAGTCGCAGAATAAATTTCAGTTCTCATGGTTCGGAATGGTAAGTCGGGTAATGACGATATTTTATGCACGACCCGACGGAATGCAAATCGAAAGAATGATCGCGGGGCGTTTACCGGCGTATCAAAGCCACAGATTGCGACATGAACTGTGTCGGCTTCTATGTAGAAGCGGACATAACAACATTTAGAAGGAACATTTGCAATTGCATCCCAATTGAGTAACATAAAAGTATCCCATATCTTTAACGATGCATCGTTTCAAATACGACCAACTCCGCAATAACCGTATCGAAGAAGTGCTCGAACTTCTCAAGAAGGATATCTCCTGCGAAGCCGAGCAAGCCTACCACGCCATACAGCCTACAGACCTCAGAGCCATCAAATCACGCTGCATCAGGTCAGGCGGAACGTTCCTCGTCATGTATATCTATGATCACCCAAGGTGAACTATTGCACTTGAAAACCTCGGGCACAACCGCGGTATCATTCGCTTCTTCCACCTCATCGGTAACAATAGCGGTTCTGAGTCGCTGGCCGGTCTGATGTTTCGTCGCGTCATGGAATTCGCGGATAAACGTGGCTATAAATCAATCTATCTGGAGGCAAGCCCCATTCAGGAGTTCGATCTCAAACACCGTCATATACGATTGGCACGAAGGCTTCCAAAATTCATCGAGCGTCTATCAAACTGACCGCTCTATGTCACTACCGTGTCACTTTGGCGTCGTCGTTAATCGTCCCACCCGGAACAGTCATTGTGATGTCGCACTCGCCTGATCGGTCCCAAAACTCGAGTGTCTCACAATCCCTACTTCGGGAGACGGGCTTGCGAGATCCCTTTCCGCCCCCGGATATTACCGCACCACTTTGCGTATCCGCGCGCAGCAAACACTCATAATCGCCAATGAAATCAAGCATGCTGCCATCGCAACCATTGACGCGATCGCTTGTCCATCCATGTCGCTGGAAAGACCACCCGTTAATGATCCAACTGCAATACCCACCGTACCGAATAAAATAATTCGGTTTGCGTTTTCGGGCGCCGGGCCAATACAATTCGCCCGTGAAAATGCCATAATTACCGGCAAAAATCCCGAATAACCAAATCCCAGAACGCCGGCGCCGAATATCGTCAAATAATACGAATTGTTATTCAAAGATAAAATAATATTTGCAACAAATATCGCTGCCAATGACGTCACAACGGAGATCGAAACAAAGCCTTTGTCAAATAAAATAGAATACAGTAAGCGGCCAATTATAGCCAAGCATGAGAATGCCCCGAGAACGGTTGTTCCGCCTCCCGCGGCAACAGAAGGCATTGACGGCAAAGTCGTCAGGCTGAGTGTCGCCCCAAAAAACGTTAAGAAGCATGCGCCAACAATTAACTCGATCGGCAGAATTTTTTCTGTTGCGGGCAACGACAGTCGCGGAATTAATCCATTGGGCTTTCGGCGGACGATCAAGTGCGTCAAAGTCAATTGCACCACTCCCGCTGTTGCAATCACTAGCAATAACCCCCTCCAGCCGAGTCGCGGCTCTAGCAGGTCTAATAGGAAACTCCACAGCCAAAACGCAACTAGCTGTCCGAGGGTCGGAATAGCAACTGCAATTGCTTGATGCTTCGGCAGCCATGTCCCGGCCAGTGCTGCTAACGGTCCCAAAAATGCGGCGCTACCAAAAAGTGGGAGAGCGATTCCAAGCAGCAAGAAAAACAATATAGCATTCACGGAGTAGTAACAAGCCACGCCAATGATTACATTTGAAAGACCGGACCAAAGAAAGAGTCTCTTATAGCTTGTTTCATCGAATAATTTGCCGCAGGCGTAGCTTCCCAAGCCAACCATTACGAAAAATGCCGCATACAGTAACGATACCACAGAGACTGAGACGTCGTAATCTAAGGCAATTTGCTTCTTAGCCACTACCGAAATAACTGCCGGTCCCATCGATGAAAGAACCAGAAAAAAGGAAATGATAAAATTAGCGATCAGACCGGCATCAATCGCTTCTCGATCCGGATGTTTGTTAGTAATCACGTTAAACGCTCACAAGCGGCAGGCAACTCTCAGGCGTAGAACTTGCCCTATAATCCAATCAGAAAATCAGGGTCGATTGATGGAAGTTCGATAATCTTCAATAGTTCTTGAACGGTTGCAGGTCTTGTTCGCGATATTTTCCGAGCAGATTCTAGGATCGGATCCAGCATGCTTTCATCGTAGCAAAACTCGACCTCAAGCACGTCCGGATACTTGCGCGTCTCTTTCGACTCTTTGCGCTTCTGCACTCGAGTCGTCGACATTTCGACAACTCGCTCTGCGGCAGCAACAACCGTCGCAATGTTGGGGCGAAACCACCGCACTCCACGGTGTGTCTCATTATGCTCCTCCAGGTGATGCATTCTCCATTGTCGCAACGTGCCTGGGACGGCGTCCCATTCGAGGAACTTCATCGGCCCAAGGAAATTTCCAATTGACGGATCATTGTCTCCATACGTCGCAGCGAAGTAGCATCCTGTCGCGTCGTGCAGCAGCGACCTTAGAAGTGTAAGGGAGTTAAGCGTCCATTGTAGATTGAACCCGTTGAGGATGCACTGTTGTGTTCCGGTCTCAAGGAACTTGCTGATACGGATTGCGTCGGGGCCATCAATAACAGGCCATTCTTTGTCCCAAACGATGCACGCCGCGACGATCTCCTTTCCTCCCGTCAGCTCCAGCTCAAAAGTGAAAACAACCTGACTATCCATCTGCCTCAGGATCTGTGTGACGTCCCTGGGCATGATCATTTCGGTCGGGTAATTCTCGTAGAATGTTGCCACACGCATAGCGTTCAGAACTGCGTCTCTCACGTCTGTAGGTAGCATATCCGCGTCAGATTTCGAGACGCGCCCCTCCGTCTCAAACACCTGCCGTGTCAGATGCAACCTATGTCGTGTGGTGGACATGCCCCGCTCCCTCCGCAATGCCTTGAAGTTGATCACATCAGGCTCAGCGGGTCCAGAGACGGTTGGCAGGAAGATGGGATCATTCATGGGCATCTCTCCAACGCGGAGGAGCTGCCGCGGCGCTCATCCTATTGAACTGTTACCACTGGGACACTACTTCATGCAATAGCAATTGCATGGTGCAAACATGTTGCATGGTGCAACCACTTGTGCTATCTCGTTGGTCCGCGACGGCTTGCAGGCCGCCGCGCCGCCGGGCGTGGCACTTAAAAATGAAAGGAATATCCTATGGTTATCGCGGAACTACTGGGGAGCGCGCTTGCAGACCGCAACCTATACGAGAGATTGGTCCGACAGCTGCGTAGCATAGCGCAGCAAGACCTGCGTGGTGCTGATAGCCGAAAGACGGAACTCGCCAGTAAGGTGAAGGCGTTCATCGAGTGGCTAGATGATCGGAAGCCGGAGTTTGCGGGCGTTCCCGAACAAGCAGATAAGTTCGCAAGACTAATCGACTTGTCACGAGGCTACGAGGAATGCACCAAGTATTACCTCAGAAACGTTGGTGTTAACTCGTCCACTATTTGGCGTTGGGCGAATGAAAAGAGCCGTCCAACCAAGTATATTGGTGAGCGCGTCATTGCAGAGGTGCGCACGTTGCTAGTCCAATTGCTTTGGCACGAGTGTGACGAAATGGGACTGACGACACATGACGAGCGAGCGTAAGGCCTTCCACCAAGCTGTTTTTGTGCTTGTGTGTGGCATCCTGATGCGGAACGGATGCGCCAAAGGAATTGCGTACCTTGCTCAAGGCATGTCGTGGGAGGACACTCGCAGCTGACGAGATGCACATCAAAAATGCATCTCGTCAGCGTCCAATCACTTCAAATTAAGCTTAAGAAATACTTTATTATACTTAATTGCAGAGCAGACGTAAGCTTGCTTCGCTCGATTATTACTTTCGCTCGGCCCTCCCCAGCGCAAGGTCGGCGCTGATGCCGCCTCCCTCCTCCACTCCGGCCCCCAAGGCTTCCCGGCGCTCCTCGCATGAGGTGCGCTGGGGCCTCCCCAGCGCATCGCTTTGCGCGTTGGCCGCTGAAGGCGTCACGGTAGTCGAGCGCGAGCATGACCAAGGGCCACTCGGATAATGTCACAGAGGACAGACGTTCATCAAGCGATCACCGATCGAATCAGCGCGTGCGTCTCGTACCTCATCGGCTGCTATGGCAGCCGACTCCTCACCTGCGCATCTGTATCCTCCCACTGCGCCTCTCGCTCGTAGGAAGCCGCGATGCTCTCGATCATGGTGCTGACGAACGGAAACGTGTAGGCGAGCGACTGCGCGATGGCTCGATATCGCGCCGCGAGTTCTCGCTCCTGGTTGCCCCCTTCGCCCCGCCAGACCACACCGCGACTGTTCCGCTCCGCCACATGGAACCCCTGCGCGACGTGCTCTACCGCCATCCACTCGATCGCCTCGCAGATATCGGGGTTCGGCCAAGCTCCCAGCGCGGTCTTCGCGGCGCGCGACAAGAGCTGACCTATACGCTCATCGCCAATTTCTGCGCGTCCCAAAGTTTTCAGCTCGCTCCGCACGGTCTTCAGCCACGCTTTCAGTCTCTCGATATCGATTTTGCCTTGCTCGTCCATGCCGGGGAGCCGCTTGATACGGTCCAAGAGCCGGTAGGCGGCGGTGGCCGCTGCCTCCCGCTTCGCCGCGTCCTGGATGCCAATCTCGTCCGGGTCCTTCCCGCCATCATTCCGGCGGAACGCCAGTGCCACCGCCTGCACGAACAGTGCCGGATTTGCGCAAATCTGGCTCTCGAGGTTCGGAATGCCGTACTTGCCGTGTTCGAGCGCCTCCAGGAACTGAAACTCGAGCGTCGCCAACTCATCCTTGCTGACATCCGCGCGCGCGTTCAGGCTCTTGAAGGCTTTGCTGACATCATGCTCTGACAACCGAAAAATCGGAGGCGGTTCCTGGGATGTGGTTGCCACCGCCCGAAGCAGTCGCTTCAGGCGGCTCGTCTCCACCTTCGACCAGTCGAGATGGACGGCGTGAAACGCCGCCAGGGGCCGTTTGGCATCCACAAGACGGTCCGCCGCTTCGTTGACGTCAGCTTCGACGTCGAAGACGACGTGCGGGAACACCCTCTCCCAGTACGACGCCGTTAAGTGTGGGGCATGCCTGTCCAGGGCACGCCATGTCGAAGCACGAAAGGGCAGGCTGAGACAGTATGTGAGAACTTCCTCATCGCCCCACCCGTCGTGCACTTTCGCGCCCAAGAATCCGATGGGGTCCGGATGCTTCGACAGCAGGCCGCCGAGCGCATTCAAGTAAGTGGCCTCTCGTTCGCCTTTGGCGGATTTGATGAAATGCTCGGCGAGGCGTGCTATGGCATCCGGGTCCGTAATCGCCTCGGGAAAGATCGCACCGATCACGTGGCTGGCCCCGGCGCCTTGCAGCAATCGGTCGATCGCTGCCACATCGCCGGCCGCCCAGATCTCCGCTATCGCAGCCGTCCGGTCGCGGCGGATGCGCTCCTCGCGCGCGCTATAGTCGTAGTCTTCCGCGTCATAATCCTCGATCGACTCCTCCACCCATTGCTGCTTGAAGAGCCATTCATGCCGAATGACGGGATATGACGATTCCAGTTTCTGTCGTGCGGCGCGCGCGTGCGCCGCGTTCACCGCCGAGACGCCCCTCTTTTTGCTACGACGTGTGAAAGCGTACCTCCGGATGCGTTCGCGCAATGCGGCTTTCTTTGCGTCGTCGTTCCGGCGAGCAGCCCACTCCTCAATCAGTTGCCAGACCCGCGTTTGCAGGTCCTCCGGCAGAGACTGAAGGTGCTCGACGAGATCCCCCAGGGTTTGCTCGGTGTGATGAGGCCAGGTCAAGGCGATATCGACGGCCTTCCTGACGAATTGAGCGCGCTCGCGATGCGACACGCCCCGCCCCGCTCCTGAGGCATCATTACGCCAGTTTGGTCGATGGCTGTAGCTTCCGGTCTGGTGGCTTTCCAGCTGGGCGATGCAGATGCGCCAGCCTACCTCCGGGAATTTCTGAGCCAAACGCTCGAGCGCAGCGATCCGACACTCGATCGGCGCCGAGGTCTGGGGCAGCCAGGATCTCAGTATGTCCGCGAGAGAGTTCTCGGGCTTGTTGACCCAGTTGTCGTCGATCCGCTGCATCGACAATTCCCCGAGGACATCTACCACCCGGACGAGAAGATCCTCCCGCCATGCAAGGGTCTCCAAGGACCAGAGCAGACCCGTGCGGGGACAGCCCGAGCCAAACACACCGGACTCGGCCGGCGTCAGCAGCCCCATGACCGCACGCTCGTTTCTCAAGTCGCGCCCGATGATAGACAGGAATTTCTCCGGCGCCGCTTCTGCGAGCAGCGGCAAGTTATGGTTCTGCGACAGGAAGCGGTCCAGAGAGACGGGCTGCAGCAGCTTGCGCACGAACGCTTCGATTGCCGATTTCGCGTCGAACCCAAGCCTCTTGAAGAACAGGTCGTTGCCGTGCACGGCGAGCAGCACGAGCGTTTCGGCTATCCCCTTGCTGATGGCGCCGGAATGCGAGCGGACTTTGCCGTAAAGGCTGGCGCACCACCGCTTATCCTCGGGAAGATCGAGTGACGGATCGCGTTCGGACAGCACGCATTCTGCAACAAACAGGAAATTCTCTAGGTCTTCACGCACCATGAAGGGCGCGATCGCGAACAGCGCATCGATCTTGCTGGCGACGCCGCGGTAGTTTCCGATCGACCACACCGGAGCATCATCCAGTTGCACGAGCGCGGACACATCGCGTTCCGTGTCATGGCCGCTGGCCAGGAATCCGACGATCTCGACGTCCGCATTCGAGGCGACGTGCCATGCGCCGACTAAGGTCGCCGCGACCAGCTTTCGTGCTCTCTCTGAATCTCGTGCCCATTCGGGCGTCTTGATCGCCGCGGACACCGCGAGACGCCGTCGCAAGATGGTGGGAGACCGGCCCGACTCTCGTCCCAGCCGCTCGACCCGTTCCTCATCAAGACCCATCTTCGCCAGGGCAGCTTTGAATTCAGAGTGACTGAGCAGGTCGAGGCCGATATCGGGATCGGTGTCGACGGCATTTCTCGGCCGCACGACGATGCTATGAAAGCTCTTGTGGAGCGTCCCGAGTTCGCGCTCGACCTCGAACGAGGTCGCGACCATCACCATGCTGCCGGGCGCAGCGCTTGCAAGCTTCCTCGCGGCGTCCGGTGTGTCGACGACCAGCACGTCATCGCCGGCTCGCGGCACGGTCGCCCCGGTATCGCGGAAGAGGCAATCGATGAAGGCGAGCGCCTCGGCGCGGGAATCGGCCGCGATGATGAGTGGTTTGGATGGCGGGGCCGCCAACCACGATTTCAGTGTTTCCCGGCTAGCCGCGAGCGCGGGCAGCAAAAGCTCGCGCGCAAGCCGCGGATCGGCGGCCTCGCTCCAGGCCATCCAACAGTCGTCCAGGGTGCGAAGCC
>Ga0075024_100000346_pt1 | contig 16151 bp, 23 predicted proteins | sample Str013_2_FD_71389 | JGI IMG/M metagenome (GOLD analysis project Ga0075024, IMG submission 71389) | Freshwater sediment microbial communities in response to fracking from Pennsylvania, USA - Straight Creek_MetaG_SC_2013 | ecosystem: Environmental > Aquatic > Freshwater > Creek > Sediment... | reverse complement strand
CACAGCCCTGAGCGGTGCCCTCAATGTTAATGGCACCGCAACAGCAACCGCCTTCAGCGGCTCCGGCGCGTCGCTGACCGGCATCGGCACATCGGCGCTCGGCGGCATCACAGGTACACCAAGCAGCACCACCTATCTACGCGGTGACGGAACCTGGGCGACACCAAGTGGTGGCAGTTCGCAATGGACCACGTCCGGCTCCAATATCTATTACACCACAGGCAAAGTCGGGATTGGCACGATCAACCCGTTATGGGATCTGTCGGTTATCGGCACGGCCGGTGCACCGCCATTTTCCGTAGTCGCAACCAATGATTTTTCCTTGGCTTCCGCAGGTACAGCGCTGGCACTAACAACTGGCGCAACATCCGGAAATACGTACGGTCAAATTCAGGTGAACACTGGCGGAGGTACCACGGCCGGCAATCTGGTTATTGCGCCGTTCGGCGGCAATGTCGGGATCGGGGTGACGACTCCTGTTGGATTGCAGGTCAATGCGAGCACAAACGAGACTGTGCAGGGCTCAGCCAACGTGCGTCTTGGAGTAGCGGGTGGTACGCCGCGGCTCCAGCTCGACAATGCCTCAACGATCTATGAAATTGACAATTCGAGCGGAACGCTACGATTTTTCAACCCCGGCGTGGTTCGCGCGACACTGGACGGGTCAGGCAATTTCAGTTCTGCAAATTGCTGCTCGTCGGACATGCGGCTCAAATCGAACATAACCGATATCTCAGATGCAGTAGGTCTGCTGCAAAAAATGAGGCCGGTCCGTTATGCGTGGATAAACCCGAAGCTCCACGGCGACAAGGAAAGCGGCGTCGGTTTTCTTGCGCAGGATGTCGAGAAGCTGTTCCCTAACGAGGTATATGAAACGGAGGCATCGGGTCCTGATGTCGGTCTTGTCAAACCCGGCAAAACTTCAAAGGCTCTCAAACAATCATTCGTGCTGGCTACGACTGCGTACCTCGTCGAAGCCGTCAAGGAACTGAAATCGATTTTCGACGCCGACCATGACGAGCTGGCGAAACTTAAAGCCGATAACGACAATCTCCGCCGTGACGAGGATGAAAAAATCCGCAAGCTTGAAGCCGAGATTGAGCAGTTGAAGGCCGCGCAGAAGGGCGCGAAGTAGTTGTTCATCAATTCGGTGTCATCAGCCCAAATGGTGGCCGCTGCCAACCCGGAAAATAGACCGTTCCGTCAACCAGTACTTCGATAAGCGGCGCCTTCGTGGCTTCCCCTCGCCAATATTTTGTTGCGTGTTCCGTCCATTTCGGTTCCAGACAATCAAGCAGTTTTGCGTCTGCCTTATGCACCTTCGCGCCGCGCACTATGCGCGCCTCGACGAGGCACCGCACCTCTTTTGGAAACCAGAGGTGCATGGCCTCGGTTGCAACCGCTTCATCGTTGAACAAAAATATCGCACCGCGTCGGCTCGGTAGATGATTGTCGATCGATATACGAGCGGTCTCCCACGCGGCTTCCTTGTGATCTGACATCGTTCGCAGAGCGTATGGCGACACCGCCGATTCCAAGCCTGGCATTCGGCTTATCGCCGAAATGCTATGGCACATTCCTTCGGCTAGGTATGCGTTGTGAAGCATCATCCGATTGGGTTCAGTCAGGTGCCAATACGTCCCGGACTCCAACGCGTACAGTTGGCCGTCGCTCTTGACGAGTTCTGCGTTGTCCATGTGTGCTCTCGACTCAGTTGGCAGGGTCAAGGCATCATACTGTGTTTTCCGCCAGTTACGGCAACGGTCGGGGGAGTTGTACACAGCCCTGCCCATGAATCGCCTCGGCCGTGACGTCCGCCTCCCATGCCGTCGGGTCGGCGGCGGCGTTGTATTCTGCCGACCTGTCGGTGTCAGGACGACATGTCCAAGCAAACATCACGGCATGTTGCACAAATCAGGATATTATCACCATTGACAAACACCGTACACTGTCAATAGCTTAGGCTGGATACTAAATACGGTGCAAAACATACATGCTGATCGGCTACGCCCGGGTCTCGACACAACACCAAAATCTCGACCGGCAGATCGCCGCGCTCCGCAAGACCCGTTGCGCGACCATCTTCACCGAGAAGGCGTCCGGCAAAAGCACCAAGGGACGGCCCGAGCTTGAGAAGGCGATCGACGCTCTCGGCACGGGCGACGTGCTCGTGCTCGCCGAATGGGATCGCGCCACCCGGTCCATGACCGACGGACTCAAGATCATCCAGCGCGTCGCCGATCGCGGCGCGCGCCCTCAAGGTGCTCGACCGCTCGTATCTCGATCTGACGACGACGCTCGGCCAGGGCATTCTCGCCTTTCTGTCCGCACTTGCACAGGACGAGCGCGAACGCATCGTCAAGCGCGCGGAAGACGGCCGGCGCGCCGCCAAAGCCAAGGGCGTGAAGATGGGCCGCAAACATAAACTCACCATCCACCAGGTCGCGACCGCGAGAGCTAGACTGCAAGATGGCGAGAGTTGCCGGGCCATCGCCCGCGACATGGGTGTGCACCACGTCACCATCTCCAGGATCGAAGCATGACACTGTTTCTGCCGGATGTCCCAGAAGCGACGGATTGACCGCTGCGCTCACTGCAAGACCCAGGCGACGCCCGTGCCGATCGCAAAAATGCCAACCGCGCTCGCCAGATTGAGAACGCTCGAAACGGCCAGCGCCAATATCACCTGCCATTCGGCCTCGATCTGCGTGGCGTGCGGCCACATGGCGATGAATTTCGGCAAACGCGCGATCGAAAGTCCCGCCAGGCACAGCGGCGCTCCGATCCACCAGCGGACACCTTGCGCCGCTCCGGCGGCCGTCACCAGCAGAAGGATGAACTCAGGTTTCCGGGCGAAGTCCGAGAAGCGGCACGCGTCAAACGACGCCCCCTTGATGCCGGCCTCATCTTGGCTGATCGCGCGCAGGGCGCCGACGCATTCGTTTACGAAGTATATCGCCAATGTCGCCAGCAGAAGTCCGAGCAAGATGGATCGCGCATTCAGGGCGTAGAAAATCTCGCGAGCGACAGATAAGGCAGCTTCAACTACCACGATCCCTCCTCTGCGCATTGGCACCTACGATTGTCTCGGTAGCCGTCGCATACCTCTTACCGGATCTCAAAGAAAGCCTTCGCCGAAAAACCGGCTGCGCCCTGCCCCTTCGCTGCAAAGCCGAGCGCATTCGAGCGCACGCACGTTTGCCCAATCATGTAAGTGCGTGCGACGTGTGTGTGGCCATGAACCCAAACGGGGACGTTCTCGAAGGTAGCGATCTCCGCATCGAGACTGGTGGCATAGGCCGCATCGAGGCCATTGCCGTGGAATTTTGGATTGAGTCCGCGTCGGCTCGGCGCATGGTGGGTGATGACGACTGTCCGATTACCATCCGCTATGACGCGAACCAACGCGGCCCATGCTGCATCGTGCTCACGCAACGCATCCTCCGGCCCGAATTTCGTCGCCGTTCCGTTTTCACGTCCGGTGCGCGTCCTCACGAAAAAGAACTCACCCATCCGTCGACGCACAGCGTTCATCGCATCCAGGCTGCGACCGTCGAAATTCGTCCACAACGTCGCCCCAAAGAAGCGCACGCCGCCGATCTCGACCGCCTCCTTGTCGAGCACAGCGACGCCCGGCAGGCCGGCCCGCAGCAGTGCGTACGTCTCCTCAAGCACGCCGTCGTAGGGTTCGTGATTGCCGGCGACCAGCAGGACGTGGGCGAAGCTCCGTACCGCCGTGTCGACAAACCTCAACACGCGGCTCCGCTGCTCGACGGCATAGCGGTCCGTCTGTCCGCCGTTGAGGCAACGGGCGTGACACAGGTCACCGGCGACGATCAGCACGTCGCCGTTCGGCAACCGCCAGTCGAAGGTTTGCGATTCCAGATGCAGGTCACTCAGGTAATGGCAGCGCATGGCTCTCTTCCCGATCCGAATCGGTCAAGGAGCTTGGCGTACTTTTCAGCACCTGTCGGTTAAACCGCGTTAAGACTCCGGACCGGCCATGACGCGTGGCCTGCGTCGCCTCACTGTCGATCGTACAACGCGAGAAAGCCCGGCGTCGCCCAAGGCGTCCCTGGCTTCCTTGGTTCCTGAACCCGCCCATGCGTTGTTGCAAGAAGATCAAGCGCACGAACCGCGGATCTCCCAGCCTCGTGCAACACGCCCCAGGTCGCGCGGGCGCACACCAATACGCCCGATCGCCGACACGCAAACGCATCGCCTTGCAACAGGGCCGCCGATTCCGATGTCAATTTGACAACGGTCTTTGCCAACTTCTCCTCGCAGGTTGCCGCCTTGACAGGGACACCGCTTGGGCGGAACGGATCGACGCGGCACCCATATCTCCGGATGGACATGGTCTCACGCCTGCGGTCGGTCGGCCACTGTGTGCGTTCGATTTTGACGACCGCCGCATAAATGGCGCTTACTGCCTTGCGCGTTTTGAGCTGCGCTTGGCGAGGGTCCGCAATCAGACCAGCCGCGTCGCGGGCGAGCGCCTCGCCTGTCAACAGCGAGACTGCTTCATCCCGCAGCCAGAGCACCCGCCGCGACGCCTCGACCGCTATCGCATGATTGCTTGCGTCCACCATACTTCCGTCCCTTCCGGATCAACGCCCGAGCCCGCTCGTAGTCGTCGCGCGGCATGGTCACGGCCAGATGATAGTCACACCTATTTGCGCGGAAGCAGTTCGAGTTCAGCCACTTGTCGTACGACCAGTTGCTCGACGACGTGACCGCAACCGGCTGCCCTCGGCGGCCGATGCGAGCTCAACGCGAAGATCACCAAGGCTCCGGCAGAACGACCAGTTGGCCTCGACGGTCGCGTCGGTGCACCCCTTCGAGCTCAGCCAGCGCCGGTCCTGCTTGGCTCGCGCAAGCGCTTCCTCGATGACAACCTGCGGACGCCCGTGGCCGAGACTGGACAGTTGCGCCTTGAGCTCTTTGAGTTCCAGCTCGGCCGCCTGATAGTGCAACGCAACGGCTTTACGGTTCCCTGTCACCGCCCCACGCGAGGATGACGCGAAGCCGAGCGCGCTGATGGTGGAGAACACCAGACAGCCGCAGAAGAAGAATGTGCCGATCAGATATCCGAGCCGAACGCGCGCCCGCCACGCTCCGTCTATCACAAGCGGCAATGTGGTCTTGAACACATCGATGCCGATCGACACCGCCCCCAGCTCCAGGCCTGTCGAGGCCGCGGTTCCCTGACCCGACCAGAACGACCAGTTCATCGCCATGGAGGTGGCGATCAGCACCAGTGCTCCGGCCGTGCAGATCGCTGAAATGAGCCAGCGCATGGAACTACCCTGTGACCAACGCCCCTAAGTGCTGGCGCTACCGGCCTCCGCCGTTATGGATCTTCTCGTAAGCCGCGCGCATATCCTCGAGCAGCACGCACATGCGCTTGCCGCGACGCTTGGCCTCGGTCTTGATCCAGTCCTTGAATTCCGGCGTCACGATCGTCGCGAACTGGATGTCGCGACCGGTGCTGCGCATGACGCGGCCGTCATCGCCGCGGGCCGCGCCATAACGATTGAGCGCACGCTTGGCATTGTCTTCGGGTGCCGGCGGCGGCAGCACGCGGGAGGCGCCTGGGAGCGAGGTGAGCTTCTTCGTGGTCATTCGTCGCGTCCTCCGCGGTCACGATCCTGCTCCCGGGTCTTTGTAGTGAGGCGGTTGATCCGCCGCTCGGCGCCCGTCACGCCTTTCGTGATTGCGTCCATCATCTGGGTGGCGTCGGCGAGCAGCGCGGCACCGCTGATCTCGGTCATACCGTAGCCTTCCGCCAATGCCGAGTTGTACGCAGTCGCATTGCGGATGCAGCCGTCGAGTGCGCTGTAGCCAGCCTCGGCCAGGTAGGCCCGCGCGAACTGCTCCTCCTCACGCCGTGGTTTGTCGTCAGCGCTAAAGCGCGATAGCACGACGCCGAACCGCCAGGCTTCGAGGCCCTCAGCCCGGAGCCCGTGCAGGAGCCGCACCGTAGGCCCCAGCTCGTACGTCGGATTGGGGCCGGTCGGAATCACCATGAAGGTAGACTTGCGGGCGATTGCCAGCGTGCTCTTGTCGGTCCATCCGGGCGTGTCGATGATGAGGACATCATGCCGTCCGATCAGCTCCAGGGCCTGTCGCGGATTGCCAGCCTCCACTCTGATCTTCGGCAGGAGACTGTTGTGCTCGCGCACCTGGCTCCAGGCGAGTGCGGTCCTCTGCTCGTCGTTGACATCCATCAGAACCACATCGGCGCCAAGCTTTGCGCGGGCGACCGCATAACTGCAGGCGAGCGCCGTCTTGCCGACGCCGCCCTTGCCGTTCGTAAACGGGACCGTCACCGAAGCCATGGATGCCTCTTGGAATTCACAGCGCGCGTTTAATTCTAGATTGATACAGACTAGATACCATGCTTCGAGAGATACCGCCAGTCCGTTTTGGTGAAGCCCACATCCGGCTGTCGAATTTGCACGGGCACAGAGCGGCTGTTCAGCGAGCGGTCAAGCGCGCCGGAACAACAACCAGCAGATGGTTCCGGCAAACACCGATGTCGCGAGGTTGATGAAGAAACCGCCCCATCCGAACCCGATGACCGGCTGGAAGACGAGGACAGCAACATTGGCCGCGAGGATCGCAGCCACGATGACAGGCAAGCTTGGCAGGCGCCAAAGGTTGATGATGGCAACGAGGATGCCGGCCAACAACGCGATCGGTCCGCCGACGGCGTAGGTGCCGAGCATCACAATCACGAACAGCCCCTTGATGTCATCGAGACCGGATGTGGCGAGGTCGATGGCGGCACGCACGGCGAAGAATGCGATGCCGCCATCAACGGCGCCAGCACCACCGAAATCACGATGATCAAGAGGAAGTGGATCGCGGCCTTGACTGTCATGAAGTGAGAGAACCCCTTCTCGAAGCCTTCCTATGCGCTGAACGGTTGCTCATCTGCCGACGCCAGTATTTTCTGCCTGAGACCAACGATCTCCCTGGCTGCGGAGCCTCCCTCTCGCTCTGCATCCCAGTGCAGGCGTATCGTGTGCACGACGGCACTGACATCCTTGTCGTGGAACTCCGACGCGATCGCGCATCGCGACATCCGGATGAGGTGGAACATTTGATAGATGGCGTGACGCTTCGCTTTTCTGCATCCGGAGGAGTACTGCCTCTCTTGTATCCGCTCGACGCCGTACTCGGCCTCGACCGTCCGGATGACATGAGCGACCTTCCAGCTGCGCTTGCGCGCCGTCCATGCCCCCGGCAGCGGCTCCGGCACCAGCGGCGGTTTGTCCGGCTCCTTCTCGATCAGGTGAGCAGCTTCCCGCAGCTGTCCGGTGACATCGTAAAGCAGTTGCGCCAGGCTGCGCCGCTCCTCGGGTGTCGCCGCAGTCAAATCCTGCGACACAATAGCCTCGAGCCGCATGCGGCAGTCGGCGATCTTCTTCCAGGCCAGCTCGTACTCGTCCGTCTTTGCGGTCATGATGGTCACTCCGCCGCTTCCATTCGTCCGCCCGATAATCGTATCCTCGCCCCTGCTTTCCTTGCCGAGCGACGCCGATGTGTAATCTCTATTCCATGACCCGCAACGTCGACGCCATTCGGACGCTGTTCCGCGTCCCGCACAACCGTGCTGTGATGTTCAATCCGCTCCCGGCGATTTTTCCGGGGCACGCGGCACCTGTAATCCGCCCCGCCGACGACGGCGACCGCGAGATGGTGACGATGTCCTGGGGGTTCGTGCTGCCCCAACCCGACAAGGCCCCACGCCGGGTCACCAACACACGCGACGACAAGGTGCTGGAAAGCCGGTTCTGGACGCCGTCATTCCGCGAGCGCAGGTGTCTCGTGCCAGCAACGTCGTTCTGCGAACCACATGACGGCCGCAAGCCAGCGACTTGGCATTGGTTCTCGCTGAAAGGCGACGAGCCGCGGCCATTGTTCGCCTTCGCCGGAATCTGGCGATTTCATAAGGGGCCGATCAAGAAGGACGGTCCAGCTGTCGAGCTGGAGACGTTCTCGTTCATGACGACGGTGCCCAATGAAATGACCAGCAGCATCAATCACGAGCGATCGCCCGTCCTGCTGACGAACGAAGCCGAATGGTCGACATGGTTGAACGGGACGCCGGACGAGGCGATGTCGCTCGTCAAACCAATTGCCGCGGATCGGTTGCGCATCGTCCGCGAGGGCTTTGAGAAGCGGGATGATCCGCCCCAACTTTAAACGTGTTAAGACGGGGTAGATTTACTCGCCGGGAGTTTTCTTCTGATTCAAAAGTCGAGCGGCGTGGCTAGTCAATCAAGGAAACCGCACCCATCAGTGCTTCGTTTTATTCTTGCTGCCTTTGGGTCTTCCCCTTGGCCTCGGGGATGGCGCCGCCGCCTTCGCGGCTAATTGTTGGTTGCGTTGCGTGAGGAGGTACGTGCAGGCTTCCTCCAGAGCGCGCTGTTGAATCTTGTAGCCGAATCTTCCGCCAGCATCGCACCAGCAAACTTTGTTCCCGCTGATGCAAAGTTGAATCCAGCATTTGTCGGACGATGCCAGCAGGCTCTTTGGATTGAGCGTCCATGTGTCGAATAATGGTATAATCGGAGATGGTGATGGCTCGTTCATCAGTGAAGTCTGGCAAAAATCAGATAACGGATCAAGGGGCGATGTCACTAGGATTTAGCCCTGACATACTTGGCCTTCGCTAGCCGTGCTGCGAGTGGAGCCGTTTCGGTTGCTGTCATCGCCCGCTGGTCCGCGATTTTCTCCTCGTGTATGTTGAGCCGGCGGCATCACGACCACATGGCTGTTCCCTGTTCTAACGGACAACGCTCATGACACTCCCACAGCACGCAGCACTCGTCTCAGGCGCCTCCCGTAACCTGAACGACCGCGTCGCAAAGTTCGATGCCGAGCACGCCGAAGCTGACAGGGAAATAGCGCTCGAGGCCGCCCGGACAATCTGGGTGCAAGTGAGCCAACTGATCGTGAAGCTCGGCCAGCCACAATACTGAGCCCCCAACGTGGAAAGACGAGGATGGGCTTACCTCGTTGCCGCCTGCGAGCTTCTTCGGCGTCTGTCGCTTTTCACAGCACGTGAGATTTTTCACCTAACAACCTGACGGCGCTCGCCTTATCGGTGGGCTTTCATGTTTTAGATGTTCCTGTTATGTTCCGATCGACTCAGGGGGTGCGATGCGGAGCTACGCTGGAGACGAGACCACCGGATTCCAGAGTCCGGCGCAAGATCACATCGAGCCGGTCATCGATCTGGCCGCCATGCTTGATCTGCGACGGCCGCAGCTCTACCCCGTGCGCGTGGTGGGCCAGGCACTGCAGACGCGCGGCATCCGCCATGGCGATGTGCTGGTGGTCAATGCCGCTGCCGATCCGGTCGCCGGCAAGGTCTGCGTCGCGATTGTCGACGGCGAGGTGATCCTCGCGACACTCGGGTTCAAGGATGGCGGCTGGTGGCTGAAGCCTTCCGCCGCCGAAGCACGGCCTGTCATCGACGACACCGAAATCTGGGCGATCGTCGAAGCTCTCGTGCGCTTCAAGGTCTGACGCCATGTTTGCACTCATCGATGGCAACAGCTTCTACTGCTCGTGCAAGCGGGCCTTTGACCCGAAGCTCCGCAATAAACCGGTCGTCGTCCTGTCGAATAACGACGGCTGCGCGATTGCGCGCACGCATGAGGCCAAGGATCTCGGCATCAAGATGGGCGAGCCCTACCATCTGGCGCGCGGCAGGCCCGGGCTCGAGCACGTCATCTGGAAAAGCTCGAACTACGCTCTCTACGGCGACATGTCGCGGCGCATGTACGAAGTGCTGACCACCATGGCTCCGCACGTCGAGCCCTACTCCATCGATGAGATGTTTCTGGATTTCAGGGGACTGAATGATGCGCCACGGCGCGCGGCCGACATGCTCGCGGCGGTGCTGAAGATTGCCAAGATTCCGACGTGTGTTGGCATTGGTCCGACCAAAACGATCGCCAAACTCGCCAACGCGGTTGCCAAGAAAGACCGCGCCGGTTCCGGCATCAGCGATCTTCGCGATCCCGATCAGCGTGCCTGTGCCTACCGAGAGCTTGCCGTCGGTTCCGTGTGGGGGATCGGACCTGCCTCGGCGCAGAAGCTCAACAAGATCGGCATTCAAACGATCGCCGACTTCGTTGCCCTGCCCGATGACGAAGTGCGGAAGATGTTGTCTGTTGTCGGCTTGCGCACCTGCTGGGAATTGCGCGGCATCTCCTGCATGCCGTTGGCGCTCGCGCCATCGACGAGGAAATCGCTCGCCGTCACTCGATCATTCGGCAAGTCGATCGATACATGGCCCGAGATGGAACGGGCCTTCAGTGCCTACGCCATGCGCGCCACCGAAAAATTGCGCCGGCACGGCCTCGTCGCCGCTGCGATGCAGGTGTTCCTCCAGACCAACCGCTTCTCCAAATCCGACCGACAGTATGTGAACCAGACCAGCTTCGCGATCGAGCCGTCTTCCGACAGCTTCACCCTTATCGGCAACGTCACGCGTGCCGCCCGCCACATCTGGCGCGACGGATATCGCTACGCCAAAGCCGGCATCATCCTGCTCGATCTCTCAGCGGCGCATGAACTGCCGCCAAACTTTTTTCCCAGCCGCGATCCGCAGAAATCTGCAGCTCTCATGCGAGCTATGGATGCACTCAACCAGCGCTACGGGAGGAACACCTTGCGGCCCGGCACCGTCGCCGCACATCCCCGCTGGGGCATGCGCCGCGCCAACCTCTCGCCAAGCTACACAACGCGCGCCGATCAACTCCTGCAGGTGAGGGCGTGATCGCCTACAAGTTTGGACAGGAAATATGCCTTCGAAAGCGCATTATGCTGGTCAAGGTTCCCTCAAGAACATCCACCTTGCATTGACGATCGGTCAGTCGGAGAGCAGGTCAAAGATCTTGACCAAAGATCAAAAGACTGTAGCTATCGGCGCCGCAAGCGGCGTTGCCGCCATGATCATCTCCGTGGCCGGCATCTATCAGCTTTGGCCGATCAATCCCGGTTTGGCAGACATCAGCCACCGCCTGGCCTTTGCGCTGCAGACGAATGCTTTTGCCGCCCTTCCCCTGCTCATTGCGGTGATGGCCGTCGGCAATAGCCGGTTTCTCAGCGAGGCCATTGATCCGACGCTGAACAAGGAAGGCCTCGCGATGCAAATCGACGGCCGCGTGGTCGAAAATACCTTGCAGCAATTTGTGCTGTTCCTCGTCGCGACCACAGCACTCAGCGTCAATCTCTCAGCCGACACGATACGGATCATTCCTGCCGCCGCGATCGTGTTTGTCGGTGCCCGTGTCGCCTTCTGGGTTGGATACCGCATCCATCCGCTCTATCGGGCATTCGGTATGGCCGCGACAGGATACCTCAACGTCGGACTACTGGGGTTCGCGTTGTGGAAAGCCTTAGCCACTTGATAAACGATCGCATAGCCGACACAGCGACGACCGACAAGTTGAGAATGTCTGCACAATCAGTTCCGGTGCGGCGGCCACAAGGCGGCGCAGCATGATGAGGTCACTTGGTCATGGACTACGACGAATTGATCAAGTCTTGGGGTGCCAATATCGCGGCACCAAGTGCGCCGGGGACACGCCAAGTGATCGGCTGGGTGTCGACGGCCGATGTTGAGCTGCGCGACCTCGTCGATATTGGCGGATGGGGTGGTGATATCCAAACCGGGGATCGCTGGAAGGACTACATTGCCGACGTCAACGAGCGGTACCTCGCGCATCACGAAGCCCTGCGTAGCGCCATCATCGCGCGCGGCCTCCGCCGCGGTGGCGATTGGCATCAGAACTCGCCCGACGGCGTGCCGGTCTTTGACGACGGGGCCGTCGGGACTTTCTCGTTTCGTGCGTGGGGCGATTTGCTGGCGGCGATTTGGGCAGGGGTCGACCGGCGCGATTACAGTTACATGGATTTCTACATGGACTGCTGCCTCGAGGACGCGGGTATCGAGCTGTCGCCGCCTGTTTCATCAAGCAGAGAGTGACAATCTGACAGCGAGACCGGCGTAGACGAAGCTGCGGATGCACGGCCTTCAGTATGCACGCTGTGTGGACGATACGTGCCTCTCGACGGATTGGATCGCTCTGTTGCGTTGTCCGCTTTGTTGCGTGATAATCGTTCTACCGCTTGACTTTTTGCGCGACTTCAGTCATTTACCGCCGCTCTTCCTGCCGCGCGCCGACGGAATTTCGGCGACAACACTGAGGAACCCGATGCGCATCGCATCACATATCGCCACCGCGCTCAGCGCCGCCGCCGCAGGGTCCAATCGACCCAGCGATTGGCAGCTCGTGGGCGCGTCGATGGCATATCTGGGCTCCTTCAGGACGATAGATCGCGCCGAACAAGGATCGCGACCGAAATCGGAATAACCGGCGCAGGACACTCCCTCCGCCGATAAGGCAGGAGGGTCAGATGGCCCGCAGAAACACCCGCAGAACATCCAAAAACCATTCGTGTGCCCTGGGCATCCGCGTCTTCGCGCGTGCTTTTGGCCGCGAGTTTGCTTTCGCATGACGACGGTGCCGGTGGCGCCGTGCTCTTTGACATTGTGAACGTCCAGAAATGGACGCGGCGCCGGACCCGGCGCTTTCGACAAGCTCGTTTCCGCGTCGGAAACGGCGCCGCGATCCTGTGTCAATTTTCAGAAGCTGGCTTAGCTCATCGGGCAGAGCACTCGCCTCGTAAGCGAGAGGCGGGAGGTTCGAGTCCTCCAGCCAGCACCATCATGCACTCGTGGCGAAACGGCAGACGCAGCCGCCTCAGAAGCGGCCGCCATAACCGGCGTGGAGGTTCAAGTCCTCCCGGGTGCACCAATAAACGCTCGCTTCGCCAAGTGGAAAGGCATCGGTTTTACACACCGACATTCCCAGGTTCGAATCCTGGAGCGGGCACCATCACTCTCCCGTAGCTCAATGGCAGAGCACCCGGCCGATAACCGGAAGACCGCGGATCGTTACCGTGCGGGAGAACCAACAAACAGGAGATCATCATGATGACCACGATCACGAAACCGGGGCGGCTTGTCGCCGCATATCCATCGTCAATGGACCCGGAGCGTTCAAGCCCGAGATGGTTGGGCAACGGACTTTTAATCCGTGCGCCAAGAGGTTCGACTCCTCCCGGGTCCTCCAAGCACGACTAGCTCAATCGGTAGAGCGCCGTCCTCTTAAGTCGGAGGTTCGCGGTTCGAGTCCGCGGTCGTGCTCCAATTTCGCTCGATCAATTCTGGCCTGCGACGCATCTGTCGAGGCGGACCCGCTGTCTACGGGTTGAGACGGGTTAGATTCCCGTGCAGGTCGCCAGCTTCAATTACATCATCGCATCTCTAGCTCAATGGTAGAGCCGGCCGCTCATAACGGTCTTGAACGGGGTTCGATTCCTCGGAGATGCACCACCACGAAAGGAGGTCAGCCATGACAATGCTTGCGCACCCCGCGCTCGTGCTCAACGCCGACTTCCGGCCGATGAACTATTTTCCTCTGTCGCTACTGTCGTGGCAGGACACAGTCAATGCCGTGTTCAGCGAGCGCGTTGCGGTCGTGGCCGAATACGACACCTGGGTGCGGAGTCCGTCGACCAAGATCCGGCTGCCTTCGGTCGTGGCGCTGCGCAAGTACCAGCGGACACCGCGACGTGTTGCGTTCACGCGCTTCAACGTATTCCTGCGCGACCGGTTCACCTGCCAATATTGCGGCAAGACGTTTGCATCGTCGGCGCTGACGTTTGAGCACGTCATCCCGAGATCGCATGGCGGACAAACCTGCTGGTCGAACATCGTCGCGGCATGCGAGCCCTGTAACACCGCAAAAGCCAACTCGATGCGGATCAAGCCCAGGCGTCAGCCAAGGGAGCCGACGGTGCACGAGTTGCTCGCCGCCAAGCGATTGTTCCCGCCCAACCATCTACATGCGACCTGGTTGGATTATCTCTACTGGGATGTGGAGCTGGAGGCGTAGAATTCGTCTCGTAGCTCAGCGGATCAGAGCACCGCCGTCCGAAGGCGGGGGTCGCGCGTTCAAATCGCGCCGAGACGGCCATCTTGATCGGCATGCTTTCAGCATGACACGAAAGGTTCCGCTGGAGTGGCCGGCAACCCGTCCTGAAAACGGGTGGGCACCGAAGGGTGTGGCGTTCGAACCGTCAGCCTTCCGCCAAACCGGGTGCGGGCGATCTGAGGATTGCCCGCACCATTCATCGCAGTCACGCACAGATACTCAAGCGGCAACGAGGCCTGACTGTAGATCAGGCGCCTTCGGGCTCCGCAGGTTCGAGTCCTGCTCTGTGCACCATTCTTGATTGCGCGCATCCACCACACCAAACCTGCGCGCCCGGCGGTCGTAGTTCAAATGGCAGAACCGTGCGGCGCCACCGCACAGACACGAGTTCGAGTCTCGTCGACCGCTCCAATTCAGCTCGGCCTGGGAAGCTAATCTGGTGAAAGCGCCGCGTCGAAGCCGCGGAGAGGTGGGCTCGAAACCTACCCCAGGCACCATTATCCCAATTCGCGGGGTCAGACCCTTATCGCCACCGCTCCGTATCCCCAATCGGAGCCGAAGGGTCTGGCCCCATTGGGCAAATCCAATCGGGGCACGCGCAGGGTCCGCGTATCTCCCTTGCAAGGAGATTGAGCTCGGTTCGAGTCCGAGGTGCTCCACCAATTTCATTCCCGATCGTCCAACGGTAGGACGCCCGACTGTTAATCGGTCAATCCAGGTTCGAGTCCTGGTCGGGGAGCCAATTCGCCGCGGTCGTCTAACTGGTCAGGACACCCGGTTCTCAACCGGACAACCGGAGTTCAAGTCTCCGTCGCGGCACCATCAACGCACACGTAGCTCAACTGGATAAAGCGTCTGATTACGGATCAGGAGGGTGCAGGTTCGAGTCCTGCCGTGTGCCCCAGTTTCAGCGTGTAGGGGAGTCTGGTCGTCCCCGCCTGCCTTGGAAGCAGGAAATCGGTGGTTCAAATCCATCCACGCTGACCATTAGCCCTCGTAGCTCAGCGGATGAGAGCGGCCGTCTTCTAAACGGCGGGTCGGGTGTTCGATTCACTCCGAGGGTGCCAATTCGTTCACGACGCTTGCGGGCATAGCTCAGTGGTAGAGCCGCTGCGCTCCACGCAGAAGACGCGAGTTCGATTCTCGCTGCCCGCTCCACACATGCCACGTTCGTCTAACTGGCCAGGACACCGGTCCTTCAAACCGGATAACGCGGGTTCGAATCCCGCACGTGGCGCCAACGCATTGCCCCTTCGCCTAGCTGGTAGGGCACCGGACTTTGAATCCGGGCGGCTTGGTTCGAACCCAAGAGGGGCAGCCATTGAAACGTGGGCGGCATCGGAATCCGACGTCGCGAGACATATGCAACAGCGCGGAATAGCTCAGTTGGTAGAGCGGAGGTTTCATACGCCTCGTCAGCCGCAGGTTCGATTCCTGCTTCCGCGACCAAGTTTTTGCCGGCTTAGCCAAGTGGGAAGGCAACGGGTCGTGGTCCCGTCATGAGGCGGTTCAATCCCGCCAGCCGGTACGGGCGTGTAGCTCATCGGAAGAGCGGCGGTCTCCAAAACCGCGACCGAGAGGGTTCAATTCCTTCCTCGCCCGCCACGCACAAACCCCATACCATCGAAGACCATGACCCATCCACCTGAACGCATCGTCTGCCTGACCGAAGAGACCGTCGAGACACTCTATCTTCTCGGCGAGGATCGTCGCATCGTCGGCGTCTCGGGCTATGCCGTCCGGCCGCCGAGGGTGCGCAGGGAAAAGCCTCGCATCTCTGCTTTCATCAGCGCGGATGTTCCGAAGATACTCGCTCTCGAACCCGATCTTATTCTCGCGTTTTCCGATCTGCAAGCCGACATTGTCGCCGCGCTCATTCGCGAGGGCGTGGCGGTGCACGCCTTCAATCAACGTTCCATCACCGGCATACTCGACATGGTACGGATGCTGGCCGCGATGGTTGGCGTGCCGGCAAAGGGCGAGCAGCTTGCGAGCAAGTTGGCCGTAAGCACGATCGCGCTGTTTGACGGGGCCTCGGTCACGGCAATCGATGGGCGCGATGAGAGGAAGTGTCCTCACCCAGGCCGATCGAGCGTGCCGTCGTGCTCGGGGCCCTCAAGACCA
>Ga0075024_100000341_pt1 | contig 16194 bp, 11 predicted proteins | sample Str013_2_FD_71389 | JGI IMG/M metagenome (GOLD analysis project Ga0075024, IMG submission 71389) | Freshwater sediment microbial communities in response to fracking from Pennsylvania, USA - Straight Creek_MetaG_SC_2013 | ecosystem: Environmental > Aquatic > Freshwater > Creek > Sediment... | reverse complement strand
GTTTTTATACAGGCCCAGGGAAAGTTGCTGGCCCGACTGTGGTTTTATATTGGGGTCACTTAATTTCCAGATATCGGTAGGAGAAATAGCCGTAGTATTGGACAACATATGGATATATTGTTCCATGGAGTTATAGCTGAGTTTGATGGAAGCGTTTTCCGATAAAGCATACCTCAATGCCAACCTGATTTCCGGGGCGCTGTAGGTTTTAATCACTTTCCCCTTTGGGTATGAGATGGTATCAGTAACCGTATTTACAGTTCTGGGTAATCCGGGAACATAGCTGTACAAATCGTGCGCACCTAAATAGTTAAAGATTGAGAAACGAATACCTGCATTTAGCGATAAACTGGAATTGATTTTGATTTGATCGCCTGCGTAGAGTGCGGATTCCAAAGCTTGTTCATTGGGCACCTTATTTAATACTACCAGGGATGCCTGTCCCTTTGGCTCAAAGGTTCCGGGTTGTAGTTTGTAATAAATACTGTTTACACCAAAGCTGATGTTGTGCGTATTATTGGGCGCATAACTATAATCGCCCCGCAGGTATTCCTGCTTAATATTAAAACCCAGTTTATACCCATTTACCGGCACCGAGTTGCTTGAAACTGAATATTCGTAGTTGTCCACTCCTGCTGTAACTACCCCATTGACCTTATTGTTAAAGATATGTTTCCACTTTATATTTATATTTTTATTACTGTATTGATAAGTCGTGTCGCCATTCAGTCTGAAATTATCCTTACTGATGTAAGCAGTTACATAAATTGAATTACGGGCATTAATGGTTGTACTGCTGTGCAGGTTAAAGTCATAAAACGATACACTGCTCCTGTTGTATGCATTGTCATGAAGTGCATGGAGGAGCCAATTTGAATAAGTTGTCCTCCCTCCCAGTATCAGCGTTGTTTTACCTTTGCTGACAGGTCCTTCCAGTGTAAATTTTCCGGTCAGCGGGCCTACACCCGCGGTTCCCGTCCATTTCTTTGTATTGCCATCTCTTACAGAAACATCCAGGACAGATGATAACCTTCCTCCATATTTCTCGGGAATACCGCTTTTATATAATTCAATTCCTTTTACCAGATCAGCGTTAAAAGCGGAAAAGAAACCAAAAAGGTGGGACGGATTATAAATGGTAGCATCATTAAATAAAATAAGGTTCTGATCCGACGCTCCACCGCGTACATTGAATCCCGCACTCGCCTCCCCCACAGATGTCACACCAGGTAACATTAATACGACTTTCAGAATATCTGTTTCGCCAAATATCACAGGTACCTGTTTCAACACTTTTATCGGTAATTTATTTACGCCCAATTGAAGACTCTTCACTGATGAACTGCGTTCTGCAATAACTACCACTGCTTTTAAACTTGCTATGTATTCGCGCATTTCAATATCCAGTTTACCATCCCCGTACAAGGCAATTTGCCTGCTGGCATCTTTCATACCTGTACTACTTATTTTAAGGACGTGGAGTCCCTTCGAAAGGTTGAGCGAATAATACCCGAACTTATCGGTAGTAACACCTATTGCAGGAGAATCAAGATAAACTGATGCGCCTGTAAGTACTTCGCCCGACTTACCATCCCGTACATATCCGGATAATATGGCCGTACCTCTTGTACCCGAAAGCTTGTTGCCGATTTCAAATAATTTATTCTCCAGCGGTACGATTAGTTTGCCCCTTTTGGAACTATCTTCTTCCGGTACAGTTTCCTGAAGGTTAGAAACACTATTGTTTCCTTTGTTAAAGAAGACTTTTGACAAATCTGTTTGAATGGCGGAACGGTTGGTAACAAAAACCCTGTTGAGTGAATCAATGGCATAATGAAAGGGGATTTGACTGAACACCTTGTCCAGCAGATCTTTTATATTGGTATAGTTACCTTTTACTTTTATTGTAAGTGTATCCAGTGCTGCATTATCATAATAAAAATAATATTGACCGGCGGCTTCCACTTGTTTAACCAATTGGCCAAACTTAATGGTATCTGTCCCAATGGTATACAAAGGCTTCTCCTGCGCTTGCAGCAAGGCAAACGGTAGCGTAAGCGCCAGTCCTACCAATATGTTTTTTATAACAAAGCGCACTTTACCCCTTTTGTTGTGAATAATACCTGCTCATTTGTATAATACCCTCCTCCGGGTTCTTGCCGAATTTTATTTTATTATCTGATTTATACTTTTTCAATAATGTCCTTTTGTCTTTTAAAACCGACAACAAAGCCCTCTCACCATCTACAGAATAGAAGCGGCCATCTTTTTCCAGGAAATATTCATTGGTTTGTGTAAAGCGGTTCACTGTTCCTTCAGTGGAAATGGTGTACGTAATTCGCTTCTGGCGTTTCGCCCAAACCTTCAATTTGTCATTGAACAATAGTTCATAGAACCATTCTTTGGTAAGCGTATTGATACTATCCGGAAACAACCTTACAAACTCGTGTCCATCCAGGATAAACCCTGCTGTCTTTTCTTTTACAAGGCTAATATTATAGTTGTTATTGAAATCGCGGATAACCACTTCATCCGATTCCATGTCGTATTGCAGGGGAATATTGTTGTATTGTCTTCCCTCAAAATAAACAGTGCCTTTAACAATGTCGCCACTATTTAGAAAAGCTGTTCCCTTAACACCATTTCCACGGGAAACGTATTCACTTCCGCTATACAGGTGCAGCCTATCTCCTGCTTCAAACTGGTACCTTGTTAATAAATAATTGGCAGAAGAATTTCCCTTAGAAGTATCATAAGAAGCCTGGGCAAAGACCGATTGAGGATGGGGAATAAATATCAACGAAAAAATGACAAGGATCAACTTCATATGGCGGGGCAGTAATGAAACAACGGGGAATAACTGTTATCCCTACTGCTTCCTGTAAATTAAGCAATAATTCTAATGACCATATTTTTTATTGAAACGCTGCTCCTTTTCAGGTGACAGGAGGCAGAACCGGAGATTAATATGCCTGTAATTCCATGCTAAGAACAGTATCAGGGCTGTTTGTAAATACCAAAATTACCTACTACCATTCTTTTCTTCTGGCCATGTATACTGTCTTCGAGCAATACGGTAAAATCACCTTTTACCAAAGATTCATCAATATAACTGATATGAATATCCCCACTGTCGAGTTTGGTGGGAATGAAGTCGGTAGATTTGGAAAAGAAGATATTGTCACCATCCGCGTTTTTGTAATTGCCTGTATCCAACAGGTGCGGAAGCGAAAGGCGGAATTGCTCAAAATGGTATCCCATAGCATTCAGCATGGCATTACCGGATTTTCTATCCCAGTTGCCTTCCACATTCTCCATAATAACATATTCCTCTTCTTCCTGGAACTTTACAGAAACATAGGAGGCCATGGGACCAGTACCCTGCTTGCTACAGGCAGAAGCTATTATTAATAATAATAAATACGGTAGATTCTTCATGTAATGTTCAGCCTGAACCCGCGGCATTATAGACCATGCCATGGTATTCAATGTCTAAACTAACAAGGAATGCATTCAAAAGAAGGCAGGTATCGCAAGGATAATGATTACGTAATGATTTGGTAATAATTTCTTTACAATCAATATTGGTTTAGGGGCCTGTGGCTGGAATGATAATGACAGCAATGACAAAAAAATCATACTTCCACAATACCTTTTCTATGGCATAAAAGGAAGTATGATGGGTATATTTCCTGCCTGGAAGCAAATTTTATACGATTCTTAGTCTTTGTCTACAATAAATCGTATGCCTACAGATACATATGGATGACTACCATAAAATTTATACACCGAATACCCTTGTGATTTCCAATCATTGGTTGTTCCAGAGTCCGAATTGTACTCATAGCTGTATCCCGCAGTGGCCTTAATACCCACTGCAGCGGAGAGTTTATAAATTCCGCCAAGACCAATGCTTGCGCCCATATTCAGGTTGTCATAGATTGGTTGCTTCTCTACATCAGTAGAAGTGGCCGGGCTAAATGTGGTTCTGTCCGGTCTTAGCTCTCCTCCAAACAGAATAAAATGCAGTCCTGCGGTTACAAATGGCAATACCTTTGTTTCCCGGTTAGAATTGTCGGCCAGGTAATAGGCAAAATTATACCTGTATAAAAAACCAAGGTTTGATTTTCCAGATACTCTTATTGGTTCCTTTGTAGTAAACTCCCTTGTATTGTAGCTGAATTTTGTAGGAAGCAAAAATTCCATATCAAACCAGTGGAATATTTTTTTACCAGCTCTTTCCCTGCCATAACTATAGGCTATACCCGGAACTGTCAATCCGTTGTCACTTATAAAATGACCGAAGAAACCAATTTCATGTGTACGTCCGGGTCTGCTCAGAAAGCTGGCTTTTTTATATTGGGCATCCAGGTTGAGGCATAACAATATCACCAGTGCAAACAGGAGATTTTTTTTCATAAGGTTTTAGTTTTTTGGTTTTAGTAAAATGTATTTAAAGGATGTGTTGTAAGCGGCATCTACGAATGCCAGCATCTCGTTCCATTTATCTTTTGGCAGGTCAGATTTTTTGTACACTTTGCTTATTTTCACTACCACGAATCCATTGTTTTCTTCTGCGGTACAACTATAACTGCCTGCTTCGTTGTCTACCTTCGTGTTCAACTCATTTAGTCCCGCCACCGAATAACCTTCCGGTACTTTAAAAGTGATGTCCCAGTTATAGGATCTTGCATAACCCACATGAATATCATGGTTACGGATCCGCTCATCTTTTTTAATCAGCAACTGGCTGCCCACCAGGCCGGGAATGTTTACAAGGTATTTCTTACCTGCCTTACGCACCATCCCGGGTAAATCAAATTTCTCGGTATAAACAAGTGGCAATGTTTTTTGTGTACGTCCGTCGCTTTCCAGTGAAAAGTCATTAAACTTTACTTTCTGTGCGTATTCACCCTGTAATTGTGTTTTTTGAAATTCAGGTTTTGCTTCCTTATATTTTTCTTTCAGGGCCTTTACTGAATTGTAATATTCCTCTTCCTGGTTGCCACGCATTCTTTCAGTGGGAGATTCCCCGCCGTAATTCCTGTAATCATCAATCATATAAGGAATGTATTTCAAGGCATTGCTAATCTGTTTGTTTTTGCTGATACCTTTATAGGAAGATGTACGTGAAATGGATAGCGTATTCATATTGTCCGTCAGCAACACTTTCATAGAGAAATTGGCTGTATTGTCGCCAGAAGAAGCATCCGGCAATTTGAATGGTTTGATATCCGGTAAGGCGCCTTTTCTGGCAGGCGCGGTAAGAATATAGGCATCATTGCCCAGCAGGCTTTCTACCAATTCGCCGGGGTTACTGTAATCTGTAAAATTGAAATACAGGTCATTCCCCACTTTGCATACATACCTGATTTCGGAGTCGAATAATATGTCTTTCAGCCCTCCCAGTGAATTGGAAATACTGATCAGCAATTCTGATTTTATTTCGCGCTGGTACAAAAGAGAACCAAATATATATGCTGCTGTTTGGTCGGGCAGGTAATCATCGCGGTTTACTACGATATTGCGCAACCTGTAGTAAACATTGCTGATATACTTTTTTTCTGACCAGTCTTTTGCGCCATTCTTTTTAAATTCCGACCACACTGCATTCACAACATCCTGCACCTTCCCGCTGCCATATGGCATATTCCCTACCTGCTCGTATTCTTCCCATGCTTTCTTTGCCAGTTCATCTTTTGAAAAGCCGGATTTTATTTCACCTTTTTCACCAATCAGGGCGCCTTTCATTTTTTCATTGTTGGCATATACTACCTGGAACTTCACCAGCGGATATACTTTATACGTATTGATAAAGTTTACATCTTTCTCCACGCCCCTTTCCGAATCGGTAAATACATACCTGAAAAAACCGGGGTCGCTGGCAGTTTCCTTTTTAAAATCAGGGGCGCCATTGAGTGACATGGACTTGAAGAATGATTTCTCGTCGGTTTCAATCACGATCTGGTTAAAAAGGACAGGGTACATTTTATTGGACAATTCATATAGCGGGTTGAATTCAATATAACCGGAACCTGATACATCCAGCTTGCTTTTGGTAACTGTTACATATTCTAAAATATCACCGGGAGAAAGATCAGGAACCGCTACTTTAAAATATCGCTTGCCACTGCCGCTTTGCTGGTCAAAAAAACTTTTAAAGAACTCAGGTACATCAGCAACAGATTCCACTGCTACCGCATCATTCAATGATACCTTGGTGTTGGTACCGTCCGGCTTTATAATCCTTGCGCTGAAACCATCCACTTTGTCGCTGTACCTGAAATAAACAGTAGTGAAAGCTTCCACCGCACTTTTATCATTCAACCGGATTTTAAATCGCACGTTTTCAAAAAAGACAAGGCTTCGTTCACCTTTAGACAAAAAGCCAAACCTTGATTTTTTATCAATATTGACAGAACGCCGCCATCCAATAACAGTGGCAGACTCCGTCTTATATTTATCCGGGATGCTATTGCTGCTGAAATTGCTATTGTTTTCGTTCCACAAAGCGCTGGCATTGCCCTCAATATTATCCAGGAAATCTTCGTTGATAAAATCCTGGGAAAAGGACTGAAAAAAGGTAACCAGTACAATGAAGGTTAGGATAAGGGGTTTTTTGTAATAGGTATTCATAACTGGTGCTACTTTATTTTTGGGTAATGCTTACAAAGTATTTGCTGAATTCTTTGATGGAACCAAGGAATTTGGTCCAGTTGGAGAAATCGGCTTTTTTAATAATACTGTTTTTAATAGTAAGCTGTTTTTTTAATACCAGCTTATTACCGGTTACTGTATATTCTCCTTTAAATTCATACCCATCAAATTTTAATTCCAGGTTATCCGGTTTATCCACGAATTTTTTGTCGGCAGGAATGGTAAGTGAAATCTCATCCTCAAACTGGACGATGATGTCGAGATCGTATCCTTCTATCCGTTTTTCATCGGGAACGAATTTGTCCAGTGATTTGGGGAAAAAATCTATTCCTACATATTTATCCCCGCTGATGTTATTCACCGTATTGGTAAAATCAACATCCCCGTCAATGGTAACGGGCAATTCGCGGTTATTGAGGTCACTTGTTTTTACATTGGCAGCAACCAGGTTGTCATTCCCAAATTCTAGGTATTGGTTCAGGAACTCTTTCTGACTGGTTCCTGGAAGGACCTGGTATTCCTGGTGAAACTCCGTGCGCTGGTTGCCAGTTAGGGCCACTTTTATTTTACCGGTCAGTTTATCATTTGCCAGAAGAAAGTCGGCCTTTGTAGATAACTTGTTCTCTTCCGGCGGCGCCAGTGGTACTTTTTTAATATCGAATTTGTCCCCGTTGGAGATCATTACTTCTTTTCCCTGGATACGGAACGCGTTTTCATTGAAGGGACCATAGCTTTCGGTTCCATCCAGGTAATAGGTTTTACCACCCAGGTAGAGGGTACAAATGGCATGGTTGTTTACACAAAGCGCCGGCATGTTTTGCGAATAAGGAATCTGCCTTGTACCAATCCAAGAAAAATGCGCATCGTATCCCGCTATCTTCAGCATTTCGGTAAGCAGGTTGGCCATGCCCTTGCAATCGCCGTATTTCTTTGCATATACATCCTGTGCGGCAGCGGGAACATATCCTGAATAGCCTTCTTCATAGGCGATATACCGGATATTATCCTGCACCCAGTAATAAATCGATTTGATTTTATCCAAATCGGTGGTCTTACCCTTGGTTAAGGAGGACACCAGGGTTTGCAGTTTGTCCTTTTCATTGCCCGCCATTAAATAGAGCCGGTTGTTCCATGCATACACATCTTCTGTTTTATCAAAACCTTTTAATGTTTCCCCTTTTGCTTCAAATGATTTGATTTGAACAATGATATGCGGATCGGTATAGGCACGACCAATTCTCTTGTATTCGGATTTATAGGCAGGTACGTCTTTCATAATGAATACATAGTGAGTGTACCCGCCTTTCTTTGTTTCCTGAACATCTATTTTCTGTCCTTCAAAATTCATTTTCTTGAAATCTACTGTCAGCCAGTCGGGCACTTTAAATTCCAGTACCTGTTCCTTGATGGGATAAGCTGCATTGAAAAATAAACGGGTCAGGTATTTACCGTCCTGGTACACTTTTTTAACCGTTACCCTGGAGGCTTCTCCTATCTGTGAAAACCGGATTGGATAAAACTGCACCCGGCTATCGTCGAAGAAAATACCTTCATCGGTAACCGAGCGGTCGATTCCACCGCGCTGCAGTGTTATGTATTTGCTGCCATATTTGACAGAGCGTTTAAATGTTTTAAGCTGGATAAACCTGTTGTAATACTCGGCATAGGACATACCGGCGAATTTCTTCATGGAAATAAATTCATATTCGGCATCTTCCTGTATTTCCACTACTTTATCGTTCAGGGCGTTTTTTCCCTTGTCGAAGGTGAAGAACCTGTACGAAGACGTACAAAGGATATCATCCTCTTTGAATTTTTTTGCATAAGACTGTGCTGTATTGATGTCCTCCGGGGCCTGGGCAAAAGAAGCAGCGGCAAAACAAATGAAGACGAGAGAGGATAATATCCTCCTGGCGGGTTTTGGGAATGCAGTCAGCATAATGTTTTTGATAGAATAGGTTTACTTTAAAAGGGTCCGCAAATAATCCAACAAATATTCTTTATTTGAGGGGTTTGTCTAAAATTAACGAATATGTTTTGTTATAATTGCCATGATTACCAGATTTTTTTGCAGTCCTGTATTTCCTTGATCTTTCTCAACCGGGTGGTACAGGAAAAGCCTTAGCGCATAATAGAACTTCAATGTAATACAGGCTACCTGCCATATTTTCTTCTCTCAAAATGAATACTGGTTCCAAAGAACTGTTTGTATTTTATCACAAAAAGATTGTCATATTCATTGTCTGAAAGATCGCTCGGAACCTTTATTAAACCGCATAATTTATTCACGATGTCATCCACCGTATTGCTATGGCCAACTATCAATGCACTGCGGTGCAGTGATTTTAATGTGGCAATAAAGGCGCTATCTGGCTGGGCAGGATTGTAGAGGATGGTAGTGAGACCCAGTCTTGCACGCAATGGTTCGGCTGTAAACCTGGTTCGGGTGGTATTAGTGGAATAAATATATTTAATACCTGCATGCAGCAAAGTATCGCGGAGTGCATCAGCCCGCTGCTGGCCCGCTTCGGTAAGCGGCGGATCGGTCGTCATCATTGCTCCCGTGCCCGCGGCGGCCTTTTCGGCATGGCGCACCACATAATAAGTATGGCTGCAACCCGTTAAGATACATGTAAAGGTGATTATAACCAGCAATCGAATCATTGGGTAAATTTTAAGAAGCTAAAGGTAAACCCCTGTTTCTAATTACCGTCTCATTTTTGTATATTCATTGTATACTAACCCAAAAAGCCAGGTATATGAAATCATTATCAGAAACATGGTTCGCCGATGGTTATATCGATTTTGAATTGAAGAAGTACACCCTGCTGGCCTACCTGCAGGAAGTGAACAAATACTTTACTGAAAACAAGTTGTACCCTCAGCTCTCCGATTTAATCTTCCATTATAATAATATCGTTGCCTTCCGCGAAAACAAACAATTTCTCCAGGAACAGTTTCCCAAAAGGCTCACGGGCATTCAACTGGAAAAGTTACAGTTGCTCTACGAGCAAATGATTGAGGACGATGAAATCATCCAGGAGCTGGAGAATATTATTAACTATGCCGCTTCTAAAATGAAGAAGGCCATCAGCAGCGGAACAGAGATTTATGAATTTATTGAAGACAAAATGGTCATCTTCCCCGTAGGCATTATACCCCTTGAAATTAATGAAGGTTATTTCTTTTTAAGCGAAGGAAAACTGCGCACCACGCGCGTATACCAATACCGGCTGAGTATTTTTGAAAAACACGATGAGAAATACCGTTCTATCCGGACAGAGTTTATTGCCGACTGGGAGCGCAACCTGGTAAATAGTTATGAGAACATCAAATCAGAACTGATCAGGGCCAAACGTGAAATGCCCAACCCGGCAGTGTATTCCATTGAGGTGGATCTTACATTCCCTGTTGATGAAACTTTGCTCCCAATAGCTAAGCGCAGCCTGGTTCGTTATATCACCAGCAATGCGGCATAATTAATATGGAGAATCATTTTGTTGTCCACTGGTAATTCTTCAGCCAATCATAAAAAACCTTGACATCATCCTTGTGTTCGGATAGCCAGCCATTGTTTTCATCAGTATTATCGCTGGCATAGGCTATATGGGCGAATGTTTCCACCTGGTTCTGCTTTTTCATGTCAATAATAAAGGGGGCGTACATAGTCCAGTAAAACCCTTTACTTCCCTTTTGGTTTTCTGACAATACATTCGCCAGCATTTGAACTTTTAAGCTCATCCTGCTTTCAGGGCTGGTATTCTTTAGTGTACTGTCATTATCAATCGCAGAAGACAGGGACAACAGAAGCACAATTATTCCAAAGCTATTTTCTTTCTTGCTTCCTTTTTTTCCAGTATCCAAATCGTCGATGTTAAGTGTGATGGTGCTGTGTTTTTCATCTTCCTTCTTAACATTTCCTCCAATATGTCCCTTAATAATCGCCAGCACTTGTTCAGCCCTTTTTCCCTGTGGCTCGTAACAGAGAAAAGCAATACCTGCCATTAATGAAGGGATTTTATTTTTCTCCACCATGAGGGCGCAAATGGCTTTATGAGAGGAAGCATGTTTAGGGTTATAGGCAATGGCTTTTTCAAAATAGCCAATCGCCTCATCCGTCCTGCCCATGCCATTCAGGGTGATCGCCTTATTATAATTCAGTAAATAATCATCGGGAAATTTTGACAAGCCCTCATCGTATACTTTTAAGGCTTCTTCAGGCTTTTTCATATCGTCGAGACAATTGCCATACAGACCATACATCATCTTCAATTCATAACCTTCCTTGAAACGTGCCAGTGCAGACTGGCAAAGTGCGAGGCAGTCTTCCAGCTTTTTCATTGCGTACAACGAATAGGCTTTTTCAAAATAAGGAGCGAGGTAATTATTATTGAGGGCAATGGCTTCATCGTATTTTTTGATGGCCCCTTCATAGTCACCTTTATCATGAAGCTCGGTTCCTTCCTTTACCAATTGTTTCTGGGTATCATCCTGGGCATGGATGACTGTCAATTGGAAAACTGCCAGGCAAAACAGCAATAGTTTTTTCATACGAAGGTTTTAATTATAAGGATGCGTTAGCCTGTATTTTTGCATACAAGCGCCCGGGTCTTTATAAAAATAATATTAATACCCAAGTCCCCAATCGATTCCTTTTAAGGTGGCAGGGACACCTTCTGTAATCCATTTGGCGGGCTTCTCCCCTTTCAGGTAGTAACCGAAAAATTGCCCCATCCTGGTGCTCCAGTCTTTCCTGTTTCTTCTTTCCAGCAAACCATGGTCCTCACCATTGTACTGCATCATCCAAACTTTTTTACCCAGTCTTTTTAGCGCAGAGAAATATTCAATACCCTGGTACCAGGGTACGGCGCCGTCTGCATCGTTGTGCATCATCAGCAAGGGCGTCTGTACTTTATCGGCGCGGAACAATGGAGAGTTCTTAATGTACAACTGTGGGTTTTGCCAGAGGCTGGCGCCCAGCCTGCTTTGGGAGCGCTCGTATTGAAACTGCCTGCTGATACCGGTTCCCCAGCGGATACCGCCATAGGCACTGGTCATATTGGCAACAGGCGCCCCGGCTTCGGCTGCGGCAAACATGTTTGTGCGGGTAACCAAATAAGCCACCTGGTAGCCACCCCAGCTATGGCCCTGTATGGCCATATGCGCCGTATCCACCCATTTGTATTTACCCAAAAATTTTGCGGCAGATACCACAGAATTGTAGGCATCTTCTCCGGGCTGACCAGTTTTGTAATATATATTGGGATCAAAAACCAGGTACCCGTTGCTTACAAAATACGGGATATTGATGGAGGCTCTAACCGGAGCCGGCACAATATAATTATAGAGATTGTCTGCATCCCGCTCGTAGAAATAAAATATGATGGGATACTTTTTTGTACTGTCAAAATTTTCCGGTTTGTATAAAATACCCTCACTCATTTTACCGTCAAACATCTTCCAGTGCAGCAATTCAGCAGTGTACCAGTTGTAGTTTTTTTGTTGTGGGTTGATGGCAGATAATTGTATGATAGTTGCATTGGTACTGTCGTTTCTTTCGTGCGCCGTACAGACATCCGGTGGTTCATTGAAAGATTCTTTTGTAAATAAGAGATAGTCCGATTCCTTAGCCTTTAAAAAAGAAACATAATCAAAGGTGGTTAATGGAATAAAATTGGGGTAAGTAATCTTCCCCTGCACCGAGTTGGCCACTCCATTTTTCTTACTTATTTCATCGAATACAGTAAAATAAAATGTTTGGCCATTTTTAATAAACCTGTTTTCCCTGTCAAGATTTATATACCGGTAGGTTATTTTGTTTTTTCGTCCTGCTCCGTTGGTAAAGTTCTGAATGGGCTCTTTCCCTGTGGGATCACATTTCCATACATCATACTTATCATAGATATATACATATTTATCTTCTTCCTGCCAGCCCATACTGCCATGTGGTGCCGGATCATCGGGGTGATCATCTTCCTCATCAAACAAGGGGACCTTAATGCCTGCTGTAATATTGGTGATGGCGGCGCTGGCTGTATTGTAGGTAAACCAATGTCTTATTTTCCAATCGTACCACAATACAAATTTTCCTTTGGGGGAAATGGAAGCGAAGCCACGTACCTTTTCCTGTATTAATTTCCTGCTGCCGTCTTCTGTGTTCACCAAGTACAACTTCAATAAATTGTCCTGCTCCCATTGCTGTTGAATACGGTATCCTTTTGTGCTGCTTCCCAGGGCATACATAGCATTCCCTTCATCTGCCAGTTGTATGTTCTCGCAATTTTCGTCTGACAAAATGGTCAATTTATTATCCGATGGTTTCAATACCATGGTATAACTCTTCTTCAAATCATTAGCAAGCGTAACCAATTGCTGTGGCTGCAGGTAATCATCATTGTAGTTCCAGATATCCAGTCTTGCCGTTTCAAAATCCACCAGTGTGGTATCTTTCGGTGGACGGATGGGCGCGATGGCGCTGTATAATTTACCGCCATCTTTACTGAAGCTGTTGTTGTAATCTGCACTTACAGTAAATCCATTTGGAATACCGGTACTCGTTTTAAATGCTTTCATTTGCGCGCTGTCCATACCGGGTTTATAGTACCACAAAGCATAAAACTTTTTTAATGACTTCGCACTGCTGTCCCTTTCTGCTACAAAAGCCAGTTGTTTTCCTTCTTCATCCATCGCAAAATTCTTCGCATCATTAAAATGTTTCATCACGATATCCTTCTTCCAGGAAGGCATGTCGATCCAAATAACTGCTGCAACTGCAGTGGAATCTCCATTTTTCTTTGTTGTCTCTACGAGGAATGTATTGCCCTTTTTGGAGAAATAATAATCGCTTACCAGTTTGAATTTCTTTTCTTCCCCAGTCAGTAAATTTCTCAGGGTTAGTTCTGTTCCTTCCTCTACGGGTTCCTCATTTGGCTTAACCGTTTTGCTGTCTTTTTTGGGTGATTGCAAAATCGCCATGCCTTTCAGCCTTGCTTCGCCGGCTTTGTTGCGCAGGCTGTCTGCCACTCTCGAAAGGCTATCGGCCATCCTGATAATATTGTTGAGCCTGGTGAGTGAATCAGCCGTCATGGCAGGCTTGTTTGCATCCGGTGCAGGTTTCTCTGAAAGAAAGGCTACCCAACCACTTGCTTTCTCCGGTGTTTTAAATGATTTGATACGGGCTATTTTCAATACACTGTCCTTACCACATTCATTGATGGCGAGACTGTCTTTGGGCATTTGGTCGGGCGTTTTCTTTTTGATGCGCGCATCGCGTGTATCCTTAAATAAGGGGCGAATGCGACAAACAACAAACCGGCTGTCTTCTGTAATCACGGCACCATAACCACGGGGGATTTCTTTTTTATAGCTATTATCACTGGCCTGAATGACAAGTACCCCGTCACCTTCCTGCGGGTTGATGGTATATACCACCCATTTGCCATTGTTGCTGATGTATCTTTCACCAATACTTTGCCATCCATCATAAACGGAATGATCCAGTGGTTTTTTTTGTGAGAAGGCAAGTTGGCCGCACAATAATGCAGCGAGGAAGAAGAAGCAGGTTCTCATGTGCAGTTTGGTTTTGGCTAAGTTACTGGTTTTGTACAGACCAGTATTTTCAAAACGCAACATTTATACACATGGATGATAAATGTAATGAACCGAGATCAATGTGCTTTTTGCCTGTATACGCGCAATGTTTGCAATGCCACTGCCAGCATGATAATGGCCAGGCCCGCATAAAAAGATGCATGGAGGTATTTGTTTTCCTGGTACACTACAAAGGCAAGCAGGATTCCGTACACTGGTTCCAGGTTGTAGGTAAGGTTCACGGTAAAAGCGGATATTTTTTTTAATGCGTTGGCGGAAAACTGAAAGGCCAGTACGGAACAGCACCATGATAATACTAACAGCCATCCCCAATCGCTGAGTGTTGGTACAAAATAAGCAGGTGGAAACTGGTGAATATAGAATGGCATCAATACTGAAAGTGTAAGCAAACCACCTGTTAATTCATAGGTCATGAGTGTGGGGGCATTCATGTGCTGCATCAGTCTTCGGTTGTAGATGGGAAATACGGCACCCAGTATGGCGGATATTACGCCGATGATTATACCTGTTTTGTATTGGGGATCGAAATGGAAAATGATATAGATACCAATCATTACCAGTACGCCCAGTAATACTTCGCGCCAAACAAATGGTTTCTTTAATAACAATGGTTCGAGTAATGCAGTAAAAAAACCAACGGCAGAAAAACAAACCAGTGCTACTGATACATTTGCATATTTTATGGCTCCATAAAAGCTGACCCAATGCAGGGCGGCAATAAAGCCAACCCCGGTTATTTTAAGCAAGTCTTTTTTGCTGATGCGTTTCAGTTGACCGGTAATGCTGAATAATATCCACATGGTGATGGCGCTTATCAATAACCGGTACCAAACCAGCAAACCTTCATTTAAATGGATCAGCTTTCCGAGAATACCGGTAAATCCTGCCAGGAAAACGGCGATGTGCAGTTGGATAAACGCTTTCTTCATTGGTTTGTTGGTTCATGGATGGGCGTTCAATGTAATGATAAACTGAATAACAGAATAAGCGGAATAATAAATGGGGAGCGAAAATATATTTCCTGTGGGGAAGCCTATTTGGGTTTTGCAAAGACTTCTTCCTTGCGGGGGGTGTAATTTTTCTCAACGAAGGTTTTTTTTACCCGGTTGCGATAGTCCTTGAACATGGCCAGCCAGCGCAGGTACAATACACCCAGGATACCTTCTTTTACAATGCCCTTGTTCATTTTTGAGGTACCATAGGTGCGGTCGCGGAAGATGATGGGTACTTCTTTTATTTTAAATCCAAGCTTCCAGGAAGCGAATTTCATTTCAATCTGGAACGCGTATCCTACAAATTTGATTTGGTCGAGGTTAATGGCCTGTAATACCGCTTTTTTATAGCAGACGAATCCGGCAGTAGGATCCCTTACCGGCATCCAGGTGATTATCCTGGTATAAATGGAAGCGCCTTTTGACAGCAATACGCGGTTGCGGGGCCAGTTTACGTTTCCGCCACCTTTTACATAACGGGAACCAATGGCTACGTCGGCACCCGATCTGCAGGCATCGTATAAGCTTTCAAGGTCCTTTGGATTGTGGGAGAAATCGGCGTCCATTTCAAAAATATATTCATAGCCTTTGGCGATGGCCCAGCGGAAGCCATGGATATAGGCTGTGCCAAGCCCCAGTTTGCCCTTTCTTTCTTCTATAAACAAGGAACCGGGGTAAATACTTTGCAGGTCCTTTACAATGTCTGCGGTACCGTCGGGGGAGCCATCATCGATTACCAATACATGATAATGCTGCTGCAATGCGAATATGGCAGCAAGTATTTGAGAGATGTTTTCCTTCTCGTTGTAGGTTGGTATTATTACAATCTTTTCCAAAAATGCGATGACGTTGCCTTACGAAAATACGTTTTTTATCTATGTAGCTGTATTACCAAAGAGCATTAGCCCTTTTTTAACAAGGTTCTGTTGAATAT
>Ga0075024_100000339_pt1 | contig 16302 bp, 13 predicted proteins | sample Str013_2_FD_71389 | JGI IMG/M metagenome (GOLD analysis project Ga0075024, IMG submission 71389) | Freshwater sediment microbial communities in response to fracking from Pennsylvania, USA - Straight Creek_MetaG_SC_2013 | ecosystem: Environmental > Aquatic > Freshwater > Creek > Sediment... | reverse complement strand
TTTTTGTCAAATACCTGTACCTTGTCCAAAGCGTCGGCACGGAGGTTTTGTGTAACGACTGCTGGGTCGTCGCTGAAAAACTCTTCCCCGTCTACCAGTACTTTTTGCACTTTTTCCCCCTGCGCAGTTATCTCACCTTTTGCATTTACCTGGATACCCGGCAGTTTCTTCAGCAAATCCTCTACAGTGGCGCCCTGCCTGGTGGCAAAGCTATCGGCCTTGAATTCGATGGTATCTCCTTTAATGCGGATGGCCCCCATTTTCTGGCTCACCACTACTTCCTTTAATAAATCGCTTTTACGGATCAGGTTTATTTTGCCCAGATCAATTTCTTTATCGTCTTTTATGGGAAGTGATTCAACATAATCCGCAAATTTGGGATAGCTGATCATGATTATATAGTCGCCTTTCTGCAGGTTGCCGATGGTGAATTCTCCTTTGTTTTTACTACGCGTAAAAGAAACGAGTACCGAGTCGGATTTGCGCAGCACGGATATGACGGCATTGACCAGTTCTTTTTTTTCACTGGTGTCGCCGACATTGCCTTTTATTGTAGTTTGCTGTGCAAAAGAAGGAAGGGAAATACATATAACAAGAATAAGCAGCAGCGTGGTTAGTTTCCTCATGGGAGGTGTTGGTTAAAATAAGGTTTAATGATAAAGGCCAGCAGGTAAAACCAGCTATCGAATATCATTTAAAAACAAGTAACTTTAAAAGAACGAACTCATAATTTTAGGTTAAATGAAATCGCTTAGTAAGTTAAAGTGTATAGATGCAGGCACCGAAAAATCCATAATAATATATATTATGAGTGGCGGTGAGAAAGGATGAATATTACTTCTGAAAATAATAATAAAATAATCTTATGGCACAGCCAATGACCAGCCGGTATGAGGAAAAGCATTTCGTGGATACATCCAAAAAGGTTTGGAACTATTCATTACTCACAGATGAGGACATACGAAATTTTCAAAACGGTACCAATTACCGGCTCTACGAAAAGTTTGGGTCGCATTCTATACAAGTGAATGATGTATGGGGAATGTATTTCGCCGTATGGGCACCCAATGCAACTGCGATATCGGTAACCGGCAATTTCAACGACTGGAGGACCTTTGAATTTGAACTTTATGCACGCTGGGACAACAGCGGCGTATGGGAAGGTTTTATACCCAATTTTAAACTGGGTGAGGTGTACAAGTACCATATCAAAGGATTTGGCGGAATAGAAACGGATAAGGGTGACCCATTTGCCAATTTCTGGGAGCGAAGGCCCAATACTGCTTCGATTACCTGGGATATGTACCACGAATGGCACGATGAAGGATGGATGAAGGAAAGAAAAAAACACAATGCGCTCAACGCGCCCTGGAGTGTGTATGAAGTGCACCTTGCCAGTTGGATGCGTCCCGACAAGAATAATGAGGAAAGCTATAATACCTACGAATCGATGCGCGAGCAGATGGTTCCATACGTAAAAGAAATGGGGTTTACCCATGTGGAATTCATGCCTGTAATGGAACACCCCTTTGACGGAAGCTGGGGTTACCAGGGAGCGGGTTTCTTTGCGTCTACTTCAAGGTTTGGCTCACCGCAGGAATTCATGCTGCTGGTGGAAGCTTTTCACAACGAGGGAATTGGTGTATTGCTGGACTGGGTTCCCTCTCATTTTCCCTATGATTCGCATGGGTTGTTTATGTTCGACGGGACACATACCTATGAATATGCGGATATGCGTAAGGGTTATCATCCCGACTGGAGCTCCTATATTTTCAATTATAAAAGGGGAGAAGTAAAATCATTCCTGATCAGCAGCGCTATATTCTGGCTGGATAAGTTTCATGCCGACGGAATAAGAGTGGACGCTGTATCGTCCATGCTTAAATTAAATTATTCGCGTACGGAAGGCCAGTGGGAACCGAATGAATTTGGCGGCGACGGCAACCTGGAAGCCATCGCTTTTATCAAGGATTTGAATGAAACCATTTACCGCGACTTCCCGGATGTGCAAACCATCGCCGAAGAAGCTACCGACTGGCCGGGTGTGTCCAAACCTACTTTTACCGACGGACTTGGTTTTGGCATGAAATGGATGATGGGCTGGATGCACGATACGCTGGATTATTTTAAACTGGACCCTGTATACCGCAAGGACCACCAGGATAAGTTTGGTTTCAGCATGATGTATTTCTATGACGAGAATTTTATGCTGCCGCTCAGTCATGATGAAGTGGTACATGGAAAATCGCCCATGCTGTACAAGATGCCTGGTGACGACTGGCAAAAATTTGCCAACCTTCGCCTGATGTACAGTTATATGTTTACCCATCCCGGCGCCAAGTTGTTGTTTATGGGGGATGAATTTGGTTCCAGCCGGGAATGGAACTATAAAACTGAATTGCCCTGGGACCTGCTCCAGCACGAGAGCCACCGCCTGCTAAAGGATTGTGTGCGCGACCTGAGTCTTTTATTGAGGAGGGAGCCCGCATTGTATGAAAAACAGTTCATACAGGGTGGTTTTGAATGGGTGGATCTCAATCACCGCGATGAATGTGTCATCGTGTACCGCAGGAAGGGATTGAAAGAAGAAGATGATATATTGGTCATTTTAAACATGACACCGGTGATACGAAGGGACTGGAAGGTGTACACCTATGGCAAAAAAGCATGGAAGGAAATATTTAACAGTGATGACAAAAAGTACTGGGGAACAGGGGATGTGTTTAACCCCGAACCCATTGTAACGCTGGTGGATAAAAACAACAAAATATTTGAAATAAATGTCCATTTGCCTGCGTTAGGAGCTGTAGTACTAAAGTAGACGGTTATTTTTCCATTCCTTAAGTGTAATTGCTATGAAATACCTTTTCATGCTCCTTTGCATTGGAGCAGCTTATCCATCTTTCTCCCAGGGAACCGATAGTTCGGGGTATTATTTGCAAAAGGGGAACGAGGCCAATAACGAGCGCCGCTACCTGGTGGCTTCCCAATTGTATAAAAAATCAATTCAGTTTAAGGCGGATAATGCAGATGCGCAGCGCGGGCTGGGAAATGTATGCATGGAAATGAAAAAATATCCCGAAGCGATACTGGCCTATAATGAAGTGGCCAAAGCGAACCCCAATGATACCACTGCTGTTACTAAACTGGCCTATTTGTATTTCTGGACCAGGAAATGGAACGAGGCAATAGCCTACAGTAAAAAGATGCAGGCAATGAAAATTGGTAAAGACGCCAATTATATAATTGGGAAAAGTTATTACGAACAGGAAGATTTTGGCCAGGCCTATATTTACCTGCAGACTGCCGCTAAGGAAGATCCCGCAAACGGTGAAATCCCCTATACGATTGGAAAGAGTTTTGTGGAAATGAGCAATTACCGCGCTGCGGCACCTTTTTTGGAGAAGGCCGTGCTACTGGATTCGAGCAATGGAAGAAAGATTTATGAATGCGCCCTGAATTTTGCAGCTATTCCCAATGACAAAGATGCCGTCAGGTATTATTTGCTGGCAGCCGATCGTGGGTACAAAACCGATAATGATTACTATGAGAATCTTTCCATCTCTTACCAGGCACTGGGACAAATGGATAAATGCATTGATTTGCTGAAAAAAGTGCTGGAGAAGAAACCGGCTGATTTGGAATTGTTGTACAGTATCGCCGATATCCATTATAAAATGGGCAAATACAATGAAGCGATAGATTACTGGGACAAGATATTATACTACGATAAACAAAATGCCAAGGCGCTTTATATGATTGGCCTCAGCTACCAGAAAAAAGGTGATAAGGAAAAAGGCATACAGCTCTGCGACCAGGCCATCAAGATGGATCCTTCCCTTCAAAGCATGAAACAGAAAAAGGTGAATATAGGAATGTAGACTACATTCTTTCAGGAACCTTAATGCCGAGTAATTGCATACCGGATGCGATGATATTTGCCGTCATCTGGCACAAACGCAAACGCAATTGTTTTTTTTCTTCTGATTCCGCATTGGTAACAGAAAGTTCTGTATAAAACGAGTTGAAATTTTTGGCAATACTAAAAACATAATTCGCAATTACAGAGGGATTGTGTTCCTGTGCAGCCTGCTCAATTATTGCATCATATTCTTCCAGTGAAACAAGTAATTCCTTTTCCAATGGCAATAACCCAGTGTCCGAATCTATACTGGATGTATTGATACGCTCTTTCCTGAGAATTGATTTTATTCTTGCATGCGTGTATTGAATAAAGGGCCCTGTGAAACCATGGAAGTCGATGCTTTCTTCAGGATTGAATAGCATCCGCTTTTTGGGGTCCACGCGCATGAGGAAGAACTTCAATGCGCCGAGGCCAATGGTATCATAGAGTTCTTTTAATTCTTCTGTGGTGAAATCTTTTACCTTTCCCAGTTCAATGGTTTTTTGTTCGGCTACGTTTACCATTTCATCTATGATATCATCTGCATCTACCACGGTACCTTCCCTTGTTTTCATTCTACCGGTTGGCAGTTCCACCATTCCATAACTGAGGTGATAGATTCCTTTTGCGGAGGGAAGGCCCAGTTTTTCACAAATAAGTTTTAATACCTTGAAATGATAATTCTGTTCGTCACCCACTACATAAATACTCTGGTCGCATTTGTATTCTTCGTATTTATTTACTGCAAGGCCAATATCCTGTGTGATATACACCGCCGTACCATCTTTTCTTTGTACTATTTTTTCATCCAGTCCGTCTGCGGTTAAATCAATCCACACGCTGCCATCATCTTTTTTAATGAATACGCCTTTTTTCAAACCCTGTTCCACCAATTGCTTTCCGAGGATATAGGTTTCACTTTCATAATACACTTTATCAAAATCGCTGCCGATTCTTTTATAAGTAATATCAAAGCCTGCGTAGACCCAGCTGTTCATTTTTTTCCAGAGATCAATTACTTCAGGTTTGCCCGCTTCCCAATCCACCAGCATCTGCTGCGCCATTTTCATGATGGGCGCTTGTTTTTCCGCTTCATCTTTGGTGGCGCCTGCTTCCACCAGTTCATTCACTTGTTTTTTTAAGACATCGCCAAACATTACATAATAATCACCCACAAAATGATCCCCTTTTATTCCGGTGCTCTCCGGTGTGGCGTCATTGGCAAATAGCTGCCAGGCCAGCATGCTTTTGCAGATATGGATGCCCCGGTCATTGGCAATGCATGTCTTCACGATGCTGTAACCATTGGCCTGCAGGATGGCGGCAGTGCTCCAGCCCAGAAAATTATTTCTGAGATGGCCCATGTGCAGGGGTTTATTGGTATTGGGGGATGAATATTCCACCATTACTTTTTCTCCTTTCGCTGGTTGCTTACCGTAAGCAGGGTTGGTATACTGGTGGTTCAGCACAGTGGTCCAGTAATTGTCTGTAACCACCAGGTTGAGAAAGCCTTTGATGATATTATAGGAAGAAAATAATTGCGGGTTGTTTTTAACCAGGAATTCGCCCAGTTCATTGCCCAGCGCATCGGGCGCTGTCTTCAGTTGTTTTATCAGTCCGAATAATACAATGGTATAATCCCCTTCAAATTCGGGTTTGGTCCTGCTTACCTGGAACTGGTTGCCGGTAAACGGTTGTTTGTACAATTCTGTGAGACTACTGGTAACGATTCCCTGTATTTGCGCTGCAATGGCCATATTTGTTGCTTAGGTGCGCAAAAATAAGAAAGCCGCGGCAGAAGTAATGGAAAACAAACAGCCGCACAAGTGCGGCTGTGGACGGGCACAGGGTTTATGGTTTGTGGGTAAGAATGTAAATGCGGTAAAACCCTGCAGAAATATGCAGCATTGTTTGCATTAGATGGAATCTTACCTGTAATGGTTGTACAGGACTCCGGGTAATTTAATAATTGGTTAAACGAAGCCTTTCCTTTTATAGAAATGGCTGTGAATAATTACCTTCGCCGTGCAAAAAAGTATTTGAGGTGACCAACAGGATTACGAATCTGATAGATTTTTTTTATTCTCCCTTTAAAAAGTGGATGCCTTTACAAACCTTTCGCTATGCGGCCTGCGGAGGGGGCAATACCGTACTTGGTTTCCTGATTTATACCATCAGTTATAAAATAATATTTCATGAGGCAGTGTTTGATATGGGGTTCTATGCATTTAAGCCGCATATCGCCTCACTGATAGTGTCCTTTCTCATCAATTTCCCTGTTGGCTTTATACTGATGAAATACGTGGTGTTTGTGGATTCAAATATTAAAGGAAGGATTCAGTTGTTTCGTTATTTCTTTGTATTTATATCCAATTTGTTCCTCAACTATTTAATGCTGAAGATCCTGGTAGAATACCTGTATGTAAACGCCATTCTTGCGCAGGTCATCTCCACGGCAGTGGTCATTACCATCAGTTACCTGCTGCAGCGGCATTTCACGTTTAAAGTAGAACCCCCAGAAACGGAAGTGGACTGATTACATTTCTTTTGGCTGCGTAAGACTGAACCAGTTGCCACATCCATCAGTGACTATGCATTCCGTTCCATAAAATTGTTCCTTTGGTTCTGATTTGAAATGAACCCCTTTTGCCTTTAATTCTTCATAGGTAGCTTTGCAATCGGGCGTAAGCAATACACCGGCACCCATCACAGCTTTGTCGAGCAAAACTTTCAATGCATTCTTTGTTTCTTCATCGAAGCCCGTTACGTTTTCTAAGGCGGGAAACAACACAATTTCATGATTGGGTTCATCGGGTGCCGTAACGGTGAGCCACCTGAATCCATTTTCCATGGTAGCGTCGGTATGAACCGTGAAGCCCAGTTTGTTTACATAAAAATCGTAGGCCTTCTTCTGATCGTTTACAAATAAGGAAGTGTGTGAGAGTCTGGTTACCATATTTTTTTATTTAGGCAACAAAACTAGTCAACCGCGCAGGTTATTATTTATTGATTATTGCTTTTGTATTATTGCTGCTCCCGGTGACTTTCGATAAAACAATGGGGAATAAAAGTAGTGGGTTGTTCTTTACTCAGTTGTTTTTTCCGGAAGGCCATATTCCTGTAATACTGTGGTGTAAGGCCGATTTCTTTTTTAAACAGGAGACTGAAGGAGCCCAGGCTTTCAAATCCTACTTCCTGGCAAACAGCGGCGATGGATTTGTCTTTGTCTTTTAATAATTCCTGCGCCCTGTCGATTCTTTTCCGGGTAAGGTACTTGTGCGGGGTGCACTGGTATATTTTGGAAAAAAGACGGTGGAAATGAAAACGCGACAAACAGGCATTCCGGGAAATGGTCCCCAAGTTGATGGGGCCGTCAAAATGTTCATCAATGAACAATTTGGCGGAAACAATGCGCTGGTAATGATGGTCCGCTATTTTCATGGCCTTAAAGGTAAGACATGACAGTTATTTTTGGACAATACTGCCAATTTTGCACCCCCGGACGGGGTGGCATAATGATTGACAACCAAAAGAGAACATTAAATTCTTATAGTTATGGGCAAGATAATTGGAATTGACCTTGGAACCACCAATAGTTGCGTATCCGTTATGGAGGGCAATGAACCCGTGGTGATAGCCAATGACGAGGGACGCCGTACAACCCCGTCTGTAGTGGCTTTCCTGAAAAACGGAGAACGTAAGGTAGGTGACCCGGCCAAGCGCCAGGCCATTACCAACCCGCAGAACACCATCATGAGTGTGAAGCGCTTTATGGGCCGTCGTTTTGACGAAGTGACCAATGAAATCAGTCACTGGAGCTATAAAGTGGCAAAAGGTGACAATAATACCGTACGAATTGACATAGATGGCCGCCTTTACACCCCACAGGAAATTTCTGCCATGATTCTTCAGAAAATGAAGAAAACAGCCGAAGATTACCTGGGTACCGAAGTAACTGACGCGGTAATCACCGTTCCTGCCTATTTTAATGACGCCCAGCGCCAGGCTACCAAAGAAGCCGGTGAAATTGCTGGCCTGAATGTACGCAGGATTGTAAACGAGCCCACGGCTGCCGCTTTGGCTTATGGTCTTGACAAGGGCGGTAAGGACCACAAAATAGCCGTATTTGACCTTGGTGGCGGTACTTTCGATATATCTGTGCTGGAGCTGGGAGACGGTGTTTTTGAAGTAAAATCTACCAATGGTGATACCCACCTGGGTGGTGACGACTTTGATAAAGTGATCATGGACTGGCTGGCAGAAGAGTTTAAAAAAGAAGAAAATGTGGACCTGCGCAAGGACCCGATGGCTTTGCAGCGTTTGAAAGAAGCTTCTGAAAAAGCAAAGGTAGAACTGAGTTCTTCTTCAGAAACTGAAATCAACCTTCCCTATATAACCGCTATTGACGGCGTGCCCAAACACCTGGTGAAGAAACTGACCAGGGCAAAGTTTGAGCAGATTGCTGATACTTTATTTGAGCGTTGTCTGAAGCCCTGCGAACAGGCATTGAAAGATGCAGGAATGAACACATCACAAATTGATGAAGTAATCCTGGTGGGTGGTTCTACCCGTATACCAAAGGTGCAGGAGATAGTAGAGAAATTCTTTAACCGCAAACCCAATAAGAGTGTAAACCCGGATGAGGTGGTTGCGGTTGGAGCAGCTATACAGGGTGCCGTTTTGACCGGTGAAGTAAAGGACGTGTTGCTGCTGGATGTGACACCGCTTTCTTTGGGTATTGAAACCATGGGTGGTGTAATGACAAGACTGATTGACAGCAATACCACCATTCCTACAAAAAAATCTGAAGTATTTTCTACGGCCAGTGATAACCAACCCGGTGTACAAATACATGTATTGCAGGGCGAGCGTCCAATGGCCAGCCAGAATAAGAGTCTTGGTACATTCAACCTGGATGGTATTCCACCGGCACCAAGAGGTGTACCGCAGGTGGAAGTAATATTTGATATCGATGCGAATGGTATTTTGCATGTAACTGCAAAAGATAAAGGCACAGGAAAAGAACAGAAGATAAGAATCGAAGCAGGAAGCGGATTGAACAAGGAAGAGGTAGAAAAAATGAAAGCAGAGGCAAGGGCCAATGAAGCAACCGATAAATTGGAGAAAGAAAAAGTGGAAAAAATAAACCAGGCCGACAGTTTGATTTTCCAAACGGAAAAGCAACTGAAGGAATATGGTGATAAAATCCCTGCAGATAAAAAAGCGCCGATTGAAGCCGCACTGAATAAATTAAAAGAAGCGCATAAGAGCCAGGATTTGGCTGCCATTGATGCTACTGTTGCAGAAATGAACAATGCATGGACAGCGGCCAGTGAAGAAATGTATAAGGCTACACAGGCTGGTGCAGGTGCTGGTCCGCAAGCCGGAGCCGGTCCTGAAGGTCATGGGGCAGGACCACAATCCGGTGCGGGTGGCAGTGAGAACGTTACGGATGCCGAATTTGAGGAAGTGAAGTAATTTTTTATAAGTTGTTTTTACCTGCGCCCCGTTCCTGTAACGGGGCGTTTTGTTTGCCGGAATGGCTGGGGGAAACCATTGGTTTTCATTACTTAAAACCGTTATAATGAGCATCTTAACACTTCATTTGTATTCAGTACTTGTATAATCCAATGAAATGCATTAATTTTGCGCCATCAATTTGAGCAATCGATTAACAGTACGTACTACAGGGTGATATTATCGGACACTTCTTTCTAACGATTCTTTGGTGTTTTTCTCCCAACAGTTGCTCAGAGCTATTATTGTAAAAAACAAAACGGAAATATTATGAAAAGTGATGTAATGCCATCTCGTGTACAGATGGAAGCACAGATGTTTAACAGCCTGGTAAAAGAAGTAAAAGAAACAGTTGCAACCGGCATTGAAATGACCGGAACCAAGAAACCTTCCTTTGGATTAGTTGATTTATGGAACATTCAAAGAACCAGCAGGTCTGCAAACAGTCTTTTACGAAGAAGGACTATTTAAAAGCCTGATGCTATTATATAGATTTTAATTAAATAGCAGCTTTTACCAGATTCAACACCGGCCGTTGCCGGTGTTTTTTTATGCAGTTTATAATCTCCTCAGCCTTTAGTACTGTATACATTAGGATACAGGAGTGATTCTATTAATTCCATATTTACGTAGTGACTAATTCTTCTTTGTACGAAGGATGTACCAAGGATGTACCAAGGATGGAGCCGCCTATACTATCGAAATAAGAAGGTTTAGTATAATAATAGTGGCCATTCTCACCTTAAAAAGCAATAAAAAACCACTTCCCGGTACAGGAAGTGGCTCTTATAAATATATTGATGCAGGAAATTACATGATGTCCAGGGCCTTCACAAAGGAAGTGCACTGGAAAGGGAGGATGAGGGTCAGCCACTCCCAGTGTAGCGTAATAGCCGCAATAAGGGCAACTGAAGAAGCTAAAAATACCAACCACCATATGCCTGTATTCTTTTTCTGTGTTTCCATGCAGTAAAATTTTGTGCGAAAATAGGGTAAAAGGATAAAAATTCCAGTTTATTCGGGAAATCTCTTGTAATGCTTTGTGTAAAAAGTACGCAATAAAGGTTTTTGTGTTATTTTCGTCACTCGCAAAACTGTCTTGCTACATGAAGCTCCATTTTTATGTCCGATTTCATACAACGGTAGGCCAATCTTTAAGTGTGGTAGGAAATGCAGAGGAACTGGGCAATGGCATAGTGACCAATATGGTACACATGCAATATCTCAATGATGAATTTTGGCATACGGTGGTAGATGTTGACTCTGCAAAAGCGGCGAGGCTCCAATACAAATACGTACTAACTTATGCCGACGGCAACGAGGTGATTGAATGGGGAAACGACAAGGACATTGATCTGTCCGGGACAGGAGCAGGGGAAATTCAACTGATTGACACCTGGAACCACGCGGGCGAATATGAGAATGTATTCTTCACTTCTCCTTTCCAGGAAACATTATTAAAAGAAAACCTGACCAACCCCAAGATAAAATCGCCCCGCGAATTCTCGCATATTTTTAAAGTAAAGGCGCCCCTACTCAAGAAACATGAAGTGGTATGCATCAGCGGTTCCGCAATTGCACTGGGCGACTGGAACCAGGAAGAAACGGTATTGATGTCAAGGGACGGAAATTGGTGGATATCCAAAATACATATACCACGCGAAGCATTTCCGCTGCAATATAAATACGGGATATATAATACAAAAGAAAAAAGCTTTGTTCGTTTTGAAGATGGCGCCAACCGAAGTTTATTCGGCGATTCCAATGAATACGGTCTTACCATATTGCACGATGGGTTTGAACACCTGCCCAATAATACATGGCGCGGCGCGGGTGTGGCCATACCCGTATTTAGTTTGCGCAGCAAGGACAGCTTTGGTGTGGGCGAGTTTCTTGATTTGAAATTACTGGTTGACTGGTCGAAGAAGGCAGGATTGAAATTGGTACAAATCCTTCCCGTCAATGATACATCCGCCACACACACGCATGCAGATTCTTATCCCTATGCGGCTATTTCTGCTTTTGCATTGCACCCTATGTATATTAACCTGGATGAAGTAGCCGGAAAAAAATACGCTGATATCGTTAAGCCGCTTCGCAAAAAACAAAAACAGCTCAACGAATTACCGGAAGTAGAGTATGAGCAGGTAATGAAAATTAAATTAGCTGCACTGAAGGAATTGTATACTGCGCAGAAGGAATCCTTTCTTACGAATGAAGACTTCCTTGTTTTCTTCGAAAACAATAAACACTGGCTGGTTCCCTATGCAGCTTTTTGTTATCTAAGAGATAAGAACGCTACCAGTGATTTCACGCAGTGGAAAATATACAGCAACTACGACAAAAGCGCGATTGAAAAATATGTGGCGCCAAAGGCAAGACATTACGACCAGATAGCATTGCAATATTTTATACAGTATCACCTGCACCTCCAGTTAAAAGAGGCGGCAGAGTATGCACACAAAAACGGGGTAATTGTAAAAGGTGATATACCCATCGGTATTTACCGGTACAGTTGCGATGCCTGGATCAATCCGGCATTGTACAATATGCACATGCAGGCTGGTGCGCCACCGGATGGTTTTGCCGTAAGGGGGCAGAACTGGGGATTCCCCACCTACAACTGGAAAAAGATGGAGGAAGACGGTTATGCATGGTGGAAACAGCGTTTTGATGAAATGAGTAATTACTTCGACGCATTCCGCATTGACCATATACTTGGCTTCCTGCGCATCTGGTCCATACCCATCAATGCCGTGGAAGGTATTATGGGAAGATTCGTTCCCGCGGTGCCGGTACATATCAATGAATTTTACGAAAGACATATATGGTTTGACTACAACCGTTATACAAAACCATTTATCAATGATGCAGTACTCTTCGAGTTTTTCGGAGACGAAGCCGGTTTTGTAAAAGAAGAATACCTGGAACCTTCTGTATTTGGACAATATGAACTGAAGGAACATTTCAACACCCAGCAGAAAATAGAAAGCTTCTTTACCTCCATGGAGGAGAATGATTACAACAGTCACAACAAACACGGTTTGTTTGATTTGATCTCCAACGTTATTTTATTTGAAGAGGAGGGTTCGGAAGGCAAAAAATTTCATTTCAGGTTTGCTATCGATAATACGGCATCTTTCCGTCACCTCGACTGGAACACGCAGCAGCAATTAAAGGATTTATACGTGGATTATTTTTTCCGCAGGCAGGATGATTTCTGGATGAAGGAAGCGATGCACAAATTGCCCGCATTGAAAGCTTCTACCAATATGCTGGTTTGCGGTGAGGACCTTGGTATGGTTCCACATTGCGTACCGTATGTGATGAAACAACTGGGGATACTCAGCCTGGAAATACAGCGCATGCCAAAGGATCCCAAAAAGGAATTCTTTCACCCCAATGACGCACCTTATTTATCTGTAGTAACAGCTTCCACGCACGATATGAGTACAATACGCGGCTGGTGGGAAGAAGACAGAACAAAGATTCAGCATTTCTTCAACTATGAATTGGGACAATGGGGTGAAGCACCTTATTTCTGTGAAGCATGGATCAACCGCGCCATAGTAGTTCAGCATTTGAATTCACCAGCAATGTGGTGCATATTCCAGTTGCAGGACCTGCTGGGTATGAGTGATACACTGCGCAGGGATAATCCCCAGGATGAGCGCATCAATATACCCGCAGATTCCAAACATTACTGGCGCTACCGCATGCACATCAGCCTGGAACAATTAATAAAGGAAAAGGAATTCAACCACGAATTGAGGGGATACGTTGAAGCAAGTGAGCGGTAATTGTTTTACCGGCATTCGGTCTTTATTCTTCTGTGGTTGCGTCGCACTCTTGTACATTTGTACAGCTATTCAGCCAATTGTAATCACTATTTATTTCCAGCGATAGTATGAAAGTTAATTACCGTGCATTTAATCTTCCCTTTATATATCCGTTTACTATTTCCAAAGGTACCAAAACACAGCAGCCGTCATTGGTGGTTGAACTGGATTTCAACGGTATTAAAGGGTATGGTGAAGCACCCGCCATTGCCTATTATGAAATTCCTGTAGAGAAAATGATCGCCGACCTGGAAGCAAAAAAGATATTTATTGAAAAATATGCGCTTACCGATCCGGAGCGCTACTGGCATTACCTGCATCATCTTTTACCGAATAACCCCTTCCTCGTTTGCGCACTTGATATAGCTGCCTGGGACATTTATGGCAAATTGCGTCAGCAACCATTGTATACTTTCTGGAGTAAATCATACGCTAATGTGCCCTTAACTGATTATACAATTGGAATAGATACCATTGAAAAGATGGTTGCCAAACTAAAAGAGAAACCATGGCCCATTTACAAAATAAAACTTGGTACCAAAGATGATCTTGCGATCATGCATGAATTGCGCAAACATACCGATGCGGTATTTCGGGTAGATGCGAATGCAGGATGGAAACTGGAAGAGGCTTTGGAATTAATTCCTGTTCTTAAAGACCTGAATGTGGAACTGGTAGAACAGCCCCTGGCGAAAGATGACTGGGAAGGGATGAAGGTATTGTATGAAAAATCTTCCCTGCCATTAATTGCCGATGAGGCATGTGTAAAGGAAGCGGATGTAGATAAATGTGCCGGGTATTTTCATGGTATCAATATCAAACTCACCAAATGCAGCGGCATCACACCTGCAAGAAGAATGATAAACAGGGCAAAAGAACTCAATATGCGTGTAATGATTGGCTGTATGAATGAAAGCACTGTCGGCTCTGCGGCCATTGCGCACCTGGCACCACTGGCAGATTATATTGATATGGATGGTCCGTTATTACTGGCAGAAGACATTGCCACCGGAATACAATACAATAATGGTGTAGTATCAGTAAGTGACCAACCAGGGCTTGGAATAAAGGTTAACTTTTAATTGCTGCAATACAAGTCGCGCCTAAATAAAAAACCCGCAGAGATTATGCCGCGGGTTTTTTATTTACCTGGGTATATTGTTTACCAGATGCTCACGCGTAAACTATCCGGGCGGTACATTTTGTCGGTTGGTTTTATTCCAAAAGCTTCATAAAACCCGGGTATGTTTACCAATGGTCCGTTTACCCTTTCTTTTGCCGGCGCGTGCACATCCTGCATTAGCTGGCTGGCCAGTAATTCTTTTTTCTCGGTATAAATCCATCCGTAGGCGTATCCAAGAAAATAGCGCTGGATGGGAGTGAGGCCACCAATTGATTCGTTCTTTTTAAAGGAGGCGGTTTTCTTATACGCATCCAATCCAAGCAGCAATCCACCGAGGTCTGCAATGTTTTCACCCTGTGTGGCATCGCCGTTTACATGCAGGGTATCTACAGGATTAAATTCATTAAACTGTCTAATTATCATTTTGGCGCGCTGGGAAAATTGGGCTGAATCACTTTGCTGCCACCAGTTTCTCAAATTACCCTTTGCATCATATTGCCGTCCCTGATCATCGAAGCCATGTGTAATTTCATGTCCAATTGTAGAGGCTGCAGCATAGCCATATACAAATGCATCGTCCAGTTCTTCATCGCGCAATCCCGGCACTGCAAATATTCCTGCTGGTAATACAATTTCATTGTTGCTTGGATTATAATAGGCATTATAGGTTTGTGGCGACATGGTCCACTCTGTTCTGTCAACCGGTTTGCCTAGCTTATTAATATTATACTGGTGCCACCATGCATTGGCCCGTCGCACATTTAGTACAAAAGGTCCGCGGTCAACCTTCAGCGCAGAGAAGTCTTTCCATTTATCGGGGTATCCTACTTTTTAGAAACTTTGGAGAGTTTTTCCAGTGCCTTCTCCTTGGTCTCCTTGCTCATCCAGGGAAGGTTTTGTATTCTTTCTTTGTACGCGTCACGTATGGCTTCCACCAGGTCGGTATATCTTTTCTTAGCGGTTTCATTGAAATATTCTTTTACAAACAATTGTCCCAATGCTTCACCCATAGCGCGTTCTTCTGTATCAAGCACTCTTTTCCATCTTAGTCGGGGTTCTTTTGCGCCTGATAATGTTTTGTTGTAGTCAAAAAGATTGTTGAACGATTCTTTATCAAGATAACTGGCGCTGCTTTTTACCAGCTGGCAACGCAGGTAGTTTTTCCAGTCGGCCAATGCTGTATGGGCTAGTTCGCTGTTGAGGTTGGTAAAGAATTCAGGCTGACCAACAATGACTGAATCCAGTTGTTTAATACCAATCTTTGGCAGGTACAGGGGCCAGTTTATATTGCCCGACATGCTGTTGAGGGCAGACAGGTTCATTTTATTGTAATTCTTATAGGGGTCGCGCAGATCTGCCAGTTTACGGGCCGACTTTGCCATTCTTGATTCAACATTGTACACTGCATTTGCTTCAGCTACTGCTTTGGCGCTGTCATTGCCCAATTGTTTCAAAGTCTTGAATAAATAAGCCTGGTAGGCCTTTCTTACATTAAGTGTCTTTTCATCTGTATTAAAATAGTAGTCCCTGTTGGGCATACCCAGTCCGCCCTGGTTGAGCTGGTAGGCGATGACTTCGCTGTTTTTGTCATCTTGTCCTGCATAATCTGAAAACAATACAGCAATGCCTTTATTATGAAAATCGGCGGCAACTGCAACCAGGTCGTTTACGGAAGCAATGGCATTTATCTTATCAAGGTCTGCCTGCAAGGGTTTTAAACCTTGTTTTTCTATATCAGCGGAATCCATACCACTGAACCAGAAGTCACCAATTTTTTGGTCGGTAGTACCAGCAGCGGCTTTGGAAGTCAATGCTGTTTCATTTATTTTCCTGAGCCTGCTGTAAATATCTTCCTGGACAAGGTTTCCGATACCCCAGCCGGCTTCGGTTTCGGGGATGGGATTGTTTTTTAGCCAACC